>Ga0247730_1000006_pt1 | contig 316599 bp, 276 predicted proteins | sample UWRJL073202C2_FD_180959 | JGI IMG/M metagenome (GOLD analysis project Ga0247730, IMG submission 180959) | Plant litter microbial communities from Arlington Agricultural Research Station in Wisconsin, United States - UWRJ-L073-202C-2 | ecosystem: Environmental > Terrestrial > Plant litter >... | reverse complement strand
AGCGCCCGCACTCGTCACGAAAGAACATACCGCCAGCACTCCTGGAGCATCTGGCGGCAACAAACTCCTACGTGGGTGTCTAGGAAAACTTGACCACTACAGCCCTGCGCGCGACATCTTTTCGCGAGACGGCGGCAAGGTTTTCACGAAACGGATAGGTATCGCCAAATCCCCGGAAGATGCCCCGAAGGCCCCGAATGATGCCGCCAAAGCCCCGGACGATGCCGCGATAGCCCCGGAAGGTACCGCGAAGGCCCCGGAATCTGTCGCGAAAAGATGTCGCGCGCGGGGCGCGCTCCTACGCTGGCGGTCAGGCGCGTGGCGGGTCCAGCGTACGCAGCCAGGCCAGCTCGCTTTCCGAGAAACCGGCCTGCCGCCGCGCGTCGAGGTTGAACGGGCCGCGCAGCGAGCCATTCATGTAGTCAGTCAACAGTTGCGCGAACGTGCGCTCGGGGTCGATGCCGTCACGTGCGCAGCACCAGTGGAACCAGCGCGTGCCAGCGGCCACGTGCGCGACCTCCTCGCGGAGGATGATCTCGAGGATCGCCACCGTACGCTCGTCGTCCTGCCGACGCAGGCGCTCCATCATGCCGGGCGTCACATCGAGTCCGCGTGCTTCCAGCACCCGCGGTACGAGGGCCATGCGGGCGGTATCGCTGTGCGCTGTCTTCACTGCCATCTCCCACAGGCCGTTGTGCGCATCGAAGTCGCCGTACACGTGGCCGAGTTCGGCAAGGCGGTCGGCAAGCATCGTGTAGTGACGGGCCTCGTCGTTCGCGCACGATGCCCAGTCCACGTAGTACGCGTGCGGCTTGCCCCTGAACCGGTAGACCGCGTCCCACGCGAGGTCGATCGCATTGAGTTCGATGTGCGCGATGGCATGTATCAGCGCGGCACGCCCTTCCGCCGTGCCGAGTCCGCGCTGGGCCAGGGCGCGCGACGAAACGAGCGTCGGCTTGAGTGGCCGGCCCGGCAGGCCGATGGCCTCCGGGGGTGGCGCGGAGTCGTCGGGCGCGAGAAGACCGGCCTGTAATGCGGCGAACGTCTCGAAGCTCAGCCTCGCCTTTTCCACGGGATCGGCAGCGGCAAGGCAACGACGGGCGGCAGCGTGGAGATCATGCATACGATTGAGCCGGCGGCGCACCGGGGTGCGCCGCCCTTCCCGTCAGGCGGTGCGGCGATCGGTCTTCGCGGAATCCGAACGCATGGCTTCCTGCTGCTCGAGGAAGCCCGCATCGACGCCCGTGACGTACTCGCCCGAGAAGCAGGAGGTGTCGAAGTTGGTCAGGTCTTCGTTGCCGTCGGCCACTGCCCAGATGAGGTCTTCGAGATCCTGGTAGACCAGCCAGTCGGCGCCGAGCGCCTTCTCGACTTCTTCCACCGTACGGCCCGCCGCAATGAGCTCGGACGCCGCCGGCATGTCGATGCCATAGATGTTCGGGTAACGCACCGGCGGTGCGGCCGAGGCGAAGTACACGTTGCGGGCACCGGCATCGCGCGCCATCTGGATGATCTGGCGCGACGTGGTGCCGCGCACGATCGAATCGTCGACCAGCAGCACGTTCTTCTTGCGGAATTCGAGCTCGACCGTGTTGAGCTTGCGACGCACGGACTTCACGCGCTCGCCCTGCCCCGGCATGATGAAGGTGCGGCCGATGTAATGGTTCTTGACCAGGCCTTCGCGCATGGGAACGCCGAGCGCCTGTGCCAGCGAACTGGCTGCGGTGCGCGACGTATCGGGAATGGGGATGACCGCATCGATGCCGTGGTCGGGGCCACGCTCGCGAAGGATCTTCTCCGCCAGCTTCTCACCCATGCGCAGGCGGGCCTTGTAGACCGAGACGTCTTCGATCATCGAATCCGGGCGGGCCAGGTAGACATATTCGAAGATGCACGGGGCATGCACCGCGCCCTCGGCGCAGCGCTGGGTGAACAGCTCGCCGCCCTCGGTGATGATCACGGCTTCGCCCGGCTCGATGTCGCGGATGCGCTTGAAGCCAAGTACGTCGAGCGCGACCGACTCGGACGTCACGCAGAACTCGCGGCCTTCCGGGGAGACGCGTTCGCCCAGCACGAGCGGACGGATGCCGTTCGGATCGCGGAACGCGATGAGACCGTATCCGAGCACCAGCGCAATGCAGGCATATCCGCCCCGCGCGCGCGCATGCACGTTGGTAATGGCCTTGAAGACGTGCGTCGGCGTCAGCGCACCGCGGTCGTCGACCTGCAGTTCGTGCGCGAGCACGTTGAGCAACACCTCGGAGTCGGAGTCCGTGTCGATGTGGCGCCGATCGTCCTCAAACATTTCCTTGCGCAGGGCCTCGGTGTTCACGAGGTTGCCGTTATGTGCAAAGGCGATGCCGTAAGGCGAATTCACGTAGAACGGCTGGGCCTCATCGGTGCCTTCCGAACCCGCCGTCGGGTAACGGCAATGGCCAATGCCGATGCGACCGCGCAGCTTGCTGACACCCGCCGAATTGAAGACGTCGCGAACCAGGCCGTTGCCCTTGTGCAGGCGAAGCCGGGCGCCGTCCACGGTGGCGATGCCGGCGGCATCCTGCCCGCGGTGTTGCAGGACGGTCAGGCCGTCATACAGGGCCGACGCCACTTCCGTGGTACCGACGATGCCGATGATTCCGCACATGAGGATGTTGCCTTCTACAAAGAGGCTGCCGTGGAGGCGGCAGCAGGGTGAACGTGTTCGGGCTGCCGCGACTGCCGGGGGAGGGACAGGTCGCGGAGCTTCATCAGGTCGTCCTTGTCGGGAAGCTGGACGTCAGGCATTTTCAGGTCTTTCAGTGCAGCGGGCGGGTGCAGGTAGTCGCGGGCATTGGCGGGAACCTGCTGCCCGATCCAAGCGGCCGGAGCCGCGAAGTGGGGCAGCATGGCCGACTCCCGCCAGAGCGCCTCGTTCGGCAGCGGCGTGAATCCGAGCATGAAGACCACGAGGCTGACGATCAGTACGCCCCGCACCAGTCCGAACGCCATGCCGAGCAGCCTGTCCGGCCCACCCAGACCCGTGCTGGCGACCACGCGGGAAAGAATGAAACGGACCACGCCACCCAGCACCAGCACACCGACGAAACACACGCCGTAGCCGATGGCAAACCGCGCCGTAGGCAGCGAAATCTTGCCTTCGAGTGACTGGGCAATGACAGGTCCGAAGGTCCAGGCCACCCAGAAGGCGACGACCCAGACCACCAGCGACAGCACTTCGGAAATGAGGCCGCGCACCAGGCCGATCAAGGCCGAGATGAAGAGCACTCCGAGGACGATGCAGTCGATCCAGCTCACGTCGCGCTCTCCGATGTCACGGGGTCAGGGTGTCGGAACGCGTCAGGGCGCCGAGACCACCACGCCGTCGAGGCCCGTCTTCGTCTTGATCTGGTCTTTCAGGCGCACCGCGTCGTCGCGCTGGGTCTGCGGCCCGGCGCGTACGCGCCAGAGCTTCGCACCCGAACTCGACGCCACACTGTCGACGTAACCCGCGATGCCAGCGGCACGCAGCTTGTCACGCAGCCGCGTGGCCTCGGCTTCGGCGCTGACGGCAGCGACCTGGACGGCAAAGCCGCCGGCGTGGGGCGCTGCGACGGGCACGGCAGGGGTGGCTGCCGCAGGCGCCGCGACGGCGCGCGGTGGCGCAGGCGCATCGGCGACCTGGGTCTCGGGACGCGACGACAGGGATGCCGGCGCGCCCGGCACCGCGGACGTGATCTTGAGGCGGGCCACTTCGGCGGCCGCACGGGTCTCGAAGGGGCCGGCATTGACACGGGTGAGCGACTTTCCGGCCTGGGTCGTGGCCACGGTATTCACCGGATAACCCAGCGCGCGCACCTTGGCCACGAGCGCGTCGGCCTTGCTGCGGTCTGCGTAGGCACTCAGATTGATGCTGAAGTTGCCGCGGCCCGCCGCGCCGGCAGGCAAGGCCTCCGCGGGCGTCGCCGTGGCGAGCGCCGGCGCGGGCTTGCCCGGCTTGGGCGCCGTTGCCGGCGTCACGGCCGGCTTCGCCGGTGCCGGTGCCTTGGCGAAATCTTCCGGCAGGGCATCGGCAGGCTTGCGCGACGCGATCTCGACCGACGCGAGCTTGCTGCCGGACGCGGGGGTCACGGCGACCTGCGGCGCGTTGGCGACCGGGGCCGGACCCGACGGGGTAGCAGGATGCAGCGGGGCACCGGCCGACTGCGCGCCGGTGACGGCGGCAGGCGACCCGTTCGGCGCGACATCGAGCGTGCGTGTCTGCAGCTCGCGGTCCGGTGCCGGAGGGATTTCGAGGCTTACCGTCTGGTCAGCGTCCGACTTCGGCGGTTTGCTCGAAAAGAGCATCGGCACGATAAGGACCAGCAACGCGATCAGGACAGCGGCACCCAGCAGGCGTGTTTTCAAGAAAAGCTCCAGACGACCGGCGCAATGCGAATCGCGGCGATTATAACCGGCAAAGGGTCGGCCCTGACGGTCTGCCGGCGCGAGTGTTCAACGGGCGGCCTCCAGGGCGGCCCCCGCGATGAAGAACGAGCCGAACAACAGCAGCATGTCGTCATCGTTCGCCTCCCGCCGGGCCGCCGCCCATGCCGAATCCACGTCGGAAAACAGCTCATGGGGGGCCGCAGGAAGCGTCGTCGCCAGCGCTGACGCGAGCGCCGCCGCCGTGAGCCCCCGGGGCGTGTCGCGGTCCAGTCCGGCCAGGAACCAGCGGGAGACGCGGTCGCCCAGGACAGCCATGACACCTGCTATGTCCTTGTCGGCCAGCGCTCCATACACGGCAAACAGGCGCCCGCTGCGAGGCGTGGCATCCAGCCACTGCGCCAGGGCACGCGCCGCCTGCGGGTTGTGCCCCACGTCGACCATGGTCAGGGGGCGTTCGGAAACGCGCTGCAGCCGGCCCGGCACCCGGATGCCTGCCAGCGCCGAGGCCATGGCGGCCCGGGAGACGTCGACCCGCGAGCCGAGCGCATGCAGGGCGGCGATCGCAGACGCGGCGTTTTCGACCTGTACGGGTGCATCGAGGCCGGGAAGCGGCAGATCGAAGCACGTGCCGTCGGCATGGCCCCACGACCACCGCCCTGCCGATCCCGGCCCGGCGCGGAACGCGACCCCGGCTCGCTCCAGGAGGGCACCCCGTTCCTGCAATGCCTGGAGCAGCCCGGCGGGAGGATCCTGCTCGCCTACCACGACGGGGCGACCCGCCCGGGCGATACCGGCTTTCTCACGACCGATCACATCGCGGTCGCTACCCAGCCAGTCCTGGTGATCCAGGTCGATGGTCGTCACGATGGCCACGTCGGCATCGATGATGTTGACGGCATCCAGCCGCCCGCCAAGCCCGACCTCGAGCACCGCGACATCGAGCGACGCGCGGGACATGAGGTCGATGGCGGCCAGCGTGCCGAATTCGAAATACGTCTGCGGGATCGTGCCCCGCGCCGCCTCGATGCGTTCGAACGACGCGATGATCGATGCATCGCTGGCATCGTCGCCGTCGATCCGTATGCGCTCGTTATAGCGAACGAGATGGGGCGACGTGTAACAGCCCACGCGGTAGCCCGCGGCACGCAGCATGCCTTCCAGCAGGGCCACGGTCGACCCCTTGCCGTTCGTGCCGCCCACGGTGATCACCAGCGGCGCCGGGCGCGGCGATCCCAAGGCCGCCCAGACGGCGCTCACGCGGTCGAGGCCCAGCGCAATGGTGCGGGTATGCGTCTGTTCCTGGTACGCGAGCCACTCGGTGAGGGTCCTGCCGCTCATGCAGTGCCTCCGGCATCAGCGCCGAGGTCCGTGCGACCTGCTGACGACCGATCAGCCTCCCGGCGCAGCCAGAACCCGAGGACATGGTCTGACGTCACTTCGTCACCACGCTCCTTCCATGACAACGTGCAGGCCATGCCTTCCGCCGGACGATACCCGCGGCCCCGCCAGAACGCGTCGTTGCCGCGATAGTCGGCCGGCCTGCGCGGATCGTGGTCATCGCGGCGCACCGCACAGAATGCCGTGAAGCTGAAGTCCCCGCATGCGTGCGCATGCGCTTCGCGTGCGTCGAAGAACGCGTGCCCGACGCCCCTGCCCCGCCACGGCGCAAGCAGCACGGATTCACCAAGATAGAAGACGTCGTCGAGCGGAATGCCGTGCTCGATGAAGGCCCGATGGAATGTCTGACCGTCGTCCCGCAGGGGAATGCCCGTAGAGGCGCCGACGGCCTCGCCTGCCTCGTTGCGGGCCACGACGCAGACGCTCCGCGGGGATGCCGCGTAGGAAGCGAGGTAATCGCGCTCGTAGTCGCGATCACCGTCGTAGAGATACGGCCAGTCACGAAACACGGCCATGCGTAGCCCGGCAAGTTCGTCGACCACCGCAAGGATCTCGTTGCCGATATGGGTCGTTATCTGGATGCCGGGGGTATGCCGCATGGGATCGGGCGCTGACGGGGAAGACCGGAGCTTAATCGGGCCGTTGCCGAGATGCCAAAAAAAAACCAGCCGTGACGGCTGGTTTTTTTCATCATCACCCCGTGCTGCATCAGCACGGGGCCAAGCGGCAGGTCAGCAGCCGGCTTCGTTACCGAACGGGTCGTCCAGGATGATCGTGTCATCGCGGTCGGCGCCGGTCGCCACGAGCGCCAGCTTGCAGCCCGAAAGCTCTTCGACCGCACGCAGGTAAGCGCGTGCAGCGGGGGGCAGCTTGTTCCAGTCGCGGATACCTGCGGTGGACTCTTCCCAGCCCGGGAACTCGAGGTAAACCGGCTTGCACTCGGCCCAGCCGTCGGCGTCGAGCGGCGCGAGTTCGCGACGCTTGCCACGGTACTCATAGGCGATGCAGACCTTGATGGTCTCGAGGCCATCGAGCACGTCGAGCTTCGTGATGGCCAGGCCGTCGATGCCGTTGATCTGCACGGCGCGCTTGAGCGCCACGAGATCGATCCAGCCACAGCGGCGCGGACGACCGGTGCTGGCACCGAACTCGTTGCCCTTCTTGCGCAGCAGTTCGCCCATCTCGTCTTCGAGCTCGGTGGGGAACGGGCCGCCGCCGACGCGCGTGGCGTAGGCCTTGCAGATGCCCAGCACGTAATCGATGTCGCGTGCGCCCACGCCGGTGCCGGCGAGTGCGCCGCCGACCGTGGTGTTCGACGAGGTGACATACGGATACGTGCCGTGGTCGATGTCGAGCAGCGCGCCCTGCGCACCTTCGAACAGGATATTGCCGCCTTCGCGGCGAATATCGTGGAGGATGGTGGCGACGTCGTCGACCATGGGCTTGATGTACTCGCCCCAGGTGAGCGCTTCGTCGAGCACGGTCTGGTAATCGACCGGCTCGGCCTTCAGCCACTGCGTGAGCACGAAGTTGTGGTACTCGACGGCGGCCTTCACTTTCTCGGGCAGCTCGTGCGGGTACATGAGGTCGGCGACGCGGATGGAGCGGCGCGCCACCTTGTCTTCGTATGCCGGGCCGATACCGCGACCGGTCGTGCCGATGGCCTTGGCGCCGGAGGCCACTTCGCGCGCCTTATCGACGGCGATGTGGTACGGCATGATCAGCGGCGTGGCCGGCGAGATCTTGAGACGCGGGCGAACGTCGACGCCCTGCGTTTCGAGCTCGGCGATTTCGCTCATGAGGGCAGCCGGGGACAACACCACGCCATTACCGATGAGGCAGAGCGCGTCGTCGCGGAGGATGCCCGAGGGAATCAGGTGCAAGACGGTCTTCTTGCCCTTGATCACCAGCGTATGGCCTGCGTTATGGCCACCCTGGAAACGAGCCACGGCACCGACGCGCTCGGTAAGAAGATCGACGATCTTGCCCTTGCCCTCGTCGCCCCATTGCGCGCCCAGAATTACGACTGACTTACCCATTTTGGAGACTCTCTTTAGTTGCGTTGCCCGCTAGGGCGATGTGGATCTTGCGATGCGGAGATGCGAGCGGATCCGGGGATCAGCGCGGACGGCCGGGGCCGTCGTTGAGATAGCGCAGGAATTCGGAATCCGGCTTCAGCACAAGCACGCCCTTGCCATCGGCAAACGCCTTCCGGTAAGCCGCCATGCTGCGATAGAACGAGAAGAACTCGGGATCCTGGCTGTATGCCTGCGCGTAGATGGCCGCTGCCTGCGCATCGCCATCGCCCTTCACCTTCGTGGCATCGCGATTGGCATCGGCGAGCAGCACGAGCTTCTGGCGATCGGCGTCGGCACGGATGGTCTCCGCGGCTTCCTGGCCCGTATAACGAAGTTCGTTGGCGAGATTCAGGCGCTCGGCCTGCATGCGCTTGTACACCGAGCCGCTGACCTCGTCGGGAAGATCGATGCGCTTGATGCGCACGTCGACCACGGTGATACCGAGCGTCCTGCGCGCCACGACGTCGGTACGCTGGCGCACGCTGTCGGTGATGCCTTCCCGGCCGCCCGCGATGAGCTCCTCCAGCTTGCGCCCGTTGAACTCGTAACGCAGGGCATCCTTCACGATGGGCGTCAGGCGACCGATGGCCTGTACCTGCTCACCCGACGTGGCGCGGTAGTACGCAGCGTTATCGGCGATGCGCCACTTGACGTAGAAGTCGACGTTGACGCTCTTCTTTTCCGACGTGAAATAACGCTCGGGCTGTGCATCGAGGCCCAGGATGCGATTGTCGAAGCGCATGACCTGCTGGACCACGGGGATCTTGAAATGCAGGCCCGGCTGGTAATCGGCACGGACGATGCGCCCGAACTGCAGCAGAAGTGCATTTTCGCCTTCCTTGACCACGAACATGCTGTTCACGCCCAGCAGGACGAGGACGACGACGACGAGACCGGAGATGATCTTCACTGGGCGGCCCCCTGCGGCTGCGCATTCGGGGTGGCTTCGGTGGTGGTGGCGGACTGGATGACCGCGCCCACACCGGGCACGTTGCGAACCGAGCCATTCGGCCCCGGGACCGGAAGCTGGATGATGTTCTTGCCGTTGGTGCCGTCGACGATCTTGGGATTGCCGGCCATGACTTCCTCGATCGTTTCCAGCCACAGGCGACGACGCGTGACCTCGGGCGCCGCGTGGTACTCCTTCAGGAGCAGGTTGAAGCGTTCGGCGTCGCCGTTGGCACGCGCGACGCGCTCCACGCGATCGGCCTCGGCTTCGGCGGCAATGCGCGCTGCTTCGCCACGCGCGACGGGCACCACCCGGCTTTCGTAGGCACGCGCCTTGTTTTCTTCGCTCTGTTTGTCTTCCCGGGCGGCATTGACGTCGTCGAAGGCGTCCTTCACCTCCTTCGGCGGCGACACGTTCTGGAAGCTGACACCCGTGACCAGGATGCCGGCGTCGTACTTGTCGAGCGTGGCCTGGAGGATGTCGCGCGTCTGCTGCTGCAGCGTTTCCTTCGCGGCTGGCGCGACCCCGGGGGCCGCGGCCTGGGCCGGGGCCGGCGCGTCGACGCCCGGCGTGGTCAGGATGCTGTCCATGACGTTCGCACCCACGACCGACCGTACGGCGGCTTCCGCCGCGTTATGGATGGTGTTCTCTTCGCGATCGGCATTCGAGTACAGGAATTTCCGGGCGTCGGAGACCTGGTACTGCACGTTGAAGTCGATGGCGATGATGTTCTCGTCGCGGGTGAGCATGGAGACGTTGTCGGACACCGAACGCACCTGGGTGGTCTCGACCTTGTTCACCGTCTCGATAGGGCTCGGCGCCTTCAGGTGGAAACCCGGCGGCAGGATGCGGGAGAACTGGCCGAAGCGCAGCACCACACCGACCTGGCGCGCGTCGATCACCGTGTAGCTGCTGACCAGCAGCCAGGCCACGATGAACACCACGACGATGGCCGATATGCCGCCGCTACCCGCGCCGAACTTGCCAAAACGGGCCTTGAGGCTCTTGATCACACCGTCGAGGTCGGGCTTCTGCCCGGTCGTACGCTTGCGATTCCATGGGTCCTTCTGGCCGTTTCCGGGTTCGTTCCAAGCCATGGGCGTCAGTCTCCTTCGGGGACCGGAGGTGGGTGGCTGGCAAGCCATGAGGTGAACCCGTCACACGGAGGATGGCGACGGGCGCAGAGCAGCCGTCACCGCGCCGATCGGGCACGCAAACGGGGTAAATTCTAGCAGATGGGGGGGCTGGCCGGTGGGGTCAGAAGTCAGCGTGGGGTGGATCGATCAGCAGACGGAGCGGCCGCGCGTGCTCGTCGTCACCGATCAGCGGGGCCAGGACGGATCGCGGGGCGTCGATACCGAGGTGCCAGCCGTGTTCGTCGATGGCCTCGCTGGCGATCGCGCCCACCGCTTTCAGCCGCGAGTGCAGCCTGCCGGCACTGAGCGGAAGCTCAAGACCCGCCTGGATGCGATCGCCCCCGAGGAGCTCGCCCAATGCCTGGCGCAGGCCGTCGACGCCGTCACCGGTCGCGGCGGAGAGCCAGACCTGGCGCGGCTTCCCGTCTTCACCGCGATCCACGCGGGAGGAGGCGCCGACCAGATCCATCTTGTTCATGACGGACAGCTGCGGGACATCACCGGCGCCGATTTCTTCCAGCACCTCGTTCACCACCCGGCGCAGCAGCTCCTTCTCTTCATCGGCGGCATCGCTGACGTGGATCAGAAGGTCGGCATCGCGCGCTTCCGCCAGCGTGGCCCGGAACGCGGCCACGAGATCGTGTGGCAGCTCGCGGATGAAACCCACCGTGTCGGCGATGACCACGGGGCCGCACGACAGGCCTTCGACCTTGCGCACGGTGGGATCGAGCGTGGCGAACAGCTGGTCGGCCACATAGACCCCGCCGGTCGTCAGCGCATTGAACAGCGTGGACTTGCCGGCGTTGGTATAGCCCACCAGCGCGACGCGGGGCACCGTGTTGCGAAGGCGCGACCGGCGCTGCTGGTCGCGCTGCACCTGTACCTTCTCGAGACGCTTCGAAAGCATCTTGACGCGCTCGGCCAGCAAACGGCGATCGGTCTCGAGCTGGGTTTCACCGGGGCCACGGTTGCCGATGGCGCCGCCGCGCTGGGCATCCAGATGGGTCCAGCCCCGCACCAGGCGGGTGGCGATGTGCTTCAGCTGCGCCAGCTCCACTTCCAGCTTGCCTTCGTGCGAACGCGCGCGCTGGGCGAAGATGTCGAGGATCAGGCCCGCACGGTCGACCACGCGGGTGTTCAGGTGCTTCTCGAGGTTGCGCTCCTGCACCGGCGTCAGCTCGTGGTCCACGAGCACCACGTCGGCGTCGAGCGCGCGCACGGCTTCGGCGACCTCGTCGGCCTTGCCGGAACCGATATAGAAACGGGGGTTCGGGTTCTCGACCCGGGCCGAGATGCTGGTGAGCACGTCGGCGCCTGCCGAGGACACCAGTTCGGCGAATTCCTCGCCACGACGGATGGCGTCACCTTCGCCACGGGAATGCGGCAGTACGAGGACTGCCCGATCGCCTTTCTTTTGCCTGTCGAACACTTAGGGGGATGACCTCATCAGAAAAAAGAAGGGGTGCGCGCAGCGTGAGCATACGCGCACCCGCTCATTCCATATGGGTTCCCACCGGGGGCCCCTCAACCCTCGGGGTCGACCGACGCGCCATCCACGTGGTTCTCGTGGCCGCCAACGCGAACGTTGCGGCTCGGGACCACGGTGGAAATGGCGTGCTTGTAGACCATCTGGCTTACCTGGTTACGCAAAAGCACCACGAACTGGTCGAACGACTCGATCGTGCCCTGAAGCTTGATGCCGTTCACCAGGTAAATGGCGACCGGCACGCGCTCACGGCGAAGCGCATTGAGAAACGGATCCTGCAACGACTGCCCTTTGGACATTTCTTCTTCTCCCCTACGCCTTCGTACGGGCCGGGTAAAAAAACGCCATATGGCGCCCCGGCCCAAGTGTCTTGAATCTTAACCGTTTTTAAATGCTGGCTGGAAGCACCGAACGTGACGCCATCGGCACTCCCAGGAACTGCCTCACGGACACTGCCGCCTCGGGCAGGACAGGCCCCCGATCCGGATCGAACGTGCGGGCGTCAAGCTCGCTGCGCAGCCAGGTGATCTGACGCTTCGCAAGTTGCCGCGTGGCATAGATACCACGGTCGCGGAAGTTCGTGGCGTCTCCGTGACCCTCCAGGTACTCCCAGGCCTGCCGGTAGCCCACCGCGCGGATCGCCGGGAGGTCGGCATGCAGGTCGCCACGAGCGCGCAGGGCTCTCACTTCGTCGAGGAAGCCGCCCTCGATCATGGCGTCGAATCGACGGGCGATCCGCTCGTGCAGCAGGGCCCGGTCCGCAGGCAGGAGGGCCAGCTTGAGCACCCGCCACGGAAACGGCTCGCGGATGTTCGCTTGCTGTCGTTCCGTCAGTGTCTGCCCCGTGATCTGCATGACTTCGAGCGCACGCTGGATACGCTGCGCATCAGCCGGCCGGATCCGTGCCCCGGCGATCGGGTCACGCGCGGCCATCCGCGCGTGCATCGCTTCCCACCCCACCACGCTGGCTTCATCCGCCAGCCCCCTCCGGACGACGGGGTCGGCCTCGGGAAGGTCGGACAGGCCGCGCTGAAGGGCGCGAAAGTAAAGACCTGTGCCACCCACGAGCAACGGTACCCGGCCGTTTGCCTGCGATGCCGCCATGGCAATGAGTGCATCGTCCCGAAAATCCGCCGCCGAGTAAGGCTCGGCGGGGTCGCGGATATCGACCAGCGCGTGCGGGTACCGGCTCAACTCGTCGGCCGTGGGCTTGGCGGAGCCGATGTCCAGGCCGCGGTAGACCAGCGCGGAGTCGACGCTGATCAGGTCCACGGGAAAACGGTCCGCGAGGGCGCAGGCCAGAGCCGTCTTACCCGACGCCGTCGGGCCCATCAGGAAAATGGCTGGGGGTCGCTTGTCGAAGGTCATGCCAAAGGTTAATACATGCAGGCGCGCACCTCATGCGTGTCGGTGCGAGTGCGCCCTGCGTGCGACAGCCGTTCGCGAACAGCCATTGCACGCAGGGCGCGCCTCCCCATGTCTCGTGGCGGGAGCCGGGGTCAGAAAGTCACGCGCACACCCAGGTTCGCCGCATAGCCACGCAGGCCGAACGATCCGACGTGCTGCTGGTAGCTCCCTTCCCCATAGAGCTGCACATGGCGGGTAAGGCGGCTCACGGCGCCAGCGCTTGCCTTGACGGCGTTGCCCGTCCTCGCCGTGCCGAAGGGTGCCGAGATGCCGAAGGCGTCGCTCGACACCATCGCCGTTGTCGTACCGCCGCGGGTATGAACAAGATCGAGGCGACCGTATGGCATCAGCTTCACGTCCGACATGCGGGTAAACATGACACCGGCCCTCACCGCCGTCTGCGCCACGGTGCCCAGCGCGACCTGTAGCTGGTCGGCATCGCGAAAGTCGTCGAACGCCAGCGACTGGTGTTTCAGCTGCAATTGCGGCTCCACCATCCAGCCGGACGCCAGCGCAAAGGGATATCCCGCTTCCACCGAGAGATAGGCTGAACTGGCGCGGATGCGCGCCATGCCCGACCCGCGCAACGCCGTGCTTACATCACCCACATAGCGCCGTCCGCCCACGACACCATCCACATAGAGCCCATCGTCGCCCAGCCAGGTGACCCATGCGGATACGCCGTTCGCCGTGTATTTCACCCGGCTGCCGCCATCCACTGCGTGCGGTGTCACGCGGGTGGTGCCCCGATCGAGCGCCCAGCCTGCGCGCAGGGTCGAAGCGTCACCAGACAGGGCCAGCACGCTGCCGCCTACCTGCAGCGCATGATTCTGCTGTGCAAAGCCGTAGCCGTACTGGCGGAACGCGCGACTGGACGCGTAACGATAATCGCCGCCGATGTACCGGGCGAACACTTCACCCGACGGCCCGTGCGCATCGTTGACCTCGCGGATGTCACCCAGACGCTGATGCAGGCCGTCAATCATGGTGTCGCCATAGGCGGGCAACGCGAGCGGTGCTACCAGGTAAGACGGAATCTGGGGTACGACGGCGCCACGGCCTCCTGCGGCATCGCTGCCATCGTCGCCCTCGTTGCCACCTGGCCAATCCGGACCATCACCATCACCACCGCCCTCCCCCGGGCCGCCCTCACCCGGCACCTCGCCCTCACCCGGATCCTCGCCTGACTCGTCGCACTCTTCTTCGCAAACATGACGATTCGCCAGGCGGTAATCCCAGTTCAGGTCACCCACGGCCAACGCATTCTGCGATGCATCCGCCTGGCCCGGCCCGAACGCATGAAGCGTGTACTGCCAAGGACCTGCGGCCACGTAGCCACCAGCGAGTGCGAAGGCGTCGGCGCGCGATGCGCCGCCGACCTGCACCAGCGACATGCCTTCGTTGGCGTCGGGCACGCCGTTTCCGTTGCGGTCCGTGCCCGAGGAGATCAGCGAGCCGGACGGTGTGACGTGCACCAACGTCGTACCGCTCGTCGTGACATGGCCTTCGATGAGAAGGCGATCGGTTGTCTGGGCGGCCAGTTCCCCGCCGTGGTTCAGGACCGTGTTGAGGTGCAGCGAGCCGCCGCTTCCACGAAGATCGCCGTGCACGGTCACCTGATGCCCCGGGGCACCACCCGGCGTCCGGAACGCGACGGCACCACCGTCGAGTGCCAGTGAGGAGACGTCGGAATCGCCGGTGGCTTCCCATCGGCTACCCTGGCCAATACGGACGTCGTGTGCATTCGTCATGTAGCCGGTGAGCGAGGCATCGCGCACCAGGTCGATGTCGGCGTGGCTGCCTGCTTCCGCTACCACATGCCCCACGATGTCGCTGGTTTCGATGGCGACGTTCGCGTCACTGTTTCCGCTCACCGCAATGACGATGTCGTCGGCGCCGGACAGCGTCGTACCGTTACGCAACATGATCTGCGCATCGCCGCCGATCCCGGACAGGCTCGAAACAGCAATGGCAGCGCCGGTCTTGCCTTCGATGCTCGACGCATCGACCGTGAGCGAGCGCCCGCGATCCTTGGTCAGGTTCGACACCTTTTCGATCAGGACGCCGTTCGTGTTTCCCGAAATGTGGCTGTCGTCCTCGAGGACCACCATGCCGTCGGCGAGGACGATGCCATGGCTGTCGGCTTCGTTGCCGACGATCGTCGTTCCGTACGCCGTCAGCTTTCCTGCACCCGTTACGTGTGCGCCGGCGAAGCCACCTGAGATGAAGCTGTCTTCGAACCGGGCCGTCGCGCTGTCGGCAAAGCCGTCCTGACCTGCGATTTCGCCGAGGAAAAGTCCGGTACCCCCAGTGGCGGCATTGACGATGTCCGACTGCTGCCCCAGCAGGGAACTCGCGTTGAAGAGCTCTACGCTTGCCGCAGTACTGCGATCGCCAGCCGTTCCCTGCATGTTGATGCGGGAATAGATGTCTGCATAAACGTCCAGCGCCGCGGCGCCGCTCTTCACGACGAGCGTGGCGCCATCCAGGACGCGCCAGTCCTCCGGAGCCGAGCCTTTTTCGACGTTTGCCAGATTGCCGGACCCTTCGATGGTGCCCGCCGCTGCGGGTAACGCGACGCCCGCGACGACCGCACCTATGGCCAGGGTCAGGGTGCACTTCGACAGCAACGATAACGATGAATTCATGATGGATGCCTTGGAGAAGAGTGGTATTTCGCCAACGCACGCGTACAAGGGGACGCTCCGCGAAATGCAAGCGCGGATGCAGGATGCATGTGTGAGCCGCCTCACAGTACGGAGTAATCGGGGTAAGCCGGTATGCGGCATCGTCCTAAATCAGGACAAAAAAAGCCTTCGGTGACGTCCAATAAAAAGCGGGCGCCACATGGGCGCCCGCGAAAGACATGAAAAAAACGCGCTGTCAGAAAGCCACGCGTACGCCTGCATTGGCCGACCAGCCGCGCATGCCGAAGGTACCGACGAAATGCTGATAGTTGCCTTCGCCGTAGAGCTGCACCCTGGGCGTGACCTGGCTCACCACACCCAGGCTGCCACGCCACGCGTTACCGACGCGTCCGCTGGAAAACGTATCGGACACGTTGAATGCGTCGCTGGTTACCCTGGTGTTCGCCACGCCGTTGCTCGTGTGGCTGAGGTCGATACGCGCATAGGGCATGAAGCGGATATCCGCAGTGCGTGTGAGCATGGCCCCCACGCGAGAGGTGGTCTGGCGCACCGTGCCCAGGCGAACGTCCAGGTCATCCGCATCGCGGAAATCCCGGAATGTCAGTGCCTGGTGCTTCAACTGAAGCTGCGGCTCCACCGTCCACGTCGCGCCGAGCGCGATGGGATAGCCCGCTTCCACCGAGGCATGCCATGCGTTGGCATGAATGCGTGCTACGTCCTGGCCGCGCAGCGACGTGCCGATGTCGCCGGTGTAGCGCGTGTTGCCCACCACGCCGTCGATATAAAAACCGTTATCGGACGACCATGTCAGCCACGCCGACACGCCGTTCGCATCGTATTTCGCCTGACTTTCGCCATCGACGGCTTTCGGCGTGACGCGCGTCGTGCCCTGATCGATGGCCCAGCCCGCGCGCAGCGTCGAGGCATTGCCCACGATGGCGAGGATGCTTCCGCCGAGCTGCAATGCGTTGACCTGCTGGTCGAAGTCATAGCCGTACTGCTGGAAATTGCGGTTCGAGCTGTAGCGGTATTGTCCGCCGACGTAGCGCGCGAATACCTCGCCGCCGATGTCACCGGAGGCCTTGCCGTTACGGATATCACCGAGGCGCTGGTGAAGACCATCGGAAAGCATGTCGCCGTATGTCATGAGGGCGGCAGGGGCACTCAGGTAGGAGGGAACCTGCGGCACGACAGCCACACGCGCGTTCGACGAGTCGCCGCCGCCTGCACCGGGGTCTGGCGTGCCGGGGTCGGGCGTGCCCGGGTCCGGGTTGCCCGGGTCCGGATTGCCCGGATCAGGCGCCCCGGGATCGGGGTTACCCGGATCGGGGTTACCCGGATCGGGGTTGCCCGGATCGGAGCAATCCTTTTCGCAGACCTCGCGGCTTGCGAGGCGGTAATCCCAGTTGAGCGCGCCCGATGCCAGCACGCTCTGCGAGGCATCGGTGGTGCCCGGACCAAAGGCATGCAAGGTGTATTGCCATGGCCCTGCCGCCACGTAGCCACCTCGCAACGCGAACGCGTCTGCCCTCGAGGATCCGCCCACCTGCACCAGCGAGATACCTTCGTTCGACGAAGCCATTGCGTCGCGATTCAGATCCGTTGACGCGCCCTGGCCGACAAGATTCACGTCAATGAACGTGGTGCCTGTCGTGGTCACGTCGCCCTGGATAAGCAGACGATCAGTGACTTGCGACGCAAGCGGGCCGCCTTCACCCGCAACGGTGTTCAATGCAAGCGCGCCACCCATGCCAGTAAGGTCACCCTTGACCGTAAGCGCGGATGCCAACGCGTTCGCCGGCGCGAACGCTACCGTGCCCTCAGACAGGTCGAGCGACGTGACGGCGGCATCGCCGGTCAGGTTCCAGCGCGCGCCACCGGCCACAGCCACGACCGCCGCCCCGTCGATCCGTCCTGTCCACGTCGCATGGTCGCCCAGATTGACAGTTGCAGTGGCTCCCGAGGCCATGACGATATCGCCGGCCACATCGCTCGCGTCGATCGTCATGCGCGCCGACGTATCGTCGTCCATGCGCAGCATCACCTGATCGGAGCCGATGAGCCGACCGCCGTTCCGGACCGTGAGATCAAGCGTCGTCGATGGCTGACCGGCTACGTTGGAGAGCGTGATGGCACTGCCGTTCAGGCCCTCGATAGTCGACCCGTCGACCGATAGCGCCCTTCCGTGATCTACCTGGCCGAGGGTGACATTCGCCGTCACAGACAGGCCGTTTCGCTGGCCGGTAATCGAGGCGCCATTCGTCAGCGCAATCCGTCCGTCGAGAAGATTGACACCATCGGCACCCGACGTCGTCGATGCGATGCTCGACGCGTCGATATCCGCTGAACCGTTCGCACCTACGGTCATCCCGTAGCGGCCGCCGCGGATGGTGCTTCCGCCGGAGACGTGGGCTATGCCGCCCGTGCCGAAGCCATCGCCGCTATCGCTGGCAAGCACAAGGCCGATGCCCCTGGCATTTGTATTGGTGACTGAGCTATGGGTTACGGTGACCACTGCGCCATTGGCCGACCGAAGCGTCTGCACAGGCGTTGCGGCGGAAACAAGGGCTCCGTCGAGAAAGACCTGCCCCTGGCGCGCGGATATATCACGCGTGCGTCCGCCGTTGACGACGTCAAGACGACCCAGCACCGTCCATGAATCACCGGCACCCGGCGCCTGGGATGTCCCGTCGACGACGACTGACTGGCCGATGGGGACCACCGTAGCGAACGCCGGCAAGGGTATCGCCGTCGCGACTACCGTGATCGCACGGCAAAGGGGGGAACGCCGTAGATGTCTGAGTTTCATGCGCATATCTCGTCGTGCCCGCGCACGGGCGCAGGGGAGCAGTGGGAAGGCGCATGAGTTTGTCGCCCGGAGGCCCGCCGCCAAATGGGGTCAACTCCTAAAAGACAGGCCCGTGTTGCCTCGATCCAAGCGTAAACGATTCGTGATTCACCGCGAGAGCACCCGTAACCAATAAAACTCATTTTTTTTCATAGACTTGCGCAGGCATGGCCGAAAAAGCACAGCGAAACCTACGCCGCAAGGAAAGTGTTCATGGGTCATGCCATTCCTTAAGGTGAGACCTCAGCGCCGGGCGCATGCACCCGGTCACCAGGGACGATCAACCGACGAAAGGAAGCAGCAGGCATGACGACGAATACGAAAGGAACCACGCGCGTGGTACGCACGATTCGCAACGCAGCGGCCAGATCATCCACGGAAGCAAAGGGAGGCAGGGCGCGCGCGCTGTCCGCGCCAGCCGCAGATCTTTCCGTGCAGCCGGTCATCCCGGATGCCCAGCCAGATGGCTTGCTGAACTATCCCGCGTGGAAGAGCCCGCTTAAAGTGATCGCGCCCCTTTACGACGGCGCTACGCCGGGAGACGAGTATTACCTGAAGGTCGATGACGACGTAGAGCTCTGGGATAGCGTGGTTGTCCTGCCAGATCCGCTGCCGACGGGGGACGTCGAGCTATACATTCCCCTCGCGGATCTCAACAAGCTCAGCGGCGCGGACACCGGTGAGCTTCGCGATGGCCATGACCTGACGTTCACGGTGTATACGGCCATCGGCTCGGATGAATTTCATTCCAAGCCGACTCGCCTGATCATCGACCGCACGCCAGCAGGAGGCGAGCGGCTTCCTCCGATCGAATTTACAGAGGACATCCTTACGAATGGCCTGTCCCTGGCGAAGCTGGAATCACTGGGCGGCACGCTGGAAGGCGTCATTGCCAACTACGAATACCAGGCGTCCGACGACCAGATCCATCTCTACATGAGCCTCGATCCGGCAGGCGCGCCCATCGAAGCGGGCGTGATTTCCACCGGCACCAGCAGCAACAGCACGACCGTCTCCTTCGATGAAACAATCCTGCGAAAGGTACCCGGTGGCGGTAAGGTCAACTTCTTTTATACCGTCATCGACCGGGCGGGAAACGATCGTTTCGAGGAAGGGTTGTCCGGCCAGTCACCTTTAACCCCGGTCCGGATGCTTATCGACGGCGCGCCGGAAACCGAACCATTTCCGCCGATCGTCCCGGGTGCTGTTCCTGATGGCCTGATTGTCGATGCAGAGGCGCGGCCTGTTGTCACCGTAAATATCCCGGCCTACAAGACGCCCGAGGTGAACGATCGCATCGTCCTGCACTTCGGCCTCAATGACATCACGCTGCCGCCCCTGCAGCCGGTGGACATCGTAAATGATCCCGTGCTGAGCGTGCAGGTGCCTTACGAGTATGTCTGGCAGACGGCGGGGAAAGACACCCCGGTGTTTCCCGTTACCGTGAACTACGACGTCGAGCGCCTTGGTTTCCTGCACCGCTCGGGCGATACGGACATCGACGTGGACCTCAGCCTGCCCGGCGGCCCGGATCCGGACCCGGAGTCACCCTTTAACGACAATCTGCCCCTGCCCTTGCTACGTGGCGCCACGGGGAGTACGGACAACATCATCACGCCTGCTGACGCGCTGGAGGAAGCGAAGGTCATCATCGCAGGCAAGAACCTGGCACAGACGCCCGCCGACGCCTTCGCCGACGGCGATGAAATCACCCTGATATGGGACGGTGCCGACATCGCGACGATTACGGTAGGCGCAGCGGATGTCGGCTCCGATCTGGAGGTGGTCGTCACGCCCGCGAACATGGCCGACCACATCGGAACCAGCGATCTTTGGTACAAGGCCTCGCGTGCGCTGGCGGCAGGCGGTCCCAACGTCGCGCTGTCCAGGACACAACCGGTCACCGTACAGAGTGCCGGGGAACTGCCTGGAGGAGGATCGCTCAATGCCGTGACATGGGTCGAAGGTAAAACGGTCCGTCCACCCAATCGGCCGGATGCCATCAACTACACGAAGGCCACCACCCCGCCAGGGAGCGGCACACCCGTGCGCATCTACGAGTACACGAACATGAAGGCGGGCGACGTCGTCACGTTCGCCTTTGCCGGCTACGTTGGCCTCCTCGGCGAAACGGCGAACCCGGTCCCCGGCTCGGATTACGGCTCCACGTACACGGTCACTGCCGCCGACCTGGTCGAAAAAGCAGATGAACTGAATGCAGGCGTATCGGCCGTCTTCTTCGATATCGATATTCCGCAGCCGAACCTGTTGAAGATCATACGTGGCTGGGGATCTTTCGACTTCACTGTGAAAAACGAGTTCGGCGAGGGCACGGGCGCACAGTCGCGCATCCTGATCGACTGCGTACCGCCGACCTGATAACTAACTCAATACGCCTAAGCAACAGAGACATGGACTACCAGGGACAGGATGTCATGAGCGAGCGAAAGAGAGTCAAGGGCCGGCGTATCGATCAGGAAACACCGGGCGCTCGTTTCACGCCGTCCCTGCGTCGGGCCGGGCGCGTGGTCAGAGAACCACACGCCCGGCCAACCCTTCCCGGCCTGTACGTCACCATCGAAGGCGCCCTCCCGGATGGCCTGATACCTTATCCCGCCTGGAAAGGCGACCTGACAGTCACCGCTCCGCTGTGGAAGAACGCGGAGCCGGGGTTCGAATACTGGCTGGTGGTCGACGACACCGAAGTCGTCGAGAGAGGGGTCATACTGGAACTCCCGCTACCCGCTTCGGTCACCATGGTGATTCCGGCCGACCGTCTCGCCGAGATTTCCGAAGGGCTCCACGAGATCCAGTTCTATATCGTCACCGCCGTGGGCTCTGACATGTTCTGGTCGGAAACGCGGCCGCTTCACCTTGACCGCACGCCGGCTGGAGGGGCCACGATTCCACCCATCACCTTCGCTCCGGAGATCGTCGCGAGCGGCGTTACGGTTGCCGTGCTGGAAAGTCTAGGCAACGTTCTCAAAGGCAACCTGGCGAGCTATGAGCGCATCGAGGCCGGCGATCAGCTCAGTCTCTGGATGCGGCTACGCCCTGACGGAACACCGATCCATGCAGGCACCCTGGTCATCGATGATCCGGATAGCCCTATCGAGCTACGGTATCCGCGGCCCCTTCTTGAAAGCGTGCCGGGGAACGGCACCGTGGAGTTTTATTACGACGTACTGGATCGCGCAGGAAATCCGCGCGAGGAGGACGGGCTGCCGCCTTCGCCACGTACGCTGCTCCGTCTTTTCCTCGTTGACTCGCCGGCGGATATGCTGCCGCCTGTCATACCCGGCCACGCGGACGGCCTGATTACCGACACCGACGCCCGGCCGGCGCTCATCGTCAGCATTCCCGCCTACACGAACGCAAAAGCAGGCGACGTGATTGTCTTGCACTTCGGCAACAGCAGCATGACGACGCCCGCGCTCGAGCAAGGCGACATCGACAACGATCCACTGCTCGAGCTGGCGTTGCCTTATTTCCTTGTCTGGCAGACGCCGGAAAGGGATGATCCCGTATTCCATACGACGGCCTTTTACGATGTGGTGCGCGACAGCTTACGCGTGTCGTCGCCATCAACGGGCGTGGATGTCGATCTTACACTCGCAGGCGGCCCCGACCCGGATCCTGAAACGCCGCAGCATGAGGACTATGCTCCGCCCGTCCTGACGCATTCGGGCGCCGACGCCGAGGATAACCGCATTCCGGCTCGGTACACCGCTCCGGTCGTTGCGACGATATCGCACCTTACGACGTCAGCGATCCCGTCCGAGCTGTTCGCCCACGGTGACATCGTGCAGCTCTTCCGCTATGACACCGATGGCGAAACACGCATCACCGTGGGCGACGAAACAGAAGCAGTGACTGGCGAGGACCTCGTGATCGAACTGGATGACGCCGACGTCGTCAGCGGTCTCTGGGAATTTTTCTATGAAGTGGCTCGTGAGCTCCCCGGCGGACAGGTCAATCGCGGCGTGTCGCCAACACAGAGCGTGACGATCGACGACGCCAACGATCTCCCGGGTGGTCCGGGCGTATTACCGGCCGCTATCTTCCGTAATTCCGAACTCAATCAGGGATTCCCGACCATTGGCTACGAGCGAAGCAAGACGCACGGCGGGACCATCGTACGCATCTACGAGTACATCAACATGGCGGTGGGCGACAGCATCAGCATTCATTGGCAGGGTAACGATATGCCGCTCGGTAACGGCAAAGATATCCCCGCAGCCCTGTATGAACCGGCAGCCCATGTGGTCGATGCCACCGACCTGGTCCCCAGGGACGACAGCCTGGAGGACGATCCGCTGCCGGATCCGGGTGTTATCAACAAGGTCTTCGTGGATTTCCGCGTGCCTTATGCTGAGATGCAGAAGATCTCGCCGCCCGGCGGGACCCCGAAGGCCTACGGATCGGCGTGGCTCACCTACTCGGTGACCTCGGCGAAAGGGTCGAACGTCTCGGAAAGCGATCGCACCAGGCTCAAGCCCCTGATCGTCGATGCACGGGTGCCTAACTGACAGCAACAGCGGGCCGGGCTACCGGTCTGCCAACCGTGGGACTCATCAAGGACGATGAAATGACGACGACAAAACGACTCTTCGTGCGTTCGCACGACACTCAGCTCCGCGGCCTGGCGCCGTTCGACGACTTACCGCCCGCACCCGACGTACTGGACAGTGCGGACTACGGCGGTATCCGCCTGGCTAATATCTTTCCGCCCCCGGCTCCCGGCACGGTGGTCATGGTCAACGCACTCAGCCTTTTCGAGGGCGATATCGTGACCCTTTACTGGCACGGGCTACCCGCCGTTAGCCAGCCCGTGCCGCCAGGCTATAACGGCTCGATGAAGTTCCACGTACCTGCTGATCTGCTGGGTGTCGTGCCGCGCTACCCGCCCGAGGGCAGCAATACGGGCGACAACGCGACGGTCAACGTCTGGTACACGGTCTACCGGCCTCTCAGCGGATACACCTACACCTCGGCGATCGCAACCGTCACCGTCGACTGGCGCGTGCCCGGCAATCCCGATCCGGATCCGACCACGCCCTACGTCAACGAACATCTCGAACCACTCGACCTGCCATCACCGGTTCCCGCAAAGGACCTTACAGTCAGCGTGCGACGCTGGGCCAACGCGGCCATCGGTGATCGCCTGTTCATGTCATGGGGAACCCGCCAGTTCCTCGCGGCCACGCTCGAAGATACGCAGGGCGACAGCGGTCCGTCGGTCGAGGTCACGATCCCGTGGCAGACCATCAACACCGAAGGCGATAAACCCGTCGTCACCTATTACATCCTCGACGCCGTCTCGAATCATTCGTTGTGGGCGCCGTCGATCACTGCGGATGTCGAGACGGGCGAACGCCTGGATGCGCCTATGATCCTCGACCTGGACGACTGCGACAGACTCGACGCCGATGCGCTTGCCGGCAGCCCGGGGCGGGTAAGAGTGCGTTATCCCGCACCGACGGCGGGCGATGTCATCGTACTCACATGGACCGGCCGTACCCAGCAAGGTATTCCCTTGCCCGAGTTGACGCTCAAATTCACCATGCTGTCTCCGCCGACCGTGACTCATACTTTCGATGTCCCTTTCGGCGAGATAAGCGCCCTGGTGGGCGGGACGGCACGCACCAGTTACACCGTCACGAGCATCGACGGCACGGCGCGCCCTTCATTCAGTGCCATTGCCGACGTGGTGGGTACGGCGCTATCGCTGCCTGCACCCTCCGTGCGCGAAGCGGTGGATGACGTGATCGATCCGTCTGGCACGGCCACCGCCGTTGTGCGCACGGATTATTCCTTCATGCGCCCGACCGACCGGATCGACCTGGTATGGCGGGGCACGCCGGTGCAAGGTAGCCCGGTGACCGAGCAGCAATCGAAGCTGGCCAGCGACGCCATCGACAGCGAGCTCAGCTTTTCCATTCCTGCCGACAAGCTGGTGGCTGTTGCCGGTGGCGCGGTGGCGGTCTCGTATACGGTGCTCGCGGCAGGCGATCTGCCAGCGGTTTCGGATACCTTGTCGCTTAAGGTCGGCGACCTGGTCGCAGTGACGCTTCCCGCACCGGGGGTGGAAGGTGCATCCGGCGGTCAGCTCGACCTGCAGAATGCCTCAGACCCTATCATCGTACGCGTCCCGGCCAACCCGGCGTTCAACCCGGCTACCGACACGGTGGATATCGCCTGGATCGGTACCGCCGGTTCGCTCGTCGGCGGGCAGTCAAAACCGGCCGACCCGGCGGGTGTCGTGTTCGAGGTACCACGCAGCGTCGCCCTTGCCGATGTCGGCAGCAATGTAAACATCTATTACTCGTTCTTGCGCGTGGATACGGGCCAGCTCTCGAAACCGCGTGAACTGAGCCTGACCGACAGCGGGTCGCTGCCGGCGCCGGCCGTGCCGCAGGCCAGCGGTGACGTGCTCGATGCCCTGGCGCTGATCGGCGAGACGTTTACCGTACGCCTGCCGATGGACGCGGATGTACTGCCTACCGATAGCGTGACGGCCACCGTGCAACGCGCCGGAGGCGCAGGCAGCTACACCACACCTGCCGAAAGCGGTGCAAAGGGCATGACTTTCGAGCTGCCTGCCGCCAGCCTCGCGACCCATCTGGGCCAGACGGTCCAGGTCTTCTATACACGCACGCGCACGAACGTTGCGACCGCGTCGGACCTGCTCGAGCTACGCATCGTCGCTGCCAGTGACTCCGAAGCAACACTACCGACGCCCGTGATCGTGCAGGCCACTGCCAACGGCACAGTGCTGGACCTGGGCACGTTCAGTGGTAATGCCACGGTCACGGTAGAACCATGGCCATTGATGGCGGCTGGCCAGCGCGTCTGGCTGCGTGCCAGTGGAACGGCCGAGAACGGAAGTACCACGTCGCAGGCACTTCGCGTCGGTTCGCCGGTAACCAGCGCGGAACTGATGGGCGGCCTGCGTGAGGCACTCCCGCGCACGTTCCTGGCGACACTCGGTCACCAGTCATCGCTGTCGATCACCTGCGCGGTGACCTATGACCAGACCCTCGTGGAAGCGAGTGCCACGATGTTCCCTGTCGCGCGCTTCACTGTGAACACCCTGTCACTCCTGCTCATCGATGAGAGCGACCTCACCCTGACCGTCGGCGACACGACGCAACGCAGCGCGGAGGGCGGTAAGTTGCCTTATCGCTACCGTGCGCAGGACACGAAGGTTCTCACGGTCACCGCAACCACCGGCGCGGTCAGGGCACAGGCCGTGGGAAAGAGCGCGGTTATCGTCGAGGACAGCAGCAGCCCGGCGCAACTGGCCTTCTACGTCGTCACCGTGGTTAGCGGACCGGCCCCGCTGCAGCTGAACACCAGCGACGCCGCACTTATCGCCGGACAGACGCTTACTCGCGGGGCGAGCGGCGGAAAGTCGCCCTATTCGTTTGCCTCAAGCAATACCACGGTCGCATCGGTGACGAACGGCGGCAAGGTCACTGCAAAAGCGGCGGGCACCAGCAACGTAAGCGTGACGGACAGTGCAAGCCCCCCGGCATCCCTATCGTACTTACTCAGGGTCACCGCTGCGGCGCCGCCGTTGTCCATGGATATCAGCCCCGTCTCGCTACTTACCGGAGGAACGCTTCAGCGATCGGCAACAGGTGGCGTCGAGCCCCATCAGTACACGTCGACGTTACCGAGCGTCGCCAGCGTCTCCGCCACGGGATATGTCCAGGCACTGACGGCAGGTAAAACCATCGTCACCGTCAGTGACCATTCGACGCCAGTCGCGTCGCTCAGTTATACCGTCTCGGTGGCAGACGCAACGCCTCCGTTGCAGATGGATACGTCGTCGGTGACCATCAACGGGTCGGAGCTGATCACCTATGAAAACCTCCAGCCGACGACCCCTCCGCAAAGTGCCACTTACCAAAGGACCGCCACCGGGGGAACGGGAGCACTCTCCTGGACCAGCACAGGGGGCGCGGTGGCGGTGAACTACTACAACGGTAGCCTCGTGCTTGTACGGAATGGCACGTCCAAGGTAACGGTCAGCGACTCGGCTGGGCAAAGCCTTTCTTACAACATCACTGTTGTAGGGGTACGGAAGATGACCCAGGTCGGAAATTATATCTACGACAACGCGGTCAATGCGGCAGCGAATGCCGGCGGGCGCCTGCCGTCTGGCGAAGAATTCGGACGCATGCGCTATGCCTACGGCGGATACCCGCCTGGTTCTCCCACTGGCAGGCCCTTCTGGACAACCGACATGATCGGCAAGCAGAGAAAAGTCCTCTACATGCACGATGACTTGTGGGCCGGATGGGATCCGCCGTTCTGGGGAAAGTACGCGGATACCGTTGCATTGGTCAGCACATGATCGAAAGAGGCGGTTCCTCTACTGAACACCACGAAAATCGAGGAGAGAGATCATGGAAAAGAACACGAAAGCCGCACTCGACATCGATCGCACGCCTATGTCGCTGAGGGTCAACGAACGTCAGCAACGGCAGGCGACGGGAGGTGTGCCGCCCACACTCTATCGCGCAGAACAGACAGACGAAGTGGTCATCGTCAGCACCGCCACCGGTGAGGTGCTCGGTCTGAAGGAGGGCACGGCGACTATCGTGGCAACGGATCAGGGGCAGGGGCGTGTTTCCTATCCTGTGGATGTCAAGCGCTCCAGCGGCGAAAGGGAAGAGTTCGATTACCCGGATGGGCGGGTTGAGACGCCGCTGATCGTCGCGACCGGCCGTTTCGTCTCCGACTTATCATTTCCCTACGGTCGGCTGCCGCGCATTGTTAACAAGCAGATGATCTGGAAGGGGCGGGGTTTTGACCTACCATGGTTGGGAAACGGCGGCGGCGGCCTCGGTCAAGACGTGCCCATCCTGGAACTCAGCAAGCGGCGATCAAGCGTGATATTCGAGTATGACGCCAAGGTTTCGACCACTGTATATATGTACGGCGCGGGTCAGGCTGATACCTACACGGAAACGCTGACAGGGCGCGGAACCTTTTCGTTCGACCGGACGCCCGTTTCCCATATCAGCTTCGTATGCGCGAACGATGGCGAAATCTGGATCGACAACATGGAGTTCGGCCCCTTTGCCTAGTCTGGGGGAAGAGAACGAAGGTCGCCCGTGGGCGGCCCTCGTTCTCGCGGGGACGGATCACTTCGTCGGTCCCATCAGCTCCCGAAGGAGCATGGGTGAGGGGTATACCCTGTCCATCAGCCATCGCATGTAGCGCATGTCCACATGTATGGCGCGCTTGTAGCGCGCGTCATACATCCAGCTGGCACTGACGGCCTCCCAGTTGCTGTCGAAATTCAGGCCGACCAGTTCACCCTTTGCATTGAGCACCGGCGAGCCCGAGTTGCCGCCGGTGGTATCCAGGTTACTCAGGAAATCGACCGGCATCGCCCCTGTTGCCGGGTCGGCGTAGCCAGCGAAATCGCCTTTGTGGATCGCATCGACCAGCGGCTTCGGTGCATCGAACGGGAACACACCCGTATTCTTTTCGAGTATGCCCTGCACCGTCGTCAACGGTGCATACGTCACGGCATCGCGCGCGACGAGCGGCGTCACGCGGCCGTAGCTCACGCGCAGTGTCGAGTTCGCATCGGGGTATACCGCCTTGCCCTGCTTTTCGCGGTAAGCGACCAGGGCTGCCATGTAGGCAGGGCGCAGACGCATCAGGTCACCCTCGCGTGCCTTGCGCTCGTTTTCCAGGCGCAGGAGCGCCGGACGCAGCGTGCGCGCCGCCCGCAGCAGCGCGTCATCGCTGTTTTCGAACGCATCGGGTGTCGCCGCGAACAGCGTTGCACGCGTGGTGTAGTCGCCGAACGCGGTGCTGCCATAGAGATGATCAAGGGCTGTCGCCAGCTCGGCCGGCGTGCGCCCGAAGACACGGTCGATCTCCGGCAGGTGCTGACCGTGCGGCAAGGCCTGGTAGCGACCGATGATGGACGTGACCAGGGCCTTCTCCACGACAGGGTCGTATCGACGCTTGATCTGCTTCAGCTGACTCTGGATCAGCTCCTCGTCACGGTGCTGATAACCGGACTCACGCTCCGGGTCTGGCTTCCGTCGCTCGATCGACAGGCGATCGAGGGAAAGCGCGCCTTTCATGAGCTGTGTCTGTGACGAGAGCAACCCGAGCAGCAGGTCGCGGTCACGCGTGTCCTTGCCTTGCGCGATCAGCGCCATGGCCGCTTCGATGTCCGGCTTCATCGCCCTTGCGCTTTCCTGCGTCGCGAGCCACGCCAGCATGGCCTCCTCGTCGTCGCGGCGAACAGCGACGGCGTCGCTGCGCTCCAGCCCTTCGAGCTCGCCACTGAAACGCTTGATGCCGTTCTTGAGGCTCTGCAGCTGCGCGGCGTAACGAATGCCTGCCTCCTTGTCGGCATTGCCATGCGCTTCGATCACGCCCTGCAGGGCTTTCAGCACGGCGACCTGCGTGGGAAGACGCCATTCCACCTGGTCGGCGAACTCCGCCGCCGTGCGGTGGCGGTAAGTGATACCCGGATAACCTGCCAGCATGACGAAGTCGCCCGCCGCCACGCCGTCAGTGGCGAGTTTCAGGTGTGACGGGGGGTGATAGGGGACGTTATCCGGCGAGTAATCCGCCGGCATGCCGTCCTTGCCCACGTAGGCACGCAGGACCGTGAAGTCACCGGCATGGCGCGGCCACACGAAGTTGTCGATCTCGTCGCCATAGTTTCCGATTGCCCGCGGCGGCGCGTACACAAGCCGGATGTCCCGTAGTTCGAGCTGGCGAACGAGATAGAAGTCCCGACCGTAGAACATGCTCGCTACGCTGCAACGCATGCCGCCCGTCTTTTCGCACTCGGCCACGAGCGCCTTGCTCGCGGCGTCCACGGCGTCGTAATACGCCCTGCCCGTCTTGCCACGGGCGTCCGCCAGGATGCGGTCAGTCACCTTGTCGAAACCGACGGTCACGCGCAGGCGATAGTCGGGGTTGGCCGGCAGTTCGCCCGCGCGATCCTTCGCCACGAAGCCCTCGTTGATCAGGTCGCGATCCGGCCGGGTGTTGTACTGGATGACGCCGAAGGCCACGTGGTGGTTCGTGACGACCAGGCCGTCGGCCGATACGAACGAGCCCGTGCCACCGCCGATCCGCACGACCGCATTGAGCGGTGCCTTGGTGAGGTCGGCGAGGTCATTCGGGTCGCCCTTGAAACCGGCGGCCTTGAGATTTTTCGCAATCGCGGGTAGCTGAGACGGCAGCCACATACCCTCGTCAGCCTTGGCGTCGAGGCCCAAAGCCATGGCAGCGCCCAGCATCACTGACCGGATTCGCATTTTCTTACCCTGTTGCCTGTGCAAAGCGTACCGACGTTAAAGGGAGCCCCGACGGCTGGCAATGGCGCAGCGCAACACGTTCTCGGGGCGGACGGTTCTATAATTGCCGCTTTTGGTGAGAATGTTCTCACTGCGGACGCCTCCCCGGCAGGAACTCCAAGACCCATGCAGCAGACGATGAAGGCGCTGGTGAAGCGCAACCCCGAGAAAGGCATCTGGTTGGAAGATGTGCCCGTGCCGCAGGTCGGCCCGAATGAAGTACTGATCAAGATCGAGAAGACCGCTATCTGCGGTACCGATCTGCATATCTACAAGTGGGACGAGTGGTCCCAGCGCACGATCGTGCCGGGCCTGACCATCGGCCACGAATTCGTCGGGCGCATTGCCGAGATCGGCCCGGGCGTCACCGGCTACAAGATCGGTGACCGCGTGTCGGCCGAGGGCCACATCGTGTGCGGCCACTGCCGCAACTGTCGCGCCGGCCGCCAACATCTCTGCCCGAACACGACGGGTATCGGCGTGAATCGCAACGGCGCCTTCGCCGAGTACATGACCATGCCGGCCTCGAACCTGTGGCCGATCCCGGACCAGATCCCGTCGGAGCTGGCCGCGTTCTTCGACCCCTACGGCAACGCCGCCCATTGCGCGCTCGAATTCGACCTGATCGGCGAAGACGTACTGATCACCGGTGCCGGCCCCATCGGCATCATCGCCGCCGGTATCGCCAAACACGTCGGCGCGCGCAACGTGGTGGTCACCGACGTGAACGACTATCGCCTCAAGCTCGCCGCCGACATGGGCGCGACGCGTGTGGTCAACGTGGCGAACCAGTCGCTGAAAGATGTCGTGAAGGACCTGCATATCGAAGGCTTCGACGTGGGCTTGGAAATGAGCGGCAACCCGCGCGCCTTCGGCGACATGCTCGACTGCATGTACCACGGTGGCAAGATCGCCATGCTCGGCATCATGCCGCGCGGCGCCGGGATCGACTGGGACAAGGTGATCTTCAAGGGTCTCACCCTGCAGGGCATCTATGGCCGGAAGATGTACGAGACCTGGTACAAGATGACCCAGATGGTGCTGACGGGCTTCCCGCTCCAGAAAGTGCTGACGCACCAGATCGCGATCGACGACTTCCAGCGCGGCTTCGACCTGATGGAAGCCGGTGACTGCGGCAAGGTTGTCTGCTCCTGGACATAAGGGAACCGTGGCGGGGCTCGACCGGTCGACTCACGGACACAGCCCCGCCTCGGTAGGAGAGCGCCCTGCGCGCGACATCTTTTCGCGACCCCATCCGGATGCACGCGCCGACTTGGGGTGCACGGCTCCAGCCCATCCGGATGCACGCGCCGACTTGGGGTGCACGGCGCCAGAAGATGTCGCGCGCACGGCGCGCTCCTACACGCACGGCGCGCTCCTGCATGCACGGCGCGCTCTTACATGCGAGGCGCGCTTCTGCGAGGGGGGCGGTACACTTGGGGAATCGCCCTTCACCGGATCCGCCCCATGCCCTACCCCGCCCAGGAACGCTTTGCCGCCGAGCTCGAATCCATCCGCGAGCAGGGATTGTTCAAGAACGAGCGCATCATCGTGTCGCCGCAGTCCGCCGAGATCGAGCTCGCGGGCGGCCAGAAGGTGCTGAACTTCTGTGCGAACAATTACCTTGGCCTGGCGGATCACCCTGACGTGATCCAGGCCGCCAAGGATGCACTGGACACCCACGGCTTCGGCATGGCCAGCGTACGGTTCATCTGCGGCACGCAGGACCTGCACAAGGAACTCGAGGCGAAGATCTCGGCGTTCTTCGGCACCGAAGACACCATTCTTTATGCCGCCTGCTTCGACGCGAACGGCGGTCTTTTCGAACCACTGCTGGGCGAAGAAGACGCGGTGATTTCCGACGCGCTCAACCATGCGTCCATCATCGACGGCATCCGCCTGTGCAAGGCGAAGCGTTTCCGCTATGGCAACTGCGACATGGCCGATCTGGAAGCCCAGCTCCAGGCGGCGGATGCCGCCGGCGCACGCACCAAGCTGATCACGACCGATGGCGCCTTCTCGATGGATGGTTTCATCGCGCCGCTGGCCGAGATCACGGCGCTTGCCGAGAAGTACGGCGCACTGGTGCACATCGACGAATGCCACTGCACCGGCTTCCTCGGCGACCACGGCCGCGGCTCCGCTGAAGTGCATGGCGTCATGGACAGGATCGACATCTTCACCGGCACGCTGGGCAAGGCCCTCGGCGGCGCCCTGGGCGGGTTCACCACCGGCCGCAGGGAAGTCATCGAGATGCTGCGCCAGCGCTCACGCCCGTACCTGTTCTCGAACTCGCTGCCGCCCCACGTGGTCGCCGCAGGCATCAAGGTCTTCGAGATGCTGGCTGCCGCCGGAGAGCTGCGTACGAAGGTGAAGGAAAACACGCGCTACTTCCGTGAAAAGATGACCGAAGCCGGCTTTGACATCCGCCCGGGCCAGCACCCGATCGTCCCCGTAATGGTCTACGACGCCAAGCTCGCACAGGGCATGGCCACCGAGCTCCTGGAAGAAGGCATCTACGTCACCGGGTTCTTTTTCCCGGTGGTCCCGCAGGGCAAGGCGCGCATCCGCACGCAGATGAGCGCCGCGCACACGCGCGAGCACCTCGACAAGGCCATTGCCGCGTTTACGCGCGTCGGGAAGAAACTGGGCGTGCTGAAAGGCTGAGCAACCGACGGGACCTCCCGGCCCGGTTTTCGCGACCGGGCCGCGCTGCCGCGCGGATCGCGCGCAAGGCGCGCTCCTACCAGGCAGCACGAGGCGCGCTCTTACCGGGCAGCACGAGGCGCCAGGCAGCACGAGGCGCCAGGCAGCGAACCATGGCACGACGGTTCCGTAGGAGCGGGCCATGCCCGCGACAGCTCCTCGCGAGGCGCTCGGCGCCGGCGCATGTGCCTTCCGACGCGCCAGACGCACGCCAATACCCCACGACTCACCCCGGCCGCTGCAACGCCCGGACCTGACGCCGCCTCAACCCCTCGACCTCACCCGACTCCAGATACCGCCACTGCCCCTTGGCCAGGTCGCCCAGCGCCAGCTCGCCGATCGCGGTCCTCACGAGCCGCTGCACATCGAACCCCAGCACCGCCAGCAGGCGGCGGATGTGCCGGTTCCGCCCCTCGTCCAGCGTCACCTCGAGCCAGGCATTGCGCTCTCCCTGTCTGAGCGAGGAAGCAGCGCCTGCGCGAAGCGTCTCCCCGTCGTCGACTACACCGGCAATCATCGCCGTCAGCGTGGCCTCATCAGGCCGGCCGGCCACCTGCACGTGGTACGTCTTCGGCACATGGGTCGCCGGTTCCGTGATGCCCGCCGCCCACACCGTATCGTTCGACAGCAGCAAGAGCCCCTCACTCGCCTTGTCCAGACGCCCCACGGGGCCCAGCCACGGCAACCCTGCCCCTTCGAGCAGCGAATACACCGTGTCCCGGCCGCGCTCGTCAGACGCCGACACCACGATGCCGCGCGGCTTGTTCATCACGATATAAACCGGCGCGGCCGCCTGGGCGTCGCCGCCGTCCAGCTCGATCCGCTCACTGCCACGAATGGGGAATTCGGGATCACGCACGACCCGCCCGTCGACGCGCACGCGCCCCTCCCGAGCCAGTCGCTCGGCCTGGCTACGCGAACAGATGCCACGCTTGGACAGCACCCGGGCAAGCCCGAAGGCAGGCGTCGAAGGTTTCGGGAATCGGCGGGACGAAGACATGGGAGGGCGAGGCATGCGGCAAGCATAGTACGCAAAAAAAACGGCATGCCGAAGCACGCCGTTTCGGAAAATAACGTTGAAGGGTACCCGTCAGATTTTTGCGATGCCTTCCGGACGCTTGGCGCCCGCGAAGTGCTTGGCCCAGTAGGCCTCGTTGAGGCTATCGACGCGGACGGTCTTGCCAGCCGACGGCGAATGGATGAACTGGCCGTTGTCGATGTAGATACCGACGTGGGACACGGCCTTGCCGCGGGTGCGGAAGAACACCAGGTCACCCGTCTTCATGTCGTTGCGCTTGACCTTCAGGCCGGCGAGGAACTGGCTGGCCGAGTTGGTCGGGAGATCGAGGCCGATCGCGTGGCCGAAGACATAGCGCACGAAGCCGCTGCAATCGAAGCCGGTGGACGGCACGCGGCCGCCGCGGTGATACCGGATGTCGCGCAGCTTCATGGCGAAGGAAAGGAGGGCTTCACGAGCGTGGCCATCGACTTTGCCGGCCAGCCTGGTGGTGGCGGCGGCGACGAGGCTGTCGTCATCGTCGTCAGCGGAGGAATCGTTGTCGTCGTTATCGTCGCTCTTCGCGACGTTGCGATTGGCAGCCATCTTGCCGGCGCCGGTCTTTTCGCTGGAAGCCACGTCCGCAGCCGGCGCCTTCGGCGCGATCAGGCTGGCGGCATCGGGAACGGCAGACTGCGCGAGGGCCGTAGCCGGCGCAAACACGGGAAGATCGGTCAAAAGCAGCGTCGCGGACTGGTCGAGAGCCTGTGGAGCCTTGACGGTGTCGGCCATGACGGGTGTGACGGAAGCGATACAAAACGTGGCTAACGCGAGAGCGGTCAGTCGCTGTAACTGCATGAGCGATAAGGCCTATTCATCGTGGAGTTAAGCCGCCGTGTTGGTGAGACGACCGTGAACGTGTAGTGAAGTTAGCAAAGGTCGACGGCCGAGTTGTTGGTATAAAGTTAAAAATGGCCATTCCTAGGAAACATTCATACAAGTCGCAGGAAAGCACGCTCTGGCGCCAACTTTTATGAACCGATATAAGCACTTGCCTTCACGTATGTGAGTGTGCGTAGCTTAATCGAGATAATCGAATTGCCGCATACGCGCATTTCACACCTGTGACGGCTTGTAATTCCTTGCCCCGAAGATCGCGCTGCCGATACGCACTTCCGTACTGCCTTCGGCAATCGCGTGGACATAATCCCCGCTCATCCCCATCGACAGGCGAGGCAGGGGAAATCCGGCCTGGAGGGCGGTGTCGCGCAACTGATACAGGTGCCGGAAACAGCCCCGCACCACACGCTCGTCGTCCGAGGCCTCGGCCAGCGTCATGAGCCCGCGGACCCGCAGCGAGGAGAACGCCGTGAGCTGACGGAGGAAGCCCGGCAGCGCCGTCGGATCCAGCCCGAACTTGGTGTCCTCGCGCGAGGTCTTGACCTGCACCAGCACGTCGAGGCCGCGACCTTCGGCCTGCAAGGCCTTGTCGAGTGCGACGGCGAGGTCCAGGCGATCCAGCGACTGCACCTCGGACGCCAGCTTCGCCACCACCTTCGCCTTGTTGGTCTGCAGGTGCCCGATGACGACCCATGACGGCGCCTCGTCGGCCAGCTCGAGCGCCTTCGCCTGGATTTCCTGCACCTTGTTCTCGCCGAAGCGGCGCAGGCCCAGGGTGATCGCTTCGCGCACCGTGGCGGCATCGAACGTCTTGCTCACGGGGAGCAGGGTCACCTCGGTGGGCTCACGCGCGGCTTGCAGGCAGGCCGCGTCGATGCCCGCCCTGACGGCCGCCAGCCGCCCGGCCAGGGTCGCGGGGTCGAAGGTCATGCCTTCGACGCTTCCTGGAAGTGGCGGGCCACGACATCGGCCACGACCATGCTGACGCGCTTGCCGGTGGGGATGTGGAGGAACTCGTTGGGCCCATGCGCGTTGGAATGCGGACCCAGTACACCGGTGATGAGGAACTGGGCCTGCGGGAATTTCTCGCCCAGCATGCCCATGAAGGGAATGCTGCCGCCCTCGCCCATGTAGGCCGCCGGCGTACCGAAATAATGCTCGGACGCCTGAGCGACGGTTTCTTCCAGCCACGGCGACAGGGGAGGCGCGCTCCAGCCGCTGCCCTCCTTCTCGAGGTCGAACGTCACCTTCGCGCCATACGGCGGATCCTGCTCGAGCAGCTGCTTCACGAACCGGCCCGCCTCGGCGCCCGAGAGCGTCGGGGGGACGCGCAGGCTGAGCTTCACCGACGTCTTCGGGCGCAGGACGTTGCCCGCGCTGTCGAGCGGTGGCATGCCACCGATGCCGGTGACGGCCAGCTGCGGCCGCCATGTCCGGTTGAGCACCAGTTCGGCCAGGTCGCTGGTGACGGGCTGCATGCCCTCGACGAACGGGAACTTGTCGTAGATGTCGTTGCCGAGCACCTCGGCCGACCGGCGCGCCTGGTCGATCCGCTGCTGGGGGATGTCGACGTACAGTTCCGGCGGAACGATCGCGCCGGTGTCCGGGTTCTCGAGGCGGCTGAGGATCTGCCGGAGGATACGGAAGCTCGACGGCACCACGCCCGACGCATCCCCCGAATGCACTCCCTCTTCGAGCACCTGCACGGTGAGGTTGCCGCCGGTCATGCCACGCAGCGAGGTGGTCAGCCACAGCTGGTCGTAGTTGCCGCAGCCGGAGTCGAGGCACACCACCAGTGCCGGGTTGCCAAGGCGTCCGGCGAGGTGATCGACGTAATACGGCAGGTCGTAGCTGCCCGATTCCTCGCAGGCCTCGATCAGGATCACGCAGCGCGCGTGCGGCACGCCCTGCTCGCGAAGGGCCAGCAGGGCCGCCAGCGAACCGAAGATCGCGTAGCCATCGTCCGCGCCCCCGCGGCCGTAAAGCTTGTCGCCCTTCAGCACGGGAATCCACGGGCCGAGATCGTCGGCCCAGCCTGTCATCTCCGGCTGCTTGTCGAGGTGCCCGTAAAGCACGACGGTTTCGTCGGTGCCCGCGCCCTGGCCGCCCTGCGCCGGCACGTCGATGTAGATCAGGGGGGTGCGACCTTCGAGGCGGACGACTTCGAGCGTGGCACCCTCGAACGCCGGGAGCTTCGACCGTGCCCACGTTTCCATGAGGGTCACCGCCTGTTCCATGTACCCGTGTTCGCGCCACTGCGCGTCGAACATCGGCGACTTGTTGGGAATGCGGATGTACTCGACCAGCTGCGGGACGATTTCCGCGTCCCAGAGGTCGCTGACGAAGGACGAAATGCGCGAGGTATCCATGGGGCGGGGACTCTTGGGGACGAATGGCGGATTGTAGCAGCGCCGACAGGGGCCACCTGCCGGCCGTCGGAAGACGGGCCCGCGGCCGGTGTATGGCACCGACGGGTATCGTGCGCCAGCGCCGGTACGCCGGGCGCCGCGCGTAGCGCAGAGTGCCTCGGCGCCATGTGGCGCACGCCCTATCAAGGAGATGCCCGTGAACCGTTACCTCATTGCCCTTGCCTGCCTGTGCCTGGCACCGGCCGCCTTCGCCTCCACGCCGGTCAACATCAACACGGCCGACGCACCGACGCTGGCCCGGTCGCTCGACGGCGTCGGCCTGTCGAAAGCCAATGCCATCGTCGCGTGGCGCGAAGCGAACGGCGCCTTCGAGTCCGCGGACCAGCTGGCCGAGGTCAAGGGCATCGGCGCGTCGCTCGTCGACCGCAACCGCGACGCGATCCAGGTCGACGCGGGTGACAAAGGCACGAAAAAGACAAAGGCCCCAACGGCGAAAGCCCGCCCCGTCAGGCATCGTGCACCGGAGACCGACGACGGGGCCTGATCGCCGCCCTCTTCCGCCGCCGGCTGAACGCGCTACACTCGCGCCCCATGCCGGCGGCGCTCAGCCCTGCCGGTCTGGCACAGGGGCCTGATGATCCGATGATCCTGCCGCGCTACCGTATCGCCGAGTCCGCCATCCGTGGCGCCGGCAAGGGACTCTTCGTCGCTGAATTCGTGGCCGCTGGCCGCATCGTCACGGCGCCCGATGCCATCGACGCCACGCACCACTGGAGCGACATCACCGCATCGCCCGAGCTCTCCGGGCAGCTGCATGCAGCGGCTCGCTGGTTCGAGGATATTTACACCGTCTCGCCCGACTGGCCGGACGAATGCTACGTAAACCACAGCTTCGACCCGACCGGGCTATGGCACCTGGGCTTTATTTTCGCCCTCAAGGGCCTGCCGGAAGGCACTGAAATCACTGTGGATTACCGTCATCTTCTCGCCCCCGGGCAGGAAGAGAGCTTTAATGATGGGGCAAGTGGTGAGAAAATAACCGGCTTGTCCTGGCAGGACAGCCTCGCGCACTCCACGCGCGCCCTTGCCGCCCTGCTCGGCTGAATACCTGGTCACCCCGATGGCAATGTCCGACATACCTGTTCTGGAAACGCCGCGCCTGCGGCTCACCGCCCTTACCGAGAGGCATTTCGACGACTACGCGAGAATGCTCGCCGACGCCGAAAGCACGCGCTGGATCGGCGACGGCCAGCCCCTCGACCGCATGAACGCATGGCGCTCCATGGCCATGCTCCTCGGGCACTGGGCCTTGCGCGGCTGCGGCATGTGGGCCATCGAGCTGCGTGAGACCGGCGAATTCATCGGCCGTGCGGGCCTCATGAAACCGGAAGGCTGGCCCGATCTCGAACTCGGCTGGATGCTCAAGCCCGAGCATCGCCACCATGGCTACGCGACCGAGGCGGGCGAGGCCATCCTCGCGTTCGCCTGGGGCGAGATGCACGCCCAGCGCGTCATCAGCCTCGTGCGCATCGGCAACGAGGCGTCGGACCACGTAGCCGAACGCCTTGGCGGCGAGCACATCGACAATATCGACTTCCTGGGCGGCGCCACGCATCTGTTTGCGTACTATCCGCCCCACCGCGAGATCCGCCGCGCCGGCTAAGGCGCGACGGAAGGGGGCGGTGCCGCTAACCCCGCGGCTCCGCCATTCCCCTTCGGCTTCGCCCGGCCATGCTGCTTCGCACGGGCCGTGCTGCTCCGCCCTGGCCATAGTGCTTCGCCCGGGCCGTGCTGCTCCGCCCGGGCCAGGCTGCTCCGCCTGCTTACAACGCTGCTGCGAAATCCGCCCGGCGACGCCGATGGGCGGCCGTCGTCGGCGCCATGCCGGCCAGCGCCAGCAACCGTGCCGTGCGCATCCAGGCCACGACGATCACGCCAAGCTGCACGATCAGGAACGCAGGCAACCACGCCGCTCCCGCACCCACCGTGTGGATCCGCCATGCGGCGACCAGCAGGGCCAGCGCCGCACCAACCACGGTTACCACGAGGTAAACGAAAAGGGTCGCGAAGGGTCGGCGGAAGAACTGCGTGATACCCCGCCCCAGTGCGCGGAATGCCGACCGCAGGCCGATATCCGCGATGTACTGCGCGCGTGCCGACTCGATGATCGACTGGGCGATCACGAAAAACAGCAGGGTCACCGCGAGGGCGAGATGCCCATAAAGCTCTGCGCCGGAAGGCAGGAGGGCCACGTCGGCCTTCTTCTCCGCAAACGTCGACGCACCGCCGGCCACTGCGGCGAAGAGTCCGTAAGGCACGATCGACAGCGGCAGGAGGCGCAGCATGCGTCCGTACTCCGTCGCGCCCCCCTGCAGTAGCCCGCCGAAGCCCAGTGCACGGTTTGCCCGCCCACCCGCGATGACCATCCCGGACAGGAAGGGCGACATGGCGAGCGTGAGCAGCACGCCCACCAGGAAGGCTGCACCCGTCCAAGGGTTGTCACGGGAGATCGCGCCTGCCACGTCGCTGAACATCAGTCCGTCGAAGTGCGTTGCCCACGCGGTGGCGTGCACCGAATGGCCCATGAGCGTATCGAGCACGCGCCACAGCGGCAGGGCCACGACCGCCGTCGGGAGCAGCGTCACCACGACCCACAGCAGCATCAGCCGCCACTGGAGGCCGCCGACCATGCCGATGCCGAGGGCCGCTGCGGCGGAGCGTTTCGAATGGGCGTTCATAGCGTCACCAGGAAAGCGTAGAGACCCTGAAGCAGGGCAGCCACATCGGCACCCCAACGGTTGGAAGCGGCGTGGTTCGCCGCGACGGTGCGGCTGTCGTTGAGCTTGTTCGCGTCGAGGTAGACCCGGTGGTCGGGATCGAGCTCGGCCGATCTCGCCTTCACCGGCTTCGTGAACACGAAGCGTGCCCATCGACGCTGGTCATCCCAGCGAACGGTCTCGACCGAATCGTCCGCGAAGGTCACCTTGAGCGTCTGCGGCACGGCGGCGCCGTCACGCCAGACCGTCACGGCCGTGCGGAACGGGAACGGCCCGGTGCCCGGCTTTGCATCCGGGTGCGCCTTCTCCCAGGCATCGCGCTGCTTTTCGATGGCAGCGTCATTGTCGTCGGTGGTGACTTCCACGCGCCTGCCATCCTTCATCGACGTCCCTGCAAGGGGCAGCACTTCGTCGCTCACGATGTCGCTCACGCGATCGTCGATGCGATCGGTCCCGTAGACGTACTGCGCGAACACCTGGGCGACCACCGCCGGCTGACCCGACGACTCGGACAGTGAAGCCTGCAGGTCGGCGATGGACGGGTGGCGGAAACGCCAGGTCTCGTAGTAATGCCGGAAGGCCTTCTCGGTGACATCCTTCCCGAGCCGTTCCTCCAGATCATGCATCGCCGTCGCCGTGCGCGAATACACCGTGGCGTAACTCGAACTGGAAAGGCGGTCCCACGAGTTCTCGCCCAGTGAATCCGCCGGCCGCGAGAGCATGGCCGTCATCCGGTCGAGCACGAAGGCCCCCATGGGCGGCGACACCCCGAACATCTGCCACAGCGGCGTGGTGAGCCACACCTGCTGGCCGCGCTCGCGCAACATGCGGTCGTCCCAGTACTGGTTCAGGCCCTCGTCGAGCATGGGCTCTTCGAATTCGTTCGAGGCCAGCAGGCCGTAGAAATAGCCGTGGCCGAATTCATGGATGGTCACGAAATCGAGCGCGTACTCGTCCAGCGTCTTCGGCTTCACCTCGCGGGCGTTGTCGGCCGTGAAGAAGGTCGGATATTCCATGCCGCCCGCTTCCGATGCATTGAACGGGGGCACCACGGCCGTGAGCGTCTTATAGGGATAGGCACCAAGCGTCTTCGAGAAATAGGCCAGCGAATCGAGCGAGGCCTTCAACACCGGGCGCGCATCCACGGCGTATTCCGGTGGATAGATCACGCGCACCTTCACCCTCGGGCTGCCGGGTCCGGTGTATTCGCCGTCGAGGGTCTGGTAACCCGGCGCAGCCATCCAGGCGAAGTCGTGCACGTCGCCCTGCTCGAAGTGCCACGTCAGGTTGCTGCCCTCGGGAACCGGATCACCCTGCTGCTCGCCCACCGCGCCGATGACGTAGTCCTTGGGCGCGGTCAGGCGCACATCGAACTCGCCGAAGTCGGCATAGAACTCGCTGTTGAAGTGGAACTCGTGGACATTCCACCGGGGGGCCGTCGCGCCCCGCTCACCGGGCAGTTCGAGCACGCCGATCTTCGGAAACCATTGGGCCACGAGATGGAACTGCCCCACGTATCCCGTGCGCTCGATCACGCGCGGCAGCTGGCTGTGGAAGTTCATGTCCAGCGTGACGCTGGCGCCCGCCGCGACAGGCTGCGCCAGATCGACGCGCACCACGGTGTGGTCCGTCGACGGGCCGCCATCGGGGTGCACGTAACGCCACTTCAGCGGCGCGCCGTCCTGGTCCAGGTTGCCCAGGTCGATATGACCCCACTCTCCCTTCTTCACCTCCGCGACGCCGCGGGAATCACCATGGGCCGCCAGCACCCGGCGCTCGGTGAAGAACGTGCTTCCTTCGCCTTCGAAGGCGTTGAGGTAAAGGTGGAGGTAGACCGCATCGACCGGGCGGTCGCTGCGATTACGCCATGTGAGCTGCTGCTGTCCGTCGACCGTGTGCTTCACGGGATCGAGCGTCGCCTGGATACGGTAAGACACCACCCGGTCGGACAGCGTGGTCTCGTTGCCCTGGCGGGGGCCGCCCCACGCCCCGGGCGCGCTTGGCGTGCGGACCGATGCCGCATGGGCCGAGGCAAAAGGGATCTCGACGGGAACGACCGCGGGAGCCACGACGCTCGAAGCAACGGCGGGTGCAGCCTCCGTGGCGGGATTCACCGGGGTGCCGGGATTCGTCGGCGTGGCGCGCATCGCCGGGGTGACCGGCGTGGCTGCCGGCGGCGCCGTCTGCGCGGGCGATGCCGAAGCCAGGAGGCCCAGCATGACGAAACCCATGGTTATGACTGCCTGACGGCGCATCGATCACTCTCCCCTGATATCAACGGCAGATTGCGGGCAGCGACACGGGCGCCGATATAGGCCAAAGGTCACGATGATGCCGAAGCACTCACCCCGCGAAGCGGCGCTCACGCATCCACTTGGTAAGGATCCACTTCTCGCCACGTTTCACGGGCGCGCCGCCATGCAGCGACAACGGGTCGAGCGAGCCGTCGGCGGCGGTGTACTCGAAGTACAGCGCCTGGCCCTTGCGCGGTACGTAGCTGAAGTCGATACGGGGAAAAATCGTTTCCCCACCCGCTTCCACATCGGCGAGGTACATGATCAGCGTGGAGACCCGCTGGCCACCCTGTGCAAGATGCGTCGCACTACCCTTTTCGTCCGGAGGGAAATAGTCGAAGTGCGGCACGTACTCGCCACCCGTGCCATAGCGCATCACCTGCAGGCCTTCGCCCTGCTCTTCGGCCAGGCCCATGATGGCTGCGGCGCGCACGTCGATGCGGTGGATGAGTTCGTTCTCCGCACGGTGGAAATACGCGCCTTCGCTGGTGCGGATATCCATGACGGCGTGGGCACCGGAATCCGGCGATACCACCGCCGAGCGCGCCAGCCGCGTCAGCGCCAGCTGCTTCATGCCTTCGCACTCGTCGTCGTCGAGCACGCTGTCCAGCACGACGACCGTCGGCCGGGCCACGCGCACCAGGACACGAATATCGCGGTCCGGCGTGCGCAGCACGTGGCCTTCCGCAAGGCGCCGCGCAGGCACGTGCGCGGTTACCGCAGGCATCGGCACGCCACCGAACAGCGCATCGGCGATCGCATCGCGCGCGGCGCGCTCGTCGAACGCGTGCCCGGTCATGGTCGCCAGCAGGTCGGCGGGCTGGCTGCCGGCCGCCAGCGCATCGGCGATCCAGCGATGCCATTCCGGCGTGACCTTCAGGTGTCGTCGGTTATCCACGTAGCGGGCCTCTCTGGTCAGGGTGATTCTTGGAGCCATGCGAGCTTCTTGTCCCGGGGCAGGCGCTTGACCTTCCACTCGGCCTTCGACGCCTCGGAGCGATCGGCAAACGGGCGCGACCCCAGCAGCTTCACCGGCGGGTTCGCACGCGTGTAACGGGCTCCCTTGCCAGAGACGTGCGCCGCATAACGCGCGTCAAGGTCATTGGTGATCCCGGCGTACCAGGCGCCGTTCCGGCATTCGATGAGATAGACGCACCACATCGTGTAAGCGTACCGCGCCGCTCCTACAATGAGGCCATGAATGTTTCCTACGATCTGGCCGTGAACCTGCCCCTGCGCAGCCGGGTCGCCGAACGGCTGACCCGCGCACTGCGCGGTATCACCGTCGGCAACGACATGCTGGCCTACCCGCCCATGGAGGGCGGCCTCGCCATTCGTGAAGCCGTGGCAGGCTGGATGCGACGCCATGCCGGGCATTCGGTGGTCGACCCGCGACGCCTCGTGCTGACGCTGGGTGCCCGTCACGCCCTGTCGCTGGCGCTGGACGAAACCTGCGCGGCAGGCGAGACGCTGCTGGTGGAAGCGATGACCTACCACGGGTTCCGCAGCAGCGCCGGGGCCAGGGGTGTCCGGGTGCGGGGCGTTGCGATGGATGCCCATGGCATGCTGCCCGGGGCGCTCGACGACATGGCCGCAGCGTCCGGCGCACGTACGGTCTACCTGCAGCCGACCCTGCAGAACCCGACCACTGCCACGATGCCGCTCGCCCGGCGACGCGAGCTACTGGCCGTGGCCGAAACGCGGGATCTCACGATCATCGAGGGCGACGTCTACTCACCGCTCGCCTGGAACGGAAGCGAGCCGTTGCCGGCCCTCGCCGACCTGGCACCCGGGCGCTGCCTGCATGCCGGCGGCATCGGGAAGATCCTGGGGCCAGGGCTGCGCATGGGCTGGCTGCTCCTGCCGGACGGGCACAGCCACCACCGCGCCAGCGAAGGCGTCCGGCTGGCGACAGACGGGGTTCCCATGCTGATTCCTTCCGTCATCGGTGCCTGGATGGCCGATGGCACGGCCGACGAGCTCCTTGGCGCACTGAACGAAGACATGCGCCGGCGCCATGCGCTCGCGCGCGACATCCTCGGCGCGGGCCTCATGGGGGGTGCAGGGCTGCATGCCTGGCTGCCGACAGACGATGCCGTGGGCATCGAGACGCGGGCGCTCACGCACGGCGTGCACGTGACGCCGTCGCGACCACTGGCAGCCGACGGCATCCACGCCACCGGCGTGAGGCTGGCACTCGGGGCGGAGGAAGATCCCGCGCGGCTCGAGGCTGCGCTGCGGATCGTGGCGTCTAGCCGGCTTTCCCGACCGTCGTGAGTTTCTCGAGGGCCTTGCCGACGGCGGCGAAGGCGAAGGCGCCGGTGACGTGCGTCGCCGCACCCAGCCCACCGCCGCAATCGAGCTTGAGGGCGTCGCTGCCGGGCGGCCGGATGCCACAGACGCTGCCATCGGGCTGCGGGTACTGCACGTTCTGCATGGAGTACACCGCCGAGACGCCGAAGAACCGGTCGGCGTTACGGGGGAAGCCGTGGTCCTGCCGAAGCTTCTTCCTGATCATGCTGAGCATGGCATCGTGCTCGGTGCGCGACAGATCGCGAACGCGCACCAGCGTCGGGTCGGTGCGGCCACCCGCAGCGCCCACGGTCACCAGCGGCAGCTTGCGACGACGGCACCAGACGATGGTCTCCAGCTTCACCTTCAGGGCGTCGCAGGCGTCGATGACCACGTCGTAGTTCCGGTCGAGCAGTTCGTCGAGGCTGGACGGCGTGAGGAACCGCTCCATGGCCTCGAGGCGCAGCGTCGGGTTAATGGCGTGGGCGCGCTCGGCGACGACACCGACCTTCGGCTTCCCGTACTGCCCGTCGAGAGCGTGGAGCTGGCGGTTGGTGTTCGACAGGCACACGTCGTCGCCGTCGATCAGGGTGAGGCGTCCGATGCCGCTGCGGGCGAGCGCCTCGGCGGCCCAGGAACCCACCCCGCCCACGCCGATGACACATACGTGCGCCTGCGAAAGGCGGTCGAGGCTGCCGCGGCCGTAGAGCCGCTCGATACCGGCAAAGCGTTCGGTCTGCTGCGTGGAAATCATTCCCCATTATCTCATATTGAAAGCGGCGGACCGTCCGCTATGCTGGCGTACGTGCCACGCCATGGATCCGCAATGCGCCACCCGCTCCCCGCCATGTCCGGCCACCGCCGGTGAGCTTCGTTCGCATGCAGCTGTGGCTGTTCGTCCGCGCAATGGCGCGGTTCGAGACCACGATGTTCCTGCGCACCCGTTACTCGCAGCCGAAGATGGTCGCCATCGGCGTGGTGGGCAGTTTCTGCCTCGCCGTGTATTACCCGGTCTGGGCCTACCTGTTCCCGCAGCCGTACGAAAACCTGCCGATGCGCCTCATCTGCAGCGCCACGTTCATCCCGCTGGCCCTGCTGCCGTGGTGGCCGCGCCGCCTGCGCACGCACCTGCCCACGTACTGGTATTTCGCCATGACCGTGGCCCTGCCCTTTTTCGTGGGCTACATGACGCTGCGCAATGCCACGCCCGCGTGGCTCATGACGCACCTCGCCTGCGTGATGCTGCTGATGATGCTGTTCGACATCGTCAGCTTCCTCCTGGTGTTCGCCGTCGGCAGCCTTTTCGCGGCGCTGGGCTTCATCCTGTCACCGGACGCCCAGCTCCATGGGCAGACCCTTCTCGAATACATCCCGCTGCTGCTGTTCGGCATGGTGGGCGGTGCCACCTGCACCGTATCGTCGAACATGGCGGAGCAGTCGCGGATCGACGCCCTCACGGCGGCCTCCAACAACATCGCCCACGAGCTGCGCACGCCCCTCGGCTCGCTGCGTATCGCGGCCCGCGCCGCCGCCCGGTTCATGCCCGACCTGATCCGCAGCCACCGCCTGGCCGAAAGCGAGGGGCTGCCCGTGCCCGAGATGCGCGCGCAGAACCTGCACGCCCTTGAACGAAGCATCGGCGTGATGGAGCGCGAGGTCACCTACGCGAACACGATCATCGACATGCTCCTGCTGTCGGCGCGCCCGATCGGCGAAGTCCCGCTGAACAGGCTCGCGGCGCGTGACTGCGTCGAGCAGGCACTGCGCCGTTTTCCCTATGGCTCGCGGGCGGAGCGGGAGCGCATCACGCTGTCGCCCACGGGCGACTTCGGGCTCATGGGCGAGGAAAGCCTGGTCGTGCACGTGCTGTTCAATTTGCTGCGCAATGCACTTTTTCATACAGATCGCGCCGGCAAGGGCGACGTCCGGGTCTACGTCGAGCCCGGCGAGAGGATCAACGTCATCCGGGTCCACGACACCGGTCCGGGCATCCCGCCTGACGTGCTTCCCCGCATTTTCAACCGTTTCTACTCGTATTCGAGCGACAGCCCCGGCACCGGTAACATCACCGGCCTCGGCATAGGCCTCGCTTTTTGCCGCGCGGCGATGGAGCATATGGGCGGTGGCATCGCATGCCGAACCAACCTGGGCGAATTCACCGAGTTCACCCTCTCCTTTCCGCTACCGGAAACCGGAAACCGGCCGTCATGACGATGAATTCGCAGGGTGATATCCAGCCCTTCCACTTTCCCACCACCACGGTGCTGGTCGACGACCACGAGGAATACCTCGATGTCGTGCCATTGCTTCTCGATCCCATGGTGAGGGTGCGCACGTTCAGTTCGCCGCGCAGCGCCCTGGCCACCCTCGGCAACAACGGCAGCCGCCCCGTGCCGGGAGGTGGCTGGCTCTATCGCTGGAAGGACCGCCCTTCGGAAACACAGGAACTGGTGGCGCTGGATATCGACTCGATCCACCGCGTGGTCTACGACCCGGAGCGCTTCGCCGAGATATCGGTCGTGGTGGTCGACCAGGCCATGCCCGAGATGGACGGCATCACCTTCTGCAAGCGGCTGCCCAACCCGCATATCGGCAAGATCCTGCTGACGGGGCGTGCCGACGACGCCACTGCCATCGACGCCTTCAACTCCGGGGTGATCGATCGCTTCATCCGCAAGAACGATCCGCTGGCGATCGAGAAGCTGCAGGTGGCGATCACCGAGCTGCAGCATCGCTATTTCGATCGCGCCAGCGCCTTCGTGGCCGAAACACTGGCGCTGGGCAATTTCCGATTCCTGCGCGACCCCGCCTTCCGCGAGGTCCTGCAGAGCGTTACCGCGACGTTCCAGCCCGTGGAGTGCTACGTGCACTGCAACCCCACCGGCCTGCTCCTGGTCGATGCCTGGGGCATCGGCCGGTTCCTGCTGGTGCAGACCGACGAAGACCTGCGCACGCACTATGAAATTGCGGCAGATCTCGGTGCCCCCGATGCCGTGCTGGAGGCCTTGCGCAGCTGCGAGTCGCTGCCCTGGTTCAACTCGCGCGACGGGTTCTACCACAAGGGCGTTGAGCGACCGGAAGACCACATGTACCCGGCCACGGCCGTATCCGGCGAGCAGTGGTACTACTACGCCCTGATCGATGAAGTGGAGCGTTTCCGGCTCCAGCACGTGAAGTCGTACCGTACATGGCTGCGCGAGCAGGACCTGAGCCTTTCGGCAGACAGCCGCCCCCGCTTCACCTGACTTCAGCCCCGGTTCCGGCCCTCCGGGTGATCCGGAACCGCCGCGTCACAGCGCCTGCGCCCCCTTCTCTGTTACTCCTTGGGAGTTACGGATGAGGCCGGCCGCCTGACTTCTGGCGCCTGATAAGGATGCCTCTCTCTCGATTTCGCGCCTGCCCGGGCGAGGGCGGCGCGCACGCGTCGCCCGTGGTGGGCGGTGCGTGGCATTCGCCCGCATCACCAGAGAGAGAAGACCATGGAAAACGTTTCCCGCCTTCACCGGGTTTCCAAAGCCCCGGCGCTTCCCGATTTCGTGGAACGCCGCGTCGATCGATTTCACAACGAACGCGTCGTCATCGACTGGGGTGGCCGTCACATTCTCAGAGGTCTGCGGCCGAAAGACGGCGACCTCATGCTCCAGAGCAACGACTACCTGGCCATCGCCGGGCACCCCGACATCATCGAGGCCCAGCGCACGGCGCTCGCCGAGGGGGGACTGGGCATGATGATGTCGGCCCTCTTCCAGCAGGATGCCGATCAGCCCCTGCATCGCGTGGAGGCCGAGCTCGCCCGTGCGGTCGGCAGCGAGGACGGCATCCTCGCGCAGTCCGGGTTCGCAGCGAACGTCGGGCTCATCCAGTCGATCGCCGGCGAGCGCGTGCCGGTATATGTCGACATGCTCGCCCACGCCTCCCTGTGGGAAGGCATTCGCAGTGCAGCGGCGAAGGCCGTGCCTGTGCTGCACAACGACGTGACCCATCTCGAACGACAGGTGCTGCGTCACGGACCCGGCGTGATCGTGGTGGATGCCGTCTACAGCACGAATGGCAGCATCGCCCCGCTGGTCGACATCGCGAACCTGGCGCGCGACACCGGCTGCGTGCTGGTCGTGGATGAGTCCCACTCGCTGGGTACGCACGGACAGCGCGGCGAAGGGCTCGTGGCAAGCCTGGGCCTCAACGACCGGGTGCACTTCATCACGGCGAGCCTCGCCAAGGCGTACTGCTCCCGGGCCGGGTTCGTCGCCTGCACCACGCGGTTCAAGGATTACTTCGGCTGCGAGGCCTTGCCTGCCATCTTCAGCTCGTCGCTGCTTCCCCACGAGCTGGCGGGCATGTCAGCCGCGCACCGGGTGATCCAGACCGAAGGCTGGCGCCGGCAGCGACTGCGACAGGTGACGCGACACGTGCGAAGCGAGCTGACGCGACTCGGCTTCCCGATCGCCGACGGCACGGAGCAGATCATCGCGTTCGAGGCAGGCCAGGAAATCCTCACCGGCCGCGTGCGTGATGTCATGGAACGCCATGGCGTCTTCGGCTCGGTGTTCAGCGCCCCCGCGACCACGGTCAACCGGTCGCTGCTGAGGCTGACGCTCAACGCAGGCATGTCGGATGCCGACGTGAGCCGGCTCATCGAAGCCTGCCGTACCGCACGCGACGCACTGGACCTGCCGTCATGGAGCGCCACGCGCCGGGCCACGCGCGACGACGAACGCGCCGCCACCCTGGCCCGCGAGCGGGCGATTCCCCTGTAACGACCCGGACGCTCAACGAACCGGCAACGGAATCCGCTCGTTCTCGTCCCCGGGAACGAGCGGAAACCTTCCCTCCGACCAGTCGCGCTTCGCCGCTTCGATCAGATCGGGCGAGCTCGCCACGAAGTTCCACCACAGGTGACGCTCGCCGTCGAGCGACGCGCCGCCGAACAACATCACCAGCGAATCTTCCTCCGCCACGAGCACCGGTGCCTCACCTTCCCGCCCCACGGCCATGTCGAGCGGACGAAGCACGCTTGCGGGCGCCGCAGATGCGGGCGTCGAAGCGTCGCCCGCCCCGTCGCCGAGACGGACGCATCCTTCTGCCACATGCACACCCCATTCCGCATGCTCCGCAGGGAGCGTGATGCGCGCGCCAGCCTTCAGGCGGCCTTCGACGAAGTACATCGGGGCAAACACACGCACAGGCGATGCCTTGCCGAACGCCTCGCCGGCGATGATCACGAGCCGTACTCCGTCTTCCTCAACGACCGGCAACGTGCGGGCCGGGTGGTGGTGGAACTCGGGATCCATGCCCTCGTGCGACACGGGCAGCGCCACCCATACCTGGATGCCGTAGAGGGTCTGCCCTTCATGACGCTCGCCGGGCGGCGTGCGCTCCGAATGCGTGATGCCGCGCCCCGACGTCATCCAGTTCACGTCGCCGGGGTGGATGTCCACGTCGCTGCCCAGGCTATCGAGATGACGGATAGCCCCCTGGAACAGCCAGGTGACCGTGGCCAGCCCGATGTGCGGATGCGGGCGAACATCCATGCCCTTGCCCTCATGGAAGGTGGCCGGGCCGATATGGTCGAAGAAAACGAACGGGCCGACGTGGCGGGCCTTGAGGTGCGGAAGCATGCGCCGGACGGAGAAGCCGTCGCCCAGGTCGATCTGCCTGCCGTCAATGGGAATCATGGACATCTAGCCGTACCCCTGAACGCAAAAGCCCTCCCGCGGCAGAAGCCACGGGAGGGCAGAAGTCATGCAAGAACGGGAGGCGCAAGGCTCCCCGAACGGATTACTTCGGGTTGACGTTATCAGCCTGCGGGCCCTTCTGGCCCTGGGTCACGGTGTATTCCACCTTCTGACCTTCCGCCAACGACTTGAAGCCGTTGCCCTGGATCGAACGGAAATGCACGAATACGTCCGGGCCGCCCTCATCCTGAGTGATGAAGCCGAAACCCTTTGCATCGTTGAACCACTTAACAGTACCAGTTGCCATCACACACACCTCTATACAACACACGAATAACCCGGCTCGCGAGCCGGCGACTTACTGAGTGTGCAGGAACGGGGTGAGGCGATGGAGCGTTAGTACGCAGTACCATCGGGCCACTCGCGTGACCGCACAAACACAGTGGGGTTGATGATAACCACATTTGAAGCGTTTTCTGTAGGGGAACCCCTACAGAAGTCGAATATTTGACGATAATCACTAAAATAATTTGAAAAACGGGGTTTCCGGGACCTTTCGGGAGCCCTGCCGGGCCCGAAAAACAGCCGAGGCACATTTTTTTAACCGCGTAGGAGCGCGCCCTGCGCGCGACAGCTTCTCGCGAGGAGCTGTCGCGCGCACGGCGCGCTCCTACGAGAGCCGGCATATTCAGGGTCGGCATATCCGGGCCCGGCATTTCCAGCGTCGGCATATCCGGGGCCGGCACATCCGGGGCCGGCACATCCGGAAGCCAGCGCATCTGCGCTCGGGGCATAAAAAAAGCCGGACGTTGCCGTCCGGCTTTTTTGCAGCTCGGGTTGTCGACAGGGCTTACGCCTTGTTGACTTCCTCAGCCTGCAGGCCCTTCTGGCCGTTGACGACCTTGAAGGAGACCTTGTCGCCTTCAACGAGGGACTTGAAGCCGTTGCCCTGGATGGCGCGGAAGTGAACGAACACGTCCGGGCCGTTCTCACGGGAGATGAAGCCAAAGCCCTTGGCGTCGTTGAACCACTTGACGGTGCCGATTTCACGATCCGACATAGAAACACTCCAATACGATTTTTTACGAATAAAACCAGCAACTTGAATAAGTCGCTGCCAAACTGGTGTGCAAGGAAACGCGAGGAGCGAAGCGATGTTGCGGATACGTGATCAGCTGCATCGGGTCAACGTAACTCTATGACCCCGGCAAACACAGTCCGGAGACTATACAGGCCGACGGGGTAAATTGCGACGTCGGCCCCGCCAACTGACGCGCCGTTCACGACCTGCACCGCCATGCTCTGGTCCCCTCGCCATTGCGAGTGCGATTTCACCTACCATCCTGTGACGTTAACCAAAGGGGGACCGCCGCCATGACCCGATCCACGTTCCGTATCGTCCCGCTCGTCGTGGGGGCTCTTGTCCTCGCCGCCTGTAGCGACCACAAGCCGCGCCCGCAGCCAGTGACCACCCGCACGACCGTGGCCACGCCGGCCACCACCGGCACGCGCACGACCACGTCGACGACCACCAGTACGTCGAAGCCGGTCGTCCGTACCACGACGACGTCGACGAAACAGGCACCCCTGCCCGAGAGCACGGGTATCGCGGCGTGCGATGAGTACCTCGCCAGCTACAAGAGCTGCCACCTGGTGGCGGGTGTGTTCGCCCGGGACCAGATCGACTCCCGCTACGACATGATGCGGACCAGCCTGCTGCGCCAGTCGCAGGATCCGGACATGCGTGACCAGCTGGGCACCCGCTGCGCCTCGCTGGCCAGCCAGCTGAAGGACGTACTGAAGGGCCGTTCCTGCGCCGATACGCCGGCACCCGCCTCCACGCGTTGATCAGCCCGACGCGCTGGTCACGATGCCAGCGCGTCTTCAAGTAGCGCGGCCAGTCCCTCCGGCTGGCCGCGTTCGACGATGATTCGCAGCGTGCCATGCCACGCCGCGCACTCGCGCAGCGCCGATGCCAGCCCCGCGACCAGGCTCGGCGAGACGGTCACGCCCGCCTCCAGCCAGACGCCCAGTACCTGGAATACACCTTCCTGCCGACGGGCCTTCGCATCCAGGCGCCCGACCAGTCGGCCTGCGTGCAACACAGGCAGCGCGTAGTAGCCGAACTTCCGCTTCGCCGCCGGCGTGTAGCACTCGATGGTGTATTCGAATGCAAAGAGGTCCAGCGCACGCGCCCGGTCCCACACCACCGGATCGAATGGCGACAGCAGCACGGTGCGCGTGGCCCGCAGGACGCCCCGGCTCGCCTCATCCAGGAGACCGGCGTTATCGCGATGCACCCAGGCCCGTTCCGTCCAGCCATCGACCTGCACTTCGATGAGCACGCCCCGGGCGACCAGGGGCTCGAGTTCCGCCGGAGTCACGCGCGGACGCAGCCGGAAGTAATCGGCGATCCAGCCTGCCCGTGCGATGCCGAGGGCCCGGATGGTGCACTCGATGAAATGCGTGCGCGCGGCCGCTTCGTCCACCTGCGTCGGCCCCGGTGGCGCCGGCCAGCGCGCGGTGACGCGCTCCGCGAGATCGTAGACGCGCTGGAAGCGGTCGCGCCGCGCCACCATCAGCACGCCAAGGGCAAACCAGGCCTCGAGCCACCGCTTTTCCGGTTTCCACTCCCACCACCCCTTCACCGCAGGCGCATCGCGTTCGAAGTCGGCGGCACGCAGCGGACCTTCGACGCGAATCCGCTGCAGCAGCGCCTCCATCTCGACAGGGGCTTCCGCGTGCACGCGCTCCGCGTTCCGATGCGCCCAATGGCCCGCCCGGCCAGCGCGGTAATCGCGATGGAACGGATACTCGCCCGAAGGAACGAAGCTCGCCTCGTGGGCCCAGCACTCCGCGATCAGCCCCTCGGCCAGCGACTCCTCGAGCCATTCGGTGCGAAACGCTCCCAGGCGGGAGAACAGGACCATGTAAGGGCTGCGCGCCACGACATGGATGGTGTCGATCTGCAGGATGCCCATGCGGGTGATGGCGGCCAGCACGTCAGGCTTCCGGGCCTTGCGGCCCACGCGCCTGAGCAGTCCCTGGGCGGCAAGGTGGAGCAGCTGGGCCGAACGATGCGAAAGGCGGATCACGGGTTCCGTGGAGCCGGTGTCGGAGGAGCGTGATGCCACAGTGGAGGCCTTTACGCAGTTGGGGCGCCATTACAACGCGCCTTGCTAGCGTCGGCAACGATGTCGGGGCCTGCGGGCTCCGGCCGCCACCACGTTGACGATAAAGGAGGCTTTCGATGAAGAAGCATATTCGCGTCATGGCTCTGGGTGCATCGCTGATGCTCACCGGCGCCGCGTTTGCACAGGACGTGCCGCCGCCCGCCCCCGTTCCGCCGCCGCCTGCCAGTGAGGCAACCCCGCCACCGCCGCCGGGCCAGGTCCCGCCACCGCCGCCGGCTGGCGATGCGCTGCCACCGCCCCCGCCGGATCCGTCGATGCCTGCACCGGCGAGCGCGTCTCCCCCGCCGCCTCCGACAGGCGATGCCGGCCAGGTAAGCGTCAACAGCGCGCCGCCGCCGGCGAAGCCGTCTGGCCCCGCCCCTGATTTCGCCACGCTCAGCGGCGGCAAGGGCAGCATCACCGAGAAGCAGGCGTCCGCTTTCCCGTTGCTGGCCAACGACTTCCAGTACGCGGACACCAACCACGACAAGCGGATCTCGAAGTCCGAATACCAGAAGTGGGTGACGAAATCGGGTGCCAGCGGTCAGTAAGGCCGTCCCGTGACGTGCGAGGGGCCTGACGGCCCCTCGCAACTTCTTGTACGTAACGGCCCTGCTACACGTTTTTCACACAATCGACGCAGTTAAACTCCTCCCGTCAGGCCAGATCGGCCTCAGGGAGTCACCTCGAAATGAACCGCATCCGCGCCGCCGGCGCCTTGGGCGCATACGCCTGCCTGCACGCTGGCCTGGCTTTTGCCCAGAATCCGAACCCTGTCGATATCCGTGCCTGCTCGGCGATCGAGACGGATTCGCAGCGACTGCTCTGCTACGACAAGGCCACCGGGCGCGAGCAGATGCCGCAGGCCATGAAGAAGACGGATCCGAGCGGCCATTCGCTCAGTGTCGACATGGCCACGCGTAACTCCGACGAGGTACGGCGCCCGATGTCCCTGCTCGACAGCCGGTGGGAGCTGTCGCCCGAGAGCAAGCTGGGTACGCTGAACCTCCGCGGATACAAGCCGACCTTCGTGCTGCCCGTGTTCGCGACGAACAAGCAGAACGACAAGCCGTCGAGCCCGGCGCCGGATCACCAGGTGACCACGCCGCAGAGCCTGGATAACGTGGAAGCGAAGTTCCAGATCAGCCTCAAGACCAAGGCCGTCGAGAACATCTTCGGCGACAACGGCGATCTCTGGGTGGGATACACGCAGTCGTCCCGTTGGCAGGTCTACAACAAGGACAACTCGCGCCCGTTCCGCGAGACGAACTACGAGCCTGAGGCACTGCTCGTGTTCCGTACGAATTATTCGATCCTCGGCTGGTCCGGCAAGATGATCGACATCGGCCTCAACCACCAGTCCAACGGCCGTGCCGATCCCCTGTCACGCAGCTGGAACCGCGTCGTCGCCGACATCGGTTTCGAGCGTGAGGACTGGACCGTGATGCTTCGCCCGTGGTGGCGGATCCCGGAATCCACCAAGAACGACGACAACCCGGACATCAAGAACTACATGGGTCGCGGCGAAGTCACCATCGTGCACGAAGTGGGACGCCAGGAGTTTTCGCTGACGGGCCGTCATTCGTTCCGCACGGGCGACGAATCGCACGGTTCACTGCGCGGCTCGTGGAGCTTCCCCGTCGTGAACAACCTGCGCGGTTACCTGGAAGTGTTCCATGGTTACGGCGAAAGCATGATCGACTACAACCACAAGGCGACGTACCTCGGCATAGGCGTGTCGCTTCTCGACTGGTACTGATCGAAGACTGCCTGCGCCGGCTCTGAAAGGGGCCTGACCGGGCCGGATCCGAACGGGGCTGACCGGGCCGGCTCCGAAAGGGGCCTGAGCGGGCCGGCTCCGAAAGGGGCCTGAGCGGGCCGGGAACACGTGGGAGCGCGCCTTGCGCGCGACGGCTTTTCGCGATACGTGGGCGTTGTCGCGAGAAGCTGTCGCGCGCGAGGCGCGCTCCCACATTGCATCGCGTCGGCGTCGTGGGCGTGCGCCGGCACCTTGGGCGTGCGCCGGCACCTTGGCGCGCGCCGGCACCCTGGGCGCCGGCGCGTCCATGCTCAGTGGTGGTGGCCACCTTCGCCGTGCACGTGGCCGTGCTGGATTTCTTCTTCCGTCGCCTCGCGCACGTCGGTGATCTCGACGGCGAAGTGGAGGGTCTGGCCTGCGAGCGGGTGGTTGCCGTCGACCGTGACGTTGTCGCCGTCGATCTTGCTGACCGTCACGTTGATGCTGCCCTGGTCGTTACGACCCTGGAACTGCATGCCCGGCTGGAGATCTTCCACGCCCTGGAATGCCGAGCGCGGCACGACCTGCACGAGTTCGTCGTGGCGCACGCCGTAGCCTTCCTCGGGAACGACATCGACCTTGAACTGGTCGCCGACCGAACGGCCTTCGAGCGCCTTTTCGAGGCCCGGGACGATGTGGCCCTCGCCATGGATGTAGCCCAGCGGCTCACGGCCTTCCGAGCTGTCCACGACGTTGCCCTGGTCATCGGTCAGCGTGTAATGAAAGGAAACCACGTGGCTTTTGGCGATCTGCATGAAATTCTCGCTTTGAGAGGGTAAGGGAAGGACATGAAGGCGTCCTCCGGGACCCTCAAGGCTAGGCGAGGCGCGGCTTCACTGCAAATCACGAAACCTTGGCGTGCTGCGGCGCAACCCTCCCGACGGCCCCGATCTGCTAGTTTTCCGGGTTTTCCTACCCCTCTACGCTGTACCGGGAGCCGTATGTTCGACTGCATTCTGATCGCCAACCGCGGGGAGATCGCCTGCCGGGTCATCCGTACCTGCCGCCGGCTCGGCATACGCACGGTGGCGGTGTACTCGAGCGTCGACGCCGATGCCCAGCATGTCCGGCTGGCCGACGAGGCGTGGCCCATCGGTGGCCCGCGGCCCGCGGAGTCGTACCTGCGCGGCGACGCCATCATCGACGTGGCGCGACGCAGCGGCGCACAGGCCATCCACCCGGGATACGGCTTTCTTTCCGAAAACACCGATTTCGCCCGCGCCTGCGCGGCGGCGGGCATCGTATTCATCGGCCCGCGCCCCGAGAGCATCGACGCCATGGGTTCCAAGGCGGCGGCGAAGGCCCTCATGGAAAAGCATGCGGTGCCGCTGGTCCCGGGCTACCACGGCGACGACCAGGACCCGGGCCTCCTCGCCGCCGAAGCGGCGCGCACGGAATTCCCCCTGATGATCAAGGCCGCGTCGGGCGGCGGCGGAAAAGGCATGCGCATCGTGCGCGATGCGGCCGGCTTCTCCGAGGCCCTGGAATCCGCGCAGCGCGAGGCCGCCAATGCCTTCGGCGATACCCGCGTGATCCTCGAGCGCTACGTCGAACACCCGCGCCATATCGAATTCCAGGTATTCGGCGACACCCACGGGAACGTGATCCACCTCAACGAGCGTGAGTGCTCGGCACAGCGCCGCTACCAGAAAGTGCTGGAAGAGACGCCCTCGCCCTTCCTCGACGAGGCGCGCCGGGCACGCATGGGCGACGCTGCCGTGGCTGCGGCGCGTGCCGTGGACTACGTCGGCGCCGGCACCGTGGAATTCATCGTCGCGCCCGACGGGGAATTCTTCTTCATGGAAATGAACACGCGCCTCCAGGTAGAACACCCGGTCACCGAGGAAACCCTCGGCCTCGACCTCGTGGAGTGGCAGCTCCGCGTGGCCGCCGGTGAACCGCTGCCGCTCGCGCAGGGCGACGTGCGTGCGCAGGGTCATGCGATCGAGGTGCGCCTGTACGCCGAGGACCCCGAAGCAGGATTCCTGCCCGGATCGGGACGCCTGGTCTCGCTGGTGCTACCCCAGCCATCGGCCCATGTGCGTCTCGACGGCGGCGTGATCGCAGGCGACACGGTGTCGATCTTCTACGACCCCATGATCGCGAAACTCATCGTCCGCGACCGCACGCGGGCGCAGGCGCTCGAACGACTGCGGGAAGCGCTGGCACAGACCGACATCGTCGGCCCGAAATCGAACATCGCCTTCCTCGAGCGCCTCGCAAGGCATCCTGCCGTGGTGGAAGGCCGCATCGACACGGGCTATCTCGATCGCCACCTCGGCGAATTCCTCGCAGGCAACACCCAAGCCGGCGACACCGAGCGGTTCGCCGTCGCGACCGCGCTGCTGCTCGCCGACGAGGCACAGGTGCAGGCCGCGGCCTCCGATCCGCATTCGCCATGGGCGAGCGCCGACGCCTGGCGGCTGGGCCATGCGGGCAAGCGCGTGCTGGCCATCATGGAAGGCGAGGCCCGGCATGAGATCGACGCCCACGGCCATGCCGGCTCCTACGTGCTGCGCGAAGGCGATGCCACCTGTACCGTCTCCGGCGCGCGGCTGGACAACACGTCCCTCTCGGCGCGCTTCGACGACTCGGCGCGACGCGTGCCGCTGGCGATCAATGGCTCACGGGTGCGCGTACACGATGCCCACGGCCGCCGCTGGCTGTTCGACCGTGCGCCGGCCTATGTGTGGGCGGGCGCAGAAGGCAGCGGCGCACGGCATCTCGCCGCGCCCATGCCGGGTCGCATCGTGCTCGTGCGCGCGGCGGCGGGGGACCAGGTGGAAGAAGGCCAGGAGCTGCTCGTCATGGAAGCCATGAAGATGGAGCTCGCCTTGAAGGCACCGCGCGCCGGCGCCATTGAATCGGTATCGGTGGTACAGGGCGACTTCGTGGACGCCGACGCCATCCTCGTCCGCTTCGTCGAAATCGCCTGACTGGAGACCGCCATGAACGCACAGGATCATGTCCGCATCGTGGAAGTCGGTCCCCGCGACGGACTGCAGAACGAAAAGGCCCTGCTGCCGGCGGCGGTGAAGATCGAGCTGATCGACCGACTGTCGGACACGGGCCTCGCGACCATCGAAGCCACCAGCTTCGTCAGCCCGAAGTGGGTGCCCCAGCTGGCGGATGCGGCAGAAGTCTTCCGCGGCATCCGCAAGGCGCCGGGCGTCGTCTATCCCGTGCTGGTGCCCAACCTGCAGGGTTACGAGCGTGCCCGCGACGTCGGGGCGACCGAGGTCGCCGTGTTCACGGCCGCCTCCGAGACCTTCAATCGCACCAACATCAACGCCTCCATCGATGAATCCATCGAGCGCTTCGTGCCGGTGCTCGAGCGGGCCCGGGCCGATGGCGTGGCCGTGCGTGGCTACGTCTCCACCGTGCTCGGGTGCCCCTACCAGGGCGAGGTGCCATTGGCCGACGTCGTGCGCGTCGCCCGCCGCCTGCACGAGCTGGGCTGCCACGAAATTTCGCTTGGCGACACGATCGGGGTCGGCACGCCGGCGCGCGCGCGCGACATGCTCCGCGCCGTCGCGGCGGAGGTTCCCATGCAGGCCCTGGCGGTGCATTTCCACGATACCTACGGCCAGGCGCTGGCGAATATCCTGGCGTGTCTGGAGGAAGGCGTCCGCGTGATCGACAGTGCCGTCTCCGGCACGGGCGGCTGCCCTTATGCGAAGGGCGCCACCGGCAACGTGGCCAGCGAAGACGTGGTGTACATGCTGCATGGCATGGGCATGACGACGGGCATCGACCTCGACCGGCTGGTCGACACCGGGGCATGGCTCGCGCGCCAGCTGGGCAAGGACACGGCCAGCCGCGTCACCCGGGCACGCACCGCCGCCTGACCGGGGCTCACGACCCGGTTACGCAGCACCGTCGATCCATGGCAGCATCGCCGGATGCGTACCGATTACCTCATTCGTTCCATCGAGACACGCGACGACGCCGATATCGCCGCCGTGATCCGCCACGTCATGCCGGAGTTCGGTGCCGACGGCCCGGGCTTCGCCATCCACGACGCCGAAGTCGACGCCATGTCCGCCGCATACACCGCGCCGCGCCGCGCGTACTTCGTGGTGGAAAAAGGCGGGCGGGCGATCGGCGGCGCGGGCATCGCGCCACTGGAAGGGGGCGACGGGGAAACCTGCGAACTGCGCAAGATGTATTTCCTGCCCGAGGCGCGCGGCATGGGCGCGGCGTCGCAGCTGATGCGCCGCTGCCTCGATGCCGCGCGACGCGCCGGCTTCTCCCGCTGTTACCTGGAAACACTGACGGGCATGGACGCCGCGCAGGCCGTGTACATGCGCCACGGGTTCACGCGCATCGACGCGCCCATGGGCAGCACGGGGCACTTCGCCTGCGACCGGTTCTTCCTGCGCAACCTCAATGACGGCGACCTGATCGTGGCGCCCACCCCGCCCTCCCTCGTGTTCGGCATCGACGACCCGGGCCGCGACGACGTGCTGCCCCTGATCGAACAGCTGCACGGCTACCTCTCCGACCTGTACCGCCACCCCCTGCCCCAGGCCATCGGCGTAGACAACCTGCGCCAGGCCCACACCACCTTCATGACCGCCCGCGTGGACGGCCAGCCGCTGGCATGCGGGGCGGGCGTGGACCACGGCGACTACGTGGAGCTCAAATACATGTACGTGGTGCCGGCCTGTCGCGGCATGGGCCTCGGCAAGCAGATGCTGGAGGCGCTGGAACGCGAGGTCCGGGCGGCGGGCGGCCGCATGGTGCGACTGGAAACCGGCACGGCGCAGACCGAATCCATCGAGCTCTACGAGCGGTCGGGCTACCGCCGCTGCCCGCCCTTCGGCGATCATCGCGCCAACCCCTCCAGCATTTTCATGGAAAAGCCCCTGTGATCCGACTTGCCGTCGAAGGCGACGCCGCCGCCTGCCATGCGATCTATGCGCCCGTGGTGCATGCAAGCGCCATCACGTTCGAAACCGAGCTTCCGGGCGAGGACGCCATGCGCGGCCGCATCCGCGCGCGCCTTGCCACCCACCCGTGGCTGGTATGGGAGGAAGACGGCCAGGTGCTGGCTTACGCCTATGCCGGCCGTTTCCGCGAGCGCGCCGCGTACGACTGGGTGGCGGAAACCTCGATCTACGTGCACGAAGACGCGCGCCGCCGCGGCATCGCGAAGCGCCTCTACAACGCGCTGCTGGGCGCCATGCGCCTGCAGGGCATCAACCAGGCCGTCGGCGTCATCACGCTGCCCGGCGACACCAGCGTGGCCATGCACGAAGCCATGGGCTTCGCGCCCGCCGGCGTCTGGCCGAAGGCCGGCTACAAGCTGGGCCGCTGGTGGGACGTCGGCGTGTGGAGCCTGTTCATCGCCGAGCCCGAAACACCCCCGATGCCCGTCACGCCGTTCGCCGGGCTGGCGGCATCGCGTGCACTGGCGGACTTCCTCGCAAAGGCCTGAACGCGTCGCCGCCGTGTGCTCCCGCACAACGCCCGTCACGGACGCCTCGGCTAAGATGGGTCTCTTTGCCCCGTATCTTCGGAGTCACCATGCAACTTGAACAGGTCAGGGCCGTCATCACTGGCGGCGCATCGGGTCTGGGCCACGCCGTGGCACGGCGTTTCATCGACGCGGGCGCCAGGGTCACCCTCTTCGACGTGAACGACGAGAAGGGCAACGCAGCCGTCGCGGGCCTCGGTCGACATGCGTCGTTCGCCCGCACCGATGTGACGTCCGAAGACAGCGTATCCGCCAACATGGCGGCCGCGCACGAGGCCATGGGTGGTCTCAACGTGGTGGTCAACTGTGCGGGCATCCTCGGCGCCGGCCGCGTGCTGGGCAAGGAAGGCCCCATGCCGCTCGCCAACTTCAGCACCACGGTGATGGTGAACCTGGTCGGCAGCTTCAACGTCGCCAAGGCCGCCGCGCAGCTCATGCAGGCCAACCCCGCAGGCGAAGACGGCGAACGCGGCGTCATCATCAACACCGCCTCCGTCGCCGCCTACGAGGGCCAGATCGGCCAGGCCGCCTACTCCGCCTCGAAGGGCGGCGTGGTCGGCATGACGCTGCCGATGGCGCGCGAGCTGGCACGCTTCGGCATCCGCGTGAACACGATTGCGCCGGGCATCTTCTGGACACCGATGGTCGACAACATGCCGCCGCAGGTGCAGGAGTCGCTGTCGGCTTCCATCCCGTTTCCTTCGCGGCTGGGCAAGCCGGACGAATTCGCCGACACCGTGGCTTTCCTCGTCAACAGCCGCTACGTCAACGGCGAGACCATCCGTCTCGACGGCGCCGTGCGCCTCGCCCCGAAATAATCCATCCATTCCACTCAACGACACCGAAGTCGAACGCCATGAAAGCATCCGATACCAAGAAAGGTAACGTCATCGAACACGACGGTACCGTTTACCAGGTCCGCGACATCGAACGCAGCGCGCCCTCCGCACGCGGCGGCAACGTCACCTACCGCTTCACCCTTTACTCCATCCCGGGCGCCCGGAAGTTCGACCTCAGCGTGCGCGCCGACGACGAGCTGAAGGAAGTCGCCCTCGAACGCCGCCAGGCGAAGTTCTCGTACATGGATGGCGAGGCTTTCGTCTTCATGGACGACGAGGACTACACCCAGTACACGCTCGACGCGAGCGTGGTCGGCGACAACGCCGGCTATGTCGTGGAAGACCTCGAGGGCTATTACATCCAGGTGATCGACGATGCGCCGGTGGGCTTGCAGGTGCCGACGTCCGTGGTGCTGACGGTGATCGATACCGCGCCCGAGATGAAGGGCGCCAGCGCCACGAAGCGGAGCAAGCCGGCGACGTTGCAGACGGGCGTCGAGGTACAGGTTCCGGAATACATCACCACGGGCGAGAAGGTGACGGTGAACACGCTGACCGGCGAGTTTGCAGGCCGCGCGTCGTGATGCCGGCGGGGCGGACGCGGCGCCCGCCGGGTTCGTCCCGTCATGACCCGATGAGCCGCCCCACGCCATGACCAACCCTTATTCGCTCCGTAGCAGCGTCATCGAGACGCTGATCCGGACGAAGCGCCCCGACGTGCCCATGCGCGTCGCGCTCCGCAACACGGCAGCGGTGGTGCTGCCCTTGCTGCTCGGCATCTACCTCGGCTTCCCCCAGGTGGGCATCGGCATCGCTGCCGGCGCGCTGGACACCATGTTTTCCGACCAGCCGGGACCCTACCAGCAACGGCTGAGCCGCCTGTTCCTGGCCGCGCTCGCTGCCGGCGGCGCGTCGCTCATCGGTTTCCTGATCGGTGACCAGGTGCTGCCCATGTGCGTGGCGTGCATCGCCTGCGGCTTCTTCGGCGGCCTGCTCGTGGTGTTCGGCCCGGACATCGCCCGGGTGGGCATGACCAGCATGCTGCTGCTCGTCATCTGCGCGGCGACGCCGAAGAGCCTGCATGACGCGCTGGCCGGCGGCGCCCTCATCTTTGCTGGCGGCATGCTGCTGGCGCTGTTCTCCGTGGCCGCGTGGCCCCTGCAGCGGTACCGCCCCGAGCGGCTCGCGCTGGCCATCGTGTATCGCGGGCTGGCCGAGCTGGCACGCAAGCCGCAGAAAGACGGCGAAGCGCCCGGGCTGGCCGACGCGATGAATGCGCTGCAGGTCACGCTGCTGGGTCGCCACCACGCGCGCGGTCGCGCGATGGAAGCCTTCCGCGTGCTGCTGGAGCTCGCCGAGCGCATTCGCCTCGAACTCATCGCCATGGCAGAGCTGGACACCCGGCGTGATGGCATGGCGGAGATGTTCCGCAACGACGCCGCACGCGTGCTCTCCGCAACGGCCGATGCGCTGGATGCCGCCGAGCCGCCGCAACGCGCGCAGCGTGCCCTCGCGACCCTCCAGGCCAGCGAGAAAGCCCTGCTTGCCGGCTCCACGGGCTTCGGCATGAGCGCCCATCTGCGCGCGCTTTCCGGCCAGCTGGCCGCCGTGGTGCGTAACACCAACTGGGCGGGTTCGCGTGGTGAAGAGCGCGCGCAGCGAGCGGAGACGGCACTCCCCACCACCTTGCGGAGCACATCGGCATGGTCGACGCTGCGCGCGAACATCACGCCCGGCTCCGTCGCTTTCCGGCACGCCGTGCGCTGCGCCGTGGTGCTGGCGATCGCCTTCGCAGTGTCACGCTATTTCCATCTGCCGCACGGTTACTGGCTGCCCATGACGGCGGCCATCGTGCTGCGGCCGGATTTCGCCGCCACGTTCAACTTCGGCCTGCTTCGCGTGGTCGGCACGATCCTCGGCCTGTTGCTGACCACGCTGGTGCTGCGACTCACGCCCGATGTCGTGTGGGCACATATCGCCGTGATGGGCGTGCTGTGCCTGGCGTTCCGTTACCTTGCGGTAGCGCATTACGGTATCGCCGTTGCCGCGCTGACCGGTACCGTCGTCGTGCTGCTTTCGTTCGAGGGCGTGGACTCCAACGCTGCCATGGCCGACCGTGTCATCAACACGGCGCTGGGCAGCGGCATGGCATTGATCGCCTACCTGGTGTGGCCTTCGTGGGAACGTAACCAGGCACGCCTGGCGCTGTCCGACATGCTCGGCGCCTATGCCACGTATCTCGATGCCCTCGTGACGCCGGCCGACCGCGGCGCGCGACACGAGGTACGCACGGCGACGCGCACGGCGCGCACGAACGCGCAGGCCTCGCTCGACCGCATGCGCGCCGAACCGGGTACGCCGGCCGTGCTCCTCGAACTGGCGGAAACGCTGTTCGCCAACGGCAACCGGCTGGCACGAACGGCCATGGCGCTGGAATCGCTCATCGACGTCGACGAGGTGCCGCCGGCATGGGCGCAGGTCGGCCCGTTCATCCGTGAAGCGTCGGACGCCCTGCGTCGCCAGGCGGACGCGCTGACGCGCACCGAAGACTCACCGGTGCCGCCGGCCCTGCGCGAGCACCGGCTGGCGCTGATGGCGTCGCTCGACCGCACGACGGACCGCGAGCTGGCCGAGGCCATCGAGCGGCTGACCGACCGCCTGACCGACAACGTCGACACCGTGGCACACGTCGTGACCCGCCGCTCGGTCACACCGGCGACCTGACGAAGCCGGTGGCGCCGGTGAGGCGCGGCAGACGGTCCGCAACACGTAGGAGCGCGCCCCGCGCGCGACATCCTTTCGCGAAGACATGGAAGGTCTCTAGCAGGCGTGCGGCGTCGCGCGCAGGCGTCTGGGGTCGCGCGCAGGCATGCGGGGTCGCGCGCAGACGTGTGGGGTGTCGCGAGAAGATGTCGCGCGCCCGGCGCGCTCCTACGTGTTGCGGCGCGGCAGGCCTCGCGCCTGCGCCGGCGCTACACTCGGCCCCATGCTCAAGATCGATACGCATGCGCATATCCTTCCGCGCGACTGGCCCGACCTGGCGGCCCGTTACGGTGACGATCGTTTTCCGGTGATGACCCATACCAGTGGCCACCACCGCATCTACAAGGATGGCCGCTTCTTCCGTGAAGTATGGGAATCCGCGTTCGATGCGGGGTTCCGCATAGCCGATTACGCCCGCTTCGGTATCGACGTGCAGGTCGTTTCCACCGTGCCCGTCATGTTTTCCTACTGGGCGAAGGGCCACCACGCGCTGGAGCTGCACACGCATCTCAACGACGACATGGCCGTCGTGTGTCGCGACCATCCACGGCATTACTGCGGTATCGGCACGGTTCCGCTGCAGTCACCCCCGCTCGCCGTGCGCGAGCTCGAACGCTGCATCGACGAACTCGGCCTGCACGGCGTGCAGATCGGCTCGCATTGCAACGACTGGAACCTCGACGCCCCCGAGCTGTTCCCGTTCTTCGAAGCGGCCGCCGACCTGGGCGCGGCCGTGCTGGTGCATCCGTGGGACATGATGGGCACCGACTCCATGCCGAAGTACTGGCTGCCCTGGCTGGTCGGCATGCCGGCCGAGCAGGCGCGCGCGGCCTGTGCGCTCATCTTCGGCGGCGTGCTCGAGCGGCTGCCGACGCTGAAGATCATGCTGGCCCACGGCGGGGGTAGCTTCCCCTACTCCATCGGCCGCATCGAACATGGTTTCCGCATGCGTCCCGACCTGGTCGCCACGGATAACGCCCGCAACCCGCGTGAATACATGTCCCGCCTGTATTTCGATTCCTGCGTGCACGACGACGGCGCCCTGCGCTACCTGCTCGATACCGCCGGCACCGACCGCGTCATGCTGGGCACGGACTACCCGTTCCCGCTCGGCGAGCAGGAACCCGGCAGCGGCATCGAGGCCCTCGGGCTGGATGATGCGTCACGGGCCCGGCTCTTCCACGGCACCGCGCTGGAATGGCTCGGCGTGCCGTTGTCGCGCTTCCAGCACGTGGCCGCCGTGGCCTGAGCCTGTGCAAGAATGCGGGGGTTGCGCGGCGTCGCCGCTTCTTCCCGGGGAATCCTCATCGTGACTCGCTTCCTGCCCGGCCTGATCGTGGGCCTGTTGTTTGCCAGCCTTGCCGCCCATGCCACCGACGTGTCCATGGCCGGCGGTGCCCTGCAGTTCCCCGTGCCCGACAACTGGGTGCCGATCATGCAGTCGCAGGGCGAAACGGAGTCGCAGGTCTTCCAGGTGCCCGGCTCCAGCGAGGCCGACGCCACGCTCGCCCGTGTTTCCATCACCGTGCAGCGCGTGCCGAACATCAACGGCTTCCAGCAGTTCGCCGGCAACATGCGCAGCCGCGCTTCCGGCCTGAAAGGCTATGCCGCCGGCAAGGCCAGCTCGCCCACCGAGAACGTCTACAAGGCGAAGGAAGGCCCGGTGACCCTCGACTACCGCGAGCATTATTTCTACAGCGGTGGCTATGCCATCCAGCTTCGCTGCGTGCGCCCCGGCGGCGACCCGAAGTGGACCGCCAGTTTCGACAAGGGGTGCGCCCTCGTGGCCGCCCGCCTGCCCTCCTGATCCAAGGCCAAGAACGCCATGACCGCTTTTGACAGCACGCGCGCCTGGGCGGAAGCCCGGGATGCCGCCGACCCGCTGCGCGCGTTTCGCGACGAGTTCCATATCCCCCCGCATGACGGCGGCGAGACACTCTACTTCTGCGGCAATTCGCTCGGCCTGCAGCCGAAGGGCGTCCGCGCCGCCGTGGAGGCCGAACTGCACGACTGGTCGGAACTGGCCGTGGAAGCGCACTTCCGTGGCCGTTCGCCGTGGATGCATTACCACGAGTACGTACGTGATGCGATGGCACTCGTCGTCGGCGCCGGGCCGCACGAAGTCGTCGCCATGAATACGCTGGGCGTGAACCTGCACCTGATGATGGTGAGCTTCTACCGGCCGACGGCCGAGCGGCCCGCCATCCTCATGGAAGCCGGTGCGTTTCCGACCGATCGCTACGCGCTGGAATCGCAGGTGCGTTTCCATGGGTTCGATCCGGCGACCGACCTGATCGAGCTGCAGCCGGACGGGCCGGGCGGCCTGCTCTCGGCCGAAGCGATCGAACACGCGCTGGCGGAACACGGCCATCGCGTGGCGCTGGTCGTGCTTCCCGGCATCCAGTACCGCACCGGCCAGGTCTTCGACCTCGCGACGATCACCCGCCTGGCCCACGCCCAGGGCTGTCTCGTCGGCTTCGATCTCGCGCATGCGGTCGGCAACCTGCCCCTCGCGCTGCACGACAGTGGAGCGGACTTCGCCGTGTGGTGCACGTACAAATACCTCAATGCAGGCCCCGGCGCCGTCGCTGGCTGCTTCGTCCACGAGCGCCATGCGCATGCGGACGTGCCGCGTTTCGCCGGCTGGTGGGGACACGACAAGGCGACGCGTTTCAAGATGGGGCCCGACTTCGTGCCGACACCGGGCGCGGATGGCTGGCAGCTGTCCAATCCGCCGATCCTGGCGCTGGCACCGTTGCGCGCGTCGCTCGACGTCTTCAGCCGCGCCGGCATGCCGAACCTGGTGGCGAAGAGCCGCCTGCTGACGTCGTATCTCGACGGCCTGATCCGCGCGCGGCTCGGCGATACGCTGGATATCGTGACGCCGCCCGATCCGCTGCAACGCGGTGCACAGCTTTCCATCCGCGTGCGCGCCGGCCGGGAAGCGGGGCGCGCCCTGTTCGGGCATCTCGAAAAGAACGGGATCATCGGCGACTGGCGCGAACCGGATGTGATCCGTCTTTCGCCCACGCCGTTGTACAACCGGTTCACGGACTGCTTCGATGTCGTCGAAGCGATGGTCGACTGGCGGGAAGGACAGGCATGAGCCTCGGCGACCTCTTCCCGGCGCCGTATTGCGAGCGCGGCGACGGGTTCGCCGTGCAGGCAGTGACGCACTGGCTGCGCGTGGCACCGGGTCGCATGCTTTTCGGGCTTCGTGCGGGTGGCCTGCCCGTTTCCCTGCCGGACGTACCCGGCGGGCTCTCGCACCGCGGCCTTGCGTCAGGTGAAGGTGGCTATGTCACCGTGTGCGACGACGTCGCCAGTGGCTGGCTGCTCGAACATCCCGACGTCACCGACCGCTATGTCGATGCGTTGCGCCGCGTGTTGAAGAGCCGCCACGTACGCATGGACGGGCTGGCGACGCATGCCGTCTTCGTCGGCACGGTCGAGCTGTTCCTCGGCCGCGATCTTGACCGCGTCGAGCTTGCGCTCGACGAAGACGACGGGTCGTACGACCGGGCCATCGAGCTGCTGCGCCATGCGCCGCGCGACGGGCGGACGGCGTTCGCCATGCCGCCGGAACCGGGTAAGGGATCGTTCGAGGATCCCGAGTTTCTCGCGGGGGATCAGGCGTGGATCGACGGGCACCGGGTGTTGATCGAGTTTCCGCCGGAGGAAGGCGGACGGGTGGAGACCGTGGCGGTGGACCGGGATGCGCTGGCCGGGGCTGTCGAAAAGGCATGGGCGGCGATGCGCCAGGTGGCCGGGCAGATCGAGGCGAGGCTGGGTCAGCTTCGCTGAAGCGCCGGACCGCTGGCCCACGGCCGGCGATGCGTACGCCTGCCGCTTTCCTGTCGGGTCACGGGTGCCGTACCTGACCTTCGCCGCGCACCACGAAACGCTCCACCGTCAGCGACTCCGCACCCATCGGCCCATAGGCATGCAGGCGGGTGGTGGAAATGCCGATCTCCGTGCCGAGCCCGAGTTCGCCGCCGTCGCTGAAACGCGACGAGGCATTGACCATCACGACGGCAGAGCGGATGGCGCGGATGAACCTTTCGGCAGCGCGCTCATCGCGCGTGGCAATGACCTCGGTATGGTCCGAGCCGTAGCGATGGATGTGCGCGATGGCATCGTCCATCGTCGTGACGACGCGCACCGCGATGACGAGGTCGAGGAATTCGGCGGCGTAGTCGTCGTCCGTCGCAGGCGTCACGTTCGCGACCAGTGCGCGCGTCGCTTCATCGCCGCGCACCTCGACGCCGAGTTCTCCAAGCCGCCCGACGGCGCCGGGAAGAAAGACGTTGGCGACATCGGCATGCACCAGCAGCGTTTCGAGCGCGTTGCACACACCGGGCCGGCTCGTCTTGCCATCGATCAATAACCGGAGCGCGACATCGAGGTCGGCGTCGCTGTCGACATACAGGTGGCAGACGCCCTTGTAATGCTTGATCACCGGCACGCGCGCGTGTTCGGCCACGAAACGAATGAGACCTTCGCCGCCGCGCGGAATCGCCAGGTCGACGATATCCGTCAGTTGAAGCAGCTCGACCATCGTTTCCCGGCGGGGATCATCGACCAGGGTCAGGGCCGCTTCGGGAACGCCGTGCGACGCGAGTGCGCGACGAAGCGCACTCGCGATGGCCACGTTCGAGTGCATCGCGTCCGAACCGCCCCGCAGGATCACCGCATTCCCGGCCATCAGGCACAGGGCGGCGGCGTCGGCCGTCACGTTCGGCCGCGCTTCGTAGATCATCGCGATGACACCAAGCGGAATACGCACGCGATCGACGACGATGCCGTTGGGGCGCGTCTCGCGTCGGGTGACGATGCCGACGGGATCAGGCAGCGTCGCTACCTCGCGGATCGCGTTGGCGATGGCTTCGACACGCGCGGTATCCAGCCGAAGGCGATCGAGCATCGCGCCGCTCGTGCCGGTCGCGATGGCCCTCTCCATGTCGAGGGCATTCGCTTCCAGCACGACGGCGACATCGGCATCGAGCGCAGCAGCCATGGCGCCCAGCAACCGGCGCTTCGCTTCCGTGTCCATCGATGCGATGACGCCGACGGCCTCACGGCAGGCCAGCGCACGCTCACGGAGGGAAGAAGACATCGCGGCCTCGCTCATTCGGGAAGGACGACCAGGTCGTCGCGGTGGATCACGTTCTCGCCATAACTGTATCCCAGCACGCTTTCGATTTCGCGCGTATGCCGGCCGGCGATGCGCCGGACATCGGCGGCGGCGTACTGCGCGACGCCCCGTGCCATGGCACCCTGCCCATCTGCGATCTCGACGACATCGCCCCGGCCGAACTCGCCATCGACCGCCGTGACGCCGCCGGGAAGCAGCGAGGCACCGCGCGAGCGAACCGCCTGCGCCGCGCCCGTGTCGATGGTGATGCGTCCTGCGGGCGGTACATGGCGAAGCCAGTACTTCCGTGCGGCAAGACGCGTGCGTGGTGCAAGGAACCTCGTGCCGACGAGCGAGTCGTGCGCAAGGCGCTCGAGGCACGCTGCATCGCGGCCATCGAAAAGCACGGTTTCGATGCCTGCGGCGGCGGCTTTCACCGCGGCCTCCAGCTTCGTACGCATGCCACCCGTGCCGCTCGCCGTGCCCGCTCCACCCGCGCTGGCGACGTGCGCGGCGGTGACCGTCTCGACCAGGTCAACCGGCCGTGCAGCACGGTCGGTGCGCGGGTCGGACGTGTACAGACCGGCGATGTCGGAGGCGATGAAGAGCACATCCGCATCCACGAGGGCCGCCACGATCGCCGCGAGGTTGTCGTTGTCGCCGAGTTTCAGCTCGTCGACGGCCACGGTGTCGTTCTCGTTGATGACCGGAATCGCACCGAGGGCCAGCAGCTCCCGCAGGGTCGAACGCGCGTTGACGTAGCGGCGACGGCTACGGAGATCGTCGTGCGTGAGCAGCACCTGCGCGACGGGGGCATCGAAGAAGCCCTGCCACAGGGCGATGAGCCGTGCCTGCCCGAGTGCGGCCAGTGCCTGCCGGCCAGTGAGGCCGGCAGCACCTTCCGGCGTCGCGAGGCCGCGCCCGGCGGCCACGGCGCCCGACGAGACGATCACGACCTCACGCCCCGCCCAGCGACTGGCACGGACGAACCCGGCCAGCGCCATCGCATGATGATCGCCCAGCCCGCCCTCGGGTGTCGTCAGCAGACTGCTGCCGACCTTGAGCACCGCGCGTCGCCAGGGGGGAAGCGGTTGACTGGTGAAACCCTGCGACATCCACATGTCCTCGAATAAGCGCGTGGGTTACGACAGGTTTCCGAGCCTTGCGCGGAGGGTATCCAGCATCAGGTCGTTGCCGGCGCCCGGCGAGGTGCGTGCCGCGAGGCTCGACTCCGGCGTGCGGCCATCGCCTGCCGAGGCAGCGGTCTCCGCGGCGGCGCGATAGGCGTCGCGGAAAGGCACGCCTGCAACAGCCTGCTCGATCGCCACGTCGGTCGCGTACATCGCCGGCTCGATCGCCGCGCGCATCCTTGCGCCCTTCCACTCGAGGCGGGCCAGCATGTCCGGCAGCAGTTCGAGCGCGCCGAGGCCCATGGAAAACCCATGGAACAGCGAGCCCTTCGAGAACTGCAGGTCGCGCTGGTAGCCGGATGGCAGTGACAGCAGCTGCTCGATCTCGGTGCGGGCGGCAGCCACGCTGGCGTAGCTCGCGCGGAGGAGCTCGACCACGTCCGGGTTACGCTTGTTCGGCATGATCGACGAACCGGTCGTGTACTCCGACGGCAGCTTCACGAAATCGAACTCTGCCGTGGTGAATAACGACAGGTCCCACGCCAGGCGACGCGTATCGAGCAGAGCCGTGCCGACGGCATCCAGCGCAGCCATCTCGAACTTGCCACGGGACAGCTGCGCGTAGATCGGCGACACCTGCATGCGGCCGAAGCCGAGTGCCTTCGTCGTATGTTCACGATCGAGCTTCACGTTGACGCCGTAGCCGGCCGCCGTGCCCAGCGGATTGGCGTCGATCAGCTCGAGTGCCTGCCGCGCACGCAACGTGTTATCGATGAAGGCCTCCGCGAATGCGGCGAACCACATGCCCGTGGACGAGACCACGGCGCGCTGGATATGCGTATAACCCGGCATGGGCAGGGCGTCGCCGGAAGCACGCTCGAGGCAAACGCCGGCGATCTGTCGACAGAGGGTCTCCAGCGTCGACAGTTTTTCCTTCAGCCAGAGACGCGTGGCGACCAGCACCTGGTCGTTACGGCTGCGACCGGTATGCACGCGACGGCCCGCATCACCGAGACGTTCGGTGAGCCGTGCCTCGATCGCCGAATGGCCATCTTCGAAACGGTCGTCGAGCACGAAGCTTCCAGCGGTGAAGTCACTGGCGAGCACGTCGAGTTCGTGCAGCAGCGCATCGCGCTCGTCGCCGGACACCACGCCGATATTGGCCAGGCCTTCGACATGCGCCTTGCTCGCGGTGATGTCATGGACGAAGAACTCGCGGTCGAGTACCACGTCGTTGCCCGCAAGGAAGCGCATGATGCGCGCGTCCGTCTGCGTATCGGATTTCTGCCAGAGCGGCTGGGTCATCGTAGGGTCCTTATCGCTCAAAGCGGTATGGCGGTGAGCTCGTCGAAGCCGAGCGCACGGTTGACATTCTGGATCGCCTGCGTGGCGGCGCCCTTCAGCAGGTTGTCCAGCGTAGCGACGACCACGACGCGCCGGCCATCGTTCGACACCGCGAAACCGCCGATCTCGAGGAAGTGCCGGTTAGCGACGTGGCTGACCCACGGCGCCTCGTCCACCACGTGGATCAGCCTGTCCTTGTCATAGCGCGCCTCGTAACGAAGCTTGATGTCCTCGCGCTTCGCGGGTTTCGCCAGGTAGAGATTGGTCGTGACGGTCAGGCCGCGGAAATGGGATGCCACGTGCGGCATGAATTCCACCGGCACGCCGAGGTGCCTGCTGGCTTCCTTCTCGTGCATGTGGCCCGTGAGCGAATACGGCATGAGGTTGTCGCGCAGCTTCTCGGGGTCGTTGCGATCCGACGGTGTCGTGCCCGCACCGGAATAACCCGAGACACCGAACGACACGGGCGGCGCCGCCAGCAGGTCCTTGATCGGGGCGATGGACGTCTGGATGGCCGTCGCGTAGCAACCCGGGTTGCTGATCCGCTTTTCGCCGCGCCAGCGGTCGCGGTAGAGCTCGGGAAGACCGTAGTACCAGCGCTCGTCGAAGCGATAATCAGCCGACAGGTCGACGACGATGGTCGCGCCGGCTGCCTTGTCGATGGCTTCGACGTAAGGCGCCGCCTTGCCGTTGGGCAACGCCAGGATCACGACATCGGCGCCCTGCGCCGCGACGGCGGAGGGGTCGAGGTTCGTGAAGACCAGATCACCGTGGTAGGCCTCGTTGAGATCCGCCAGGCGCTGGCCATCGAGCTCGCGCGACGACACGAAGGCGAGTTCCAGCGAAGGGTGATTCGCCACGAGTTTGATCAGCTCGGCACCCGTGTGTCCACGTGCGCCGACGATGCCGATGGTCTTGCTTGCCATGACCGTTCAGTCCTGCAGGGTGGGTATGCGCGTCGCGCAATGCGCCACGCAACGTTCGATATCCGCGAAGTTGTCCAGTCCGTACCAGAACACCTTCCAGCGCGACTGCTTGTAGCAGCCGTCCGACTCCGCGTAGTAGAAATGGTTGATGACATTGCCGTGCCGCGAGCGCCAGAAAAGCTTCGGGTTTTCGTCACGCATCACCTGCCACACGGCGCGACCCAGGCCTTCGCCCTGCGCGTCGTCCAGCACGGCGAACTTGTCGAGGTACGCGAAGCCCTCTTCCGCGGTGAGGATCATGGCGGCGCGGTAGTTCTCCGACACGTAGAGCCGGAAGACCTTCGTGCGCTCGAAGTAATCCGGCACCAGCGCGCGGCCGAAACTCGATTCGATGAGCTCACGCATGCGTGCGAGGTCGACACCTTCCCACGACTCGAAACGCAGCACGCGCTCGCCCCGACGCACCAGCGTGCCGGAACCCTTGTGGGTAAAGAGTTCCTTGGCCAGCTCGGCTGGGCGCGTGATGGATACCGACGACGTGAGCGGAAGATCGTCGAGGAGATCCTTGATCTGCTCGATCTTGAGGCGCATGCCCGAATGCAGCCACGGCTGTTTCAGCAGCTGGTCGTACTCAGTGGAAAGATTGATCGAGTCGATGACCTTGCCGTCGCCATCGAGCAGGCCACCGGTACCTGTCAGGAAGACGATCTTGTACGGCTGCAACGCGCGCACGAGCTCATTGGCGGCAAAGTCGGCATTGATGTTGAGGATCTGGCCCGAGTCGGTTTCGCCCAGGCTGGCGATGACGGGAATGGACCCGGCACGCAGGCTGGCTTCGATCGGCGCGCGATTGATCTCGCGCACGCGACCCACGAGGCCCAGGGTTTCCTGGTCGAGGAAGTCGGCGGTGAACACGCCCGACGGGACCGACGTGGCCCGGGTGTCGGCTTCCTGCAGTGCCTCGACGAGGCGCAGGTTCTGCGCCTGGAACACGCGACGCACGATGGCCAGGGCCTCGGGCGACGTGACCCGCAGGCCGTTGACGGTCTGCTTCTCGATGCCGGCGGCCGAGAGCTCTTCGTCGAGCTGGGGGCCGGCGCCGTGCAGCACGATGGGCGTGAGGCCCACCTGCTGCAGGAACGACAGCGACGAGGTCAGGGCCGGCAGGTCGTCGCGCAGCACGGCGCCACCCACCTTGACCACGGCGAAACGCGCCGCGTCGAGCTGGGAGAAGCGCTTAAGGTACTGCTGGATCTCGCGCGCGCTACCCATCGATGAGAGCAGGCGCACGATGGTGCGGCGGGTGTGCTTGTTAGATTCCACTGTCGACAATCCGATGGATGGTCCTGGCGTATTCGGCCAGCTGGTCAATGAGGACCCATTCGTCGGCGCTGTGCGCCTGGGCGATGTCGCCGGGGCCGTATACGAAGGTGGTGTAGCCGGCTTTCGAGAACAGCGCGGCTTCGGTCCAGAAATCCACCGCGTTACCGACCGGAATGCCCAGCTCGTCCGCGACGTCCCGGGCGGCGAGACGCCGTGTCTCGGCGGATGCGGTGTCGCCCGCCGGCAGCGAATCGCCGCGGAAGGTCTCGCCGTATTCCACCGGCGCCGGCTCCACCAGCGTGCGGAAGGTTTCCAGCAGCGCATCGGCATCCATGGAAGGAAGGGGGCGGAAGCCGAAGCGGATGTCGGCCGTCGGCGCCACCATGTTCGCCTTGATGCCGCCTTCTACCTTGCCGATATTGAAGCGAAGGCCCGTCAGGCCCCCGAACCGCTCATGCGAAAGGGAGGCGACGTGGTCGAGCGCCGCGGCACCCCAGCGGATGCCCTGGTGCAACGCGCTGTCCGACGGCTTCTGCTCGCCGGATGCATGCCCTGCCCGACCGAGGAAACGCATCTGCACCGAGTGGATGCCACGATGCGCCAGCACGGCTTCGCACTTCGTGGGCTCGGCGACGATGATGGCTTCGTAATCGCGCGGCGTGGCGAGGAAGCCGTCGATGCAGCGCGCGTCGTTGGCTTCCTCGTCCGTGGACAGCAGCAGCGCCATGTCGCCCTGCGTGCTGTTGGCCACGGCCAGCAGTGCGGCGGCAGCGCCCTTGATGTCACACGCACCCAGGCCGATGACCCGGTCCTCCGTCATGCGCAGTTCGTGCGGGTTGCCCGTCCAGTGTGGTGAATCCGGCACGGTGTCGAGGTGCACGTTGAACAGGTATTTCGGCGTGCCGCGCGTGGCATACAGGTTCACGGCGCCAGCGCCGAAATCGGTGACCTGCACGTCGAACCCCGGGAGGTTCGCACGCAGGTAATCGAAAATGCCGTCGGTACCGATCTCACGCGGCGGGTTGCGCGTGTCGTAACCGACCAGTGCGCGCAGGTGCGCGAGGGTGTCTTCGAGAAGCTTATCCATGATGCCCGATCAGTTCCCGTTCGCCCGGTCGACTTCCGCCCAGATCGTCGAGCTCATGCCATATAGCTTGATGAAGCCCTCGGCTTCGGCGACGCCCCAGTCAGCGGCCTGCGCGTACGTGGCCTTCGACGAATGCAGCAGGTTCTTCGATTCCACCTTCACGGCGTAGACGGAGCCACCGCGCGTCTCGATGATGACCTTGCCGTCGACCTTGCGCTGCGTGGACACGAGATAGGCTTCGAGGTCTGCCTTGATGGGATCGTTGAAGAAGCCTTCGTAGGCCACTTCGGTCCACTTGCGGCCGACTTCCGGCTTGAAGCGGTTCTGCTGCTTCGACAGCACCGTTTCCTCGAGCGCACGATGCGCGGTGAGCAGCGCGACCAGTGCGGGGGCCTCGAACACGATGCGGCCCTTCAGGCCGATGTTGGTGTCGCCGGTGTACAGGCTGCGACCCACGCCGTATTTCGCCAGCTCATGGTTGAGGAAGCCGAGGATCTCGGGGCCGGTCGCCGCCTTGCCATTCAACGTGGTGGCCACGCCCTTGTCGAAGCCGAGTTCGATGCGAAGCGGTTCGGACGGCCATTCGGCGCGGGGTGCGCACCAGCCGATCGCGCCTTCGCCGGGGATTTCCCATGCGTCGATCTCGCCGCCGGAGATGGTCACGCCCAGCACGTTCTCGTTGATGGTGTAGTGCTTGGTCTTGGCGCGGACTTCGAAACCCTTGCCCTCGAGGTAAGCCTGCTCGTACGCGCGGACCTGGGTGTGCTCGCGCTGGATCTCGCGCACCGGCGCAATGATCGTGTAATCGCCGAGCGCGCGCACCGTCAGGTCGAAACGCACCTGGTCGTTGCCCATGCCCGTGCAGCCGTGCGCGAAGAAGCTCGTGCCCAGCTCATCGCAGCGCTCGAGCGACGCCTTGACGATCAGGTAGCGGTCGGAGACCAGCAGCGGGTATTGCCCCTGGTAGAACTCGCCTGCCCAGATCAGCGGCGTGACGAAGGTGTCCCAGATCGCCTGCGAGGCATCGACGGTGCGGTGCGAAGCGGCGCCCAGTTCGGTGGCGCGCTGTTCGATGTACTCGCGCTCTTCCGAGGACACGCCGCCGGTGTCGACGAAGACGGTATGCACGGCGTAGCCGCGTTCCATGAGGTACGGGACGCAGAAGCTGGTGTCGAGGCCGCCCGAGAAGGCGAGGACGATATCTTTGCTGGACATGCTGGCTCCGGAAAAAGTTGGACGGATAGGGGAAAGAGGATCAGAAACCGAGGCCGGACCTGGCGCCCGACTGGGAGATGAGCGACGCCATGACCGCCTTCTGCACGTGCAGGCGGTTTTCGGCTTCGTCGATGGCGATGCAGGCGCGCGAATCCATGACCGCATCCGTCGCCTTGATGTTCCGGCGCAGCGGGAGGCAGTGGCTGAAAAGGCCGTTGTCGGTGAGTGCCATCTTGGCTTCATCCACGATGAAGTGCCTGTTCGCTTCGCGGATGGCCTTCTCTTCGTCCCAGCGACCGAAATAGGGAATGGCGCCCCAGCTCTTCGCGTAGATCACGTGTGCGCCGCTGTACGCCGACGCGATGTCGTGCGAGACCTGCAGCGAGCCGCCGTTTTCCCGCGCGTTCTGTTTCGCGAACTCCATGTAGCGCTCGTCCAGGATGTACTCCGGCGTGGGGCACAGCAGGGTCACGTCCATGCCCATCTTCGTCGCGATCAGGAGCGCCGAGTTGGCCACGGCCGTGTTCAGGGGCTTCGGATGGTAGGTCCAGGTAAGCACGTATTTCCTGTTCTGGAGATCGCCGAGGTGCTCTTTCAGCGCCAGCGCATGCGCCAGCTCCTGGCAGGGATGGGTAATCGTCTCGAGGTTGATCACCGGCACCGTGGCGTAGCGCGCGAACGATTCGAGCACCTTGTCCTGGCGATCGACCTGCCAGTCCACGAACTTCGGGAAGGCACGTACCGCGATCAGGTCGACGTAGCGCGACAGCACGCGGGCGACCTCGGCGATGTGCTCTTCCGTATCACCGTCCATCACCGAGCCCACTTCGAACTCGATGGGCCATGCATCCTTGCCGGGCGACAGCACGACCGCATGACCCCCGAGCTGGAACGCTCCCAGCTCGAAGCTGGTCCGCGTGCGCATGGACGGGTTGAAGAACATGAGTGCGATGGACTTGCCGGCCAGCTGCTGGCCCTGCGGCGAGCGCTTGAACTCCGCGGCCTGCTCGAGCAGGGCGTCGATCTCGGCGCGGCTGTAGTCCTGGGTGGAGAGGAAGTGGCGAACGGTCATGGCTGTCCAGAACGGTCGGTGGCCCGGGGGCGTGGGAGAAACAGGAATCGGAAACGAAAAAACCCGGCACGTGGCCGGGTTTTTTAGTCGATGCAGATGAAATGCGTGCGACAGCCTACCCGGCCGAATATCCCATGTACGGTCGACGAGCACGCGAGGTCATTCCTGCGGCCATGCGGGCGCTGGTAAAGACGACGGCGGTGTAGACAGTATGGGACACGGTGGGGTCTGCTCGGATAGAACCCCGATCATGCCGGGATTTGGTGCGACGCGCAAGACTGCGCCCTGTAGGAGCGCGCCCTGCGCGCGACCTGCATTTGGAGGAGCATGCCCTGAGTTGCAGGCGCGCGCCCTGTAGGAGCGCGCCCTGCGCGCGAAGGTAACCCTCAGGACGCGAAGGTGACTCCAGGCGCACGAGGGTCGCTCCCGGCGCGCCAGGGCGACCTCCGGGAAGCGTCAGTCAGCGGGCGCCACGCTCACCCGAACGCGCAGGCGCTCGCCCGGGTCATAGTTCAGGCGCGAGACGTAGACTTCGCCACGATAGCGATATTCGACGTCGTAGCCGGCGATGCGACGCTGCTCGGAGACCGAACTGACGTCGCGGCAGCGGGTTTCCGTACCTTCATAGGAGCGGTCGCCGCTATGTGCGACGTTGTTGCCGACGGCACCACCGGCAACGGCACCCACTACCGTGGCGGCCTTGCGGCCGTCGCCCTTGCCGATGGTGTTGCCCAGCACGCCGCCGACGACGGCACCGAGGATGGTGCCCGCAGTGCCATTGCCGCTGGATTCGCGGCGCACGACCGGCTGGTCATAGCACTCCTGCCGCGGCGTCTCGACCCGAGCCACCCCGTAGACGGGATCGACACGGAGGACATCGGCCCAGCCGAAGTGGGTATTGTCGTCCGGCCCTGCCGCAGGACCCGGCGGCGGAGGCGGCGGCGCGTAACGGCCATCCTGCGCCTGGGCGCCGGTGGCGAAAACCGCAAGGATGAGCGCAGGGATAAACAGGCGAGACATTCGGGCAAACCTCCAGCCATACGCACACGCGTGGCCACTGGGGGTTATTTCATCAAGTTCACGCTGAATCCACGCTTAGAGCGGCGGCATGCCATCTTCACGCAGGTTGTCAACCGAACGGGGCGCCGTGCGTGCGCAAGCAGGAAAGGGGGCCGGCTTGCTACTATCTCCGACCGGCCCGACCGCCGCGCCTGCCCACGGATCAAAGATGCCGATCTCGCTCTACAACACACTGACACGCCGCACGGAAGCGTTCACCCCCCTCGATCCGCAGCGGGTGACCATGTATGTGTGTGGACCGACGGTCTACAACTTCATCCATATCGGGAACGCGCGGCCGCCCGTGGTGTTCGATCTGCTGGCACGCCTGATCCGCCGCCATTACCCGAAACTCGTCTACGCGCGGAACATCACCGACGTCGACGACAAGATCAACGCCGCCGCCGCAGCCGCGGGCGTGCCGATCAGCCAGATCACCGGGCACTTCGCCTCCGCCTATCGCGACGACATGGCCCGCCTGGGCGTGGCGCCTCCCGATATCGAACCGCTGGCCACGGCGCACATCCCCCAGATCATCGCCATGATCGAACGCCTCATTGCCGGCGGTCATGCGTACGAAGCCGAGGGCCACGTGCTGTTCGAGGTTGCCTCCTTCGCCGCATACGGCGCGCTGTCCGGCCGCGACCCGGACGAACTGATCGCCGGCTCGCGCGTGGAAGTCGCGCCTTACAAGAAGAGCCCGGGCGACTTCGTACTCTGGAAACCCTCGGACGCCAGCCTGCCGGGCTGGGAGAGCCCCTGGGGCCGCGGCCGCCCCGGCTGGCACATCGAATGCTCGGCGATGAGCGAAGCGCACCTTGGCGACACCATCGACATCCACGCCGGCGGCGTCGACCTCACGTTTCCGCACCACGAGAACGAAATCGCCCAGAGCGTCTGCGCGCACGGGGGCAAGACCTTCGCGCGTTTCTGGCTGCACAACGGCATGCTGACCTTCGACGGGCGCAAGATGTCGAAGTCGCTGGGCAACGTGCTGCAGCTGCACGAGCTCCTGAACCGGCACCCCGGCGAGGCCCTGCGCCTGATGCTTCTGCGCGGGCATTACCGGCAGCCGCTCGACTGGTCCGACAATGCCCTCAGCCAGTCGGTGCGCACCCTCGATGGCTGGTACGGCGTGCTGCGCGACATGGCCGACGTGGAAGCGGGCGAGCCCGCGATCCCACCGTCCGTCGAAGCCGCCCTGTGCGACGACCTGAACACCCCGCAGGCACTTGCCGAGATTTCGCAGCTGGCCGACGCCGCGCGACGGGCGACGGGCGACGAGCGCGGCCCCGCGAAGGCCGCCCTGCTGGGTGGCGCCAGTCTGCTCGGGCTGCTTGGCCATGAGCCGGAAGCCTGGTTCCGCCTGGGCAACCCCGGCGACGCGATCGACGCGACAGCTATCGAGGCCCTGCTGGACGAACGCCGCGCGGCCCGTGCCGCCAAGGATTTCGCGCGGTCCGACGCTATTCGCGACCAGCTCAAGGAGCTGGGAATCGCCATTGAAGACGGGGCCCAGGGCACCCGCTGGAGCGTGGTCAAGGCATGAACGAGCCCATGGAAACTACCGCGATGGAAGCCCAGGCCGCCATTGCCGAGGAATTCGCTTTCTTCAGCGACTGGACGGAGCGCTACCAGTACCTCATCGACCTGGGGCGCCAGCTGCCGCCCTTCCCCGACGACCGGAAGACCGAAGAGAACCGCGTGCATGGATGCCAGTCGATGGTCTGGCTGATCCCGTCGGGCGATGCCTCGAAGATGCATTTCGACGCGGCCAGTGATTCGGCGATCGTTTCCGGCCTGATTGCCCTGGTGCTGCGCGTGTACTCCGACCGCCCGGCACGCGAAATCGTGGATACGGAACCGGGTTTCGTGCAGGACATCGGCCTGGCGAAACACCTGTCGCCGACACGCTCGAACGGACTGGCGGCGATGCTGGTGAAGCTGAAGGCCTACGCGGCAGCATCGCTGGGCTGAGCCACTTCGCCTGCTGCCATGCGCCGCCGGAGCGCGCCTTGCGCGCGACATCTTTTCGCGAACACGTGCGGGTTGCCGCCAGGGAGCTGTCGCGCGCAGGGCGCGCTCCTACAGGGGAAGCGGTTTTCCCCGATAAAAAAAGCCTCGCACAGGCGAGGCTTTTTTCCGGTCGAGCACGCTGGCGATCAGCGCGCCAAACGATCGACGCGCCAGGCGATCAACGCGCTGGCGATCAGCCCGCTGGCGATCAGTCGCCCATCTGCTTCTGCAGATGCTCGCGGCGTTCCTGGGCATCGAGGGTAAGCGTGGCGATCGGGCGCGCGTCGAGACGCTCCACGCCGATGTCCTCGTCCGTCTCCTCGCAGAAGCCGTAGCGGCCTTCCTCGATCCGGCGCAGCGCCTTGTCGATCTTGGCGATCAGTTTGCGGTAACGGTCGCGGGTACGCAGTTCCAGCGAGTTCTCGGTCTCGCGGGTGGCGCGTTCGGCTTCATCACCGACGTCACGGACTTCCTCACGGAGGTTGTCCATGGTCTGGCGGGATTCTTCCACCAGCTGGTCGCGCCAGTCCTTCAGCTTGTTGCGGAAATACATGAGGTGCCGAGGACTCATGTACTCCTCGGAGCTGCTGGGCTTGTAGCCCGGCGGCAGTTCGATGACGGTCGAGGCGGGCAGCGCGTAGCGGCCGTCCTCGCGCGTGATGCCGTTTTCGGCTGAGTTGGAAGTGGTGCTATTCATGCTTGATTGCGCGGATTTCTCGTTACTGGATGAGGTATCGCCAGGCACTGCGGAAGCTGTCCGTGGTGCGGCAACGGCGGATGCCGTCCGGCCCTTGGGGGGCGTGGCGACGTCGTTGGCCGGCGCGGATGCCTTCGCCGCCGGCGTGGAAACGGGTGCGGACGCGGCTTTCGCCGGGGCCGCCTTCTTTGCAGCCACCCCTGTCGGGGCGGCCGCGGATTTGGTCGCAGGTGCCGGAGCCGCCTTCGCAGGCGCTGCCTTGCCCACCTTGGCGGGCGCAGCAGCCTTGCCGGGTGCGGCGGCCCTGGCAGGCGCAGCCGCTTTACCGGGTGCTACCGCCTTACCGGTCGCGCCAGCCGATTTACCGACCGCGCCAGCCGACGGCTTTGGCGCCGCTTTCGCGGATCGCGCCGCCGCAGCGCCTTCCGGCGCCCTGGCCACTGCCACCGGAGCCGCGGGTTTTGCCGCCGCCTTCTTCGCCGGCGCCGCTGTTTTTGTCGCGGCCTTTGCCGCCGCGCCGACCGGGGTCTTCGCGGGCGCCTTGCCCCCGGCCACGTCCTTCGTGACCTTCTTCACGTCGCCGGCCCCGCCTTTCTTGGCGGCGCCCTTGGCGGCTGCGGAACTACGAGCGTCTTTCGCCATTGTCCTTCACCTCGGTGGCCGTGGCGGCGGGGTGTTATAGCCCAGATGCGTTAGCCCAGCAACCTCTCTTCTGGGATACTGTCGGCTGGCCCTGAAACGGTCGACGCCTGGCTACCTGTGACACGCCTTCTCATATTCCTGTTGTCGCTATACAAACGGTGGCTGAGTCCCCTGCTCGGGGCCCGCTGCCGCTTCCATCCATCGTGTTCCGATTACGCCCGCGTTGCCATAGCACGCTTCGGCCCCCTGCGAGGCACGGTACTGGGCAGCTGGCGCATCCTGCGCTGCCAGCCCCTGTGCGAAGGCGGCCACGACCCCGTCCCCGATCATTTCGTCCTGCGCCGATGTGGCGCCCACGGAGAGCATATACATGACTGATTCCTGGCTGATCAAGAACGCCGAACTCGTAAACGAAGGCCGCCGTTTCCGCGCGGATGTCCGTGTCCGTGGTGGAAAAATCGCGACGATTGCGCAAGGCCTGGAAAAAGCGTGTGACGAAGAGGTCATCGACGCCGAGGGCCTCTGGCTCCTGCCCGGGATGGTCGACGACCAGGTCCATTTCCGGGAGCCGGGCCTGACCCATAAAGCCAACATCGCCAGCGAGTCCCGCGCGTGCGCCGCGGGTGGCATCACCAGCTTCATGGAAATGCCCAACACGAACCCGCCGGCGCTCGATCGCGACTCGCTCGAGGCCAAGTACGCGCTCGCCGCCCAGTCGTCCGTCGTGAACTACTCGTTCTACATGGGGGCGAGCAACGACAACCTCGAGGCCATCCGCGCACTTGATCCCAAGGCCGCGCCCGGCGTGAAGGTCTTCATGGGCGCCTCGACCGGCAACATGCTGGTCGACAACCCGGAGACGCTCGATCTGATCTTCCGCGATACCCCTGTGCCGATCATCACGCACTGCGAAGACACGCCGATGATCAACGTAAATCTCGCCAGCGCTCACGAGAAGTACGGCGACGACATCCCGGCCCGCGAGCACCCGCTGATCCGCTCGCGCGAAGCCTGCATCAAATCCACGAAGCTGGCCATTTCGCTGGCGAGGAAACACGGCACCCGCCTGCACGTGCTGCATATCTCGACCGCCGACGAGCTGGCGCTGTTCGAGCCCGGTCCCATCGAAGGCAAGAAGATCACGGCGGAAACCTGCGTCCACTTCCTGCATTTCGCCACGCCGGACTACGAGCGCCTGGGCTTCCTCATCAAGTGCAACCCGGCCATCAAGGATGAGTCCGACCGCGATGCCATCACGAAGGCGCTGGCCGAAGGCCGCCTCGACGTGCTCGCGACCGACCATGCCCCGCACCTGCTCGAAGAAAAGGAGCAGAAATACGACAAGGCGCCCTCGGGCCTGCCCCTGGTGCAGTTCGCCCTCCAGGCCGCCCTCGAGCGCGTGTTCGAAGGCAAGCTGACGCTGGAGCGCGTGGTCGAGGCCATCTGCCATGCGCCGGTGAAGCTTTTCAACGTGGAAGATCGCGGGTTCCTGCGCGAAGGTTACGCCGCCGACCTCGTGCTGGTGGACCCGAAGAAGCCCCACACCGTCACCCGTGAGGAAGTACTGTCGAAGTGCGGCTGGTCGCCGTTCGAAGGCGAGACCTTCAGCAGCAGCATCGTCTCCACCTTCGTCAACGGACAGCGCGTCTTCGACGGCACGAGCGTCGACGGCAACGTGCGCGGCCAGCGCCTGACCTTCGATCGATGAGAAAAATCGCAAGCGTCGCCGGCTTCCTGGGCCTGTCCGTCGGCCTCAACGCTGGCGCCGCCCCGCTGGCCGTAGCGGCGGTGCCTGCGACGATGTCGCAGGGTGCCCTGGTCATCGGCCACGCGTCGCCGGGGACCGCCGTGACCGTGGCGGGCAAGGCGGTCCATGTCGGCGCGGACGGCACCTTCGTCTTCGGTGCGGGCCGCGATGAAACCGGCCCGATCACCGTCGTCATGGGCGGCGTGAAGCGTTCGATCGAGGTCACGCCACGCGACTGGCCGATCGAACGCGTGGAAGGCGTGCCGCCCACGACAGTGAACCCGCCGCCCGACATCGCCGCGCGGATTCAACGCGAGCAGGCAGGCGTCACTGCGGCGAGGCAGCGGGACGATACGCGGGAAGACTTCACGCATGGCTTCATCTGGCCGGTGACAGGCCGGATCAGCGGCCGCTTCGGTAATCAGCGCATCTACAACGGGGAGCCGAAGGCGCCCCATTCGGGCATGGACATCGCGGTGCCCGAAGGCACACCGGTCAAGGCGCCAGCGGCCGGGGTGATCACCTACGCGCAGCCCGATCTTTACCTGACGGGCGGTACCGTCCTGCTTGACCACGGCTTCGGGTTGTCATCGAACTTCCTGCACCTGTCGCGGATCGACGTGAAGGTGGGGCAGCGCGTGCAGCAGGGCCAGGTCCTCGGCGCCGCGGGCAAGACGGGCCGGGCCACCGGGCCGCATGTGCACTGGGGCTTCAACTGGTTCGGGACGCGGCTGGATCCGCTTCTCCTGCCGGGGATTCGTTAGGGGAACACCGCGCCTGAGGTTGGCGCGGGTGGCTCGGGGTGTCGCGGATGCGGAAGGGGGCGTGGAAGCTGTCGGGAGGGGGTCGCGACAGCTGGGGGAGGGCTCGCGACAGCTGTCGGAAGGGGTTGCGACAGCTGGCGGAGGGGTCGCGAGAGCTGGCGGAGGGGTCGCGAAGAGATGTCGCGCGCGGGGCGCGCTCCTACGATGGGCCGCTTTCGCTTTTTTTAGCGCGCTTTGGAGGCGAACGCGACTGCGTCGTGCGGATGCAGGCTTTCGTGATGCGCCACGCGGACATGGAAATCCGCCACGTTTGCGTCGGCCTCGAGTGTCTTCTGGATCCGGCGGGCCGCATCTTCGCAGAACATGAGGTTCGCACCGTTCGCTTCGGCAAACGCCTGCTCGTCGGCGCGCTTCACGGCCGTCTGCACCGGTGTACCGAGCGAGGCCTCGATCGTGTCGATCAGGTGGATCAGGGGGAACACGCCCTCGCCCGCCGGGCGGATGCGGATGGTGGCCGTGCTGCGCTGCGCATGCGGCGTCGCGGTAATGCCCTGCTCGGTGCCCAGCCACGCGAGCACCGTCTCGCGGTCGAGCGCCTGCCCCGCCGTGAACGTCTTCGCGAAATTGTCCTGGATGATCTGGCGCGACAGCGCCGCGGACGCCGGGCATGTGGACGAATAGACCACGTCGGTCGTGATCTCGATGCCGAACGTGTCGCCCTTCAGCGATGCGTCGATCGTGATCGGGTAAGCGCGCCAGCCGCTGTTGTCGCTACGTAGCGCGCGTCGACGCACGAGGTGCTCGAAGCGCACGGTGAGACGCGCATGGTCGGACAGGCCTTCATGCGACGAGAGAAACGCACCCAGCAGCGTCCGGATACCGCCGATCGTCAGCGTGCCGGACGACAGCGCATCGGAGACAAGCAGGTACAGACGCGACATGTGGATGCCACGCGCCTCCGGCTTGTTGAGGTTGACGAACGCCCCGACGCGCGCGCCGGCGGAGCGGATATCGCCATCGCCCGCATCGAACGACACCGGCATTTCCATGTTGTCCATGCCGACCCAGTCGAGGGTGCCGAGGGCAAGGGCGTGCTCCTGCGAAGCCACATCAGGCAGCAGGCGGGTCGGGGAATCGTGGATGTACATCGCGGGATCCTTGGGAAGAACCGCCATCGGCCGGGACGAGGCCGATGTGCGTCTTACGTTCCCGGAGATGGGGGCCGTGGGACACGGCTCAATGGCCTGCTCCGGGAAACGGTCTGTTCAGGTGAAACGCGCAGCGCGGCGTGTCGCCATCCACGCCCGGAAGGCCGTCGCCGGCCCCGTCCGGGACTGGCGACGATGAAGTTCCAGGAAGGGATCCGTCGCCTTCGACGCCGCATGCGCCGTAGACAGCGCCGTGCGGCCCTCCAGCCCCCGGAACGGGCTCACGGGTTCGACCCGTGCCAGGGCCTCCCGCAGCCCGTTCGCGAGGTCGGCCAGCTGGGCGCGGATCGCGTCGCGGCGTGCCGGGCTGTCTTCCTTCAGCTGGCCACGCGACAGGCCATGGCGTGCCAGCCGTGACATCGGAAGCGGCAGCCGCTCGCGCTCGGCATCGAGTTCGAGGCGGGACAGTGCGAAGACCAGGTGGGCATGCGTGGCGATGCGCGCGGCCGCCTCGCTGGCGGCATCCGGGCCGAACCACCAGGCATTCTCGAGGGCAGCCAGCGCGCCGTGCAGCCCGCGTGCCGCCGTGAGCTGGGCCACGAAATCCGACGAGGTACCCTGCTCGAGCTGCGCCATGGCGGCCAGCACCGGTGCCAGCCAGAGCGACAACGGAATACGCTGCGAACGCGGGCTGGCGAACAGCACCTTGGTCAGCGGGTGACGGCCACCGCTGGCCGCGGCGCCCGAGAGTTCCTCGGCCCACCACTGCAGCTTGGCGGCAGCGACCTGCGGCTCCCGAATGCCATAGGCGGAACTGATCAGCTCCTGTTCGAGGGCGGCGAGCGCCACGTGTGCGTCGCGCTCGGCCGGGTCGACGAAGCCCAGTGCAATGCGCTGCTGCGGCTGCACCGCGAGCCATTTGTCGACGAAATTCTGGGTCGCGCCGTCGGTCATGCCGGTACCGCCCGCAGGCCGAGCACGTCCAGCAGTTCGCCGGCGGTGGAAACCACTGCATCGGCGCCCCACTGGTCCGGATCGCCGCCGTCGAGGTAGCCCCAGCGCACGGCGATGGTGAACGCGCCGGCGGCGCGGCCCGCGAGGATGTCGCGCTGATCGTCGCCGACGAACACCGAGCGCACGGGATCGCAGCCCGCCGTGCGGCAGGCATGCAACACGGGCGCCGGATCGGGCTTCTTCACGGCCAGCGTGTCGCCCGAGACGACGGCTGCGGGCTTCCACTGCGGTACCGCGAGGGGCAGCAGCGCATCGGTCAGGAAGCCCGGCTTGTTGGTCACGATGCCCCACGCGACATGGGCCGCCTCCAGCGCGGCCAGGAGGCCTTCGATGCCCTCGAACGGCACGGTGTGGCGGGCGATGTTCGCTTCGTACAGGGCGAGGTAGCGCGGCGCGAGCAGCTGGATCTCGTCGGGCGTGGCATGCGGCCATGCCGTCGCGATGATGGCCCTGGAACCGCGCGAGACGACCGGCCGCACGACATCGTAGTCGGGCACATCCCTGCCCTCCCGGGCGCAGAGATCGCCGAGGGCGCCATAAAGATCGAGCGCACTGTCGAGCAGCGTGCCGTCGAGATCGAAAAAGACGCCCTGGGGCGCGAACGCCAGCGTCGTCACCCGACTTTCCTGGCCGACAGCACGTAGTTCACCGAGGTGTTGGAACTCAGGCTGGCATTTCGGGTGAGCGGGTTGTATGCGAGGCCCTGGATGTCTTCCAGCTCGAGGCCGAAGCGACGGAGCATGGCCGAGATCTCGGACGGCTTCAGGAACTGGGCGTAATGGTGCGTGCCGCGGGGCAGCAGGCGCATGAGGTACTCGGCACCCACGATCGCCGCGCCGAACGCCAGCGGCGTTCGGTTGAGGGTGGAAAGGATCAGCTGGCCGCCCGGTTTCAGCATGGCCGCCATGTCACGGATGACCATGAGCGGATCGGGCACGTGCTCGATCATCTCCATGCAGCAGACGACATCGAACGCATCGGGCTCGGCTTCCGCGAGGTCGCTCGACGACTGCACGCGGTAGTCCACCTGCAGGTTCGATTCGAACAGGTGCAGCTTTGCGATCTGGATGAGCTTTTCGCCCAGGTCGATCGCCGTGACCTGTGCACCGGCGCGTGCCAGCGCCTCGCTCAGCAGGCCGCCACCGCAGCCGATGTCCGCGACCTTCGCGCCGCGCAGGTTGGCCCGGCCCGATACGTAGGCCGCGCGCACGGGATTCAGGTCGTGCAACGGGCGGGACTCGCCATCGGGGTCCCACCAGCGCGCGGCGAGCTTTTCGAAGCGCGAGATTTCCTCGGCGTTCACATTGGCTTGGTTCTGCATGATTCAGGCCTCAGGCGCGAAGCGACGCACGCGCCATTCGTGGACAGTAAGCGTGGACGAACCGGTAGTGTGCAGCGGATCGCCGTGGGCGAGTTGCGTTGCGGCGGCCAGATCGTCGGCGCGCAGCAGGTAGGCACCGCCCGTTCCGTCCGTGAACGGGCCCGTCGTGTCGATCACGCCCTGCGCGATCAGGTCGGCAAGGAAGGCCTGGTGCGCCACGCCGGCCTCTGCCTGGAACGAGGCATTGCGCATGGCCATGACCAGGTAGAGGTGCGACGTACCGGTCACGCCTCTTCCCCTGCGGCGATGATTTCCTGCCACGCACGCGCCTTCGAACGGATGCGTGCGGTGTCGATGCCGACGAGCTCGCCTTCGGTGAGCTTGCGCTGGCCGTCGATCCATACGTCGCTGACCTGGTGACGGCCGGTGGCGTACACCAGCTGCGAGGCCACATGGTAGAGCGGCTGGGTCTCGAGGGCGTCGAGGCGCACCGCGACCAGGTCGGCGCGCTTGCCTGCCTCGATGGAGCCGACGCGGTCGCCCAGGCCGATGGCCTTCGCGCCGTTGAGCGTGGCGGCACGCAGCGCGTACGCCGCATCGAAGGCCGCCGCGTCGCCCGCCACGCCCTTCGCCAGCAGGGCCGCCGTGCGCATTTCGCCGAACATGTCGAGATCGTTGTTCGAGGCGCAGCCGTCGGTGCCGATGCAGAGGTTCACGCCGGCCTTGCGCAGCTTCTCGGCCGGGCAGAAGCCCGAGGCAAGCTTGAGATTGGACTCGGGGCAATGCACCACGGACACGCCGGCGACGGCACAGGCGGCGATCTCGTCGTCGTCGAGCTGGGTCATGTGCACGGCGATCAGGCGATCCGTCACGATGCCGAGCTTCTGCAGCCGGGCGAAGGGCCTCATGCCATCCTTCGCCACGCCCTCTTCCACTTCCTGCGCGGTCTCGTGCGCGTGGAGGTGGATGGGGATGTCGAGCTCGTCTGCCAGCACGCGAATGCGCTCGAAGTTCTCGTCGGAGACCGTATAGGGCGCATGCGGCACGAACGCGGTGGTGAGCAGCGGCTCGCCCTTCAGCGACTCGTGCACGGCCACCGCCTTGCTGAAGTATTCGTCCGATGTCTTCGCCCACGGCGTGGGGAAATCGATCACGGGCAGGCCGACCACGGCGCGGAAACCCATGGCGCGGTAGGTCGCGGCGATGACGTCGGGGAAGAAGTAGTTCTCGTTGGCGCAGGTCGTGCCGCCGCGGATCATTTCCGCCACGGCCAGTTCCACGCCGTCACGGATGAAATCGCCGCCCATGACACGGGCCTCCGCCGGCCAGATGTGTTCCTGGAGCCAGGTCATCAGCGGAAGGTCATCGGCCAGGCCGCGCAGCAGCGTCATGGGGTTGTGCGTGTGGGCGTTGATCAGGCCGGGAATCAGTGCATGCTCGGCCAGCTCGACACGCTCGCGGGGCGCGTAGGTATCGCGGGCCTGCGCGGTGGGCAGGATCGCGACGATCTCGCCGCCGTTCACCGCCACGGCATGGTGATCGAGCACCACGGCATGCGGCTCGACGGGGACGACCCAGCGGGCTTCGATAAGAAGATCGATATCGATCGGGCTGCTGCTCATTCGGGGGCCTCTTATACGAAAGCGGCACGGCGCCGTGTGGGGCGGCCGTGCCGTTGGAAACCAGACGGGAAAGCCCGGCGGCCTTACTTCACGCGGCTGTCGTACTCGCCAGTGCGGGTATCGACCTTGATCACTTCATCCTGGCCGACGAACAGCGGCACGCGGACCACGGCGCCGGTCTCGAGGGTCGCGGGCTTGCCGCCACCGCCCGAGGTGTCGCCACGGACGCCCGGATCCGTTTCGGTGATCTTCAGGTCAACGAACTTCGGGGCCTGCACGGCGACGATGCGGCCATTGAAGACCGTGACCACGCACTCTTCCTCGCCCTTCAGCCACTTCCAGGCATCGCCCATGGCGGCGAACGGCGCCGGGAGCGTCTCGAACGTTTCCATGTTCATGAAGTTCCACACGCGGTCCTTGCCGGTACCGTCGACGAACGAGAGCTGCATGTCCGTATCGCTGACATCGGCTTCCTCGAACGAATCGCTCGACTTCAGCGTCTGCTCGGTCGTGGAGCCGGTGATCAGGTTCTTGATGCGGATCTTCGTAAACGCCTGGCCTTTACCCGGCTTGACGAAGTCGGCGTCCGTGATGACCCAGGGATCGCCGTTGTGGAGGATCTTCTTGCCCGTTTTGACGTCATTGAGGCCAAGGGTCGCCATGCGCTATCTGCTCCAGAGGTAAATCCGCCTGCGGGGCGGCTAAAATAGGGTCTGTTACGGGCGGATCAGCCCGCCCCAAGGCCCGACATGATAACCGCAAGCCCCACTTCCCGCCTATCACCGCCCACCCGGGGCTGGCGCGAGCTATGGCGGGACGCCATCACGGATCCGCGCGAGCTGCTCGCCGCCGTCGGGCTGGGACACCGCGACGACCTGCTGCCGCCGGACGACGCGGGTTTTCCGCTCCGCGTGCCGCGGGGGTTCGTGGCTCGCATGCGCCGCGGCGATCCGGACGATCCGCTGCTGCTGCAGGTACTGCCCCGCCGGGCAGAGCACGACGTGGTGGAAGGGTTCACCGTTGACGCCGTAGGCGACATGGCGTCCCGTGCGGGCCACGGCCTGCTCCACAAATACGACGGCCGGGCCCTGCTGATCGCCAGCGGCAGCTGCGCCGTGAACTGCCGTTACTGCTTCCGGCGCCACTTCCCCTATGCGGAAGATATCGCCGCTGCGGCGCAGTGGCGCGAGTCACTGGCGCTGGTGCGGGGCGACACGTCGATCCGCGAGCTGATCCTTTCCGGCGGCGATCCCCTGTCACTGGCCACCCACAAGCTCGAAGAGCTGACGCGCGGCCTGCGTGAGCTGCCGCACGTGATTCGCCTGCGCATCCACACGCGGCTGCCGATCGTGCTGCCGGAGCGGATCGACGAGGCCTTCACCGACTGGCTCTCCGGCCTCCCCCTGCAGAAAGTGGTCGTGCTGCACGCAAACCATGCCAACGAGTTCGACAGCCACGTGGATGCGGCCTGCGAGCGGCTTCGCCAGGCCGGCGCCACCCTGTTGAACCAGTCGGTGCTGCTTCGCGGGGTGAATGACGACGCCGACGCGCTGACCGACCTGTGCGAGCGCTCGTTCGCCGCCGGGGTGCTGCCGTATTACCTGCATCAGCTGGACAAGGTCGCCGGCGCCGCCCATTTCGAAGTCGATGACCGCCGTGCGCTCGATCTGATCGACACGCTGCGGACGCGCCTTCCCGGCTATCTCGTGCCGAAGCTGGTCCGTGAGCTCCAGGGCGATCCGTCGAAACGCCCGGTTGCCGATTCCGCGCGTTAGTATGTCCGTGGATCGGGTATCGAGAGACACCCGGCGCCCATCGAGGGGGGAGCGAACCGGTCGATCGGTTCGCGGGGTGACCAGGCGGTAACGGAACGGCATGAAACACGACAACGTCATCAGGATCCTCTTCATCGAAGACTCGGTGGAAGAAGCCGAGCTTCTGATCAATATCCTGCGCAACGGCGGCATTGCCGTACGCCCGGGGCGGGCGTCGAGCGCCGACCAGGTCCGCGCGTGCCTCGACGAACTGGCGCCCGATCTCGTCCTGATGGACCCGGACATCGCGGGCCTCGACGTGGCGAACGTGATCCGCGAGCTCGATGCCAGTGGCCGCGACCTTGCCCTGATCGCCGTCGTCGCGAACCTCGACCTGGACACCGTGGCCGATCTCATGATCAGTGGCTCGCGCGGCGTGGCGCTCAGGCGGCGTCCCGACCAGGTGCTTGCCGTCGTCCTGCGTGAATTCGAATCGCTCTCTACCCGACGCCAGGTCCGTCGCCTGGAAACGTCGCTGCGCGAGACCGAACGTCGATGCGATGCCCTGCTGGATTCCTCGCGCGACGCCATCGCCTACGTCCACGAAGGGATGCACGTACGCGTCAACCAGGCATACCTCGATGCCTTCGGCTTCGCCGAACTCGATGACATCCTCGGGCTGCCCATTCTCGACCTGATCGCCGGCACCCATGCCGACGATTTCAAGCTCACCCTGCGCAGCCTCTCGCGCGGCGACAAAACGCCACCACCGATGGAGCTGCTTGCGCGGCGCGACGATGGCGGCACGTTCACGGCCACCGTCGATTTCGCCCACGCCACCTTCGAAGGCGAAGCCTGCCTCCAGATCGTCTTCCGTCAGCAGACGGTCGATGCAGCACTGGTGGCGCAGCTGGAACGCGACCCGGTCACGGGCCTGCCCAACCGCGCACGCACGCTGGCTCACATCGACGAAGCCGTCGCTGCGGCAGCGTCGGGACGGAGCGGGCAGGCCGTCCTGCTCCTGGAACCGGACAACTGGCGCGACATCGTGGCGAGCGCCGGCATCGGCCACGCGGATTCCCTGCTTGCAGCGCTAGCCGGCCGTATCGGCGACGCACTCGACGACGAAGACATGCTCGGCGTGCTCGGCGACCACACGCTGGGCCTGGTGCTCGCGCCACGTGGCGACCTGGAACACGCCGCCCTGACCGAACGACTGCGTACCGCCGTCGCCGACCATATCTTCGACGCCGGCACCCGCTCGCTGGCCGTCACGATCACCATCGGCGGCACGTTGCTCGCCGAAAAGAACGCCAACACCGAAACGGCCCTCGACCAGGCCAGCGCCGCCCTGCGCAACGCGCAGAACGTGGGCGGCAACCGCGTCGAGCTGCATGACCCCAGCGCGCGGGAAAAAGCCGACGCGGAGCGGGATCAGTACTGGCTCGACCTCGTCCGCGATGCGCTGGCGGATGACGGCCTGCGCTTGTATCACCAGCAGATCATCAGCCTGCAGGATGCCGCCGGCGAGTTCTACGAGATCCTCGTCCGCATGCGCGGCCCCAATGGCGACGTGCTGCCCTCGTATTTCTTCCCTGTCGCCGAACGTAACGGCCTGCTGCCAGCCATCGACCGATGGGTGCTGGGCCATGCCATCGATGCGCTGGTCCACCGTGAGAAAGATGGGCTCACCACCACGTATTTTGTGAAGATGACCCAGCAGTCCCTGGAAGATCGCGACCTGCTCCCATGGCTGTGTCGCCGCCTCGAGGGCGCAGGGCTACGCCGCAGCACGCTCGTCATCGAGATGCCGGAATCCAGGGTGCTGACCAGCCTCCGCCCTACGCAGGAGTTTGTCGCGGCGTGGCGAAAGGCGGGCGGCCGCTTCGGTATCGAGCAGTTCGGTTCCGGCCTGAATTCGTTCCAGATGCTGAACCACGTGGAAGTCGACTACCTCAAGATCGATCGCAGCTTCATGACCGAACTTCCACAGCACCCGGAAAACCAGAAGAAGATCGCCGAGATCTGCAGGGAAGGCCACGCGCTGGGCAAGCAGACGGTCGCCGAGTGGGTCGAAGACGCCGTCAGCACGTCGCTGCTGTTCGCCTGCGGCGTGGACTTCGTGCAGGGCAATTTCCTGCAGGAACCGGCCAAGGTGCTGGCCGAAGAGTACATGCCGGTCTGAGGCAGGACCGCAGCGTCTTTGGGCGCGGTGCCCCGCTTGTGTGGGAGCGCGCAAAAAAGCCCGCGATCGCTCGCGGGCTTTTTCTTGCCTTTCGGTAGTCGATGCCTTGCGGCAGTCGATTACTCGGCGGCGGATGCAGCCGAAGCGGCAGCAGCTGCAGCGGCCTTCTTCGCGACCTTGGCAGCAGCCGCGGCGGCGACGTCTTCCTTGATGCGGGCAGCCTTGCCTTCGAGACCACGCAGGTAGTACAGCTTGGCGCCGCGGACCTTGCCCTTACGCTTCACTTCGACGGAGTCGATCGCGTGGCTGTGGGACTGGAACACGCGCTCCACGCCGGTGCCGTGCGAGATCTTGCGCACGGTAAAGGCGGAGTGCAGGCCGCGGCTACGCTTGGCGATGACGATACCTTCGAACGCCTGTACGCGCTCGCGGTTACCTTCCTTCACCTTGACGTTGACGACCACGGTGTCGCCAGGACCGAAATCCGGCAGCTGGCGGATGATCTGCTCGGCTTCGAACTGTTGGAGGAGTTTATTCATGGCGCACCTGTCAATTTTTATTACGGCGGCCGTTGTCGACCGCACCGTTTGGCCGCGAATATTCACGGCGGAATTCATCAAGCAATGCCCGCGATTCATCATCGAGAGCACGCTGCGTTAGCAGATCCGGCCGGCGCAACCAGGTACGACCCAGTGACTGTTTTCGACGCCAGCGACGAATAGCCGCGTGATCGCCGGAAAGCAGCACCTCCGGCACTCCGCCCCATACATCGTGCTGCACGGGACGGGTGTAATGCGGGCAATCCAGCAGGCCATCCGAGAAGGAATCCTGCTGGGCGGACTGCACGTCGTTCAACGCGCCTTCCTGAAGACGACCCACTGCATCGATGATCACCGCTGCAGCAAGCTCACCACCAGACAACACATAATCGCCGATCGAGAGCTCTTCGTCGACCTCGTTGTCCAGCAGGCGTTCGTCCACGCCCTCGTAACGTCCGCAGATCATGGCGATGCGCGGCATGTTCGCCAGCGCCTCCACCCTGCCCTGCGTCAGCCGCGAACCCTGCGGACTGAGGTAAATCACGTGCACCGGCTCCGGTGCAGCGTCGCGAACGGCCGCAAGGGCTGCCCGCAATGGATCGATCAGCATCACCATGCCGGGTCCGCCGCCGAAGGGACGGCCGTCCACGGTACGGTGCCTGTCGGGAGCGAAGTCACGAGGGTTCCAGGTTTCCACCTGTAACAACTCGCGCTGTTGCGCTCTGCCGACTACCCCGACATCGGCCGACTGGCGGATGAAATCGGGGAACAGCGAAACCACGTCGATGCGCATGAATGCCCTGGATCCGCTGATCAGAACTCGGGATCCCAGTCCACCACGATGCGCCCGGACGTGAAATCGACCGAATGTACGTAGGGGCCCTGGACAAACGGAATCAATCGCTCCTTTTCCCCGTCCTTCACGACCATGACGTCATTGGCGCCGGTGGCAAAAAGATGGTTGACCCGACCCAGGCTGACGTCTTCCGTCGTGAGGACCTCGAGGCCTTCGAGATCCGTCCAGTAGAACTCGCCCGGAGCGGGTGGCGGAAGCACATCGCGCGAGACCGTGATCTCGCAACCGATGAGTGCCGTCGCCTGGTCGCGATCTTCGACGCCCGGAAGGGTGGCCACGAGGCCCTTGCCTTGCGCGCGTCCGCGGATCCCGTCGATCTCCTTCTCCACGCCCGGCGCGGTGAGCAGCCATGGCTGGTAACGGAAGATCTGGATGCGGGGCTCGGTCCAGCTTTCCAGCTTGACCTGCCCCTGCACACCGTAGAGCCCGACAATGCGCCCCAAGCGGACGCGCTTACCGGACCCAGCGGACATCAGGCTGCCAGCTTGCCGGCTTCCTTCACGAGCGCACGGACCTTGTCGGTCAGCTGTGCACCCTTCGCTACCCAGGCCTGCACCTTGGTAGTGTCGAGCTCGAGACGCTTATCAGCGCCCGAAGCGACCGGGTTGTAGTAGCCCACACGCTCGATGTTACGACCGTCGCGCTTGTTGCGCTGGTCGGTCACGACGATGTGATAAAACGGACGGCCCTTGGCGCCACCGCGCGAAAGACGAATCTTAACCATAATTACGAGCTCCAGAATGCCGTATGCCGGCAAAGCGCACGCATGAAGCGGACGCGGTAAACCCGGCATTTTAGCGAAAATTACAGAAAATGGAAGGGCCTGCGGCCACTCCGGTGTAAAACAGTGCTCAGCGCGGCGGCATCATCCCGCCCATGCCACCCATGCCGCCCATGCCCTTCATCGCACCGCGCATCTGGCGCATGAGGCCCTTGCTGCCGCCCTTGGACAGTTTCGACATCATCTTTTCCATCTGCATGAATTGCTTCAGCAGACGATTGACGTCGGCCGGCTGGGTGCCGGAACCACGCGCCACACGGGCCTTGCGGGAGCCGTTGAGAAGGTCGGGATGGCGACGCTCCTTCTTCGTCATGGAGCCGATGATGGCGACCATGCGCTTGAGTTCGTTGTCGTTGACCTTCGACTTCACGCTGTCGGGAATGCTGGACATGCCGGGCAGTTTATCCATGAGCCCCGCCAGGCCGCCCATGTTCGACATCTGCTCGAGCTGGTCGCGCATGTCGTTCAGGTCGAACCGCTTGCCCTTCATGACCTTCTCGGCCAGCTTCTGGGCTTTCTCCTGATCGACCTTGCGCTCGACCTCCTCGACCAGCGACAGGACGTCGCCCATGCCGAGGATGCGCTGGGCAAGACGATCCGGATGGAACGGTTCGAGGGCATCCGACTTTTCGCCGGCACCGAGGAACTTGATGGGCCGGCCGGTGATGTAGCGGACCGAGAGGGCCGCGCCACCGCGGGCGTCGCCGTCGGTCTTGGTAAGGATGACACCCGTAAGCGGGATGGCATCGGCGAACGCCTTGGCGACGGTCGCGGCATCCTGGCCGGTCATGGAGTCGACGACGAACAGCGTCTCGATGGGGTCGAGGGCGCCGTGGAGCCCCTTGATCTCGTCCATCATCGCTTCGTCGATGTGCAGTCGACCGGCGGTATCGACCAGCAGCACGTCGATGACTTCGCGGCGGGCCGCCGCGACGGCGGCCTTCGCGATGTCGACCGGGTTCTGGCCGGCTTCCGACGGGAAGAACGAGACCTCGACCTGGCTGGCAAGGGTGCGCAGCTGTTCGATGGCGGCCGGACGGTAGACGTCGCAGCTGACCACCATGACACGCTTCTTCTTGCGCTCCTTGAGGAAGCGTGCGAGCTTGCCGACGGTCGTGGTCTTGCCCGCGCCCTGCAGGCCCGCCATGAGGATGACGGCAGGCGGCGTGGCCGCGAGGTTGAGCTCGCTGTTGGCCGAACCCATGACCTTGGTCAGCTCGTCGCTGACGACCTTGACCAGCGCCTGGCCGGGAGAGAGGCTCTTGAGGACTTCCTGGCCAACCGCGCGGACCTTGACCCGTTCGATCAGCGCCTTCACCACCGGGAGCGCGACATCGGCTTCCAGCAGGGCGATGCGAACTTCGCGCAGGGTTTCGCGGATGTTTTCTTCGGTCAGCCGGCCGCGACCACGCAGGCGGTTGACGGTATCGGAGAGGCGATTGCTGAGCGATTCGAACATGGCGAGTCGATGAATGCGGTAAACCACCGATTATAGCTGACGCGGGCCTCCACCGGGGACCGCAGGTGGGTGGCGCAGGCCGGGGGCCCAATGGCAACGTGTCGCATTCACGATCAGGGGCCGCTATGCCACACTGCGCGTCCATGATCGTCACCCTTCTCGCGCTCGCCGCCATCGCCTTCTACCTGTCTTCGGCAGGCGTGCTCGCGCGACCGTTGATGACGGGCGGCCAGCCCCTGTCCCGCATCGGCATGACCATGGCCTCGCTCGCAGTGCTGGCCCATGCGGCCGTGCTGCTCAGCGCCCACCGGGGCACCCTCGACCTGCATTTCTTTGCCGCCCTGTCGCTGGTGGCCTGGATCGCTTCCGCGCTGACGCTGGTGGTGAACTTCTCCCGGCCCGTCGCAGGCCTGGGCATCCTCATCTTCCCGATCTCGGCAGTGCTGCTCGCCATCGATGCCTTCCTTGCACCGCGGACGGCGCCCGAAGCCATGACATGGCAGATCGAGCTGCACGTCACCATCGCGGTGTTCGCCTTCGGCCTGCTTTCCATCGCCGCAGCGCTTGCGATCCTGCTGGCGATTCAGGAGCGCGCGCTGCGCCGAAGCAAGTTCGGGCACTGGCTGCGCGCACTGCCTCCGCTGACGCTGACGGAAGTGCTCCTGTTCCGCCTGATCGGGGCAGGTTTCGTCCTGCTCACGCTGACCCTGGTGACGGGCGCCGTCTTCGTAGGCAACCTCTTCAGCCAGCATCTCGCGCACAAGACCGTGCTGTCGATCGTGGCGTGGATCGTCTTCGGCGTGCTGCTGTGGGGTCGCTGGCGCCACGGCTGGCGCGGCGCGCGAGCCGTGAACCTCACGCTGACCGGCATGGGCATCCTGCTGCTGGCATTCTTCGGCACGAAAGCCGTGCTGGAACTGATCCTGCACCGCACGGGCTGAGGGTCGGCACGGCTCAACGCGGCTCGGCTCAGGGCGGCTCGGCTCAGGGCGGCATAGTCACGTGCGGCACGGTCAGTCCCGACTGGCGTCGATCGCCTGCGAAAGCCGCTCCACCGGGATGATCTCCATGTCTCCCATGCGCCCCTTCTTCGGCGCATTGCCCGCAGGCACCACGGCACGACGAAAGCCATGCGTAGCCGCTTCCTTGAGGCGCTCCTCGCCGTTGGGCACCGGCCGGATCTCACCGGACAGGCCCACCTCGCCGAAGACGATGGTCTTTTCCGGCAGTGGTCGGTCGCGCAGGCTCGAGAGCACGGCCATGAGCACGGGCACGTCGGATGCCGTTTCCTGCACCCGGATACCGCCGACCACGTTCACGAAGACATCCTGGTCGTAGGCGGCCACGCCACCATGGCGATGCAGCACGGCCAGCAGCATGGCCAGGCGGTTCTGTTCGAGGCCCAGCACCACGCGCCGCGGGTTGCCGAGCGACGACTGGTCGACCAGCGCCTGCACCTCCACCAGCAACGGCCGCGTGCCTTCACGCGTCACCATCACGGCACTTCCCGGGGTGGGACCCGCATGCGCCGAGAGGAAAATGGCCGATGGATTGGGCACCTCGCGCAATCCCTTCTCGGACATGGCGAACACGCCCAGTTCGTTGACAGCGCCGAAACGGTTCTTGAAGGCCCGCAGCACGCGGAAGCGACTGCCCGCCTCGCCTTCGAAGTACAGGACGGCATCGACCATGTGTTCGAGGACGCGGGGACCGGCGATGCCGCCCTCTTTCGTCACATGGCCAACAAGGAACACGGAGGTGCCCGTCTCCTTCGCGAAGCGCGTGAGCTTGGCCGCCGACTCCCGCACCTGGCTGACGGAGCCCGGTGCCGCCGTGAGCGTTTCGGTCCAGATGGTCTGGATCGAGTCGATGACGAGCACGCGCGGGCGCGCCGACATGGTCTGCTCGAGGATGCGCTCGATGCAGGTTTCCGCCAGCGCATGCAAGGGCGCAAGCGGGAGATCGAGGCGCTGCGCCCGGCTGGCGACCTGCCCCAGCGATTCCTCGCCCGTCACGTAAAGGCTGGGTAGTACGGCACCGAGAGTGCCGAGCATCTGTAACAGGAGCGTCGACTTGCCGATGCCCGGATCGCCACCGATGAGGACGACCGAGCCGTCGACAAGGCCACCGCCGAGCACGCGGTCGAGTTCGCCGATGCCCGTATGGGTACGCTCCTCCGTGGTCAGCAGCACCTCGGCAAGCGCCGTGATGCGAGGCGCGCCCGCCGCGTCGCCCGCGTAGCCGCCGCGCCGTGCGCCGATGGAAACGGCGGCCGCCTTCGTCGCCGGCTCGACCACGAAAGCCGACAGCACGTTCCATTCATTGCACTCGGCGCACTGGCCCTGCCATTTGCTGTGCTCGGCGCCACACTGCGTGCAGACGTAAGCGGTCTTGGCCTTGGCCATGTGTCGTGGATCCCGTGATGCTGGAGAAGCTTTATAGCGCGTGCCCGTCGCACGGAACGATACGGCGAAGCAAAATGACGACAGGCCGGACCCGCCACGATACGCCTGACCGACAACGGTACGGCGGACCGAAGACGATACGCCGGAATAACGCTCCTCGTCAGGCGTCGTCTTCGACGAACAGTACGCGGCGGGTCATGCCACACGTGAGGTCGTAGGCGATGGTCCCGGCAGCGGCGGCGACCGTTTCAACCGGAAGGCCTTCGCCCCACAGCGTTACAGGGTCACCCGCGCGCGCCTGGGGTACGTTTCTCAGGTCCAGCGTGATCAGATCCATGGATACGCGTCCGATTAGCGGCGCCATCCGACCATTGACGAGCACCGGCGTGCCGGCAGCGGCGCTGCGCGGATAGCCGTCACCGTAGCCGATGGCCGCCACGCCGACGGGCATGTCTTCCGGACACTCCCACGTGCCGTTGTAACCGACGCGCTCGCCTTTCGCCAGGTGGTTGATCGCCACCAGGCGCGTTGCCAGGGTCATGGCCGGGCGAAACCCGAAGTCGGCCCCGCACCGCCCCTCGACCACCGACAGGCCATAGAGCAAGCCGCCGGTGCGAACCCAGTCACCGCGGGCATCCGGCCAGCCGAGCACGGCTGCCGAGTTTGACAAGGCACGCGGACCGGCGAGCCCTTCCGTGACTTCCCTGAAACGCTGGATCTGCAAGGCGGTATCGTGCCCTTCGAATTCTTCCGATGAGGCGAAGTGGGTCATCAGGCCCACTTCTGGATCGATGGCGGCCATGGTGGTGAGCGCTGCGTGCACCTCGCGAACGCGCGCGGGGGCAAACCCCAGACGATGCATGCCAGTGTCGACCTTGACCCAGACCCTGAGCAGACCGCGCGCGGGGTCGGCACGGCCTAGCCAGGGAATCTGATCGTCGTGATGAATCAGGGCCTCAAGCCGCAGACGTTGCATCTCTGCGATATCCGACGACGAATCCGGACCAGACAGCACCACGATGCGCTGCCGGTGTCCGGCCGCACGAAGACGCAGGCCGTCGGCGATCGCCGCCACGGCGAAGGCTTCGGCATCCTGGTCAAGTGCACGTGCGACACGCTCCAGTCCGTGTCCATAGGCGTCGGCCTTCACTACCGCCATGACCTGCGCTTTACCCGCAAGGGCGCGCACCCGGCCAAGGTTATGGCGGAGGGCACCCAGGTGGATGGTGGCGACGGTGGTACGGCTCATGCGGCTTACTGCCTTCGAGGGGCTGACTGACCGCCCAGTCTAGCCGCATCGGCAGGGCGGCCGTGTGGCGCAGAGATGGCGGGCAAGGGCCGGAGCCTCTGCCCGCAGGACCTTACCTGGCGAGGTCAAAGTCGGCAGATGAGACCCAGCCACGATTCCCGTGCTCGTCCTCCACCTCCCACATCAAACCCTGTTTCTCTCCGGTGGGATACACCGCCATGCCGGGAGCGAGGGAGCGAACGACCTTCGACGTGCCAGTGGCCGTGGCAAGCAGGCGCGACTGCACACGCATGGTGCCGGCCTGACGACTGTTGGCTGCCGCCGCGTTACCGGGCATGCCGCCAAGTTCCTCCACCAGCTTCGTGTACGCATCGAGATAGGCCATCGTGATGACCTGGCCCACGGTCGTGTTGGTATAACCACCAAGGCCCGCGGCACCCACACCATCCGCACCCCACATCCGTGCGTTTCCACCAAACCCGATATCGTTCTTTTCGCCATGTCCCTCCACCATGGCCACCTGCTCCGACGAGCGGACATCCGTGACGGTGAGCACGACGTCCGCCGTCTTCGAGTTCATTGTCAGCCCTGCCACGAGCCGCCCTGCCCCGCCGCCGATCAGCCCCCCAGCCAGACCCGTGAGCGCGCCGCCGCCCGCATCGCGATTGGCCGACACCAGATCGGGCACCATGACGTAGTCAGCTGCCTTTACCTGACCCTTGCCGACGTTGGCCCCGCGACGAAGCTCACCGCCCGCCGCCAGCTCACGCTCGCGCATGGCGGCGCCCATGCCGGACCCGCGATCCACCAGCGTGAAACAACCCGACTTGCTCACAAAGACCTTGATGAGCCGGGTGGGCGACGGCAGCTGCTGCTGTGTCCACCAGTGCGTCGCGCCCTCGGGCTCGATCACGGAAATCGTACCGAGCTTGCGGCCGCACTTCGGGATCTCGGCAACCTTCTTTTCGTGTTCCTTCTGGCTTTTGGCCAGCATGGGATTGGCCATGGTGCATGCCGAAAGCGCAACGGCAAATGTTGCCGCTGCGGCGGCCATCGAAGCGTGCCCGCGTAGAGATGCCATTGTGGTTATACCCTGCGTTTCATGAGACGCAGAAGCGTATCGACCGGGCACGAGACGATCTATTCGGCGTTTTCTTAAAAAGCCGTAGTCATATCCAGACGCACCACCCAGGAAAAGCCGCACTCAATCGGCGAGCGCGCCCTCGATTGCACGTTGCGCCAGCGGCGCCATCACGGCGTAGCCGGCCGCATTGGGATGCAGGCCATCGTCACTGAGTTCGCGCTTGAGCGCGCCGCTGGCATCGGTCATGGCCGGGTAGTAATCGATGAAACCAAGCTGCCTGCCGGCCGCGTAGCTGGCAATCCACCGATTGAGTGCGCGGATCGCCGCCGGGGGACGATGCAGCGACTGGTCATGCTGGATGTAATCATTCACGGGCAGCAGCGACGCGAGGATCACGCGGATCCCATGCGCCTGCGCCAGCTCCGTCATGGACGCGATGTTGTCCTCGACCATGGCGAGCGATGACGCGCCGGTATTTCCGGCGACATCGTTGGTGCCGGCCAGGATGACGACGACGGCCGGCTTCAGCGCGATCACGTCTGCGCGGAAGCGCACGAGCATCTGGGGCGTCGTCTGGCCGCTGATGCCCCGGTTGATATAGCCGCGACCCGGAAAAAATTCACCGATCGGGCGCCCCCAGAAGTCGGTGATCGAGTCACCCATGAAGACGACGCGCCGTTCGCCGGGCTTCGGCGCGGGGTATGTCGCGTTGTCTTTCGCGAAGCGGGCCAGCAGCGGCCAGTCATTGAGCCGCTGCTCGATATCGGCGCGCTGGTCGGGCGTGGGATTCAGTGGAAGCGTGATGCGCGTCTGGGCGGAGGCTGCCGCGGTGCAGGCCATGAGGGCATAGGCGAGGAGCATGTGGAGGGGGGTGGATCGGGACAGCACCCGGGCGGTTCGCGGCGGAAGCCGGGTGGGTCGGGCCGAAAAGATGTCGCCGACAGGGTCGGCTCCCACAGGCGCCGGTGTAGCGTCGGCTGCCACAGGCGACGGTGTAGCGTCGGATGCCGTCAGCGTACGCATGACTCAGTCGAAGCTGCCCACGTACGCGTCCGGCGCCCAGTTCTCGAACTTCGTGTAGTGACCGAGGAAGGCCAGTTTCACGGTGTCGGTCGGGCCGTTTCGCTGCTTGCCGATGATGATCTCGGCCAGGCCCTTGTCTGCGGATTCCTTGTTGTAGTAGTCGTCGCGGTAGATGAACATGATGACGTCGGCGTCCTGCTCGATAGCGCCGGATTCGCGAAGATCGGACATCATGGGGCGCTTGTCGGCGCGCTGCTCGAGCGAGCGGTTCAGCTGCGACAGCGCGATGACCGGCACGTTGAGTTCCTTGGCCAGCGCCTTGAGGCCTCGTGAGATCTCGGAGATTTCCGTCGCACGGTTTTCGCTGTTGCCCGGCACCTGCATGAGCTGCAGGTAGTCGATGACAATCAGGCCCAGGCCATGCTCTCGCTGCAGGCGACGCGAGCGCGAACGCATCTCGACCGGCGACATGGCTGGCGTGTCGTCGATGAAGATCTTCGCATCGGAAAGCATGGTGATCGCGGAGGTGACGCGCGGCCAGTCTTCCTCGGCGAGATCACCGTTACGCAGGTGCTGCGCGTGAACGCGCCCCAGTGACGAGATGAGACGGAATGCGAGCTGCGATGCCGACATTTCCATCGAGAACACCGCAACCGCTTTCTTGCCGCGTAGCGCCGCGGCCTCGGCCAGATTGAGGGCAAACGCCGTCTTGCCCATCGACGGACGCGCCGCGATGATCACGAGATCGGACGGCTGCAGGCCGGATGTCAGCTCATCGAGGTCCGTGAAACCGGTGGACAGGCCGGTGAGCTGCCCGCGCTTCTCGTAGCGCTCGGTAAGCATGCGGAACGCTTCGCCGACGGCTTCACGCACCGACACGATGTCTTTCTTGCCGCGCGCGCCGGATTCCGCGATGCGGAAAACGCGCTGCTCGGCCAGCTCCATCACTTCCTGGACGCTTTTGCCTTCGGGGCGAAAACCGTCTTCGGTGATGGAGGTACCGGCGTCGATCAGCATGCGCAGCACCGACTTCTCACGCACGATGTCGCCGTACGCGCCGATGTTCGCGGCACTGGGCGTGGAGTTGGCGAGTTCCATGAGGTAGCTCGCGCCCCCCACCATCTCGGCGTTTTCATTGGCGACGAACCAGTCGCCCAGCGTGATCGCGTCGCAGGGCATGCCCTTGTTCGCGAGTTCGTTGATCGCGCGCCAGATCAGGCGGTGGTCCTTGCGGTAGAAGTCGTCGTCGGTGAGCTTGTCAGCCACCTTGTCGAGCGAATCCGGTGACAGCATCAGGCCGCCGAGCACGGCCTGCTCTGCCTCGATGGAATGAGGCGGGATACGCAGGGACTCGAAAGGCGTGGGCTCGCGCTCGCGCCGGCGCTTGCGCTCACCGCGTTCGCCACGCTCACCGCGATCGGGAGTGAAGGACATCGTTTACCTCGTCATGCAGTCGGCGATGACCCGGAACCGGGTCGCCGTCCGACCATGATACGCGTCCCGGCCACGGACGTAGGAACGATTTTCGGGTCGTGGCACGGACACAAAAGAAAACGGGCGCCACAAGGGCGCCCGTTCCGGTGTCGCAGGGTGATCGGGGCTTACGCGCCGATGACCTTGACCTTGACCGTCTGCTGCACATCGGCGTGGAGGACGATGGTGACGTCGTACTCACCGGTGTTGCGGAACGGGCCTTCGGCCTGGATCACTTCGCTCTTGTCGACTTCCAGACCCTTGGCGGTCAGGGCTTCGGCAACGTCACGCGGCGTGACCGAGCCGAACAGCTTGCCTTCCGGCGAAGCGTTCACTTCGATCGTGACCTCGGCGCCGTCGAGCTTGGCGGCGCGAGCCTCGGCGCCGGCATGCGACTCCTTGGCCTGTGCTTCGTACTCGGCACGACGTGCTTCGAACGCTTCGAGGTTGGCGGCGGTCGCGCGGGCGGCCTTGCCGGTCGGAAGGAGGAAGTTACGACCGTAACCCGGCTTGACGCTGACCTTGTCGCCGAGGTTACCGAGGTTCTTCACCTTCTGGAGGAGGATGAGTTCCATGGGATTTTCCTTTTCGTTAGCACGGTAATGGGCCCCGTGCAGCCAGGACGGTTGTCCGAAAGATGACTGACGTCGAACGCCCCTGCCATGCGGCAGGGGCGCTCAAGGATCAGACGTCGTGGTTGTCGGTGTACGGCAGCAGGGACAGGAAGCGAGCGCGCTTGATCGCGGTCGCCAGCTGGCGCTGGTAGCGTGCCTTCGTGCCGGTGATACGGCTCGGGACGATCTTGCCGTTCTCGGTCACGTACTGGCGAAGGGTGTTGAGATCCTTGTAATCGATCTCTTTGACGCCTTCGGCGGTGAAACGGCAGAACTTGCGGCGGCGGAAGAACTTGGACATGGCTGTGATCCCCGATTAGTCGTCGCTGTCGCGATCGTTGTCGTTGTCGCGACCGCCGCGGCGATCATCGCCGTCGCCGTCGTCGTCACGGCGACGCGAACCCTTCTGCTCGTCCTTTTCCTTGCTCTTGAGGATGAAGGACGGCTCGAGGTCGGCTTCGTCGCGGCGAACCACGAGGTGGCGCAGGACGGCGTCGTTGAAACGGAAGCCCGTCTCGAGCTCGTTCAGCGCGTTCTGGGAAACCTCGATGTTCAGCATCACGTAGTGAGCCTTGGCGAGGTTTGCGATCGGGTACGCCAGCTGGCGGCGGCCCCAGTCTTCGAGACGGTGGATCTTGCCGTTATCGCCTTCGATCAGCGCTTTGTAGCGCTCGATCATGGCCGGCACCTGCTCGCTCTGGTCCGGGTGGACCAGGAATACGACTTCATAATGACGCATGGTGATTCCTTGTGGATGCACCCCTTACGGGGATGACAGCCTCCCGATGAGCGGTGAGGCAAGAAGACCCTCTCTGGAGAGGGCCAGCCGCGCATTGTAGGGAGAAGGAGGGGGTGTCCGCAAGCGGCCGTGTCCGTGGTACGTGGCCGTGTCCGTGGTACGTGGCCGTGGTACGTGGCCGTGGCCGTGGTACGTGGCCGTGGTACGTGACCGTGGTCCGTGACCGTGGTCCGTGTACATGGCCGGGGCGGGCCGAGGGACATGGCTGATGCACGTTGCCGCCGCCGCGTGTAGGAGCGCGCCCTGCGCGCGACGGCATTTCGCGACAAGGCGTCACCAGACGGCCGGGCAAGACCAGGGCGATGGGCGTCGCGCGAGCAGGCCGGGCTACACGCAAAAAAATCGGGCGACGCCCGAAAAAATCGAACGTTTCGCGAAAAGATGTCGCGCGCGGGGCGCGCTCCTACGCTCAGGAGACGGTGAAGCTTTCCCCGCAACCGCAATTGCCGGTGGCGTTGGGGTTGTGGAAGACGAACGAGGCATTCAGCCCCTGGCGCTGGAAATCGATGACCGTGCCCTCGACGAGCGGCAGGCTCTTCGGATCCACCATCACGCGGACGCCGTCGATATCCAGGACATTATCGTCTTCCGCAATAACCGAAGCCAGATCAACCACATAGCCAAAACCCGAACAGCCCATGCGCTTGACGGAAAAACGCACGCCCGGCGCATCGGGTGCGTCCGCCAGGAAGGCGCGCATGCGGTCGGAGGCGGCGGGAGTGATCTGGATGGTCATGGCGTGGTTTTCTTACCGTAGTGTGAGCCGGAACGCTGCCGTTCACGTGACCCTTACATTATCATGCAAGGTCGCGTCCCATGCGCCCCTTCAATGTGCGGCGCCTTTTCTGGAGTTTCAATCGATGACGGTGGTAAGCGTCAAGCAGGCCCTCGCAGGCGGCACGGCCGCGGCGGAACACGAAGTCACTGTACGCGGCTGGGTACGCACCCTGCGTGAATCCAAGGGCGGGCTCTCGTTCGTGAACGTGAGCGACGGCTCCTGCTTCGCGCCCATCCAGGTGGTCGCCACCGCCGACCTGCCGAATTTCGAGTCGGACGTGAAGCGCCTGTCGGCAGGCGCCGGGATCATCGCCACCGGCAAGCTGGTCCCGTCCCAGGGCAAGGGCCAGGCCTACGAAATCCAGGCCACCCGCATCGAGGTCACCGGATTCGTCGAAAATCCGCTCACCTACCCCATCCAGCCCAAGCAGCACTCCATGGAGTTCCTGCGCGAGGTCGCCCACCTGCGCCCGCGCACGAACCTGTTCGGCGCCGTGACCCGCGTCCGCCACACGATGATGATGGCGATCCACCGGATCCTGACCGAGCAAGGCTTCTTCTGGATCAACACGCCCATCATCACCACGTCGGATGCCGAGGGCGCAGGCGACATGTTCCGCCTGTCGACGCTCGATCTGGCCAACCTGCCGCGCGACGCCAAGGGCGGCATCGACTGGAAGAAGGACTTCTTCGGTCGCGAAGCCTTCCTCACCGTGTCGGGCCAGCTCAACGTCGAGGGCTATGCCATGGCGATGAGCAAGGTCTACACGTTCGGCCCCACGTTCCGCGCCGAGAACTCGAACACCACGCGCCACCTCGCGGAATTCTGGATGGTGGAGCCGGAAGTGGCCTTCGCCAACCTCGATGACAACGCCGACCTGGCCGAGCTGTTCCTGAAAGGCATCTTCAAGGCCGTACTCGAGGAGTGCCCCGACGACATGGCGTTCTTCGCCGAGCGCGTGCAGCCCGATGCCATCTCGCGGCTGGAAGCCTTCATTACCAAGCCCTTCGAGCGCATCCAGTACACCGAAGCGGTGTCGATCCTGCAGAAGTCGGGCAAGAAGTTCGAGCACCCGGTGGCCTGGGGCATCGACCTGCAGACGGAGCACGAACGTTACCTCGCCGAGGAACATATCGGCCGTCCCGTGGTCGTCATGAACTACCCCGAAGAAATCAAGGCTTTCTACATGCGCCTTAACGACGACGGCAAGACCGTGGCGGCCATGGACGTGCTGGCCCCGGGCATCGGCGAGATCATCGGCGGCGCGCAGCGCGAAGAGCGTCTCGATTACCTCGACCGCCGCATGGATCAGTTCGGCCTGGATAAGAACGTCTACGACTGGTATCGCGACCTGCGCCGCTACGGCACCGTGCCGCACGCGGGCTTCGGCCTCGGTTTCGAGCGCCTGCTGGTCTACGTATGTGGCCTTGCCAACATCCGCGACGCCATCCCCTTCCCCCGCGCGGCAGGGAGTGCCGAGTTCTAAGAACGCCCATCATGCCCCCTTCCCCGCTACGTCCCCTGCTGATCCTCATCGCCCTGCTGTCGCTGGGCGCCTGCCGGGCCCTCGTGCCGCCGAATTTCCGCCCGCCGGAAAACTCGTCGAACACGGTGGACCTGGCCCGGAAAACGCTTGCAGGCGCCTCGCCCTGCTGTGGCAGCTTCGCCGACCTGTCCTACCAGGACATGCTGCCCTGGCAGCCGCAGCGGTTCGCCCTGAGCAAGGACAGCCCTGTCGCCAACCTCAATGGCGACCGTAGCTACTTCCTCGCGTTCCGTCTGCCGCAGGGTGCGCAGGTGCCGTACACCATTGCCATGAAGGCGGAACTCAACGGGCGCTGGCTCAGCTCGAGTTACCTGTTCGCACCGACGCTGGTGCTGCTCGACGACGCCTTCCAGCCGATCCACTCCGAAGACATCCAGCTCTGTGAGTACATCGGCTGGACCAGCGAAACCACGGGCGCGTTCGGCAAGTTCAAGGTCATGGACGACAAGGCGCGCTACCTCGTGGTCTATTCGTCGGCCAAGCAGCAGAAAGAGCAAACCTACTGGGAACAGAACCCCACGACGTTCTCGGCGGAAGCCCCCGTGAAGATGAACTCGGCCGGCAGCTTCAAGATCGCCCACGGCCCCGACGGCGTGCTTTACCTGGGCATGCAGAACGATACCTTCCGCAAGGCGATCGAGAAATCCGTCTGCGCCAAGGCATCGCAGGGCAATGGCGTGATCTCCACCATCCGCGAGGTCGTCAGCACCGAGATCCTGCACGACGACCAGAAGCCGAAAAACAAGGGCACCTGAGCCACCATGCAGACCACGGTCGTACTTTATCTTTTGCTGTTGCTGGCGGCGGTGGGCTTCTTCGTCGTTCACCTCGTGGCGCAGTGGCGGTTCGCCCGCCTGCTTCGCCAGCGCTACCCGGACCAGTGGACGACCATCGTCGAGGCCGACACCGGCCGTCCGAACGGGCTGGCCAACTGGCTCCGGGTGCGCCGCGTGCTGCGCTCGGATGCGCCGGCCCTCTTCAACGACGATGATCTCAACCGCTGGCAGGCGCGCTGGCGACGCGCACCCTGGCTGGCATGGCCATGCTGGCTCGCCGCCATGGGTTTACAGTGGTGGGCAATGAAGCAGCGCTGAGTCCCTTCCTGCGCTCGATGAGTCCCTAACTGCGCCAGAGGAGTCGCCCATGGATCTTCGCCTCACCGGACGCCACGCCCTCGTCTGCGGCGCATCGCAAGGCATCGGCCGCGCCACTGCCTTCGAACTGGCAGCGCTCGGCGCCAGCGTCACCCTGCTGGCACGTTCGCGCGATGCACTGGTCGCACTCGCCCGGGAGCTGCCTGCGACCCACGCGGGGCAGGTCCATGGCCACGTGGCGGGCGACATGTCGGACACCGAAGCACTCGAACGGGCCGTCGCCGGACTCGCCCGCCTGAACGCCGTGCACATCGTCGTGAACAACTCGGGCGGCCCGTCGCCCGGCCCCCTCGCGAGCGCGGAGCCGGACGCGTTCCAGATCGCGTTCCGACAGCATGTGCTCGCGGCGCAGGTGATAGCACGCAGCTGCCTGCCCGGCATGCGCGAGGCCCGCTTCGGCCGTGTCCTGAACGTCATTTCCACGTCGGTAAAAGAGCCGATCCCCAACCTCGGCGTGTCCAACACCATCCGCGCGGCCATGGCCGGCTGGGCGAAGACACTCTCCATCGAGGTCGCGCATGACGGCATCACCGTGAACAACGTGCTGCCCGGCTACACGCGGACAGCACGACTGGAGTCCATCGTGGAATCCGGTTCCAGGGCGGGCCGCACCCGCGACGAGGTCGAGCGCGGACTGCTGGCAAGCGTGCCCGCCGCGCGTTTCGCCGACCCCGCCGAAGTCGCTGCGGTCATCGCCTTCCTCGCCAGTCCCGCTGCGGGTTACGTCAACGGTGTCAGCCTGGCCGTCGACGGTGGCCGCACACGCAGCCTGAACTGAGGACGCCATGCTCATCCTTGCGAACCTCATCGACGGTCGGCAGCGAGCACCTTCGGCAGGTCGTTACCTCGAGGTTCAAGAGCCCGCCATCGGCCGGCCGTTCGCCCGCTGCCCGGATTCCGATGCCGGCGATGTCGAGTCCGCCGTGGCTGCTGCGACCCGCGCTGCTCCCGGCTGGGCCGCGACACCCGCCGACGACCGCGCCGCCTGCCTGCTCCGGCTGGCGCACGCCATCGAATCCCGGCTCGAAAGCTTTGCGCAGGCCGAATCGCAGGACGCCGGCAAACCCGTCGCCCTCGCGCGCGCGCTCGACATCCCGCGGGCCATCGCCAATCTTCGCTTCTTCGCGGCAGCCGCCACGCAGGCTGCCAGCGAGTCGCATCACATGGAACGTGGCGCCATCAATTACACGCTCAGGCTGCCCCTCGGCGTCGTGGCGTGCATCAGCCCGTGGAATCTCCCCCTCTACCTTTTCACGTGGAAGATCGCACCCGCGCTCGCCGCGGGTAATGCCGTCGTCGCGAAGCCCTCCGAGGTGACGCCTTATACCGCGTGGCTGCTTGGCTCGCTGGTCGCCGATGCCGGCTTTCCCGACGGCGTGCTGAACATCGTGCACGGGACCGGCCCGTCCGTCGGCGAGGCACTCGTCGCACACGCCTCGGTCAAGGCGGTTTCCTTTACGGGAAGCACCCGCACGGGCCTCGCGATCGCCACGGCTGCGGCGGCGCAACTGAAGAAGGTGTCGCTCGAACTCGGCGGGAAGAATCCCGTGGTCGTATTCGACGACTTCGATTTCAGCGACGCGTCGATGGCCACCATCGTGCGTTCCGGTTTCGCGAACCAGGGCGAGATATGCCTCTGCGGATCGCGCCTGCTCGTGCATCGCGCCATCTACGCACGCTTCCGCGAGGCGTATCTCGAGCGCGTTCGCGCGCTGCGCGTGGGTGACCCGGTCGACGTGCACAGCGACCTGGGCGCCCTCGTTTCGGAGGCGCATTTCGACAAGGTCATCCGCTGCATCGAAGGCGCGCGCGCCGAGGGTGGAACGATCGCGACGGGCGGCGCGCGCGTGGTCGTCGAAGGCCGCTGTGCGGACGGGTGGTTCGTGGCGCCTACCGTCGTGGAGGGCCTTTCACCGCAGGCCGCGACGAACCAGGACGAAATCTTCGGGCCGGTCGTTTCGCTGATCCCGTTCGGATCCGAGGACGAGGCGCTGGCGATAGCCAACGGCACCCCGTACGGACTCGCCGCTTCGGTATGGACGCACGACGTTTCGCGCGCCCACCGCATCGCGGCGAAGCTCGACGTCGGCATCGTCTGGATCAACTGCTGGATGCTGCGCGACCTGCGAACGCCTTTCGGCGGCACGCGCCAGTCCGGCATGGGCCGCGAAGGCGGCATGGAGGCCATGCGTTTCTTCACAGAGTCCCGGAACGTGTGTATCGACCATGGCCCATGACGTCATCCGCACGCAGGACGCCCCTGCCCCCGTCGGCGCGTATCCGCATGCGCGGCGGGTCGGGCAACTGCTTTTCCTCTCGGGGATCGGGCCGCGTGAGCCGGGCACGAACACGATACCCGGCAACGTGCTGGACGCCGATGGCGCACTGGTCGGCCGGGATTTCGAAGCGCAGTGCCGTCAGGTCTTCGCCAATGTCAGGGCCGTGCTCGAAGCCAGCGGCGCGCGCTTCGGCGACCTGGTCGACGTGACGGTCTACCTGACTGACATGGCGCGGGATTTCGCTACCTACAACAGGCTCTATGCCGAGGCCTTCGCCGGCGTGGATGCGTGCCGCACGACGGTCGGCGTGACGGCGCTGCCGACGCCGATCGCGATCGAGTTGAAATGTGTGGCGGCGTTGGGGGTGGGGTGAGGCGAGGAGCTGTCGCGCGCGGGGTGATCCTCTACGGGAGATGGACCCCGGTTTCGGCGAGGCAAGCCTGCAGGAGTCCGGCGATCAGTAGTTGGGTCGGCGCGGCCTTTCCGGGCAGATACTCGAACGATTGCTCGTTCATGTAGTTCACCTGGGCGAGCTCGAGCTGCACGGCGTGGATGCCCTTGTCCGGGCGGCCATACTGGCGGGTGATATAACCGCCCTTGAAGCGGCCGTTCACGGCGAACGAATAGTCCTGCTGGCCTTCGAGCAGCGTTACCAGCCGCTGCTGCAGGGCGGGAGAGCAGCTCGCGCCGTCGGCCGTGCCGAGGTTGAAATCGGGCAGGCGCCCTTCGAACAGCAGGGGCACCTCGCTGCGGATCGAATGGCCTTCCCAGAGCACCACGCGGCCGAACTCCTTCCTGAGCCGGGCGAGCTCGGCGGCCAGCGCATCGTGATATGGCCGCCACCAGCGTTTTACCCGGTCGGCGATCTCGACGGCATCGGGCTCGGCACCCGGACGATAGATCGGGCTGCCGTCGAAAAACATCGTGGGAACGAGGCCGGTTTCCGTCTGGCCCGGGTAGAGCGCGTGCCCGTCGGCGGGCCGGTTAAGATCGACCACGTAGCGCGACGCGAAAGGCTTGATGACACTCGCGCCCAAGCTGCGGGCGAAGTCGTAAAGCTCCGCCACGTGCCAGTCGGTATCGACCGAACGTCGTGCGGGGCGCTTCATCCGTGCGGCGAGATCGTCGGGAATCGCACTGCCGTTGTGCGGCAGGCTGATGAGGAGCGGCGCAGTACCGCGATGAAGGGTATACGGGGTCATGGGCGGAGTGTAACGCTCAACCGGGCACGCGATCTCCCATCGTCACCATCTCTTCGGCCGAGGTCGGATGGATGGCCAGGGTGGCATCGAAGTCGTCCTTCGTGGCGCCCATGCGGATAGCCACGGCAAAGCCCTGGAGTATCTCGTCGATACCCGGGCCGAGCATCTGCATGCCGACGATGCGCGACTCGTCGCCCACGCAGATCAGCTTGAAGCGGACCATCATGGGACGCTGCGCCAGCGCCAGCTGCATCGGTACGAACGACTGCTTGTACAGGTGCACCTCGTCACCGTACCGGGCCCGCGCCTGTTCTTCGGAAAGGCCGACGGTGCCCAGCGGCGGATGCGAGAAAACCACGCTCGGCGCGTTGGTGTAGTCGAGTGGCGCGTGCCTTGCCCCGGCGAACAGTCGATCGGCGAGCTTGCGCCCGGCGGAAACGGCCACGGGGGTCAAGGCGAGATGCTGGGTCACGTCGCCTACGGCATACACGCCGGGCACGCTGGTGTTGAGGTATTCGTCTACCTCGATGTGCCCTTTCTCGTCGGTCACCAGGCCGATGTTCCCGATGGAAAGCGACGCCGTGTTCGCATGGCGACCCACGGCCCATATGAGCAGGTCGTACGGCCCGGGGTGGCTGCCCTTGTCACAGTCGAGCAGCAGTACGCCGTCCTTTTCGTGTACGGCCTCGATCTGGCACGTGTAGTGGATCGCGATCCCGTGCTTCGTCATCTCGTCGCCGAGCTGGTACGACATTTCCTCGTCGAAACCGCTCATGAGCCGGCCGCGCACGAACATGTCGACTTCACTGCCCAGGGCCCGGAGCACGCCCGCCAGCTCGGTGGCGATATAGCCGCTGCCGACGATGGCGGTGCGACGTGGACCTTCGCGCAACGCGAAGAAACCGTCGGACGTCACGCCAAGGTCGAAGCCCGGCTTGTCGAGTCGATTGGGCGACGATCCGGTGGCGATCACCACGTGCGGCGCTGTGAGCTCACGGTCCCCGGCAGCAATGCGGTGCGGCTCGATGAAACGGCCTTCGGCGCGGATCACCGTGACATGGGACTTGTCGAGGGACTGCTGGTAGCTGCCGTGGATATGGTCGATGTATTCGTTGCGGCGCTCGATGAAGCGGGGCCAGTCGAGCTTGCCCGGCTTTTCGGCGAAACCATAATCCACCGCGATGTACTGTGCCTCCGCCATCTGGGCCGCGAACCACATCGCCTTCTTGGGCACGCAGCCGGCGTTGACGCACGTGCCGCCCAGCTCCTTCGGCTCGAGAAGCGCCACGCGGGCGCCATGTCGTGCGGCCCGCAGCGCCGCGGCAAGGCCGCCGGAACCGCCGCCGATCACGATGAGGTCGAAGGATTCCACAGCCATGCACCTGCTCCGCACTTAAAGCGCCAAGTTATCAAAGCAAATGTGAAACCACGTGTGAGGCCGCCTCCTTTCTGTCCCGCGCATAAACTCACGCGGTTTCGCAGGTATTCCGCGCAACCCATTGATTTGATAACCTGCCGATCGACGATCCAACCTGGGGTGGCACCGTGTTGTTCTCGCTTCGCTCTTATACGCCTGCTTCCTGGATCCGGCCGTGCGCCCTGGGCGTGCTGCTGGCCCTGCTGGCGGCGTGCGGAAGCGCGCCACGCAAGCCGTCTTCCTCGCAGATGCGCAACCCCGCCGCGGCCGTGCCGCTGGCGAAGAACCTCGAGTGGTCGACCCAGCCAGCCACTGCGCCGCCTGCCGATGCAGCGAACGACGTGCTCTTTCGTGCGATCGGCCTGGTGGGCACGCCCTACCGCTGGGGCGGGAATACGCCACAGGGTGGCTTCGACTGCAGCGGGCTCATCAACTACATCTACATGACGTCCACCGGCCTGCGCCTGCCGCGCACATCGGCCGAAATGGCGGCGCTCGACAAGCCGAAGGTCGACGAGTCCGACCTTGCGAGCGGCGACCTCGTGTTCTTCGGCCGTGGCCATGTCACCCATGTCGGGGTCTACGTAGGCAAGGGCCGCTTCGTTCATGCGCCGAATTCCGGCGGCACGGTGCGGCTGGATGACCTCGACGGGTCATATTGGAAGCGTAACTTCGCCTATGGGCGCCGCGTCCTGAACTGACGTTTTTGCTGAATGAAATACAACAGCGAGCCGACATCGGGGAATATAGATTGCGCGCGATTTAATTGCGTGCTTAACTACATCCACTCCAACGATCCACCTTCCCATCTGCTTTCCCGCTTATCAAAGGACAACGACATGAGCAACCTCTCAAAAGTGCAGAAGATCCTTTACACCGCCCACGCCAAGGTCGCCGGCGGTCGCGAAGGTCACGTGGAATCCGATGATGGCCTGATCAAGCTCGACCTGCGCCTGCCGAAGGAAATGGGCGGCAACGGCGGTGGCAGCAACCCCGAGCAGCTGTTCGCCGCTGGCTATGCCGCGTGCTTCGAAGGCGCGATCCGCTTCGTCGCCGGCCAGAAGAAGGTCAAGGTCGACGACGCTTCGGTCGCCAGCAGCGTCGGCATCGGCCCGCGCGAGGGCTCGGGCTTCGCCATCCAGGTCAAGCTGGAAGTCTCGCTGCCGGGCGTGGATGACGCGACCGCGCAGGACATCGTCAAGACTGCCCACGAAGACGTCTGCCCGTACTCGCACGCCACCCGCGGCAATGTCGATGTCGACGTGTCGGTGAACGGCAAGACGATCGCGTAAAGCCGTCGCGATCCGGACAAAAAAAGCGGCGCCCTCACGGGCGCCGCTTTTTTGTTCGTGGGAGCGCGCCATGCGCGCGACATCTTTTCGCGAAAACATGTGGCCTGTCGCCACGCGAAAGCATGTGGTCTGTCGCGACGCTAGGACATGACGCGAAAACATGACGCGAAAACATGACGCGAAAACATGGCCTGTCGCCACGCGAAAACATGTGGTCTGTCGCGAAAAGATGTCGCGCGCAGGGCGCGCTCCCACGACCGCCGTCGGCCGGCCGCAGGCCGCGGGCGGTCAACAGCCGGTTTGAATCAATGCGCGCCGTCGCCGTTCGGGTGGGCGTGGCCGTGGGCGATCTCTTCTTCCGACGCATCGCGGACGTTCTGGACGTCGACGTGGAACGTCAGGGTCTTGCCGGCCATGGGGTGGTTGAGATCCACGTCGACCACGCTCGAGCCGATCTTTTGGACGACCACGACGCGCTGGCCGCCTTCCTTCAGCGACAGCACGGTGGAGTCGCCGACCTTCAGGCCCTTGCCCTGCTTCGGCATGTACTTCTTGGGCACGCGCTGGGTCATGCCTTCCTGGCGGGGGCCATAGCCCTGCTCCGGCTCGATGGTGACGTCGAACGTGTCGCCGACCGACTTGCCTTCCAGACCGGCTTCCAGGCCCGGGATCAGCTGGCCGTGGCCGAGCAGGATCCAGAGCGGCTCGCCGCCTTCCACCGAGCTCTCGACCTTCTCGCCGTCGACGGTGAGCGTGTAATGGAACGAGATGACCTTGTCCTTGCCAGCCTGCATGATCGTTTTCTACCGGATTAAAACGGGCATTTTAGCGGCGCGCGGGCCCCGGCGTCACGCCGCATCGCAATCCTTGCCAAATCCCACGCCACGCGCCTCCGGCCCGAGCCAGGTCAGCAGCGCCAGCACCACCGCCACCGCCCCGATCCAGGTCGACATGGCGAAGGCGAAACTGCCGCCATGCCGGTCGGCGATCCAGGTCTGGGCCGTGGCCGTGATGGCCGCCAGCAGGTTACCCATCTGGTAGGCAAAGCCCGGCAGCGTGCCGCGCACGGCATCGGGAGACAGCTCGTTGAGGTGGGTAGGGACGACACCCCAGGCACCCTGCACCATCACCTGAATAAGGAAAGCACCCAGCCCGAGCAACAGCAGCGAACCGCCGTACGTCCAGAGGGGAATGACGGGAATGGCGAGGAGCGCAGCGATGATGATGGCCCTGCGCCGGCCGATCTTCTCGGAAAGCGAGCCGAACGTCAGGCCGCCGAAGAGGGCGCCGAGGTTCAGAAGTGCGGTCAGCATGAAGGCCGTGCCGGAGCCGGCCGGGATCTTCAGCGTTTCCTGCACGAAGGTCGGGTACATGTCCTGCGAGCCGTGGCTGAACATGTTGAACGCCGCCATGAGCAGCATGAGGTAGATGAAAAGCTTCCAGTGCCCGCGCATGGACTCGAAGATCCCCTGCCTCGCTTCGCTGCGACGGGCTTCCCACACCGGCGACTCGGGCACCTTGCGGCGGATGTAGAGCACCAGCAGCGCCGGCAGCGCGCCGACGACGAACAGCCCGCGCCAGCCGATCAGGTCGACGAGCAGCCAGTTGGCGAGCGCGGCGAGGAAAAAGCCGACGGGGTAGCCGCTCTGCAGCAGGCCGGACACGAACCCGCGCGATTTCGCCGGGATCGATTCCATGGCCAGCGAGGCGCCGATGCCCCATTCACCGCCCATGGCGATACCGAAGAGGAAGCGCAGCCCGAGGAGGATGCCGAGCGACGGGGCGAAGGCGCACGCCACCTCGAGGACCGAAAACAGGATGATGTCGAACATCAGCACGGGCCGGCGACCGTAACGATCGGCGAGCCGCCCGAAGATCAGTGCGCCGACGGGTCGCGCCGCCAGCGTCAGGAAGAGTCCGTAGGTCACCTCCTGCTTCGGCACATGGAACTCCTGCGCCACGGCGAGGATGACGAAGGTCAGCAGGAAGTAATCGAAGGCGTCCAGCGTCCAGCCGAGAAAGCTGGCCAGCACGGTATGCCGCTGGGTGGAGTCGAGTTCGCGAAGGGCGGCAGGTAATGCCATTACGAAAATCCTCAAGCGTGCGGGCGGCGCCGAGGCTAGCACAGCGGCATGCGTGGTCAGTCGCGCCTCCCGCCCGCCTCACGATCTTCTTACGCGGCTTCGTTACACTGCCCTTTCCAACACGACAGACGGGGTAACCATGAAGTACTCACGATCGATCGTTTCATTCGCGCTCGTTGCGGGCCTTTCCATCGGTGCCGCCTTCGCGCAGGACACGCCTTCGGACGATAGCGGCGCACCCGCGTTCCAGGACCTCGCCAAGGGCAAGAAGGCGCTTGGCCGTAGCGACATCCCCAGCGATGTCCCCGCCCTGAAGGAACTTCGCGCCCACATCAGCGATTACGATTCCGACCACAACGGCCGGATCGACGAAGCCGAATACAAGGCGTACCTGGCCAAGGGTTCCAGCCACACGGCGAATCCGTCGCATTGATGACCTTCCATGACACGACGGCCCCGTACACCGGGGCCGTCCTTTCGAGACACGGCACACGATGATCCCGGACCTGACGACGAGGCGGCGTATCGCCTCCCGCTACTCCCGAATCCTCGACCGCATCTACATCCACGGCAAGCTTGCGAGCGACCCGGTGTACTGGGCCGCTGCGCAAGCCGTGGAGGGGCGACGGCTTCCCCTTTTGGACATCGGCTGCGGCCTGGGCCTCCTGGGACATTACCTGCACGATCGCGGGGCCCTGGATGGCTATACGGGGCTGGACCATGACGCCCACAAGATCGGCCGTGGCCGCGTAGCGGCAGAGCGCGGCGGCATCACCGATGCGATCACGTTGCACGCGGCGGATGCCACGGCGCCGCAAGGCGTGAAGGGCCACGTCGCCATGCTCGACGTGCTGCACTACCTGCCGAAGGATCGCCAGGCCGACCTGCTGGCCTATGCCGTCGAACACCTTGCGGAGGACGGCGTGTTGATTCTCCGCAACGTAATCCGGGATGGGACGTGGCGGTATCACGCGACCGTGCTGGAGGAGAAGTTCATCAAGGCCGTTGGCTGGATTCCCGGTGGGGCGCAGTATTTTCCGACGGAGGAAGATATCCGGGCCGTCCTGGAGCCCCGGGGCATCCGGGTGGCATTCCGGCCGTTGTTCGGGCGCACGCCGTATAACAGCTATTTGATGGTGGCTTCGCGCGAGGCATGACCCGCGCAAGGCATGACCCGCGAACGCGCTGATGTAGGAGCGCGCCCTGCGCGCGACATCTTTCAGCGAACACTCCACGGGCGCGATCATTTGCAGGTGTTCGCGAGAAGATGTCGCGCGCAGGGCGCGCTCCCACGGGATCGTGTCCGCTGGACCACAGCGCGGCGGGCGCTGGCTGGGGTGTGGCATTGTGTCACCCATTGTGCGGCGCAATAAGGTATACTCCGTCACGTCGTGCCTGCGCTCCGACTCCCTTGCGGACCCCCGGCGTGGAGATTCTCCCGCCCGTTCCCCCACCCTCGGAAGCGCGCTCGACACCGGCCAGCCTGCTGTCTTCGTCATGGTTAGCGGCCGCCAATCCATAACTCGTAGCGCGGTTCCAGGGAACGCTCGAGTCACGCAGGAGTTCCACCTCCATGTCTTTCGATTCGCTGGGCCTTGCGCCCGCGTTGCTGCGCGCCCTTTCCGAAGCCGGCTATAAAACCCCGACCCCGATCCAGGCCGCCGCCATTCCCATGGTCATCGCTGGCCATGACCTCATGGCCGCTGCCCAGACGGGAACCGGCAAGACCGCCGCTTTCGCCCTGCCGCTGCTCCAGCGCATTGCCAACGAAGTGCGCGGTGAAAAGGGTCGTCCCATCCGTGCCCTGATCCTCACCCCGACGCGCGAACTCGCCGCCCAGGTGCAGGAAAACCTGAGCGAGTACGGCAAGTACCTCCCGCTTTCGAGCACCGTGATCTTCGGTGGCGTGGGCATGGGCAACCAGCTGCATGCCCTGCGCCGCGGCGTCGATATCGTCGTTGCCACGCCGGGTCGCCTGCTCGACCACATGCAGCAGCGCTCGGTGAACCTGTCCAAGGTCGACGTGCTGGTGCTCGACGAAGCCGACCGCATGCTCGACATGGGCTTCCTGCCGGCGCTGAAGCGCATTCTCGCCGCCGTGCCGAAGGAGCGCCAGACGCTGCTGTTCTCGGCCACGTTCGCGCCGGAAATCAAGGCACTTGCCCAGCAGTTCATGCGCAACCCGCGCGAGATCTCCACGGCACCGGCCAACACCGTCGCCAACACGGTCACGCACCGCGTGCACCCGGTGGACGCCGCGACCAAGCGCGACCTGCTGCTGCACATCCTTTCGCAGGACAGCCGCCGCCAGACCCTGGTCTTCGGTCGCACGAAGCACGGCGCCGACAAGCTCGTCCGGCACCTGGAGCAGTCCGGCATCAAGGCCGCGGCGATCCACGGCAACAAGAGCCAGAACGCCCGTACCCGTGCCCTGTCCGACTTCAAGACCGGCCGCATCACGGTCCTCGTTGCCACCGACATCGCCGCGCGTGGTATCGACATCGACCAGCTGCCGGTCGTGATCAACTTCGACCTGCCCATGGTCGCGGAAGATTACGTGCACCGCATCGGTCGTACCGGCCGCGCCGGCTCCACCGGCGAAGCCATCTCGCTGGTCAGCCACGACGAGTCCGGCCTGCTGCGCGACATCGGTCGCCTGCTCAAGTCCGAGCTCGAGATCGTGAACGTGCCGGGCTACGAGCCCAGCACGCCGCTGCGCCTCGACGCCGGTGCACCGCGCCCGAAGCAGGGTGGCGGCCAGCAGCGCGCGCCGCGCTCGCAGAACGGTGGCGGTGGTGGCCAGGGTCGTCCGGCGGGCAATCGTCCGGCACGCCAGGAAGGCACCGGCGGTGGCAGCGCAGGCGGTCGCCCGTCGTCGCATCGCCCGCATGCGCACTCCGCGGCAGGTACCGGTGAGAACACCGGCAACCACAAGCGTCGTCGTACGCGTCGCGGTCCGGCCACCAACAAGGCCTGATCCACGTGATCGCGTGGCCATGCCTTCACCGGCACGGCCACGCTACCCGGTTCCTTCAGCCTGACGCCCTGGTCTTCGCCGTGAGCACGTGGTCTTCCCACAGCCCGTCGATCTTCAGGTAGCGTTTCGCCAGTCCCTCTTTTTCAAAGCCCAGGCGTGCAAGCAGGCGCCCGCTTCGATCGTTTCGCGGCATGTAGTTCGCCATGACACGGTGGAAATCCAATGGGCCGAATGCGTAAGGCAATGCGGCGTCGAGAGCCTCGAACATCAGGCCCTCGCCTTCATGTCGGCGGGCCATGCCATAGCCGAGGTGACACGCCTGGAACACGCCGCGAACCACGTTCGCGAACGTGAAACTGGCGAGCATTTCCGACGCATCGGGTTTCAGCACGGCAAACGGATACCCGCGATCGGATCGCGCGGCTTCCAGCCCGGCTTCAATGGTGAGGCGGCAGCCCTCGATCGTGTAGTGCGCTTCGGTTCGCAGCGGCTCCCACGGTGCAAGGTGCTCCCGGTTCTCCACGCGGTAACGTAATAAAAGCTCCGCTTCCTCCACGTTGAGCAGGCGGATCACGGTGCGCGATGTGCGCATTCGTATCGGCTCGCTCATGCGGTCAGTGCTTTCGCGTGATGGCGAAGATGATCGTCGACAAACGTCTGGATGAAGTAATAGCTATGGTCATACCCCGGCTGCATGCGCAGCTCAAGCTTCTGGCCCGCGTCCTCGCACGCGGCTTCGAAGCGTTGCGGCTGCAACTGGTTCAACAGGAAGCCGTCGCCCTCCCCCTGGTCAATGAGAATGTGGCCGCTGAAACGCGCGCCTGCAGCGATCAGCTGCGTGGCATCGTATTTCGCCCACGCGGCACGGTCGGCGCCCAGGTATTTCGGGAACGCTTTCTGGCCCCAGGGCACGCTCGCCGGCGCCACGATGGGTGCGAAGGCGGAGACCGACCGGAACCGGCCGGGATTGCGCAAGGCCAGCACCAGCGCACCGTGGCCGCCCATGGAATGCCCCATGATGCCCTGCCGTCCCATGTCGAGCGGAAAACGCCCGGCGATGGCACGCGGCAGTTCGTCCACGAGGTAGCTGTACATGCGGAACCGCGACGCCAGGGGTTCTTCCGTGGCATCGAGGTAGAAACCCGCGCCTTCGCCGAACTCCCAATCGCCCGTGACACCCGCCAGGCCCGTATCGCGTGGGCTGGTGTCCGGCATCACGAGCGCGAGGCCCAGCTCGGCGGCGAGCCGCTGGGCACCGGCCTTGATCGTGAACGTCTCCGCCTTGCAGGTCAGACCTGCAAGGAACCACACCACGGGCACCGGTCCGGATTCAGCCGCTGGCGGCATGAACACGGCAAAACGCATGGGGCCGCAAGACTCCGAAACATGCGTGTAAAAGCCCTGGACGCCGCCGAAGCAGCGCTGTTCGGACACGGTCTCGATCGTCGACATCGCTTTCCCCTTCATCAACCTGACCGGCAAGTGTAGCGCCGCCGCGACAACGAGCCACGGCTCACGTTCCCGACGCTTCTGCACTGCTACACTCCTATCACTGCCCGGCGGCGATCCACGCCGCTGCGCCCCTCATCAGAGGTCGCCACATGTCTACCCCCGAAACAGAAATCGTACCTGCACAGGCCGGCTTCAGCGCGCTCGCGCTTGACGAAAAGGTCATGCGTGCGCTCGCCGACGTAGGCTACGAAATCCCGTCGCCCATCCAGGCCGCCACCATCCCGCCGCTGCTCGAAGGGCGCGACGTCATCGGCCAGGCGCAGACCGGTACCGGCAAGACCGCCGCTTTTGCGCTGCCGGTGCTTTCCCGCATCGACGCCCGCCCCGGCAAGCCGCAGGCACTCGTGCTCGCACCGACCCGCGAACTGGCCATCCAGGTCGCCGAGGCGTTCCAGAAGTACGCCACCTACATGCCGGGCTTCCAGGTACTGCCGATCTACGGCGGCCAGAGCTATGGCCCGCAGCTGCAGGGCCTGAAGCGCGGCGCGCAGGTCATCGTGGGCACGCCGGGCCGCGTCATCGACCATCTCGACAAGGGCACGCTCGATCTTTCCGGCCTGCGCTTCCTGGTGCTCGACGAAGCCGACGAAATGCTCCGCATGGGCTTCATCGACGACGTCGAGAAGCTGCTGCAGGCCACGCCGGCGACCCGCCAGGTCGCGCTGTTCTCGGCCACCATGCCGGCGCCGATCCGTCGCATCGCCCAGACGTACCTGAAAGACCCGATCGAAGTCACGATCAAGAACAAGACCACCACCGCGGCGAACATCCGCCAGCGTTACTGGTGGGTCAGCGGCGTGCACAAGCTCGACGCCCTGACGCGCATCCTCGAGGCCGAAAGCTTCGACGCCATGATCGTGTTCACGCGCACCAAGCAGGCCACGGAAGAACTCGCCAGCAAGCTGCAGGCGCGTGGCTTTGCCGCTGCCGCCATCAACGGCGACATCGCCCAGGCCCAGCGTGAGCGCGTGATCCAGCAGCTGAAGGATGGCAAGCTCGACATCCTGATCGCGACCGACGTGGCCGCCCGCGGCCTCGACGTCGAGCGCATCAGCCACGTGCTGAACTACGACATCCCGCACGACACCGAGTCGTACGTCCACCGTATCGGCCGCACCGGCCGCGCCGGTCGCAGCGGCGAAGCCATCCTGTTCGTCACGCCGCGCGAGAAGAACCTGCTCCGCCAGATCGAGCGCGCCACGCGCCAGCCGATCGAGCAGATGCAGCTTCCGACCATCGAGGCCGTAAACGACACGCGCGTCAGCAAGTTCACGCAGAAGATCACCGATACGCTCGCACAGGGCGACATGGGTTTCTTCCAGCAGCTGATCGAGAAGTTCGAGCAGGAGCACAACGTGCCTGCCATCGAGATCGCCGCTGCCCTCGCCAAGATCGCCCAGGGCGACCAGCCGCTGCTGCTCAAGCCCGAGCCGAAGCGCGAGTACAGCGAGCGCGCCCCGCGCGAATTCGATCGCGAGCGTCCGCAGCGCGACTTCGATCGTCCGTCGCGTGACGGCGGCAGCGATTTCGGTGACCGCCGCATGCCCCGCGAAGGCATGCGCCAGCCGCGTCCGCACGCCACGGAGGCCGGCAAGCGCACGTACCGCATTGAAGTGGGCCACGAGCACGGCGTAAAGCCGGGCAACATCGTCGGCGCCATTGCCAACGAGGGCGGCGTGGAAGCGAAGTTCATCGGCCGCGTGAGCATCCGTGACGACTACTCGCTTATCGACCTCCCGGACGGCATGCCGCCCGAGGTGTTCACGCACCTGAAGAAGGTGTGGGTTGCCCAGCAGCAGCTGAAGATCGCCGAGTGGGACGGCACCGAAGCCCCGCAGGTCGGCAGTGCCTCGCGCCCGCAGCGCAGCGGCGGTAGCTTCCGTCCGCAGGGCGCCCGCCCGGGTGGCGCGGGTGGCCCGCCGAGCGGCGGCAAGCCGCCGCGCAAGAAGCGCGACTACTAAGCAACGCAAAGGGCCCCGGAAGTAAACGGGGCCTTTTTTTATGGCTTTTTTATGGCTTCTTGCGGGAGCGCCATGGTGGGAGCGCGCCCTGCGCGCGACAGCTTTTCGCGAAGAACCACACGTTGTCGTGAAAAGATGTCGCGCGCAGGGCGCGCTCCCACACATGTTCCGTCGAGGGTTCTATAGCTCGCATCGGCTCATGCGCTCATGCGCATGCACCGCACACTGCGAACCCATGTGCACCAGGGTCCTGATGGCGGTCAGCGCGAAGATCGCCCGGCGGCGATCGGGGAACTGGCCATCCTGCATCGATTCCGTCAGCAGGTCCGTCAGCGCCTTGGCGCATTCGAACCACTCGTTGGCATCACTGAGCAGATCGTCTGAATTCGCCTGCAGGTTGATGCCGAAACTTCCACTGCCCAGCGTCCAGTAATCCGTTTTATCGTCCATCGTCTTTGATCCTTTTCTCATCGCATCCGCGTAAATGCGGAGCGCCGTGCTCGAACACGACGCCCCGCAGATCACACGGACCTGCGCTCCCACGGATGCCCGTGCCCGGGTCATCCGACGGCGTGGTTGGCAAGGTTCGAAAGGCGCCCGCGCTCGTTTTCTGCAGGCAAAACCGCCCGTGCCGGATGGTTACGGCGTTATCAGAAAGTGCGTGGGGTGCGGGCGCCGCCGCGCTTTAACCCGGTGTCTGGGGCCTGTGGGGGCTCAGGTGGGTGCTGGGGGCGGTGTCGCGAGAGAGCGACGGGTAGATGGGTGCCGTATGATCGGTCACAGCCATAATCAACTCCGTATGGTTGGTTAGGGTCAGCAGGTCGGGAGTGTGTCAGCACTTCCGGCCTGCGCTTACACCGCGATGAGAGCGATGGTTGCCTGCGATGCGTTCAGAGTCGAAACGCAGGCAACGAAGACACGCTATCAGGCCACGTTGAAGTTGTCTGTAGGCGTCGCCCACGTTAGCGCGATATTGCGCAATCCTTCCATATACTCCGCCACCTCGACGACCCGCTCGTCGTAGGAGCGCGCCGCGCGCGCGACATCTATTCGCGATGCGTTGCACGTATTTAGATTTTCCGCACGCATCGCGAACTCCCGTTACGCATCGCGAAAAGATGTCGCGCGCATGGCGCGCTCCTACAGCAGGGCCGCCGTCGGCGGGGTGGCCGTCGTCGTGGCAGCGGCGGACGTGAAGTCGGCGGGGGTGAGGGGCGGCATGCCGTGGCGGATGCGGGCCTTGTCGCATTGCGGACTGGGCGTGCCGTTTTCCCATGCCGGCTGCAGGTCGTGGCAGGGCGACGGGCGCACCTCGTAGACGCCGCAGTGAGCGGCCTTCCCTACTTCACCGACCAGCGAACGGCAGCGTGGTTCGTACGCGTTCGTACCGTGCATGTTCACCCGGTGCGGGTCGAGGTGCTCGGTGAGGGCGGCGGGCACGATGCCGCCGCCTGCATCCGTTTCCATCCAGTGGAACGCTACGCGATAGGTGGCGCAGCACGCGCCGCATAGCAGGCAAGGGTGCGTCATGGGTCAGATGGCGCCTGCAAAGGTGTTGCACTTGCCGACATCCCCGGACTCGAGCCCGGCCTTGAACCAGTGCACGCGTTGCGCGGAGGTGCCGTGCGTGAATGAGTCGGGCACGACCCTGCCCTGCGACTGTTCCTGCAAGGTGTCGTCGCCGATGGCGGTGGCTGCGTTGATGGCCGACTCGACATCGCCCGGCTGCAACCATTGCTGGCGTTGGTTCGAGTGGTATGCCCACACGCCGGCATAGCAGTCGGCCTGCAGTTCCTGCCGCACGGAAAGGCCGGTCGCGCCTTCGAGCGACGCGCCGCGCTGGCGTGCCTGGCTCACCTTGTCGAAGATGCCACGCAGGTTCTGCACGTGGTGACCGACCTCGTGCGCGATGACGTAGGCGCGCGCGAAGTCACCGGACTCGTGGAAGCGCGTCTGCATCTGCTGGAAGAAACCGAGGTCGAGATACACCTTCTGGTCGCCCGGGCAGTAGAACGGACCGACGGCCGACGAGGCCGAACCGCAGGCCGTGCGGACGCCGCCACTGAAGAGGACGAGTTTCGGCCGCTCGTACTGCTTGCCCTTCGCCGCGAAGATCTCGCCCCAGGTATCTTCCGTTTCCCCGAGGATCGCGCGGACGAAGTCCACCTGCGGATCATTGGCGGCGGGCGCTCGCGTCTGGGACTGTGTCTGCTGCGGGGCGCCCGTGCCGGCACCGGGATCGCCGCCGCCGAGCAATGCGGTCGGATCCTTGAAGAACACGAGGCCGAGGATGGCCAGGACGATCATCCCGCCGATGCCCATACCGCGCCCGCCGAACGACGGACCGCCGCCGCTGCTGCCCTGTCCTGCATCTTCCACATTGTCGCTACGACGGCCTTTCTGCCAGAGCATGGCATCTCCCTCCCGAGGAAGCGTCCCCCGATGAGACGCGATTCGCATGATCGCACGGACCATTACGGCTAAACTCCGCGGCTCTCCATGTGTTTTCCGGATGGTTTCATGACCAGTCAGCTCCCTGCCGTCGTCACCCTGCTCACCCTGCTGCTGATGTTTGCCACCGTCTGGGCGGTGGGCATGGCCCGCAAGCGCTATGGCATCAAGGCACCGGCGGTGTCAGGCGACCCGGCATTCGAGCGCGCCATGCGCGTACAGATGAACACGCTGGAGAACGCCGTGATGTTCATCCCGGCCCTCTGGCTCGCGGCGCAGTACGTGGACCCGCTGTGGGCAGGCATCGCTGGCCTGATCTGGCTGGCCGGGCGCGCCTGGTATGCCGTCGCCTACCTGCGCGATGCATCGCGCCGCGGCCCGGGCTACGCCGTCTCCATGCTGGCCTGGGTGGCGCTGATGCTCATGGCCGCTGGCGGCATGGGCATGGCCATCATGGAGAACAACGCCTCCACGGCCGACGACGCCTCGGCAGCGGCGTAAGCGGCGTGAGCGGCGTGAGCGGCAAGCATCGTCGGGGGCCGGCACGGCCCCCTTCCGTCGTCGTCGCGCTCAGTCTTCGTCGTCGCGTTCCAGCGCCAGCACACGCACGCGCTGGATGCGGGCGCCTTCCATCGCGGTGACCTCGAACTCGAAGCCGTCGGCCTCGAAGCGGTCGCCGGCGGCAGGCAGGCGGCCCAGTTCCTGCAGCACGAATCCGGCGAGGGTCGAATAATTGCCGTCACCGGCACCCGGCAGGCGATGGCCCAGCAGATGCTCGACACGACGCGCGTCGAGGCTGGCGTCGAGAAGCCACGCACCATCGGGCTCGCTGACGGCCGAAGGGTCGCCCTCGCTCGTTTCGTCGGGGAATTCGCCGGCGATCACTTCCAGCACGTCGGCCGGCGTGACCAGCCCCAGGATGCTGCCATACTCGTCGACCACCAGCGCCATCTGTAGCGGCGAGCGGCGGAATTCGTCGATCAGGCGCAGCACGCTGAGCGATTCGAGCACCGTGATCGGCTTGCGCACCACGCTGTCGGTTTCCGTCTCGAAGCGACCGTTGTCGGCCAGCGTGGCCAGCAGGTCGCGCGACGAGACGACGCCGACCAGCGCGTCGAGATCGGCGCGGGCCACCAGCATCCAGTGATGCGGCGACTCGCGCGCTTCCTTCAGCAGCGTGGGCAGGTCTTCGTCCGGGTCGACCCAGACGATCTCGGTGCGCGGGGTCATGATCGAGCGCACGTGGCGCTGCGACAGATCGAGCACGCCCTGCACCATCTCGAGCTCGTCCCTGCCGAAGATCGCGGTGTCGGAGGGCTCGTTGCCCGAGTCCTTCTTCCCGCTGTCGCCCTCTTCCTCCGAGCGGCCGCCGAGCAGGCGGAGCACGGCCTTCGCAGTGCGGTCGCGCATGATCCGGCCGCCGACCAGCAGGGAGCGGTGACGGTTGCGGCGCATGGTCTGGTTGAAGGCCTCGATCATGATCGAGAAGCCGATGGCGGCGTAGAGGTAGCCCTTCGGGATGTGGAAGCCGAAGCCTTCCGCGATGAGGCTGAAGCCGATCATCAGCAGGAACGACAGGCACAGGATGATGACCGTAGGCCGCGCGTTCACGAACTGGGTGAGGGGCTTGCTGGCGGTGATCATCAGCGCCATGGCGATGATCACGCCCACCATCATGATCGACAGGTGGTCGACCATGCCGACGGCGGTGATCACGGAATCGAGCGAGAACACGGCGTCGAGGATGACGATCTGCGCCACCGTCAGCCAGAAGCTGACGCGACGGCCGGCCTTGCCGTCGTGGTCGTCGGATGCCTCGAGGCGCTCATGCAGTTCGAGCGTGGCCTTGAACAGCAGGAAGGCGCCGCCGATGACCAGGATCAGGTCACGCCAGGACAGGCCGAAACCGTTCCAGCTGAAAAGCGGGGTAGTCAGCGTCACCAGCCACGACATGGCGGCGAGCAGGCAGAGGCGCATGACCAGCGCCAGGCCCAGGCCCATCAAGCGGGCGTGGTCGCGCTGCCGCGCGGGAAGCTTGTCGGCGAGGATCGCGACAAAGACGAGGTTGTCGATGCCAAGCACGATCTCCAGCACGATCAACGTGAGAAGACCCGCCCAGGCCGAAGGGTCGGCTAGCCAGTCGAATGCGAACATGGGACGGCGCGGTGAGGCGCCAGTTTTCCTCCTGTATGGACGAATCACTATACAGAAGCTGCATGACGGTCTGTGCCGGAAGCGCCGTTGCATTTGTCGCGGGGCGTCGGCTAGGGTGCCGGATGTCTCCTGATCCTCATTTCCCGGCCACGCCGGTTCCCGTCAACGCCCGCCCGCATCGGGCGCCGGGCGCGGTCGAAACCCTCATCTGCATCGTGGCTTATTTCGTCCTGCAGTTCGCGTTCGGGCTGCTGTTCGGTACCGCGGCCGGCTGGCTGGCAGCCCGTTACCCGGACATCGCCCCGCCGGCGCCCGATCGCCTGATCCTGATCATCATCCTGACGATCGCGTGCGCGGCCTCGCTGATCATCGGGGTCATGACCTGGCGCTGGGGGCCCCTCACCCGGGATGCCGGGCGGCGGGGCCTCGGCTTCGTGCCGCCGGGAGGCCGCTACGTGGCCATCGGCACGGCACTCGGCATCGCCGCCCCGATCCTTGGCGGGCTCCTCACCCAGTGGATCGCCGGGGACCACGAGGTCTCGCAGGCCGTCAGCGACATCGCGGCGAAGGCACACATCGGGCTGCGCATCGCGCTGTTACCGGTGGTCATCATCGTCGGGCCGCTGGTGGAGGAAGTGATCTTCCGCGGCGCCCTGCTGGCGCAACTCCGAATGCGGATGGGCGACAACCGGGCCATCGGCGTTTCCGCGCTCGTCTTCGGGATCGTGCACCTGCCCGACCTGGGGTGGCTCTGGTATGCGGTACCCAACCTGGTGCTGGTCGGGGCGTTCTGCGGCTGGCTGAGGGTGCGCAGCGGATCGATCTGGCCATCGTTCATCGCCCACGCGGCGAATAACGCGCTGGCGACGGTCGCGTGGTTTTCGGCAACGACGTAGGCGGGCGACGACGTAGGCGAGGTCAACGGAAGCCGCCGATGGTAGGAGCGCACCCCGCGCGCGACATGTTCTCACGATGCGCCCGGGGATATATCGCGAAAAGATGTCGCGCGCAGGGCGCGCTCCTAGCGTTGGGTCAGAACAGGCCTTCCAGCGACGAGACGTGCCGCGACAGCCTCGGGCTGGCGTAGCACTGCGACCCTACCGGCATCAGGCCTTCCTTATTGAATGCCGCGCGGTACCAGTCGGCCGAACGGCCGATGAAGCCCTGCCGGTCGCCGCCCGGGTCGTCCTCGCGGGTGTACACCTCGAGGAAGGCCAGGCCCTCCGTCATCTCGCCAATCCCGCGCAGGCCTGCGCGGATCTCCGCCGGTTTCAGGTAGTGCAGCACGTCGGTGCAGACGACCAGGTCGAAGCGCGTGTCGAAACGCAGCTCGGCCAGCTGGCCGAAACGGGCGTAGCCGATATTCCGCGAACGCCCGTAGCGCTCCACGGCGTATTCGCTCGCCTCGAGCCCCCGATACTCGATACCGGGACGCAGCCGCCTCAGCACGGCGCGCCACGGCGCCTCGCCACAGCCGACGTCCAGCACGTTGCGCACCGGGTGGCCGAGGTAAAACTCCGCCTGCCCCAGCACCATCGACACCTTCCGCGTGAGTTCGGCGGGGGATCGCACCGCGTGCTCGTCGCTGCGGTACCACTTGTCGAAATAGGCCTGGTCGTAGGTCTTGGTCATGGTGCGGTGGCCGCCGGGGAAAGCCGCCATGGTAGCGGGCCGTACACCTCGGGCATACACGGGCGGTCGCAGCATTGGCCTCATTGCCCAGGAGACTCCCATGCCTAAGATCATCCTTCGCGTCACCGGCGACCGCGACATCTTCGACGACGTCATGAATGCCATCCACGGCGTCGATCGCGTGGAGCGCGTCGAGGAAATCGACGACCTCATGTCCGGTGTCCGCGACGATTCGAGCTCCAGCGAGCTGTCCGATGACGTCGGTTCGAGCACCTACACGCTCGAAGTCGAAGTACCGAACGAGAAGGTCGGCGAAGAAGTCCGCGCCGTCGCCGAAGAGACGGCGGGCACCCGCGAAGCCGCGCTGGAATTCGTCACCGACGACGAAAACGAGATCTGAACCCCTGCCCGTCCGTGATACCGCAAGGTTTCGCGGTCAGGCGGGAGTAAACCTCCTGCACTCCGGGGCCGTTATGGTGGTGGTCGACCATCCGTGACGGAGCGACCATGCGGCCCTTATTGCTCAGCGCTCTCGTTTCCATGGCGGCACTCGGTGCCGCGCCGGTCGCGGCACGCGGCGAAGCACTCCCGCCTGACGACGTCGCCTGGCTCGACCGGGTCACCTTCGGCGTCGACGCGGCCACCGTCGCGCGCTACCGCGAGCTGGGCCGCCGTCGCTTCCTTGACGAACAGCTGCACCCTCGCGCCAGCGGCCTTCCAGCCGAAGTCAGTGCGCAGATCGCAGCCTTCGACCTGTCGAAGACATCCGTCGTCGACCTCATGACCCGCGTGCGCGACCAGGCGCAGGCCATCAAGGACATGCCCGACGGTGATGCGAAGCAGGCGGCCAGGACGGCCCTGCAGAAACAGGGCGAAGGCTATGCACGCGACGCGCAGGCGATCGAACTCCTTCGTGCGATCTACGACGAAAACCAGCTGCAGGAACAGCTCACCTGGTTCTGGCTGAACCACTTCAGCGTGTATCAGCAGAAAGACCGCGTGCGCTGGCTCGCGGGCGACTACGCACGGAACGCCATAAGGCCGCATGCGCTCGGCAAGTTCCGCGACCTCGTGCTCGCGACGCTGAAAAGCCCCGCCATGCTGCAGTACCTCGACAACGCACAGAACGCCCGCGGAAAGATCAACGAGAACTATGCCCGCGAGCTGATGGAACTGCATACCCTCGGCGTCGGCTCCGGTTACAGCCAGGACGATGTGCAGAACCTCGCGCGCGTGCTCACCGGCGTCGGTATCAACGTCGACGGCCAGCCACGAAAGATCAGGCCCGAGTGGCAGCACTATCTGATCCAGGACGGCCTGTTCGAATTCAATCCGAATCGACACGACTTCGGCGACGTCACGCTGCTGGGCAAACCGGTGACCGGCGGCGGCTTCGACGAAGTGGAAAAAGCCGTGGACCTCATCGTCAGCCAGCCCGCGTGCGCCACCTTCGTTTCCACGAAGCTCGCCACGTATTTCGTGGCGGATGTTCCGCCACCCTCGCTCGTCAAGGCCATGGCGCGGACGTTCCAGCGCAGCGACGGCGACATCGCCGCCGTGATGAAGACGATGCTCGATTCGAAGGAGTTCGCTGCCTCGCTGGGCAAGCGCTACAAGGATCCGACGCAGTTCCTCGTGTCATCCATGCGTCTCGCGTACGGCGGCAAGCCAGTGGCGAACCCGCGCCCGCTGGTGAACTGGATCAACCAGCTCGGGCAGGCGCCCTTTGGCCGCATCACGCCCGATGGCTGGCCCGTCGGTGATTCCCAATGGGCGAGTTCGGGACAGATCGCGAAACGTTTCGAGATCGCGCGGTCCATCGGCAGCGGCGCCAACCACCTGTTCGATCTAGACAACGATGGCCGGCAACAGCGTGGCGGTTTCCCGCAACTCACCACGGCCACGTATTACGCCACGTACGAGCCCCTGCTCGGCGCGAAGACACGCGAGGCCCTGGGCCAGGCTACGTCACAGCAGGAATGGAACACGTTCCTGCTCGCCTCTCCCGAATTCAACTACCACTGAGGTTCGCCATGGATCGTCGCCTGTTCCTCCGCGCCCTTGCCGCCACCGCGCCTGCCCTGATGCTCGGCGGGAAGGTTTTCGCCGCGCCTGTCGATTCGCCTCGTTTCCTGCTGGTTTTCCTGCGCGGCGGCTACGATTCGAACAATCTGCTGGTGCCGTATGCCAGCGACTTCTACTACGAGTCACGGCCGACCATCGCGCTGCCGCGTCCCGACGCGGGCAACCCTCTTGCCGTGCGTGCGCTCGATGCCGACTGGGGTCTCGCACCGGTCATGAATGCCTCGATGGGCAAGCTGTGGGAAAAGCACCAGCTCGCCTTCGTTCCCTTCGCCGGCACCGACGACCTGTCGCGCAGCCACTTCGAAACCCAGGACAACATCGAGTCAGGCGAAGCGACCGATGCCCGCCATTTCGCGTCGGGTTTCATGGGACGGCTGTCTTCCGTGCTGCGTGGCTCGCCGCCCATCGCGTTCACCGACGCCCTGCCCCTCTCGTTCCGCGGCGCAGGCGACGTACCGAATATCTCCCTCAAGGGCAGCGGCAAGGCCGTTTTCGACGACAGGCAGTCGAAAATCCTCGCCGGCATGTACACGGGCACGCCCCTGCAGGCGGCGGCCACCGACGGCCTCGAGCTGCGCCAGCAGGTATCGCAGGATCTGCAGAACGAAATGGTCGCCGCCAGTCGGGGCGCGGTGAACGCCCGCGGCTTCGCCCAGCAGGGCACGCGCATGGCGACCCTCATGCGCGACCGCTTCCGGCTCGGCTTCGTCGATGTCGGCGGCTGGGATACCCATGTGAACCAGGGCGGTGCGGCCGGCCAGCTGGCGAACAACCTCGACAACCTCGGCCAGGGTCTCGCCGCCTTCGCCGACGGGCTGGGCGATGCAGAGTGGAACAACACCGTCGTGGTCGTCGTATCCGAGTTCGGCCGCACCTTCCGGGAGAACGGCAACAAGGGTACCGACCACGGGCACGGCACGACGCACTGGGTGCTCGGCGGGAAAGTCGCGGGCGGCCGCATCGCAGGTGATCAGGTCGCCGTCGATGCGAAAAGCCTGCTGCAGAACCGCGACTACCCGGTGCTCAATAATTATCGTGATGTGCTGGGCGGGTTGATGCAGCGGATGTACGGGCTGTCGACGGCCGATCTGGGCACCGTATTTCCCGGGGCGAAGCCGAAGAATCTCCAGCTGGTCTGAGGTTCAGAACTCCAGTCGGTACGCGACCTTGACCAGCCCTTCCTGCACGTCTTTCAGCGAGAAGCCGTGCCGGAACTGCGAGCCGACGTCGTCCTCCGTGTCGTCGGCGTAACCGCCTCGGTTGTAGACGATATAAAGATTGGACAGCGGTGCGATCTCATAGCGATAGCGGATCTGGAAACCGAGGTTCGCTACGCCCAGCCCGTCGACCTGTTCCGCGCTCGCTACCGCGCCACCCGTGGGTGTGACGTCCAGCGCGCTGCGCAGCCTGGCCCCGACCGCCAGCGTCTGCAGCTTCATGCGGAGCTCCTGCCTGTTACCCAGGTTCCAGTTCATGCCGCTGTCGATGCCGACGGTACGACCATCGTATCTGCCGACCAGGTTGTCGTGCTGCCAGATGAGCCAGTTCGGATCCCACTCATAGCTGGCGCCAGCAAAAATGCTGAAGGCGTCGGTGACGAAGTACGTCGGCGTGAACTTGAAGTAGTAGCCGAGGCGGTGGTAACCGGTGAGCTGGTTGCCGCCGATGAAGCCTTCGGCTTCCCATGACCAGCGGCCCACGCGGGGATGTGTCCTCTCATAGGTCAGCTTCGCCGTCGGCGGCGTATGCAGCGCATTACCACCGCGCGTAAGCAGGTCGTCGTAAGCCGCAGTGAACGCATCGAGCCGCCAGAACTCTTCGCCGCCGTCGCGACGCTGGCTGTCACGGATCACCCGGAAGCGGCGATGCACGGCCAGGCCACGCGTGTTGTCGAGCACCGAGATACGGTAGCGCCACAGGTGCGAACTATAGGCCGAATCGTCGGGCAAGCCCGTTTCGCGACGACGCACTTCCCAATGAAGATAGGCCATGTCGTTGCGCGGCAGATAACCGAAGTCGTCGATGTCCAGCCGGCGCCCGAAGTACATGCCCAGCCACTGCTGGCTCCAGACGTCATTCATTTCCCAATACGCGATGCTGGTCGCGCCCATGCCGGCACTGTTCGCGGTGGGCTGGTCGATCTTGCTGCCGACGATGTTGCTGGTGATGGTGAACGTGGCGTTGGGCTGCCAGCGGTGGTCGAAGCCGAGCACGTTCGCGTCGCGGTCGAGGTACGGATGATTCACCCGCGTCGCGAGCATGCCGAAGGTCTGCGTGCCTTCGGCCTGGGTGAGGCGAAGCGCGCCGAACGTGCGCCCTGCGTCGCCTTTCTCCTGCGCGGTGAGGATGCCGTAGCTCATGCCGCCCACGCTGCCATTGACCTTCACTGCGGCGGAGATGTCGGCCGCGCCACGGCCGTCGTCTGATGCACCGCCGACCCGCCGGGTGTAGACGAGCTGCGAGTTGTCATCGAGGAGGCTGAAGTCGAAGATGCCCTGGTTTTCGGTGAAGAACGGGCGTTTGTCGGTGAAGAACGTTTCCTCCGGCGAGAAATTCACGACGAGGTCGTCGCTTTCCACCTGCCCGAAATCCGGGTTGATGGTCGCGGTCAGCTGCGTCTGGCCGTTCGGCTTCCACAGGATATCGGCGCCTTGCTCGAACGACGTGCCGCCGTTGGCGCGATCGACCTTGCCGACGAGGTAAGGCGTCATGGCGAAGAGGGACTGCGCGTATGCAGGAAGCTCGACACGCTGGAAGCTGGACAGGAAGCGGCCGCGATCGAAGCTGATCGCAGGCCATGCCATCCGCTCACCAGTACTGCCGATGACGCGATCGACGTACAGACCGATGGTCCGTGTCTCGCCACTGGCCTTGCGCATGGGTGCGATGTACCACGGGATCAGGATTTCCACCGAATACCCTTCGGCGTCTTCGGTGACGGCGTGGTCCCAGCGCCCGTCCCAGTCGTAGCTGAAGTCGGATTCGTTCGTAATGACCTCATCGGCCACACCACCCTGCGACTTCACCTCGAAGTCGTAGCCCACGCGGCCGTCCGCATCGAAGTCGACCATCACGTTCACCCGGTCGACCAGCGCGCTTTCATCGCGACGGGCCTGCTGGCGCGAACGGACGACATCTGCCGACTGGGTGACCCGGATCGCCACCGCCAGCCCTCTGGGCGTCGAGAGCACCCAGGCCTCGGTAGGCTGGCTGCCGGGTTTCCCGGTCATGGGCTGGGTGTCGCGGAAGTCGCCGATGCGACGGGCCCCGGCCCATTCCGCCGGATCGATATGGCCGTCGACCACGACCTCCCCGCGGGCGACGGCCGCGGCCGACGCGAGGAAGGCGAACAGGGCAAGGCGAGCGAGCATGGACCATCCGGGTCGTGGGAACTTGCGGATAGGATGCGTGCGAACTCGTAAAGGTTTGCCGTGACCTCTGGCCTATAAGCCCCCGCCGCCGTAGGAGCGCGCCCTGCGCGCGACATCTTTCGCCGCCGTAGGAGCGCGCCCTGCGCGCGACATCTTTCTGCGACAACCTTCAAGGGTTCGCGAAAAGATGTCGCGCGCGGGGCGCGCTCCTACGGATCGCTGGCTTTGGCGATATCCACTGCCGTCAGGGTCAGGGTTTTTCGGTAGTGGAAGCCGATCTTTTCGTAGAGCCGCGTCGCTCCCTCGTTCCCTGCGGACACGTGCAGGAACGATGCCAGACCGGTGCCGCGATGATGGTTGACCAGCGTGACCAGCAACGCCCGCGCCAGACCGTGCCCGGCGTACTCCGGGTGGGTGCACACGGCGCTGATCTCGCGCGCTCCCGGAACGGCCATGCGCTCGCCGGCCATGGCGACGAGACGATTCTCCCTGAGTATTCCTACGTAGCGCCCGAGATCCGATGTGTGCTCGCGGAAAAATTCCGGATAGACAAGGGAGGTCAGGGTCCGCATGCGCTCGCGGTGCTCGGGGCCGAGCAGGGTCACGACTTCGTCCGTCGTGACATCGGGCTCGTCGAGGGCCCGGACCAGCTGCAGCGTATCGGGCACGGCGTGGCCGCCGCCGGACTGCGCGGGCACCCAGCGCTCAGGCAGCTTCGCCGGTGCCACCCCCAGGAAATACCGCCGTCCTTCGAGCCGGGGATCGTCTTCGACCGTCGAAGACGCCGCCGCTACGGCGATAAAGGGTGCATAGGCCGGCCCATACCAGAGGGCATCGCCGGCATGCCGGGCGAGATGCCTGTGCTGACCCGCCAGCGAATGCCAGAGCGGGTTGTCGAGGAGCAAGGTATCCATTGCCGTCATCCATGGGTGGAGCATCACGATCCGAAGGCCAGGCCGCGCGCATCTCAAGCGGCTCTGCTACTTTCCCATGGAAACCATCACCAAGGGGACCCCATGCTCGCACGTACCTGCCTCCCGATCGCGCTGATGATCGCACTTGCGCTGCCCGCCTTTGCCGACGACGCGAAGAAATCCGCCACCCCGACGGCCAAAGAGCTGCTGGCGAAGGCATCGCCGGCCGAATGGCGCACCCCGGATCCGCAGAACCTCGTCTACATGGACCTGCCGCAGGGCCGCGTCATCATCGAGCTTGCGCAGGACTGGTCCCCGCTGCACGCCGCTAACATCCGCACGCTGATCCGCGAGCACTATTTCGACGGCACGCAGGTCATCCGCGTGCAGGACAACTTCGTTACCCAGTGGGGCGACCCCGATGGCGACGACAAGAAGAAGGCGAAGAGCCTCGGCACGGCGAAGGAGACCCTGCCGCCGGAGTTCACCCGCAAGGACGGCAAACCGTTCCCCTTCACGAAATTGCCGGACGGCGACGTCTACGCGCCCGAAGTCGGTTTTTCCGACGGGTTCCCCGTGGCCCGCGACAAGGGCGAGGCGTGGATCACGCACTGCTACGGCACGGTCGGCGTCGCGCGTGATGTCGGTGCCGAGACCGGCAACGGCAGCTCCCTGTACGCGATCATCGGCCAGGCGCCGCGTAACCTCGACCGCAACCTCGCCGTCGCGGGCAAGGTGCTGAAGGGCATGGACCTGCTGTCGGCCTACCCGCGCGGTGGCGAGCCCATGGGTTTCTACGACAAGCCGGACCAGCGCGTGACGATCAAGAGCGTTCGCCTTGCGGCGGATGTACCGGAAGGCGAGCGCACCCCGATCCAGGTGTTGCGCACGGACAGCAAGACCTTCTCGTCCGTGATCGAGGCGAAGCGAAACCGGAAAGACCCGTTCTATGCGCGGCCCGCGGGGAAGATCGACCTGTGCAATATCAGCGTTCCGGTACGGGATCCGTCGCAGAAGGCGCCGTAACGGGCGTGGCGGCGACCACTGCGTTACGCAACGCCCGGAGTTTCGACTTCAGCACCGACTCGTTTTCCGACCCCACGCGGACCATGAACTTCTGTCCAACGGAGAGCTGTTCGAGGTCGGGGTTGGCATAGATGTAACCCTGCTTTGCAGGAAGAAGCTGCTGGCTGCCCTTCGGTTCGGGGGCAGCCAGCAGATGATCGATGACAGCCACGAGGCGGTCGTTGAAATAGCCTTCGGTGCCAAGGTCGCGATAGGCCTGCTGGAAGAGCGCGTAGTTGCGCTTGTACCAGGCGGCGGCCGCTTTCGGGTCGATACGCTCGGCCACGTACATGTACGTGCTGTAGCGCTGCATGTTCTCTTTCGATTCGACGAAATTCCCGTCGCTCGGCACGACCTGGAAGCGCCCGATCGGCAGGCGGAGCGGCACCACGTTCATGCCGACGGTCTGCTTCGGTAGCGCATCGATCGTCGAGACCATGCGCGACACGATGGCCTGCGGGTTCAGCAATGACTTCAGGGCGTCGTCGGTGGTCAGCGCGAGAAGGCCGGCCATGACTTCGGCGTCGCTCTCGTCGAGCGCTGGCAGGGCTGCCGTGGTGGCGCTGGCGGGATCGATGGGGTGTTCGGGCAGGGAAGGATCGTGGACGGGTGTCGATGGTGTCGTCGAGGTCGCTGCGACGGTGGCGGGTGGCGACGACAGCGCATCGCGGGCCGCTTTTTCGCGGTAGACGAAGACACCGACGACAGCGGCGATGGCGATGACCAGTAACGCAACGACCCACTTCGAACCTGACGACTGACTACTCACACGCGTGCTCCTGCCTTTGACGAATTGCCCCCTTGGGACTGCGGATGGGGGTAATGGTTCATTGGTGGGTGTGCATCGGAGCCGTGCGCTGGAGCCTTGCGGGGTGGTCGCGAAAAGATGTCGCGCGCGGGGCGCGCTCCTACGGGGCGACGGTTTTTACATGTTGCGGCGGTACTCGCCACCGACGTCGTAGAGGGCGTGGCTGATCTGCCCCAGGGAATTGTTCTTCACCGCATCCATCAGCTGTTCGAACACATTCTGCCGGTCGCGCGCCGTCTTCTGCAGCGTGCGCAGGCTTTCCGGCGCCAGGCTGTTACGTGCCTTCCCGTAAAGCAGCACGTTGTCGATCTGCTGGCCCTTTTCGTTTTCCGTCGACCGGATCAGCTCGATTTCCGTGGCGATCTCGCCGCCGTGGTCTTTCGGCAGGAACGTGTTCACGCCGATGAGCGGAAGCGAGCCATCGTGCTTCTTGTGTTCGTAGAACATCGACTCTTCCTGGATCTTGCCGCGCTGGTACATGGTGTCCATGGCGCCAAGCACACCGCCGCGCTCGCTGATGGCCTCGAACTCCTTGTACACGGCCTCTTCCACGAGGTCGGTCAGTTCATCGACGATGTAGCTGCCCTGCCACGGGTTCTCGTTGAAATTGAGCCCCAGCTCACGGTTGATGATGAGCTGGATCGCCACGGCCCGGCGCACGCTTTCTTCGGTCGGCGTGGTGATGGCTTCGTCGTACGCATTCGTGTGCAGGCTGTTGCAATTGTCGAACAAGGCGTACAGCGCCTGCAGCGTCGTGCGGATGTCGTTGAACTGGATCTCCTGCGCATGCAGCGAGCGACCCGATGTCTGGATGTGGTACTTCAGCATCTGGCTGCGGGCGGACGCGCCATAGCGTTCACGCATGGCACGGGCCCAGATGCGGCGCGCCACGCGGCCGATCACCGTGTATTCCGGGTCCATGCCGTTGGAGAAGAAGAACGACAGGTTGGGCGCGAAGTCGTCGACCTTCATGCCACGGGCGAGGTAGTACTCGACGATGGTGAAGCCGTTCGACAGGGTGAAGGCAAGCTGGCTGATCGGGTTCGCCCCGGCTTCGGCGATGTGGTACCCGGAAATGGAAACCGAGTAGAAATTGCGCACCTTGTGATCGACGAAGTACTGCTGGATATCGCCCATCATGCGCAGCGCGAATTCCGTGCTGAAGATGCAGGTATTCTGTGCCTGGTCTTCCTTCAGGATATCGGCCTGTACGGTGCCGCGTACCGTGGCCAGCGTATAGGCCTTGATGCGCGCGTACGTTTCCGCATCCACGACTTCTTCGCCGGAGACACCCAGCAGCCCGAGGCCCAGCCCGTCGTTGCCTTCGGGCAGGCCGCCGTGGTACGTCGGGCGCCCGCCGTCGCGGTAAAGGCTGGCGATGTGCTCGTTCGCCCGTTCCCAGCGCGACGGTTCTTCATTGAGGTACTTCTCGACGTTCTGGTCGATCGCCGTGTTCATGAACATCGCGAGGATGATCGGCGCCGGACCGTTGATGGTCATCGACACCGACGTCGATGGCGCCGACAGGTCGAAACCCGAATAGAGCTTCTTCATGTCGTCGAGCGTGGCGATGGACACGCCGGAGTTACCGATCTTTCCGTAGATGTCCGGACGCGGTGCGGGATCTTCGCCATACAGCGTGACCGAGTCGAACGCCGTGGACAGGCGCGCGGCGGCACCGCCGAGCGACAGGTAGTGGAAGCGGCGGTTCGTGCGTTCCGGCGTGCCCTCGCCCGCGAACATGCGCGTGGGATCCTCCCCGGCGCGTCGGTACGGGAAGACACCGCCGGTGTACGGATAGCCGCCGGGCAGGTTCTCGCGCATGAGGAACGAGAGCAGTTCGCCCTGGTCCTTCGTCTTCGGCGGCGAGACCTTGGCGATCTTCTGCCCGCTCAACGACACGCGGAAATTCTCGACGCGGATCACCTTGTCGCGTACCTGGTATTCGTTGTACTCCGCCGTGACCGCATCGAAGCGCGACGGCCACTCGCGCAGCAGCGCGACAGCCTCGCTACTCAGCTCACGCACGGCTTCGTTGTAGCGCTGCCGCAACGTCGCCAGCGAGCGATCGCCGTCCACGGCCAGCGCGCCGTGGTCGTACAGGTCGAAGGCACGCGGAAGCAGCGGATCGCCGATGTCTTTCAGCGACTCGTGGTAATGCTGCGCCCTGCTGGCCGCCTCGGCCTGCTTCGCGATGCCGTGGTTGATCGCACGCCCCTGCTCCGCGATTTCCGCGAGGTAGCGCACGCGGTTGCCCGGGATCAGCACCGTGGCGCGCGGTTCGCGCAGCGAGGTGTCGATGTCGGGGGTCCATGTCGCGTCGGGCAACGCCAGCTTCTCGCGCATCAGGCGACAGAGGTTCGCGAACATCCAGGTGACACCGGGGTCGTTGAACTGGCTGGCGATGGTCGGGTAGACGGGGACCGCGTCGTCCGGCATCTGGAAGGCGATGCGGTTGCGTTTCCACTGCTTGCGGACATCGCGCAGCGCGTCTTCGGCGCCGCGCTTGTCGTACTTGTTGACGACGACGACTTCGGCGAAGTCGAGCATGTCGATCTTTTCCAGCTGGCTCGCTGCGCCGTACTCGCTGGTCATCACATACACGGGGAAGTCGACGAGATCGACGATCTCCGAATCGCTCTGGCCGATACCCGCGGTTTCCACGATCACGAGGTCATAGGCCTGCGACTTGAGGAAATCGATGCAGTCGTGCAGCACGATGGAGGTCGCCGCATGCTGCCGCCGCGTCGCCATGGAGCGCATGTAGACGCGCGGGCTGCGCAGCGAGTTCATGCGGATGCGGTCGCCCAGCAGCGCGCCACCACTACGACGACGCGTGGGATCCACGGCCAGCACGGCGATGCGCATCTGCGGGAACGCATGGAGGAAACGCAACAGCAGTTCATCCACGACGGATGACTTGCCGGCACCGCCCGTGCCCGTCAGGCCCAGCACCGGCGTCTTGCTGCCGGCCAGCTGCCATTCCTTGCGCAGGCGCACCAGGTCGGCATCGGAAAACGCGTCTTCCTCGATCGCGGACAACATGGCGCCGATGGATATCTCGCTTTCCACCGTGGCCGATGCGGGTACCGCTTCGACCCGCGCCTTGACGGCGGCGCGCGTGCGCGACATGACGTCTTCGATCATCTCGACGAGGCCGAGCTTCATGCCGTCGTTGGGATGGTAGATGCGCTCGACGCCATACGCCTGCAGTTCGCGGATCTCCTCCGGCGTGATCGTGCCTCCGCCACCGCCAAACACGCGGACGTGGCCTGCCCCGCGCTCGCGCAGCATGTCGACCATGTACTTGAAATACTCGACGTGCCCGCCCTGGTACGACGACAGCGCGATGGCGTCGGCATCTTCCTGGAGCGCGGCGCGAACGACGTCTTCCACCGAACGATTGTGGCCGAGGTGGATCACTTCGGCACCCTGGCCCTGGATGATCCGGCGCATGATGTTGATCGCGGCGTCATGGCCGTCGAACAGGCTTGCCGCCGTGACGAAGCGCAGCGGCGTGGTCTCCGCGCGGTTTTCACTGGCGGGGATGTGCTTGGGCTGCGAGCTCATGGCGACTCCGGGGAACGTCGATGACTGTAGGGGATGACCTCGATTCTAGCCCCGGGCATGCGATTGGCTCTGACGCGGTGCAGCGAGACGCAACCACCTGCGTAGGAGCGCGCCCTGCGCGCGACATCTTTTCGCGAGGCACCTGTCTCGCGTCGTCGCGAAGCGTCTGCCTCACTTTGTCGCGAAGCACCTGGCTCACTTTGTCGCGAAGAGATGTCGCGCGCAGGGCGCGCTCCTGCGCCAGGGGCGTTCAGGCGGCGCGGAGGCCTACCGAGTACTCCCCGGCGCGGTGCGGGGTGATGCCTCGGCGTTGTTCGACGCCCAGCGGATACGTGGCATCCACGACGAAGACCTGGGGCCGGGTTTTCGGGCCCGTAAGCTGGAGTAGCACGGGCACGCCGAGGCTGTCGGGATGGTGCCGGATCTCGTTGGCCAGCGTGACCGTGACGGGCGGCTCCGCCGCCTGGCCGGGGTCGGTCCAGAGATCGCCCACGCGCTGGAAGACGTCGTGGGGCACTTCCACCCAGACGCCGATCTGGTAACCATCCGGGCGCCCGTTCACCGGCATGGGCAACGTGGCCCGCAGGAAATAACGCGCGTCGTCGATCACGCAGACATCGTCGTTCTCGAACACGTCCATCATGCGCTGGTGCGCACCCATCGCGATCACCGCGTCGGGCCGCCGGTAGCTGAGCTCCAGGGTTTCCTGGTCGTGCCGTGATCCACACACCGCGCAGGTCGCTGTCATGGCTGGCTCCTCGAAGGGGACAGCCCGATCTTAGTCCTTCGCAGTGTCCGGGTAATGAACGGTTTCACCCGCCAGGAACGCGATGGACGACGCCATCACCGCCGCATCGTCCACGATCTGGCGGTGCCCCAGGCTGCGGGTACGGATCAGCCGTGCGTCGGGCCACGCCCGCGCATACAGCTCGCCCTCTTCCACCGGCACGTCGCGATCGGACACGTCGTGGAAAATCAGGACGGGCTGCGTACGCTGCGGCGCGTGATGGGCAATGTGGAGGCTGCCGATGGCGATGCCGGTGCGCGCGGCCAATACGTCGTGCAGCGAAGGTCGCAGGTGCTCGGCGAGCCGCACGAAGCGCGAAAAGCGGCGCGTCGCGGCTTCGGGATCCGCCGCCGCCGCGATCAGCACCACGCGCTTCGCGGTCCAGCCATCGTCCAGCGCCAGCGTGGTGGCCGCGCCGCCGAGCGAATGGGCGACCACGCCTTCCGCGTCGCCGTAGTGCTCCCCGATCGCGGCCAGCGTGTCGACGAAGTCGGGCAAGGTGCAGAGCGTGCCTTCGCTCTGGCCATGGGCGGGCTGATCGAACGCCACGACGGCCCAGCCGCGCGCCTGCAGATGGGGCACCCAGCTCTCCCAGCGCAGGCCCATGCTCGACCAGCCATGCGCGAGCAGGACGTAAGGCTGACGGGCCGGGTCGCCCCATACATACGTGGCGATCGCATCCCCCTTCACCACCACGGACTCCCGTCGCGCCGACATGGTGGCGACGGCGTGGGCCGCCCTCGCCCGGCTGCTGGGAAGGGGCGTCTGGAAGATGCGCGCCGCGTGCGCCACGGTGCGGCCCGGCGCCAGCCGGCTTCCGAAGCGATAGGCGACGCGGATGCCAAGCAGCCTGGCGATGGTACGCGCGCCAAAGCGGCGGGGAGGTTTCATGAGGGCGAATTCGGCAGGTGAAAAGGTAAGCCATCGAAGGCCGCCGCGAAGGCAGGCTTTCCCGGCGGCAAGCTTGCGCGAAGCTGAACACTCCGGGCTCGCAGGGTCAACCCGCCTTCCGCGGCCGGCGTTCTTCCCCCGAGCTCCGCATCCGCGGACCTGAGTGAAGGAGAGACCCGATGATTCGCCTGACCCGCACTTTCGCAGCCCTCGCTGCCCTTGGCCTGGCCGTTGGCGCCGCGAGCTACACCCCGCCGGCAGCCGCCCGCGAATATGTCGCCGTGACCGTCGGCACCCGCCCGCCCCCGCCGCGCTTCGAGCGCGCCCCGCCCCCGCGTGCCGGCTACGTCTGGGCGCCGGGCTACTGGAACTGGTACGGCGGGCGCTACGTCTGGGTGGGTGGCCGCTGGGCCGCCATGCGTCCTGGCTACGTCTACCGGCCGCCGGTCTGGCGCCCCTATGGCCGTGGCTGGCGCGTGGAGCGCGAGACCTGGGTGCGTGACCCGCACTGGCGCCACTGAGAATCTGCTGCGCCGCACCTACACGAACGGCCGAACCCGTTTAAACTAGGGACCTGAAAAGACACTCGCCCCCGCCGCCAGGCCGGGGCGATTTTTTTGCAAGGTCACCATCGACCCGCGGCCCCCACCGCCGGTCATCACCTAGAAAGCGGTGCTGCTGCCGCTTGTCACTGGAGTTTGCGTTCGATGATTTTCGAAACCATCGCCAATACGGGCCACGAAGAAGTCGTCTTCTGCCATAACAAGGACGCCGGCCTCAAGGCCATCATCGCGATCCACAACACGGTGCTCGGCCCCTCGCTGGGCGGCCTGCGCATGTGGCCCTACAAGACCGAGCAGGACGCCGTGAACGACGTGCTGCGCCTGTCGCGCGGCATGACGTACAAGAACGCGGTGGCGGGCCTGAACCTGGGCGGCGGCAAGGCCGTGATCATCGGTGATCCTTCGAAGGACAAGTCCGAGGCGCTCTTCCGCGCGTTCGGCCGCTTCGTCAACTCGCTCAACGGCCGCTACATCACGGCGGAAGACGTGGGCATCGACGTGAACGACATGGAATACGTCTACCGTGAAACCGAATACGTCACGGGCGTGCACCAGGTACATGGCGGCTCCGGCGATCCCTCGCCGTTCACTGCATTCGGCACGCTGCAGGGCCTGATGGCGGCACTGCAGGTCAAGCACGGTAACGAGGACGTGGGCAAGTACAGCTACGCCGTGCAGGGCTGCGGCCATGTGGGCACCGAGTTCATCAAGCTGCTGCGCGAGCAGGGTGCGAAAGTGTTCGTCACCGACATCAACAAGGACGCCGTGCAGCGCTGCGTCGACGAACTGGGCTGCGAAGCCGTCGGCCTCGATGAAATCTACGACGTCGACGCCGACGTCTACAGCCCCTGCGCCCTGGGTGGCACGGTCAACGAGCAGACGCTCGACCGGATCAAGGCGAAGATCATCTGCGGCGCGGCGAACAACCAGCTCGCGACCGACGCCATCGGCGACGAACTCGCCCGTCGCGGCGTGATCTACGCGCCCGACTATGCCGTCAACGCCGGCGGCGTCATGAACGTGTCGCTCGAGATCGACGGCTATAACCGCGAGCGTGCCATGCGCATGACCCGCACGATCTACTACAACGTCAGCCGCATCTTCGAGATCGCCGCCCGCGACAATATCCCGACCTACAAGGCCGCGGATCGCATGGCGGAAGAGCGCATCAGCGCCATCGGCAAGATCCGCCTGCCGCATATGGGCAATGGTGCACCACGCTTCCAGGGCCGCATGCGCGGCCAGTAAGTTCCGCCCGCCCGTCGGGAAACAGAAAACCGCCGGCTCACCCCGGCGGTTTTTTTATGCCGGGGGCTGCGGCTGGTGTCGGTCGCATCAGTCGGTGTCGGTCGTTTATTCGTAGGAGCGCGCCCTGCGCGCGACAGCTCCTCGCGATATTTCCCAGGCCTTCCGCGAAAAGATGTCGCGCGCACGGCGCGCTCCCACAAGTGTCGCGGCACGATCAAAGCACACCGCACGCACGAAGAATCGATGCACGTATGCGGCATCCTGGAAGCAAACATCTGCCCCCGCTCGTATTCGGTTCCCTTCCATGAATCACCTGCGCCGTTCGTTGCCGGCCTGCGCGGCGTACGCTGGATTCGACGGCGGAAAGGGACCGTCATGGTGACAGGAGATTCGCATGACCAATTGTCGGAAGGCAGGCGTGGTCAAGTGGTTCAACGACTCGAAAGGCTACGGCTTCATCGTCGGCGAAGACGGCACGGAAGTCTTCGTCCATTTCAGCCAGATAGCAGGTACGCAAACGTTTCGCTCCCTGCGCGAAGGCCAGAAGGTGATTTTCGGCGTGACGACCGACCCCCGAAGCGAGCGGCTGCACGCCCATGCCGTAGGCCTTGCCGATCCGATTTACCGGGCACGAAACACCGCAGAGCGAAGCCGGATGTCCCCGCCTACACCGCATGTCGGAGTTCGGGCGGACGCGAAGCGGCCTACGATGAAATCGAGTGCAGTCGAGCACTCCTATTCCGAGGAAAGGCGCATGATTACTGGCAAGGTTAAATGGTTCAACGACGCGAAGGGCTTTGGCTTCATCACGCCGGATAACGGCGACAAGGATGTTTTTGTTCACTTCAGGTCGATCCAGGGCAGCGGTTTCAAGAGCCTCCAGGAAGGGCAGGTCGTGGAATTCAACGTTACCCAGGGACAGAAGGGCCCGCAGGCTGACAATGTAGTGCCCAAATAGGGTGGGTTGCTGCCGAAACCGCATCACCGATGGATCTTCCGACCGAAGGACAGAGGATGACTGCCATGAAGAAACGAGATCGAACCGCTCCATCCCGGATCTGGTCGACACGGTACTTCGCCGATGAGGACAGGGAGTTGGCCACCACACGGTGGCTGCCCCTTGACGCCGCCACCCTCAAGACCGGCGACCGCGTCAGCTTCGACCTCGGCGAGGGCGTTGACGGGCCGCCTTTCGCGACGAATGTCCGGCGGCTCGGGGAGACACCGTGAGTCGCTTCCACTCAATCGCTTTGACATAGGAGAACGGGTCATGACGGACAGGAAAACGGGCATAGTCAAATGGTTCAACCTGCAAAAGGGTTTCGGCTTTATCACGCCCGACGCCGGCGGGCCGGACGTCTTTGTTAATCACACTGCAATCCCGGAAGGTACCAAGCTTTATGAGAACCAGCGGGTCAGCTATGACGAAGTGCCGGGCCCCAAGGGGCCGAATGCCGAGAAGGTGACTGCCCAGTAAGCGTGACCGCGCGTCTTCGGGCGTGGGGGCGGGCATCGGGCGGCCACCCTCACGCCGGGCCGGATCCTCTGGTACACTTTATGCCCAATCCTTGCGCGTAAGGCTTTGCCTACACGACGCTTTTTTTGGGTTATAAGGGGATGCCTCCCCATGGGGGGGGGCGACAACCAGAGAACTCGATCACCTTCGCCGTGGCGGCGACGGAACGCAATGGACCCACCGAGCTATGAGCGCGATGCCCGCTGAAACCCTCACATCCGACGATGTCCTGGCGCGCCTGCGGACAGTGCTGCACGAGACGTTCGAGATCGACCCGGCCCGGGTGACCCTCGACGCGAACCTGTTCACCGACCTCGACCTGGACAGCATCGACGCGATCGACCTGGCCATCCAGGTACAGGACATGACGGGGACCCGCATCAAGCCCGAGGATTTCAAGAGCGTGCGCACGGTCGTCGATGTCGTCGCGACCGTCCAGGCCCTGGTGTCGCGCTGAGCGCACCCATGGCCGACAGGCACGAACCGCGCGGTGACGCGGAGCACGTGTTCGCCCCCTGTGCCGTCGTGCCCGTCTACAACCACGGCAGCACCATCGCGGTCACCGCGAACGCCCTCGCCGCCCACGGCCTGCCGGTACTGATCGTCGACGACGGCTCCCACGCGGAAACGCGCGCGACCCTCGATGCACTGGTCAGCGGCCGCGACGATCTTCGACTGATTCGCCTGCCGGTCAACGGCGGCAAGGGTGCAGCGCTCACCGCGGGCTTTCTCGCGGCACATGAGGCCGGCTACAGCCATGTCCTCCAGATCGACGCCGATGGCCAGCATGCCACGGCTGACGTGCCGCGCTTTCTCGATGAAGCCCGCGCGCACCCGTTGGCCATGGTGTGCGGCAGACCTATATACGACGAGTCGGTGCCCCGGGCGCGTCTGTACGGGCGTTACCTCACGCATGCCTGCGTCTGGCTGGAAACCCTCTCGTTCGACATCGAAGACTCCATGTGCGGCTACCGGTTGTATCCCCTGGCCGACACACGCGCCGAGATCGCCCGGAAGCCCCTGCCCACGCGCATGGACTTCGACACGGAAATCGCCGTGCGCCTCTTCTGGCGCGGCGTGCCCGTGCGCAACCTGCCCACGCGCGTGATCTACCCGGAGAACGGCCTGTCGCATTTCCGGATGGTGCGGGACAACGCACGCATCACGGCCATGCACACGCGCCTGCTGCTCGGCATGCTCCCGCGGGCGCCACGGCTTATCGCCCGCCACTTCCAGCGCGGGAGCGCCGCATGAAGCGCGTCGTCGTGACAGGCATGGGTGGCGTGACGCCGCTCGGCCATGACTGGGCCGCCATCGAGGTTCGCCTGCGCCAGTACCGGAACGCGGTGCGCCGCATGGGCGAGTGGGATTACTTCGACGCGCTGAACGGCCGCCTCGGCGCACCGGTGGACGACTTCACCCTGCCCGCACACTGGTCGCGCAAGCATGTGCGTTCCATGGGGCGCGTGGCGCAGCTCGCCGTCGCCGCCAGTGAGCGGGCGCTGGCCGATGCGGGCCTTCTCGGCAGCGAAGCGATCACGGACGGCCGCATGGGCGTCGCCTATGGTTCATCCGGCGGAAGCGTCGCACCGGCGAAAACCGTGGGCCGCATGCTGGAGACCGGTTCGATGCAGGGCATCACGGCAACCACGTACATCCAGATGATGGCGCACACCACCGCCGTGAACGTCGGTGTGTTCTTCGGGCTGAAAGGCCGCGTCATCACCACGTCCAGCGCCTGCACGTCAGGCAGCCAGGCCATCGGCTACGGCTACGAAGCGATCCAGCAGGGCAGGCAGCTGATGATGCTCTGTGGTGGTGCCGAAGAACTTTCGGGGCCGGGCGCGGCGGTGTTCGACACGCTGTTCGCGACAAGCACCCGCAACGACACGCCCGGTGTCACGCCGCGCCCCTTCGACACCGCGCGCGACGGCCTCGTGGTCGGCGAAGGTGCGACGACCCTGGTGCTGGAAGAATACGAACACGCCGTGGCACGCGGTGCCCGTATCTACGCGGAAGTGGTCGGCTTCGCCACCAATTCCGACGGCCAGCACATCACCCAGCCCACCCGCGAGACCATGGCCGGCGCCATGCGCATGGCGCTGGCGGATGCCGGCCTTGCCGCGACGGATATCGGTTACGTCAGCGCGCACGGCACGGCGACCGACCGCGGCGACATCGCGGAGAGCCATGCCACGGCCGACGTCCTCGGCGCCGACGTGCCCATCAGCTCGATGAAGAGCTACGTGGGCCACACCCTCGGCGCATGCGGTGCACTGGAATCGTGGTGGGCCATCGAGATGATGCGCAGCGGCTGGTTCGCACCCACGATCAATCTCGCGACGCCCGACCCGGCATGCGCGGCGCTCGATTACGTCATGCACGAAGGGCGCGAGCTGCGTATCCGCTACGTCATGAACAACAATTTCGCCTTCGGCGGCATCAACACGTCGCTGATCTTCAAGGCCATCGACTGATGCGCCGCGTCGTGATCACCGGCATGGGTGCCGTGTCCTGCCTTGGCCCGGATCGGCACGCCCTGTTCGACGGCCTCTGCGCCGGGCGCTCCGGCTTCATCGACATGCCTGCGTTCGCCCGGCTTGGCATGCGCTGCCACGCGGGTGCACCTGCCGACCTCGCCGACCTGCAGCCGCCACCGCGAAAGCTCCGCCGGTACCTGCCACAGGCCGCCGAATACGCCTGGCACGCCACCGGCGAAGCGCTCGCCGAAGCAGGCCTGTCGGCGGAGCGACTGCGCGAGCGCGATGTCGGCGTCATCATGGGTGGATCCTCCGCGCTCAGCGAGTACGAGGCCGGGCTCGACATGTTCCATGCGCGCGGCATCGCGCGGCTTTCCCCCTTTATCGTTCCCCGCAGCATGGGTAGCGCGATCGCGGCGTCGCTCGTGCACGCCTTCGGATTTGGCGGCCGCGCGTTTACCGTCAATTCGGCCTGCACCAGCGCGACGCACGCGATCGGCCAGGCCATGGAGCTGATCCAGCTCGGGCGCCAGGAGATCGTGGTCTGCGGCGGTGCCGAAGAGCTTCATGACAAGGCAGCGATGTGCTTCGACGTCATGCACGCGCTGTCGGGCACGAGTGCCGCGGGCGCGCGTGTTTCCACCCCGTATGCCACCGACCGCGACGGATTGCTGCTGGCGGGCGGCGCCGGCGTGCTGGTGCTCGAATCGCTGGACCATGCACTGGCGCGTGGCGCGACGATCCTTGCCGAGGTCGCCGGCTACGGCGCGGCGTCCGATCCCGATGGCATGGTCAACCCCGCCGCAGACGGCATGGCGGAAGCGATGCACCAGGCGCTCGACCTCGCGGGCAGCGTCCCGGATTACATCAACACGCATGCGTGCGCGACGCCCGAGGGCGACCTCGCGGAATGGGTGGCGCTGCAACGGGTGTTCGGCGATCGTGGCCTGCCCGTGCCGTGGATGTCATCGATCAAGGGGCTGGTCGGGCATGCCCCGGCCGCTTCCGGCGCCCTCGATGCCATCGCCACCGTCGGCATGATGGAACGCGGGCTGCTGCTGGAAGGCAGGGTACCGGCTGATCGTGACCCGGCCTTCGTCGACGCGCCTCTCCTCGACGAGCGACGTCACGGCCGCATCGACAGCGCGCTATCCAACAGTTTCGGTTTCGGTGGCAGCTGCGCTGCCCTCGTCTTTCATCGCCACGACGGCGCGGCTGTCCACGGCATGCACGACGACAGCCGGCGCCAGGGCTACCTGCCGGCATGACGATCGATGCCACACGCCGCGATGCATGGGCATGGCGCCTCGTGGCGACGGCCCTGAGCTTCACGCTGTTCGGGCTGGGTGGCCTCGTCATGGGTAGCATCGTGTTACCCATCGTCATGCTGAAACCGGGCGACCCCGCAACGCGTCGACGCCGCGCACGCCGCACCGTGAACCGGGGCTTCTGGCTGCACTCGCAGCTCATGCTTCGCACGGGCGTGCTCACCTATCGCTTCGACGGGCTCGATCGGCTCGGCAGGCCCGGCCAGATGATCGTCGCGAACCATCCTTCACTGGTCGACGTGGTGTTCCTGCTGGGACACGTGCCGGACGCCAACTGCATCGTGAAACAGGGCCTGTGGGAAAACCCGTTCACGCGGACCGCCGTGGGCACCGCGCAGTACATCAGCAACGACGGCAGCGCCGACATGCTCGACCGTGCCGCCGACGTGCTCCTGGGCGGGCAGACGCTGATCGTCTTCCCCGAAGGCACGCGCACCACGCCGGGGACCGATCCGGTCTTCCATCGCGGTGCATCGGCCATTGCCATACGCGGCGCGCGCATCGTCACGCCGGTCTTCATCGATGTCGCCCCGCCCACGCTGACGAAGTCGGCGCCGTGGTACCGCATACCGCCGCGCCGCTTTCATGTGCAGCTCCGCGTCGGTGACGATATCGATGTCGATACGTTCCGCCGCGACAAGCCTGCACCCATTGCGTCGCGTCGCCTGAACGAGCACCTGCACGCGCTGTACGCAGCGGAACGACACGCATGAGCAGGCTGACCTCACTGCCGCTCGTGCTGGTCGGGGTGCTCTACCCGTTCATCGTGTACTTCGGCACCGGCCACCTCCCTGCGCCTGTCCTTGGCCTGCTTATCGCTGCGTTGTGGCTGATGCGTGCGCCGGCGCTGATGCGCCAGCCGGGTGGCCGCTGGATGCTCGGCGCCACGCTGGTGTATGGCACGGTACTGGCGGTCGGCGGCTCCGAGCAGCTCGTCCGCTGGTATCCGAGCCTGCTGTGCGGGCTGCTGCTCGTCGTCTTCGGCGTCACGCTGGTCGCCGGGCCACCGATCATCGAGCGGATCGCGCGCCTTACCGACCCTGACTTCCCCCCCGAGGCCGTGGCATACACGCGGAAGGTCACGTGGATGTGGGCGGGGTTCTTCGCCATCAACGGGACGCTGTCCGCCGCACTCGCTGCCTTCGGGCCCCTGTCCTGGTGGACCTTCTACAACGGCGTGGTGGCGTATGTCGCCATGGGCACGCTGTTCGCCGGCGAGTGGCTCGTGCGCCAGCGCCTGCGGCGGCGGATACGGAACCAGCCCATGAAGCTCGCTGCCACGCGTCTCGCCACGCACCCCTGGGTGCAGGCAGCGGCAGGCGGCGATGCAGGCAGCCAGGGTCCTGGCATGGTCGTCAGCCTGACTGCCCTGGGGCACATGGCGCTGCTGCGGCACGGCCGCATGGGCCTCGTGAGTGAACTGGGCTCACAGGCCGCGGGCGACGATGCGCTGTCGACGCCGCTCGCCTGGCGTTTCGTCGATACCCTGCCCGCCATCGGTGACGTCGATGCCCTGCTCTGCGCACCCTTGCCGGACGAGATCACCCTGCTCGACGAGCGCCGCGACGGCGACACCTGCATCGTCGACTTCCTCCTGCCACTCGACCTCGCCTGCTTCGCGGAACACTTCCCGCGTGCGCCCGTCGTGCCGGGCGTGCTGCAGATCGACTGGGCGCTGCATATGGCGGCGGCACGGTTCGGTACGCCGGCCACGTGTCGCGCCATGGACCAGATGAAATTCCAGCGCCTCCTGCGGCCGGGCGACCGCGTGCGGCTGACCCTGCGCCATGACCCGGCGCGCGGCTCCGTGCACTTCGCATACCGCATCGGGGACATCGCCGTATCCTCTGCACACCTGCAGGTTTCCGAGGCCAGTGACCATGCGCGCTAACGGTGTGTTTTCCGTCGATACCGAACTCACCGTCCCGTTTTTCGACGTGGACTCGATGGATGTCGTGTGGCACGGCCACTACGTGAAGTACCTTGAAATCGCACGCTGCGCCCTGCTCGATGCGCTTGGCCACGATTACACGCGCATGCGGGAAACCGGGTATGCCTGGCCCATCATCGACATGCAGCTGCGTTATGCGCGCGCTGCGCGTTTTGGCCAGCAGCTGCGCGTTCGCGCCGACCTCGTGGAATGGCAGAACCGCCTCAGGATCCACTACGTACTCAGCGATGCGACGACCGGCGAGCGACTCACGCGCGCCAGCACGACGCAGGTGGCCGTGTCACTTGCCGACGGCGTGATGCAGCTGGTATCGCCGGCGGTCTTCGTTGCCGATGTCGAGCGCCATCTCGCGCATGTCGCACTGCAACCGCACTCGAACTTGGACCTATGACCATGGCGTCATGGCCCATCGAATCGCTGCTTCCCCACGTCGGCCGCATGATCTTCCTCGATCGCGTGATGTCGTGGGAAGCCGAGCACATCGTATGCGAGCGCCTCGTGCGCGCCGGCGACAGCCTGGTCGAGGCTAAGGGTCTGCCCGCATGGGCAGGCGTGGAGCTCATGGCGCAGGCGGTGGCGGCGTGGAACGGCTGCCAGGTGCTTTCGGCGGGCGGTGAGGTGCGACCGGGCTTCCTGCTGGGCACCCGCGCCTATCGCGCCTCGGTCGACTTTTTCCCTCCGGGAACCGTGCTCACGGTGGAAGCCACCCGCCAATTCCATGCGGAAGACGGCATGGGTGCCTTCGCCTGCCGCATCCACGCCGGCGACCTGCGCGCCGACGCACGCCTCACGGTTTTCAGCCCGCCCGATCCCCTGCCCTATCTCGATCCGCGCCACGCCAGCTTCGATTCCAAAGGAACCGCTCCATGACCGATACCGTCCTCGTTACCGGCTCCAGCCGCGGCATCGGCCGCGCTATCGCCCTGAACCTGGCCGCCGCTGGTTACGACCTCGTGCTGCATTGCCGGTCGCGTCGCGACGAGGCCGAGGCCGTGCAGGCACAGGTGGCCGCGCTGGGGCGGCAGGCCCGCGTGCTGCAGTTCGATATCTCGGACCGCGCCGCGTCGGCGGCAGCACTCGAGGCCGATGTCGAGGCCCATGGCGCGTACTACGGCGTGGTGTGCAATGCGGGCCTCACGCGCGACGGCGCCTTTCCCGGGCTGTCCTCCGACGACTGGGACCAGGTGCTGCGCACCAACCTCGACGGTTTCTACAACGTGCTGCACCCCCTGGTCATGCCGATGATCCGCCGCCGCGCCGCAGGTCGCATCGTGTGCATCACCTCGGTGTCGGGACTCATCGGCAACCGTGGACAGGTCAACTACAGTGCCTCGAAGGCCGGCGTGATCGGCGCCGCCAAGGCGCTGGCCGTGGAACTGGCCAGGCGCAAGATCACCGTGAACTGCGTCGCGCCAGGCCTGATCGACACCGACATGCTCGATCCCGACGTGCCGGTCGAGCACATCCTCAAGGCCATTCCCATGGAGCGCACGGGTACGCCTGAGGAAGTCGCGGCTGCGGTCCGTTTCCTGCTCAGCGCGGAAGCGGGTTACATCACCCGCCAGGTGCTGTCGGTCAACGGCGGGCTGTGCTGAAACGCCTCGGGCGTTGCCGCCGCTCGCACGGGTAAGCTAAGGGCCATGCCTACCTTCCGCCACCTCGTCGAATCCGATCGTTTCGCCGACGTGGTGCGCGTGTTCCTGGCGCTGGCAGGTGTCACGGCATGGTGCACGCTCGTCGGCCCCGCCGACGCCATCGTGCCGGGCCTTCTTGGCGCGATTGCCTGCGCCCTCGCCGAAACCGACGATGCCTGGATGGGGCGCATGCGCGGCCTCGTGGTCACGCTGGCCTGCTTTGCGCTGGCCGCGACGGCCGTGAAGGAAACGATCGGTACGCCGCTGCTCTTCGCCATGCTGCTGCCGGTCGGCACCTTCCTGCTGGTGATGCTGGGCGCGGCCAGCGGCCGCTACGCCACGATTGCCGCCGCGACGCTGATCCTCGCCGTCTACACGATGATCGCGAGCGATGCGCCCGGGGCCGCGTCGGGTGGCTGGCACGGGATCGTCGCCATCCTCGCCGGCGCGGCGTGGTACGGCTCGCTGTCGCTGCTGTGGAGCGCGCTTGCGCCGCAGCGCGCCGTGCGACATGCGCTGGCCCGCGTATTCGGGTCGCTGGCCGCCCTGATCGAGGCGAAGGCCGTCTCGTTCGAGCCGATTCACGGGCTGGACCGCAGCGCGATGGATGTCACGTTTTCGCGGCGCAACCTCGAGACCGTCGACGCGCTCACCGTGGCGCGCGTCGCCCTGCTCGACCGGATCGGGCGAAGGCAGCCAAGGGGACGAACGGCCTCGCTGCTCGCCGCGTTCTTCGTGGCGCAGGACCTCCACGAGCGCATCAGTTCATCGCATTATCCCTACGACGAACTGACCGCCGCGCTGTACCACAGCGACCTCATGTTCCGTGTCGGGCGACTGCTGCGCCTGCAGGCGCAGGCGTGCCGCGCGCGTGCCGATGCGATTCGCCGCGTGGGGCCGCTCCCCTCCCTCGCCGTGCTGCGCACGGCGCTCGATGACCTTCGCGAGTCCGTCGCCTATCGTCGGCGGAACGATCCACCGCCCGAACCGATCGACGACGCGCTGTCTGCCCTGCTGACGAACATCGAGCGCCTGCAGGCCGGCATCGAAGACGAAGGCAGCCTGCGCGAGGGCGTCGACATCACGCTGCAGGGAAGCGAGCCGACCTCGATCGGCGACGCGCTGGGACGCATCAGGCTGCGGCTGAACCGACGCTCCATGCATTTCCGCCATGCGGTGCGCCTCGCCATCGGCATGCTCTGCGGTTACGCCCTCATGATGGCGCTGCACCCCACGCACGGGTACTGGATCCTGCTGACCACGATCTTCATCTGCCAGCCGAGCTACGGCGCCACTCGCCGGCGGATGATCCAGCGCATCGCGGGCACCACGACCGGGCTCGTGCTCGGCTGGGCCATGCTGCAGCTGCTGCCCGCCGGCGACTGGCGTCTTCCCGTCCTGGTCGCCACCGGCGCCTCCTTCTTCGCGTTCCGCTTCCGGCGTTACGGCCTCGCCACCGGCGTGGTCACGGTCTTCGTGCTGCTGTGCTTCGACCGGGCGGGTGCCGGCTACGACGCGATCGGTCCCCGCCTGCTCGACACCGTGCTGGGTGCGCTGATCGCGGCGGGCGTGATCCGCTTCGTCCTTCCTGACTGGCGCGTGCGACGGCTCGACGACATCGTCGCCGACGTGCTGCTGGCGTACGGGCGTTACCTCGACCGGATCGCTGCCCAGTACGGCACGGGCAAGGCCGATGACCTTCCCTATCGCATCGCCCGCCGCGATGCGCATGCCGCGCAGGCGGCGGTGGCCGGGAACGTGACGGAACTGCTTGCCGAGCCGGGGCACACACGCGCGCAGGAAGAGCGGGCGCTGCGACTGCTCACCGGGTTGCAGGCCGGGCTTGCCTACCTTTCCACGCTGGGCGCGCACCGCCAGCCCCTGCCGGAAGCCGATGCACGACAGGTGCGGGATATGGCGAGCCACCTGTCCCACGCCTTCGACGCCCTGGCGGAGCACGTGCGCAGTGCCACCCCCGCGCCGCCCATGACGACGCCATTCCCTTCGTTGCCGGCCGTCCCGCGCCATGGGCCTGGCGGTGAGGCCCGCCGGCTGGTGGAGCGCCAGTGCCAGCTGCTGGCCCGCGTGCATGACCAGATAGCCGCCATTCCGCCCGGGTGATGCTGCGTCGCGCCGTGGCTTGATACGCGCCTCGCGCTACGATGGGACGTTTTTTCCTGCCATTCCGGAGTTCCACCATGCGCCCGTTCTCCCTCGGTGAAGACCTCGACCTCCTGCGCGAAAGCGTCCGCGCTTTCGCCGACAAGGAGATCGCGCCGCGCGCCGACCGTATCGATCGCGAAAACGTGTTCCCCGAGGATCTCTGGCGCAAGTTCGGCGACATGGGCCTGCTGGGCGTCACCATCCCGGAAGCGTTCGGTGGCTCGGGCCTGGGCTTCCTCGCCCACATGATCGCCATGGAGGAAATCTCGCGCGCATCGGCCTCGGTGGGTCTGTCATACGGCGCCCACTCGAACCTGTGCGTGCAGAACATCTACCACAACGGCAACGATGAGCAGCGCCGCAGGTACCTGCCGAAGCTCGCCAGCGGCGAATGGGTCGGTGCACTGGCCATGAGCGAGCCCGGTGCCGGTTCCGACGTCGTCGGCTCCATGAGCTGCCGTGCCGAGCTGGTCGGCGACGTCTGGGTCGCCAACGGCACGAAGATGTGGATCACCAACGGCCCGGATGCCGACGTGCTTCTCGTCTACATGCGCACGGCGCCGCGTCCTGCAGGCAGCCGTTGCATGACGGCCTTCATCATCGAAAAGGGCATGAAGGGGTTTTCCACCGCGCAGAAGCTCGACAAACTGGGCATGCGCGGCTCGAACACCTGCGAACTGGTGTTCGACAACTGCGAGATCCCCGCCGCGAACATCGTCGGCGAAGTGAACGAAGGCGTGCGCGTGCTCATGGGTGGCCTGGACACCGAGCGCCTGGTGCTCTCCGGCGGCCCCATCGGTATCATGCAGTCCGCCATGGACCTGGTGCTGCCGTATGTACGCGAGCGCAAGCAGTTCAACGCGCCGATCGGCACCTTCGGCATGATGCAGGGCAAGGTGGCCGACATGTACACGGCGCTGCAGTCGTCGCGTGGCTTTGCCTACATGGTGGCGCAGCAGTTCGACAACGGGGTGAAGTCGCGCATCGATCCGGCGGCTTGCCTGCTCAACGCCTCGACCAACGCCGTGAAGGTGGCACTCGAAGCCATCCAGGCGCTGGGTGGCAACGGTTACATCAACGAGTTCCCCGCAGGTCGCCTGCTGCGTGACGCGAAGCTCTACGAGATCGGTGCGGGAACCAACGAAATCCGCCGCATGCTGATCGGTCGCGAGCTTTTCCACGGCAAGTCGTGATCCACCCCACTTTTTCTGTCCCCACGGAGTCCCCCATGTCTGAGATCGTCATCGCGGCTGCCAAGCGCACCGCCATCGGTTCGTTCCTTGGCCAGTTCACGGGCGTGCCTACCCCGAAGCTGGGTGCCATTGCCATCAAGGCTGCCCTCGAGCAGTCGGGCATCCCCGCCGCAGACGTCAGCGAAGTCATCATGGGCTGCGTGCTTCCCGCCAACCTCGGCCAGGCGCCCGCGCGCCAGGCATCCCTCGAAGCAGGCATTCCGGTGTCCGCCGGCTGCACCACCATCAACAAGGTATGCGGTTCCGGCATGAAAGCCCTGATGCTCGGGCATGACCTGATCAAGGCCGGCTCCGCCCGCGTCGTCGTCGCCGGCGGGATGGAATCCATGACCAATGCGCCGCACATGGTCAGCGCACGCACCGGAATCCGTTATGGCGATGGCCAGCTCGTCGACCACATGGCATGGGACGGCCTGACCAATCCGTACGACGGCCAGTCGATGGGCGTGTTCGGCGAAAAATGCGCCGACAAGTACACGTTCACCCGCGAGGAACAGGATGCGTATGCCATCGCCTCGGTCGAACGCGCGCAGGCGGCACAAAAGAGCGGCGCATTCGCTGCCGAAATCGTGCCGGTCACCGTGCAGGGTCGCAAGGGCGCACAGGACTTCGCGGAAGACGAGCAGCCCGGTCGCTCCGACACCGCGAAGATTCCCACGCTGCGCGCAGCGTTCCGCAAGGAAAACGGCACGATCACGGCCGCCAGCTCGTCGAGCATCTCCGACGGTGCCGCTGCGCTGGTGCTGCTTTCCGCCGACGATGCGAAGGCCCGTGGCGTCACGGCCCTCGCGCGCATCGTCGCGCACGTCACGCATTCCCAGGAGCCGGAGTGGTTCACGACGGCGCCGGTCGGCGCGATCCATAAGCTGCTCGAAAAGGCGGGCTGGGCGGTCGGCGACGTCGATCTCTTCGAGGTCAACGAAGCCTTCGCCGTGGTACCCATGGCGGTGATGCGCGAGCTCGGCGTGCCGCATGACAGGCTGAATGTAAACGGCGGCGCCTGTGCCCTGGGCCACCCGATCGGTGCCAGTGGCGCACGCATCGTCGTCACTCTTCTCAATGCGTTGACGGCCCGTGGGGCAAAAAGGGGTGTCGCTGCCCTTTGTATCGGGGGCGGCGAGGCAACGGCGATCGCCATCGAATTGGTGTGAACCCGACGTCGACAAACGAGGCGGTGGTTCGCTTGCTGTCACGCCGTGTAGATGGGCTTTAATGGCTCCTGAAGCGGCGGAACGCATTTAGTAGCTAACCAACAACATCTAGGCTATTAATACGCCGCCTCACGACATTCAACGGCTCAAGGAGAAACACATGAATTTGACGCGTACCCTTCTCGCCTCTGCGCTCGTCGCGCTTCTGGCAGCTTGCAGCAACGGCGCGCAGGATTCCGCGCAGGATGCCCAGAAGTCGGCATCCGACGCCCAGCAGCAGGCTGACAAGGCCCAGCAGGCAGCCGACCAGTCGCAGAACGCCGCGACGACCCAGGCAGCCGACCAGGCCCAGCAGTCCGCCGACCAGGCCAAGGATGCTGCTTCGCAGGCGACGTCCGCCGCTTCGGCGTCCACCGCCGGTGGCGCTTCGGAAGCCTCGAAGGACGCCGCTTCCAACGCTGCCGACCAGGCCGACAAGTCGGCTGACCAGGCGAAGGATGCTGCATCCAACGCCGACAGCGCGAAGGACGACAGCAACAAGAAGTAAGCTCTCGTAGCCTGCTTCCGGTTTGAAGAACGGCCACCTCCGGGTGGCCGTTTTTTTTGCGGCATGGCGCAACGCAGCGTTGTTCGTGCTGCCCTGCCCGCTATCATGGTCGTTTCGTCCCCGCGCGAACGGTCCCATGCCCATTCTTGAATCGCAGATCGATACCCGCTCCGCCGAATTCCAGGCCGCCAGCCTGAAGCTTCGTGCACTTACCGATGATCTTCGCGAGACGCTGAAGCGTACCGCCGAGGGTGGTGGCGCAAAGGCCCGGGAGAAACACGTCGCGCGTGGAAAGATGCTGCCACGTGAGCGCATCCGCGCGCTACTCGATCCCGGTTCGCCCTTCCTCGAGATCGCGCCCCTCGCGGCGCATGGCATGTATGACGACGCGGCACCGGCTGCGGGCGTGATCGCGGGCATCGGCCGCGTCATGGGCCAGGAAGTGGTGGTGCTGGCGAACGACGCGACCGTCAAGGGCGGCACGTATTTTCCCATGACCGTGAAGAAGCACCTGCGCGCGCAGGAAGTCGCCATGGAAAACCGCCTGCCCTGCGTCTATCTCGTGGACTCCGGCGGCGCCTTCCTGCCGCTGCAGGACGAGGTCTTCCCCGACCGGGAGCACTTCGGCCGCATCTTCTACAACCAGGCACGCATGAGCGCAGCGGGCATTCCGCAGATCGCGGTAGTCATGGGCTCGTGTACCGCGGGCGGCGCCTATGTGCCGGCCATGAGCGACGAGACGATCATCGTGCGCGAGCAGGGCACGATCTTCCTGGGTGGCCCTCCGCTGGTGAAGGCGGCGACAGGCGAGATCGTCGATGCCGAGGCCCTGGGTGGCGCGGATGTCCATACATCGATCTCCGGCGTGGCCGACCACTTCGCCGAGAACGATGCGCACGCCCTGGCGATCGCGCGCGACATCGTCGGATCCCTCAACCGCGTCAAGCCCATGCCGCTTGCGCTGCGTGCGCCCGCGGAGCCCCGCTTCCCCGCGGAAGAACTCTATGGCGTGATCCCGGAGGACACGCGCCGGCCGTTCGACATCCACGAGGTGATCGCGCGGCTGGTCGACGATTCGGAATTCCATGAGTTCAAGGCGCGCTACGGCAAGACGCTCGTCACGGGCTTCGCGCATATCCACGGTTATCCCGTCGGCATCATCGCCAACAACGGGATCCTGTTCGGCGAATCGGCACAGAAAGGCGCCCACTTCATCGAACTCTGCAACCAGCGCAACGTGCCGCTGGTGTTCCTGCAGAACATCACGGGTTTCATGGTCGGTCGCAAGTACGAGAATGCGGGCATCGCGAAGGACGGCGCGAAGATGGTGACCGCGGTGGCCTGCTCGCACGTGCCCAAGTTCACCGTCGTGATCGGCGGAAGCTTCGGTGCCGGTAATTACGCCATGTGTGGGCGCGCGTATGGCGCGCGATTCCTGTGGATGTGGCCGAACGCGCGGATCAGCGTGATGGGCGGCGATCAGGCGGCCTCCGTGCTGGCGACCGTCCGTCGCGACGGCATCGAGGCCGGCGGCGGCACCTGGAGCCCGGAAGACGAGGAAACCTTCAAGGCCCCGGTGCGCGACCAGTACGAGAAGCAGGGCCACCCGTATTACGCCAGCGCGCGCTTGTGGGACGACGGCATCATCGACCCGGCGGATACGCGTCGCGTGCTCGGCCTCGCCATTTCCGCCTCGATGAACTCACCCATCGAGCAGGGCCGGTTCGGCGTGTTCCGCATGTGAGTCGCGCCTGAGGAAGTGCGGCTAAGTCCCTGCCCTGTCACGGGTCGGGGCGGCCGTGATAACCTCACCGGCCCATGTCCGCCTTCGACGACACCCCGACGCGAGAGATCTTCACGCCTTCCGGCCTCAACCGGCTGGTGCGCGATCTTCTGGAAGACGCATTGCCCATGGGCGTGTGGATCGAGGGCGAGCTGTCCAACGTGGCGAGACCTGCGTCGGGCCATGTGTACTTCACTCTGAAAGACGCGAACGCCCAGGTGCGTTGCGCCATGTTCCGGACGGCGGCTTCGCGGCTGCGCTTTCGTCCGGTCGACGGCATGCATGTGCTGATGCGCGCCAAAGTGGGCCTGTATGAGGCCCGCGGCGAATTCCAGCTGGTCGCCGACCATATGGAGCCAGCCGGCGAAGGTGCCCTGCAGCGCGAATTTGAGCAACTCAAGACGCGGCTCGGCGCGGAGGGCCTGTTCGACCCTGGGCGGAAGCGCCCCCTGCCCGCCTTTGCGCGTCGCATCGGTGTGATCACGTCGCCCTCGGGCGCCGCGGTGCGCGATGTGTTGAGCGTGCTCGGTCGCCGGTTCGGGCTGGCCGAGGTCGAGGTGTTGCCCGTGCCCGTGCAGGGTCGCGAGGCACCGCCTGCCATAGCGTCGATGCTGCGGCGTGCATCGGCCAGCGGCCGCTATGACGTGCTGCTGGTAACACGCGGCGGCGGTTCGCTCGAAGACCTCTGGGCATTCAATGACGAAGCCGTTGCAAGGGCGATCCACGCCAGTGCCGTGCCGGTGATTTCGGCGGTCGGCCACGAGGTGGACTTCACCATCGCCGACTTCGTGGCCGATCTGCGCGCCGCGACCCCCTCCGCGGCCGCCGAACTGCTGGTTCCCGATGCGGCGGATCTCGGCCGCCAGCTCGACCGCCTGCGCCAGCGCATGGCTACCCTCATGGCCCGCCGATTGCAGGCCGCCGCCCAGCGCACCGACCAGTGGCAGGCACGCCTGAGCGCGCAGCGTCCGCAGGCCCGGCTCGCACGGGATGCGCAGCGCCTGGAAGCGCTGCGGCGTCGCCTCGTCACCTCGGCGGGACAGTCCGGCGCCTTGCGCAGGGCGCGCCTCGAACGCCTGCAGTCCCGCCTTGCCGCCCAGCATCCGCGCCTGCGCCTGTCGCCGGCGCGCCTGCGCCTTGCCGACCTGCGCCAGCGCATGGCTGCCGCGATGTCGCGACGCATCGAGCGCGATCGCCTGCGTGTGACCGAGCAGGCCCGCACGCTGCACGCCGTCAGCCCCCTGGCGACGCTGGAGCGCGGCTACGCGATCGTTTTCGACGAGCGTGACGCCGTCGTGCGCCGTGCCGACGACGTGCCCGTCGGGGAGCGCGTGCGGGTCATGCTTGCGCATGGCGAGCTGCGATTGCGCCGCGACGTCTGATCTGCGATTGCGCCGCGACGTCTGATCTGCGGCTGCGCCGCGATGGCTGATCTTCTCGTGTGGGAGCGCGCCCTGCGCGCGACATCGTCTCGCGACCCCGTCCGGTTTCACGCGACAGTTCGGGTGCATCGCCTCAAACCATGTCGCGCGCAGGGCGCGCTCCTACACGGGTGCTGAACGGGTTTCGCGGCATCATGGGGCGTTGCCCTGCAAGAGGCCTGACCCATGCTCGACAAGAGCTACCCCTATTACGTCGCGAACAAGGCGTACAAGCCCAATAAAAAGCTCGAGGTACGGGACAAGTACACCGGCAACGTAGCGACACGGGTCGCCCTGCCGGACGCCCGGGCGCTCGAGCAGGCCATCGCCGCCGCCCACGCGGCGACCGGTGCCATGAAGCAATTCCGCCCGTATGAACGCCAGGGCGTGCTCGAGCACTGCGTGCGACGTTTCGGCGAGCGCCGCGACGAACTCGCATACGCGCTATGCGTCGAGGCCGGCAAACCGATCAATGACTCCGTTGGCGAAGTTACTCGCCTGATCGAAACGTTCAAGATCGCCGCCGAAGAGTCCGTGCGCATCAACGGCGAGACGATCAACCTCGAGATTTCCGCACGTGCCGCCGGGTACCACGGCTACACGCGTCGTGTTCCGTTGGGCCCGGTGTCGTTCGTCACGCCGTTCAATTTCCCGTTGAACCTCGTTGCGCACAAAGTCGCCCCGGCGATCGCCGCAGGCTGCCCGTTTGTCCTGAAACCCTCGGAACGTACGCCTCTCGGCGCATTGATCATCGGTGAGATCCTCGCCGAGACCAACCTGCCTAAGGGCGCCTTCTCCATCCTCCCGATGGAAGGCAGCCAGGCCGACGCGCTGATCACCGATCCGCGCCTGAAGCTTCTTTCGTTTACCGGCGGCCTGATCGGCTGGGACCTGAAGGCCCGCGCCGGGCACAAGAAGGTCACGCTGGAGCTCGGCGGCAACGCTGCATGCATCGTTGACGCCGACCAGGCCACGCAGCTTGATGCCGTGGTCGACCGCCTCGTCTTCGGCGCTTTCTATCAGTCAGGCCAGAGCTGCATCAGCGTGCAGCGCATCCTCGTGCATGACGATATTTATGAAGCCCTGCGCCGAAAGCTCGTCGCGAAAGTAAAAGGGCTCAAAGCCGGCGATCCGAAGAAGAAGTCCACCTTCCTCGGGCCCATGATCGATGAGGCCGCAGCGGTAAGGCTCGAGGGCTGGGTGCAGGAAGCCCGCAAGGCCGGCGCCCGCATCCTCTGCGGTGGAGGGCGCAAGGGCAACATGCTCGAAGCGACGTTGCTGGAAAAAGTACCGCACGACGCGAAGCTGCAGCGCGCGGAAGCGTTCGGCCCCGTCGCGCTTCTCCAGCGGTTCCTCAGTTTCGACGAAGCCATCGCCACGGTGAACGACTCCGACTTCGGGCTACAGGCCGGCGTCTTCACCAACGACCTGAGGCATGCCATGAAGGCGTGGGACGAGCTCGACCAGGGCGGCGTCATCATCAACGACGTGCCGAGCTTCCGCGTGGACAACATGCCCTACGGAGGAGCGAAGTCGTCGGGCATCGGCCGTGAAGGCGTGCGGTATGCCATCGAGGACATGACCGACGTGCGGCTGATGGTGATTCGCGACCTGTAACGCAATTCGCGCCGGCGGGCCGGAGTATGCTCGGCCCGACTCATGAGGGAGGGATGGCCTGTGTCGACACTCGTCTTCATTCATGGCTGGAGCGTCACCAACACGTCCACGTACGGCGAACTGCCGCGGACGCTGACCGCGCGGGCCACGCAGGACGGATCACCGCTTCGCATCCTCGACATCCATCTCTCCGAATACGTGACCTTCGATGACAGCGTGACGATGGACGATATCGTGCGCGGTTTCGATAACGCGATTCGCGGCCTGGCGCTACCGGGGAGCACGTTCGACTGCATCACTCACTCCACGGGAGGCCCCGTGGTCATGGCATGGTTGCGTGCGCAACGCGAATCGCCGGCGACGCATGCACCCGTGAAAGTCGCACGCGTGATCATGCTCGCCCCGGCTCACTTCGGCTCGGCGCTCGCGCGGCTTGGAAAGGGAGCCGTCGGACGACTGAAGGCGTGGTTCGACGGCGTGGAACCCGGCAAGCGCATCCTCGACTGGCTGGAACATGGCAGCCCGGAATCGCTGGCGCAGAACCTCGACGTCGTTCATGGCAAAGATCCTGCTGCGACGGGGACGTATCTGTTCAACCTGATTGGTGACCGACCCGACCGCAAGCTGCATGATGTCGTCAACTCGTATACCGGCGAGGATGGTTCGGATGGCGTCATGCGCCTTGCCGCTGCCAACCTCAATGCACGTCATTGCGTCCTGTCGCAGCAAGGCGCGTCACCCAGGCTGACGACGACCGTGACACGCGCCCCGCGCACGGCGTTCAAGCTGCTGCCGGGTCTTTCGCACTCCGGTACATCGCAGGGGATCATGGCCGCGGTTCCGACCTCGCCAATCACCGTCGATGCGATCATGCGCTGCCTTGCCGTAGACTCGGCAGCCGCGTATGCCGCGCTGTGTGATGCGTTTTCAAGGGAAAATGCGCAACGCGACGCGAACAAGGTCGAGAAAGAACATGTGGCCATCTTTCCCGACCGCGTGCATATCCACGATCCGCGAAGCCTCGTCATCGTGCGCCTCGTCGATGACCGGGGCGAGCCGCTCGTCAACGCGCAGTTCCAGTTCACGGCCGGGCCGGAGGCCTCACCGGAACACCTGCCCTCCGGTTTCATGATCGACCGGCAGGCCAACTCGCGCAATGCCACGACGGTGACGATGTTCCTCAATCGATCCGTACTGGCCGGCGATGCCGCCGTGCCCGACCCGGACACGGCTGGCCGGGAGCTACGCGGACCACTGCAGCCCCACGATCCCTACGGTGTACGCGTCGTGCCCGTCGACCTGACGGGCCTCGTTCGCCACGTGGTGGCCGCCACGGCGCATCAGGATGATCTGCTCGATGTACTCGGACCGCATGAGACCACGGTGATCGATGTGGTGCTGTCGCGGCGCGTCGCGGAAGGTGTGTTCCGCCTGACGCAGGATCTGGCGGCCTTCGACTTCCGCAGGCCGGTGCCCGGCGCGGATATCGCCTGAGCTCGTGACCAGGAGCGCGACGTGCGCGCGACATCGTTTCGCGGCCGACTTCAATCTTTCGCAAAAAGATGTCGCGCGCATGGCGCGCTCCTACGACGTATGCATGATGGCGGCGCCACCGGGTCGCAGGTTGAATGGGGCCAGCCCATCGGCAAGGAACGCGGATGCAGACCACCCTCACATCAACGCGGTCCTACGGTGCGTACGGTGAAACCCGCATCGCTGGCGGGAGTGCACGCAGTGCTTATGCCGGCGAAGTCGGGGAAGCCGACCTTCCCTGGTACCTGCTGGGAAACCGCTTCTACATCCCGTCGCTGCGCCAGTTCGTCAGCCCCGACAAGGCCAGCCCATTCGATGCCGGCGGACTGAATCGTTACGCATATTGCGGCGGGGACCCGATCAACCGCATCGACCCGACCGGCGGGTCGTTCTGGGATTACCTCGGGGCCGCGCTCGGCATTGTCGGAGCAGCCATCGGCGTCGCGGCCACGGGGGGTGCGCTGCTCGGTGTGCTTGGCGCCGCCGCCGCGGGGAGCCTGACCGCTTCACTTTCGACGACCACCATGGTTGCCATGACCACAGCGACCGTCCTCGAAGCCGTGTCGATCGTCGCCGAAGTCGGCTCCATCGCATCGCTCGCCGCCAATGACCAGCGGGCAGCAGGCATCTTCGGCTGGGTGGCATTGGGCGCTGGCGTTGCCGGAGCCCTGAACTCGGCGGCATCGAAGATCGCTGCCAAAGCCACGCGCTTGCGACATGTCGCTGACTCGCCCATGGGCACGCGGCGAGGTGCGACCGTCCATCGGGGCAACGGCACGATCGTCACCTATAGCCGCGGAAAAGGTGCCTACCAGCGCCATGTGCAGGTCTTCACGGGAAGCGATGTCGTGCCGCAGGGTGTCCTGCAAAGACGCCATACGCGAAGCGGCGCAGAGTATCTGCAAGCCGAATGGAAGGCCGTGCCCACTGACTATGGGGGCACGCATCATGTGAATGACAGCGGCATCTTCCCGAACGAGGCTGATGATTTCCTTCACCACTTGATCGCCAACGATGATGGAGGCCATATCACGCTGATGATGGGGGCGCATGGCGCAGCCAACGGCGACAACTGGATTTCCGAGTTCCGGCAGATGGCGGAACCCTTGCTGGCAGACATAGGAAGAGACTATATCGACGCTGCCCGGGCACGGTATCCCCACCTTGCGCACAGACTGCATTTCCTCGATGTCACGAGCCTGGCGAAGTCACAGTTCCGGAACCTGGCCTACGAAGGAGGCCATTTCATCCACGGCTGGTGCTATTCAGGCGCTGACAAACTGACCATGAAAGCACTGAACGTGGTTCTCTCCTCGAGCTATTCCCTGCACTGACAACGTCATTGGAAATGGAGTTGCACATAATGATGAATCCGACGAGAGACATCGTGCCGGGCACACGGCGTTATGACGCCTACGGTAGCCATCATCGCGACCCGGCGGATGCGCGCACCGGCTATGCCGGCGAAGTCGGGGAAGCCGACCTTCCCTGGTACCTGCTGGGGAATCGCTTCTACATCCCGTCGCTGCGCCAGTTCGCCAGCCCCGACAAGGCCAGCCCATTCAATGCCGGCGGACTGAATCGTTACGCATATTGCGGCGGGGACCCGATCAACCGCATCGACCCGACCGGCGAGTCGTTCTGGGATTACCTCGGGGCCGCGCTCGGCATTGTCGGAGCAGCCATCGGCGTCGCGGCCACGGGGGGTGCGCTGCTCGGTGTGCTTGGCGCCGCCGCCGCGGGGAGCCTGACCGCTTCACTTTCGACGACCACCATGGTTGCCATGACCGCCGCCACCGTCCTCGAAACGGTGTCGATCGTCGCCGAAGTCGGCTCCATCGCATCGCTCGCCGCCAATGACCAGCGGGCGGCAGGCATCTTCGGCTGGGTCGGATTGGGGGCGGGGCTCGCATCCCCGGGCGTGGGTGCGCTGGGCAAACGAGCTGCAAGGGTGTCGTTCGGCGCGCACCCACGCGACCTTTCGCGCCCCAGGCTGGTCAGCACCGAGGGAGCCGGCACGGGATCGAAGACCATCGTTTCCTACGGCACCCGATTTGTGCGGCAGGTGATCGCTCTACAGGGCGAGGACGCGCTTCCTGACGCGGTACGGGCACGTATCGTCACCCGGTACGAAAGGCGCCGCGTACAGCCCTTATGGATGCCCGTATCCCGCCCGCAGGGCACGTCTGTCCACTGGGTTACGCAGGAGCCCGTTACCACCATCGACGTCGAAGAACAGGTCATGAAGATCGTCTCGCTTGGCGAGCCGGGGCGTATCACGCTTATCACGGCAGTTCACGGGAGCCCGCTCGGCGCGAACTGGGCCAACAAGAAGCGCCTCATGGGCAGCCCGGAGGCCTACAAGGGCGCGCAGGGCGTGCGTGACCGAGTCCTGGCGGCGACAGGGAAACAAATCCGTCTCGTCAATGCATCGCTACTGGACACGAAGGGATTCAAGCAACTTCTCGCCAGACCCGGCACGTTTATCCATGGCTTCTGCTGTTCGATGGCAGACGCGAAGACGATGAAAGAGTTCAACATGTCCGAGGTGACGACGCACAGACTGACATAACGCAACGTCGGGTTTCCGCATACGGAGGGATGCAGACACACGATCATCAGTCTGGCGAAACGATTGGCTCAAGTGCGCCCACCAGCGTGGGAATCAACTCCGACACGGTCGGGTGGATCGGAACGGCCCACTGCAGGGTGTCAATGGATGCATCGGCGTTCATCATGTCGAGCACGCCGTGGATAGCCTCATCGCCGCCGGTTCCGAGGATCGCCGCGCCGAGAATCCGCTTCGTGCCGGCATCCGCGACGAGTTTCATGAAGCCCCATGTTTCGGCTTTTTCGACGGCGCGTCCGACGCGCGTCATGAGGCGTTTCGACACCAGGAGCTTTCGACCACTCGCGCGCGCCTGAGCCTCCGTCATGCCGACCCGGCCCAGTGGCGGGTCGACGTAAAGCGCGTAGCCGAGGATACGATCGCTGACCTTACGCTGGTGGCCGTCGAGCAGATTGGCGGCGACGATTTCATGGTCATTCCACGCCGTGTGCGTGAACGCGCCCTTCCCGTTGCAGTCGCCCATGGCCCAGACGCCTTCGGCGCTTGTCCTGAGGTAATCATCCACGATGATGTAGCCGCGTCTATCCACGTCGATGCCCGCTGCGTCGAGCCCGAGGTCGTCCGTATTCGGGCGCCGGCCGACGGCAAGCAGGACGTGGCTGCCCACCACGTGCGGGACACCTTCCGCGCAGTCGACCCCGACCTGCACGCCTTCCTCATGCCTTGCCAGCGTGATGCAGCAGGCATCGGTGCGTACGACGATGCCCTCGGCCTCGAGAAACGCGCGGATCTCGGTGGAAACGTCCTCGTCCTCGTGGCCTACCAGCCGCGGCCCCTGTTCTACCACCGTGACGTCGGCGCCGAAGCGACGGAACATCTGGGCGAATTCCAGCCCGATGTAACTGCCCCCGACGACGACGAGATGTTTCGGAACGCTTTCGAGGGAAATGATGGAGCTGTTCGTGAGGTAATCCACCTCGTCCACCCCCGGGAACGCCGGGACATTCGCGCGGCCGCCGACGTTGAGAAAGACCTGGGGTGCGGTCAGTGTTTCTCCGTTGACCTCAAGCGTCCGCTCTCCGGTGAACCGCGCGTGCCCACGGATAAGGGTGAGCCCGGGCATGCCCGCCAGCCAGTCTTCGTTACCCTTGCGGGAATCCAGGATGACCTTGCGGGCGCGCGCCGCGACCACGGGCATGTCGATGTGGACGGGACCGACCGTCACGCCATATTCGGCGCCCCGTTGCGCCATGCGCGCGGCGTAGGCACTGGCCACCATGGTCTTGGTCGGTTTGCATCCGGTATTCACGCAGGTGCCCCCGACCAGGTGTCGCTCGATGAGGGCGACCGTTCGACCGAGCGCGGTGAGCCGGCTGGCGAGCGCGGGTCCGGCCTGTCCGGCCCCCACGATGATGGCATCGAACGTGCGGCTCATGGGCGGCTCCTGAAATCTGGTGACCCCGGCCCGATTCGAACGGGCGACCTTCCCCTTAGGAGGGGGACGCTCTATCCAGCTGAGCTACGGGGCCAAGGGCGTGAGGATACCTGAGACCCGTGGTCAACAGAAAGTGTTCCCGGCATCTGCCGCGCGCCTACGACGCTCGCGGTATCGCAAGCCACGCCTGCCCGGCGATAAAGTTCACCTAAAGGGAGATCACGATGAGTGGAAGGCAGCTTTCACACGCATAACGGACTCTAAGCCAGCGTGGGCTGCATATCCTCGTCCGTTCCCAACTGAACCCGTCGCCATGCTGCCGCGGGCGGGCTGGAAGCCAACAGGAGAACACCGTGCGCCGGATTGCGAAGCAAATAGCCCTTTCCACCTTACTGATAGTCGGTCCGGACCACGCCCATGGCGTCGAACAACCCGACCACGCGCGCGATGGCATCTCGACCATGGATGCCACCACCATCCGGCTATACAAAGGGGAGACGCTCGGCAGCGAGAACTTCTGCACGATCACCATCAGCACTCATCCGTATATCGAAACCGTCTATTTCGGAAGCGGAAAGACGTGTGGCAAGAACGACCATGCGAGCTCCATGAAGCTTCACAACATGCCAGCCGGAAGCATCATCACGGTATATGACAACCCGAAATGCGGCGATCACGACGACTGGCAGTCCACCACGGTGACCCGACTGGACCCGGTTGCGCCTGACATGGCCATCAACAGTTTCGAGCTATCCGGCGAGCAGTGGAACTTCACGATCGACGGCCAGGGCGGGGCAGTCATCGGATTACCCGACCCCATTGGCAGCGCGACCAAACGAAGCGCGTGGGTACTCAACTATCACGAGGTCAACGGGCTGAAAGGCAAGGTCTCGTGCATGACAGTCTACGTTCCATGACCAGCCAACTCTCGTGGCGTCGGACGAGCAGCAACCAGAAGGAAAGGGAAGCATGAGCACCTCTACGGACAGCAGCATTCAGGCCGATAAACCAGCACGCATCGACTATTTCAGGATCTACAAGACAAGCAGCGATGAGATCCAGCCGGCAGACATCAACGTGTTCGGAAATACCCGGCAGCAGGCAAGCCTCACGGTGGAGTTCACGGCACTCGGCGAAAACGGGAATGTCGTGACGGTAGCCGAAACCGATATCTGGAAATGGCTCGTCCTGGTCGACTACGGCACCCACGAAAAAATCCCGTTCTCCGACAGCTTCGCCAACCACCCGGCATGGCTCGCTTCCAGCAAAAGCCAGGGCTACGATTGGAACGACTCGATCTTCGCAAGGGCGGGCACCGCGTCGCAGGAAACAGACCCCGCCCCCGGCGCGGAATCGACGCGAGAAGAGGTCACCCCCTTTGCCCAGAGAGTCACGTTTCATGTCTCGACCTCATCGACGGACTTCAAGCGCATCGCCGTCGCGTTTCTGAAGCCCGATGCCGTTCAGGAACCCGGAAAAGACCTCATAGTCATCGCGCGCACCGACAACGCCAGTATCAACGATCCGGATGGCCGTGGTGATGGCAAGGGCGGCTTCAACTCGTCGGTAAGGGTCGTGGGAAGGAGCATGGCGTCGGTGTCCATTCTCTATGGTGATGAATACGGAAATGCCACGCTCACGCCAAGGAACGTCGGCAACCAGAACAATTTCTTCTGGGCTACCGAACATCGCGTCGGTGTTTTCTACGACATGCGCCCCGTCGCTGTTCGTTCCGCCAGCAAGTCAGCATTCCAGCCAGGCGCGACACCCGACAGCTTCTCCATCTACCAGCTCGCCGCCAGCCCGTTCGACAAGGAGAAATGGTCGCTGAGCTACTTTGCCCAGCCAGGGTCGTCGACCCCGCAGCAGATTCCGACCCCGCCTCTGCGCTATGTCGCCATTAACTTCAGGGATGCGGAAAACATGCCTGAGGAAAATACCGACGTCGGGGAACTGCGGACAAACTACGACCCGGGCCAGATGTACAAGGATTGCGTAGGCACGATCGAATCCTCCAGCTCGACGTATGTCGTGATCGGTCTGCTTACCGGCAACCTCGCGGGCACCTTCCTGGATGCCAACCAGCGCGTGCTGGACGCACAGAACAGTAGCCCGTTCTACATGCTCGACGCCTACGGCAACGACCACAGGGTGACGCTGGCTTTCGATGGAAACGTCAAAGCCATCCGCGTTTCCTGAGCAGCATCCATCGAGGAGTTCACCATGTCAGAACCGACCGGCGCCAGTTCATCCAGGCTCACGCATTGGACGTCCCTTAAACGAGTCGACATCCGGCTCGAACAGACGACCGTATACAACAACGGAAGGCAGCAGTTAAAGCTATGGGTGACGGTCGAGGCGCTCAATGACGCGACGCCCGTTGAACTGACCGAAGCCGATTTTGCCACACTGAAGCTCATCGACTTCGCCAATGAACAATCCATTCCGTTCAGTGACGATGAACCGGACACCGACTACGAGGGTTGGACGGCACAGCGAAATGACAGGGGTTTCGACTTCCAGCCAACCATTAATCCTACGCTTGTGTCACCCACCGCCATGCGTGCGTTCTACCTCTCCGGGAGCGCCAGCGCAAGCCAATACCAGCTACAGGTCGGTTTCAGCATAACGAACCTGGTGGGGGAGGTGTTCCTGACCACCGGGTGGATCGTCATGGGTGAAAGTCGCACTGCCTTCCGGGAAATCGAAATCAGGGAGAAGTTTGTAAGGGCCATACCAGCGGTGGTGTACCCGAGAACCAGTTTCGTGATGCCGTTGGACGACCCCGACATGCAGGTATTCGACGAACGGCGCGAACTGTCCATCGAACACAACGGTGCACGTGTCGGCATCAGGCGGATGACATGCTCACCCGCGAGCATGATTCACTGGACGAACTCGGAATCGAGCAACAACTATCCCTGCTTCACCGGTTACGCGGGGCCAGGCGACCAAGGCTTCCATTGGGACCTCCCGGCGGGCAACTGGAAGCTCCCGGAACTTGGTGGGGTGGCTCCCGAAGGGACGGGGCTCGTGATGCTCTGCGGGCGAAACGACATCACGCAGGATCCCGGCACGACGTGGCCGCGGGCGCCCATGCAGGTATCGATCATCGACGTGAACGGCAGCCCTCAGAGCTGCACGATTTCCTTTGTCAATGGCACGCGCGGACAACTACAGATCACCTGAGAGCACAGGGAGAAGGCCATGGCAGGGAACGCCGAACGTCTCGAAAGCGGTGACATGTATTCCAGCGCTTTCCAGTTTTACAGCCACATCAGCGCTGGCGTCGATCCTCGAACGGGTATGTTCGGTGCATCGGTGGAGTTCACCACCGGGCTGGGCAACGTACTGCGTGGCCCGACATTCGGCTTTCGGCTGGCCTACAGCGCGCTCAGCACGGTCGATGAAGGTTTCGGTGAAGGCTGGCACCTCGGCCTGACCGAGCTGCGGATGGACGGCGGAGACAGCATGCTCACGCTGTCCAGTGGCGACAGCCACAAGGTCATCGTGCAGCCGACGGGCATGGATGCCTTATTCCCGGACAGGAAACTGGACAGCTGCCGGCTCGTCATCACAGACCCTGACGGCCAGAAGGCCATGGTCGAGCATATTACCGGCGTGGTCGAACACCTGGCGATACCGAAGGGCGTTGGCAACACCCTTCGCTGCCACCGGATCGTGGCCCCGAACGGCGATTCGGTCACCCTGCACTGGGAACGCAACGGCGCCGGCCGGATCGCGCCGACAAAGGTAACCGATGATGACGGCACGGTGCTTCTCGGACTCGATTACCTTAACGACGCAGAGACCACCGTCGTTCTCTATTCACACGACATCAGGCCCCTCCGCATTCGCTTCGAACATCCGTCCGGCTGGCTGCGGAGGATAACCATCCCGATCATCAACCTGCTCAACGCGAATCGCACGCTCGCTGAAGACGAGGCATCCTGGACATTCGACTACGTGCGATCGCAGGAAAAAGGCCTTGTCCTGCTTGAATCGATGGAGACCCCCGACGGCATTCGTGACGAGGTCACCTGGCAGGAGCAGGCACTGAGGCTGCCTGAACCGATGGGCTACATGCCTGCGGTCGCCACGCACAAGAAAGCCCTGATCGCCACGCCGGGACACGTCATTCACCATTCGACATTCAGCTACGACCTGCATGGCAACAGCAATTACTACGGCTACCCTGAAGTCACGCGATGGGAAGATCGGGCTGACCAGCTACTGCATCTGATCGGCGACGGTGCGTTTCTCTATGGATCCACCGAGACGCAGTTCGATGGCCACGACGTGCTCATGTCGGTCGAGCGAACGTACAACCAGTATCACCTCATCATGCGCGAGACGACACGGCGCGGGAAGATAGTTCAGGACATCGTCACGGAATACGATAACCGCGATGTCCCTTTCGAGCGGCAGCCAAAGAGTTTCCAGCTGCCCCGACGCATCACCACGTCCCTCTATTCGCAGGATGCCCCCGATATCAGGCGGGTGACGTCGATAAGCAATGCCTACGACGATGACGGCAACCTGCTGAGCTCCCTGGATTCCTCGACAGGCGTCACGGAAGTCTCGACGTATTACCCCGTGGAAGGGGAAAAGGACGAGGACGGCGCCGTCGTGTGCCCGGCCGATCCGCTTGGCCTGGTCAGGCGACTCAAGTCGCGTTCGACCCTGTCGCCCTGCCCGGATGATCCACTGATCTCCACGACATATACCTACGGTTCGATCACGTTGGCTGCAGACAAGCGCCAACTGTTTTCGGGCAGGGAACGTTATGTCCAGGGAAAGGGCGAGATCACGGCTGTAAACGGCAGGGACCTGATCGTCAGTCTCAAGGAATTCGTCGACGATCCCGGCAGGGAGGACCATGGCACGGTGGCGTCAGAGACGACGACGCAGGATGGCCTGACGGATACTCTCCGCCACCACCAGACCGTCGACAAGGCGGCCCGGTCGGTGACCATCCGGACCACCCACACGACGCATGACGGATTTGAAACGACCGTCTCGGAGACGAAACATCTCATCAGCGGTCTGCCACTGAACACGACGGACGCCATGGGTAGCCGGACGGATTATGGCTACGACGCACTCGCGCGGCTGACCGAGCTCAAGCTCGCGAGCGGCGACGAGGAGTACGAGACCACCACCCGCTGGGCCTACCAGCTCTCGCGCAGTGAGCGCTCGATCACGCGTACCGGGATCACGGGACTCGACCACACGACGTCATTCGACGAACGAGGCCAGGTTGTTCTGCAAAAAGAGCCCACGGGGCCCACCGGACCGCCCGAGATCGTCCGCACCGTGGATTACGACCTGCGGGGCCGACAACGCAGTGAGACCGTATTCGACTTCCTGGGAGACCGGACACTCGCGCTTTCCACGTCGTACGACTATGACGACTGGGACGAGCCCGCGCGCGTCACCGCACCCGATGGGAGCGTCACGGTGTCAACGCGCGAACTCGTCAGCTCGTCGGAGGTCATCCGCGATGTTTCCACCGTCCACGACCTGGCAGGCGGCGACGTCGCGGAGGTCTTCATGCGAATCCGCCAGTGGCGCGAAACCGCTGACGGGACGCGGGAGGGCGGGCTGCAGACGTCGTATGTCGACGCCGCCGGGCGCCAGCGCCTGATGACGGTCGCCGTGTGGGAAGGCAACACCCCGCGCGTCGAGGCAGCGGGAAAATGGGTCTATGACGGGCTGGGTCGCTGCATTCAACAGACCGATGCCATGGGACAGGTGACGACGCAGGAATGGGACCACTTCGGCCGACTGGTCACGACTGTCCTGCCGGGCGGCGATGCCGTGAGGCGGGTGTACGCACCCGGACAGGAGGGCGACCTGATGAGTGCGATAAGCATGACCACCGGTGACGGGATAACCCTGCCCCTCGGCACCCGTACCTATGACGGCCTCGGTCGACTGACCGGCGAAACGGCCGGAAGCCTGACGCACCGCTTCACCTACGACGGAAACCAGATGAGCGCATCGTCGAGCCACCTCCCCGGTGGCGGGGTAGTCAGGCGTACGTATGACCGGATGCTCGGTGAAGTGCTTCTGGATGAAACGCTCGACGGTAGCCCGTTGCGGCTGAAACACGCGACCTATGACAAGAAGCTGGGCCTTCCACTGACGATTTCATCCGAAGCGGGCACCATGACGATCCGCACTGACTTCCTGGGTCGGATGACGGAGCAGGACATAGCCATCGAGGGAGATTCGGTGAGACACGCCGGTTCGGTCGTGACTGCCGGTGGCATGGAACGGGAGCGCAACGGCGTGGATGGCCGGAAGCAATCGTTTGACTACGACGACCTTGGCCGATGCGTCGGCATGAGCGACCTGGACGTCACCGTAAGCATGTCGTACGACGCGTTCTCGCGCCTTTCTTCACGCGTTACACGCGATGCATCGAGGGATCGCTCGATCGAACAGCGCATCAGCTACGACGCCCTTGGTCGCGTAAAGACCACGACGTTCGCACATACGGAATCGAGCAAGGTAAGCGAGCGGGAACTTCAGCTGTATTACCGACCCGACAACAAGATCACCAGGAAGCAACTGCGAAGCGTCACGGAAGGTACGGTGCTACGCGACGAGACCATGGATTACGACGTACGGGGTCGTCTCGTCGACCATGCCATCGTGGCAGAAAGCGGCCATTACCCCACGGATGAGAGGGGTCATGCATTCCGCCACCAAGTGTTCTCTTACGGTGCGATCGACAATCTCCTGCACGTGACGACTACCCGGGTCGACGGCGTCGTGTCGCTAACGACCTATGACTACGACGAAGAGGATCCGGACCGGGTGGCGCGCCTTACCACGACAGTGGAAGGCGATCCGGGCGCGACGCGGACCATCGTGCTCGCATACGACGGAAACGGCCATCTGACAAGCGACGGCCAGGGACACGAGCTCACCTGGGATACGGCGGGTCGGCTCACCACGGTCACGCTACCCGACAAGACCGTGCTGACCTACCGCTATGGCCCGGACGGCCGCATCGCCATTGTTTCGCGCCCGGAAAGCACCACGGTCAGGTACCACATCGATGGCGCACTCGCCAACGAGATCACGGGCAACGAAAGCCGGCGCTATATCCGGGCCGGGGGTGCTGTCGTGGCAGAAACGCTGCTCTCGAATGCCCTGCGAAAAACGTGGCTTCTGGGCAGCGATCCGCAAGGGTCGATACTCACGGAGAGCTCGACCGATGAGCCTTCCAACTGACATGGAGACCCGGGCGGCGGCTGCGTCGGATCACGGGCCGATCGGCCAGACGCGGAGCTACGATGCCTACGGTACAGGGGCGACTGGCGAGGATACCGCCCGCACGGGATTCAGTGGGCAGGTCTGCGAAGCCACCCTACCCTGGTACCTGCTCGGCAGCCGCTTTTATGTTCCGGAACTCCGCACCTTCATCAGCCCCGATGGGGCCAGCCCGTTCGATGCGGGTGGCCTCAATCGTTATGCGTACTGTGCCGGCGACCCCATCAACCGGGTGGACCCGGACGGCCATGCATGGTCGGACTGGCTTCTTACCGGACTGGGCCTTGTCGGCGCAGCGATAGCCACCGTTGCCTCCGCAGGTGCCCTGGCAGGCGCTGCTGCAGCGGCAGGCGGGTTGGCAGCGGCCTTTTCGGGCGCAACCACCGCGACGACGGCGCTCGCCGCCGCTGTCGTGCTCGACGTGGTGTCGGTCGTCGCCGAATTGGGATCGGCGGTGTCCATGGCGGTGGACAATGAAAGTGCGGGAGGCATCTTCGGCTGGGTTGCCCTGGGCACGGCCGTCGGCTCGGGAGCGACCGCCTTTTTTTCGAAGCGCATCGCGAAAGCAGGGTCCCTCGCGCAGACCCGCCGCGGCCGTAGCGCGTCGATCACGGAACGGTTACTCGCACCACCAGCCCCTGATCGGACCGTGCGAAAGGCTGGCTACGTACGTGACGTCTACACCTTCGGCCCGGGAAACAAAAGCAGGATTTCGGTCTATCAGGGGCCGGCGGCGTTGGCTGAAGCCAGCCCACCGAGGCAGGTCAGCGGGTCGCGTGTGGTTCCGCAATGGCATGTGAAACGCAATTCCGCGGGGGGCTTTGTTCATGTGGCCGACACCGATCTCAACTCGAGGGAAGGCTGGGAGCGAGTCCGGGTGATCGCCGGACGCAACGACGGTTTGCCGGTACGCCTGCTCGTGGGGGGGCATGGAGATGTCAGCGGATTAAATTTTGAAAACGGCAGGCGGCTCTACGCCGAGGAGAGGTTCTTCGAACTGAGCAACGATAAACGGCTCGAGATCGCCGCCAGTGCTGGCTTGCCGTCGGACCGGCTCCACGTGGTGAACATTGCCTACATGTCCCTCAGTGCCTTCTTTTCTGAACTGCGGCAGGCAGCCCATGTCGTGCTCCTGTTTTGTTACTCGGCGGCAGACAGGGCATTCATGACCCACTTCAACATTCCGCGCATCAGGCTCTACAAGACTTGATGCCATCAGGAGACGCCCGATGGTCACCGCGCGTACCTTCGACGCCTACGGTTCCGGCGACACGGTCGCCACCGGCGCGCGGACGGGGTTTTCAGGCGAAGTCATGGAATCGACCCACGCCTGGTACCTGCTGGGAGAGCGATTCTATGTTCCTGCCTTCAGGCAGTTCGTCAGCCCGGATGCCGCGAGTCCGTTCGATAACGGCGGGCTGAATCGTTACGCCTATTGCAGCGGCGATCCTGTTAATCGCATTGATCCCGAGGGCACGGCATGGTGGGACTGGCTGGGCGCCGGGCTAGGGCTTCTCGGTGCGGTCGTCGGCACGTTGATCACCGGGGGCGCTCTCCTTGGCGCGCTGGGTGCTGCCGGTAGCCTGACAGCGGCCGTGGCCACCACGGGGATGGCAACAACGACATTAGCGGCTGCTCTGGACGTGGTTGCCGTGGTCGCCGAAATGGGCTCGATCGCCTCCATGGCAACGAATAATGCGAAGCTGGCGGGAGTCTTCGGCTGGATGGGGCTCGGCTCCGGTGCGGCCTCTGCAATCATCGGCGTGGGCAAGACAGTGCAGGGCACACGCCGTCTGCTTTCCCCGCGACGGGGCATATCGAGGAGCCCCATCATCCCCGCCAGCGAAGCGCCGCCGGAACGGCTGGTATTTTCGCCGCGCACGGGAAGCATCCGTTTAAAGACCGGCTGGTACCGGCACACGGAGGACGGTCAGACTGCGGTGACCCATATCGTGGCGGACACGACAGTGACCAACCGGCGTCTCAAACACCCGCTGAAAATGATCGCCCGGATGCCCGTCGTCGACGGGCATCAAAACGTTTACCTCTACTCGGGCGTTCACGGGGCGCCGGAGGGAAGGAACTGGCCGAAGGGAAAGCGCAACCACGGCGACCCCCGAGTGCTCCAGGAAGACATGGACAACTTCGCTGCCTACCAGCAGCGGATTCCCGATCGCCAGTTGATCGTCGAAGACATCGCCGACATCTCGGCCCAGGAGATGCTGGACCGCTGGGAGAGACCGGGCATACACCTCCACGCGTCTTGCTACGCCGCCGTCGATGAGCTACTGCTGACCTCGATCGGCAAGGCCCCCGTGCCGGTCTACACGCCGACGTGGGACCGCGTCTGACGCGGAGCCGCGCTATCGCACCGCATGCAGCCGCCTCACCGGCAGCGCGGGCACCCGCACGGGCCGCTTGGCATCGCTCCCGAACGGCCGCCACACCCCGTCCGCCCCTTCCACGGCGATGTTCGTGTCGCCACCCTCGGCCGAGGCCCGGTTTACCGCCGAGCGAAGCGCATCGAACCGCGAATCGAACAACTCCATCGTCCGGCCGCTGATCCTGACGGCCCATGACGTGCCCGATTCGGGGTGGAACGGAACTTCGTAGATGCGTGCCATGACGCCTCCTGCCAACTGCGAACGTGGGACAAGCATGGACTGACGGTCGTCATCGCAGGGTCGTCGCAAATTCTGGCGGCCGTAACGCGCCCGCGACATCCGTTATCGCGGCGCACAACGGGATGTGAAGGGCCCCTTTGCTAGAATCGCGGCTTTATCCGGTCGCGCCGCATCCTGCAGGCGCATCGCACAGGAGTCGTCCATGTCCGCCAAGATCCTCGCCGCGCTCGGCCTCAACGCCACTGAATCGGGTACCTACCTCGGCCGCGGGGCGTGGGGCGCCACCACCGACGCCGGAACGCTGTCGCCGACCAATCCGGCGTCGGGCGAGGTGATTGCGACGGTACAGGCCACCAGCCCGGCGGACTACGAGACGATCGTGCAGCGCGCGCAGGAAGCCTATGCGGTGTGGCGCACCACCCCGGCCCCGCGCCGTGGCGAGGCCGTGCGCCTCTGTGGCGAGGCCCTGCGCCGCCACAAGGATGCCCTGGGCTCGCTCGTCGCCCTCGAAATGGGCAAGATCAAGCCCGAAGGCGATGGCGAAGTGCAGGAAATGATCGATATCGCCGATTTTGCGGTGGGCCAGAGCCGCATGCTCTACGGCTATACCATGCATTCGGAGCGCCCGGGCCACCGCATGTATGAGCAGTGGCACCCGATCGGCATCGTCGGCATCGTCAGCGCCTTCAACTTCCCCGTGGCGGTCTGGGCCTGGAACGCCTTCCTCGCGGCCATCTGCGGCGATATCTCCATCTGGAAGCCGTCGCCGAAGACCCCGCTCTCGGCCATCGCCACGATGAAGATCTGCAACGAGGCGCTGAAGGAAGCCGGCTTCCCGGACATCTTCTTCTTGTTCAACGACGCCGGCACGGACCTCGCCCAGGCCTTCGTGGATGACAAGCGCATCCCGCTCATCAGCTTCACCGGTTCCACGAAGGTGGGTCGCATGGTCGGCGAGCGCGTCGCGCGCCGCATGGGCCGCAGCCTCCTCGAGCTCGGCGGCAACAACGCGATCATCCTGGACAAGACCGCCGACCTGAAACTGGCGATCCCCGGCATCGTCTTCGGCGCCGTGGGCACCGCCGGCCAGCGCTGCACCAGCACGCGCCGCGTCCTCGTGCATGCGTCGATCCATGATTCCGTGGTCGAGACGCTGGTGAAGGCCTACGGGCAGGTCGAGCAGAAGATCGGCGATCCCACGCTCGACACGACGCTCATGGGTCCGCTCAACAGCCCCGAAGGCGTCGCGGCGTACCTGGCGGCCATCGAGGCGGCGAAGGCCGCCGGCGGCACGGTGCGTACCGGCGGCAAGGCGCTCACCGACCGCAAGGGCAACTTCGTGCTGCCCACGATCATCACGGGGCTGAAGAATTCCGACGAGGTGGTCCAGACCGAAACCTTCGCACCCATCCTGTACGTGATGTCGTTCGACTCGCTCGACGAGGCCATCGCCGAGCAGAACGCGGTGCCGCAGGGCCTGTCGTCGGCCATCTTCACGCAGGACCTGAAGGCCGCCGAGCAGTACCTGTCGGCGTCGGGTTCCGACTGCGGCATCGCCAACGTCAACATCGGCACGTCGGGCGCCGAGATCGGCGGCGCCTTCGGTGGCGAGAAGGAAACCGGCGGCGGTCGCGAATCCGGCTCGGACGCATGGAAGGTCTACATGCGTCGCCAGACCAACACCATCAACTACTCCGACTCGCTGCCGCTCGCCCAGGGCATCAAGTTCGACTTTTCCTGATGTACGACCTGATCCGCCCTCTTCTTTTCGCACTCGATGCCGAGACCGCGCACGGCCTGACGCTCTACGCGTCGGATGTCGCGCAGCGCAGCGGGCTGTCCGGCCTCATTGCTAAACCGCCGGCCGACCTGCCGGTGCGCGCCTTCGGCATCGACTTTCCGAATCCGGTCGGCCTTGCCGCCGGGCTGGACAAGAACGGCGAACACCTCGACGGCTTGGCGGCACTGGGCTTCGGCTTCGTGGAAATCGGCACGGTCACGCCGCGCGCGCAGGCGGGCAACGACAAGCCCCGCATGTTCCGGCTGCCGGCGCACGAGGCGGTGATCAATCGTCTCGGCTTCAACAACGGGGGCATCGATGCGCTGGTGCGCAACGTGGAAAAGGCCTCGTTCCGCGGCGTGCTCGGCATCAACATCGGCAAGAACAAGGACACCCCGAACGAACGCGCCGTGGACGATTACCTCCACTGCCTCGAGCGTGCGTATCCCCTGGCCTCATACATCACGGTGAACATTTCCTCGCCGAACACGCAGGGGCTGCGTGACCTGCAGGAAGAAGACACGCTGCGTCGTTTCATCGGCACCCTGCGCGAGTCGCAGGAGCAGCTGGCCGCACGCCACGGCCCGCGCAAGCCGATGCTGCTGAAGATCGCCCCCGACCTGACGGAAACCGAACTCGATGCCATGGCCGACGTGCTGCTGGCCTCGGGCATCGATGGCGTCATCTGCACGAATACGACGATCGACCGCGAGACCGTGGCCGGCTCGCCGCACGCGCACGAAACCGGCGGCCTCTCGGGCCGCCCGCTGTTCGACAAATCCACCCGCGTGCTCCGCGCGATGAAGGCACGCGTAGGCGACAGGCTTCCCATCATCGGTGTCGGTGGCATCCTCGACGGCGATACGGCGGCGGAAAAGCTCGAAGCCGGCGCGTCGCTCGTGCAGGTGTATTCCGGCCTGGTATACCGCGGCCCGGCGCTGATCGCCGAGGCCGTCGCGGAAATCCGTCGTCGCGGCATCCTGGCATGAGCATCGCCAACAACGCACCGGTAGACATGGGCGGGTTCCAGCTGACCAGTGACGCACCGCTCGGCGCGCGCAACACGTTGCGCGTCGATGCCCGCGCCCGCCTGCTGGCCGATGTGCACGACCCGCTGAAGCTGCCCGAGGTCCTCGCCTACCCGGCCGTGTCGGCGGGCAAGGTGCTGGTGATCGGCGAAGGCAGCAACCTGCTGATCAAGGGCGACATCGACGGCACGGTGCTGGTCATGGCGAACCGTGGCGTCGAGACCTTCCAGCGCGATGACCGCGTACTCATCCGCGTGGCCGCCGGTGAGCGCTGGGACGATTTCGTTCGCTGGTCGCTGGGCCAGGGCTACGCCGGGCTGGAGAACCTGATCCTGATTCCCGGCACCATCGGCGCGTCGCCCATCCAGAACATCGGCGCCTACGGCGTGGAGGTCGCGGAGTTCATCGACACGGTGGAGGCGTGGGATACGCACAAGAACGAGTTCGTCGTGCTGGACAAGGCGGCCTGCGCGTTCTCCTACCGCGATTCGACCTTCAAGCAGCAGCCCGGCCGCTGGATCGTCGTGGCCGTGACGTTCGCCCTTCCCCGCGAGCGCCCCCTGTCACTCGAATACGCAGGCATCCGCGAGGAAGTGGAGAAGATGGGCGTGGTGCGTGCCACGCCGTATCACGTGGCCGAGGCGGTGGTCCGCCTGCGCTCGCGCAAGTTGCCCGACCCGGCGGTCATCGGCAATGCCGGGAGTTTCTTCAAGAACCCGATCGTGCCCGCGCGGAAGGCGGACGCCCTCGCGCTCGCCCATCCGGGCCTGCCGGTCTGGCCCCACGCCGGCGGTACCGCGAAAATCTCCGCGGGCTGGCTGATCGAGACGGCCGGCTTCAAGGGCACGCGCGAAGGCGACGCCGGCATGTCGAATCGCCATGCGCTCGTGCTCGTGAACCACGGCAAGGCCACTGGCCCCGAGCTGTGGAACTTCGCACAGCGGGTCATCAGTGGGGTCGAGGCGAAATTCGGCGTGAGGCTGGAGCCCGAGCCGCTGGTGATCTGATCGGGCGAGCTGGTCGGATGATCTGGTCGAATGATCTGAACGGGCGCTCTGGCCTGGTGATCTGGCCGGGCTGCTGAACGCCTGCATGGCGGCGACATCCGGATATGTCACGGTGATGTAAAACCGCGTCCCTATGCTCGTGGGGCGGCGTACCATGGGGTCGTCGCGATACGCGACGAGGATGCCGCCCTGGACACGATGACGCCAACCAATGAGCCGACCCCCGCCCCGAAGGCGGCCGCCGTCAAAACGGTTGCAGCACCTGCCGTGCCCGAGATCGACCTGGGCGATGCGAGCCTCTATCTCCACCGCGAACTGTCGCAGCTGCAGTTCAACATCCGCGTGCTCGACCAGGCCCTCGACGAATCGAAGCCACTCATCGAGCGGCTGAAGTTCCTGCTGATCTTCTCGTCCAACATGGACGAATTCTTCGAGATCCGCGTCGCCGGCCTGAAACAGCAGATCGCGTTCGATCACGAGGTCATCGGCGCCGACGGCATACCGCCGCGTCGCGTACTCGGCGAAATCGCCGAGCTCGCGCACCGCCAGATCGAGCGCCAGTACGCCATCCTCAACGAAAAGATCCTGCCGGCGCTGGCCGACGAAGGCATCCGCATCGTGCGCCGCCTGCAGTGGTCGCATAAGCAGAAGATCTGGGTGCGCCGCTATTTCCGGCATGAAGTCGCGCCGCTCGTCACGCCGATCGGGCTCGACCCCACGCACCCGTTCCCGCGACTGGTGAACAAGAGCCTGAACTTCATCGTGCAGCTCGAGGGCACCGATGCCTTCGGACGCGACTCCGGCCTGGCCATCGTGCCGGCGCCCCGCATCCTGCCGCGCCTCATCCGTATCCCGGACGAGCTCTGCGACGGGGGCGACAACTACGTACTGCTTTCCTCGATCATCCACGCCCACGCCGACGACCTGTTCCCGGGCATGCGCGTGCTGGGTTCGTACCAGTTCCGCCTGACGCGTAACGCCGATCTCACCATCGACCCGGAAGACGTCGAAGACCTGGCGCGCACCCTGCGCGGCGAGCTCTTCTCCCGCCGGTACGGCGACGCCGTTCGCCTGGAAGTGGCCGACAACTGCCCGAAGCCGCTCGTCGATTACCTCATGAAGCAGTTCGCGCTCGATGCGAACTCGCTCTACGAGGTGAACGGCCCGGTCAACCTCGCGCGCCTGTTCGAGATGACCCTGCAGCCGCAATACGCACGGCTGCAGTTCCCCACGTTCATTCCTGCGTTGCCGAAGGCGCTGGCGAACGCGGAAGACATGTTCTCGGTGATCGGCAGGCAGGACGTGCTGCTGCTGCACCCGTTCGAATCGTTCTCGCCCGTCGTCGACTTCCTGCGCCAGGCCGCGAAAGACCCGCAGGTGCTGACGATCAAGCAGACGCTGTATCGCAGCGGCGCCAATTCCGAAATCGTCGACGCGCTGGTCGAAGCGGCGCGCGCAGGCAAGGAAGTCACCGCCGTGGTCGAGCTGCGCGCGCGGTTCGACGAGGAATCCAACCTCAGCCTCGCGTCGCGCCTGCAGCAGGCCGGCGCTGTGGTCACCTACGGCGTGGTCGGCGTGAAGACGCACGCCAAGCTGATGCTCGTGCAGCGCCGCGAGAACGGCAAGCTCGTCAGCTACGCGCACCTGGGCACCGGAAACTATCACTCGGGCAATGCGCGCCTCTACACCGATTACAGCCTGCTCACCTCGGACATCGCGCTCTGCGACGACGTGCATCGCCTGTTCCGCCTGCTGACCGGCATGGGCAAGGCGCTGAAGATGAAACGCATGCTCTATGCGCCGTTCACGCTGAAGAAGGGCCTCATCGAACTGATCGCGCGGGAAGCGTCCAACGCGCTCGCGGGCAAGAAGGCGGAGATCGTCTTCAAGCTCAACGCCGTCACCGACCCGAAGCTGATCCGCGCGCTCTATCGTGCCAGCCAGGCCGGCGTGAAGATCGAACTCATCGTGCGTGGCATGTGCTGCCTGCGTCCGGGCATCCCCGGTGTCTCGCAGAACATCCGCGTGCGTTCCGTGGTCGGCCGTTTCCTGGAGCACAGTCGCGTCTACTGGTTCCATAACGACGGCGAGGCGCTGCTGTTCCTGGCCAGTGCCGACCTGATGGAACGAAACCTCGAGCGCCGGGTGGAAACCTGTTTCCCGATCGAGGGCAAGAAGCTCAAGACGCGCGTACGACGCGAGCTCGATCTCTACCTGACGGATAACCATTCCGCGTGGACACAGCAGTCCGACGGAACGTATTCGCTCCTTCAGCCCGCAGCGGGCCAGCCGATACGGGATGTGCAGAGCCAGCTGCTGGAGCGCTTCGGTGGCCTGGCGGCGCCGCAGCCTGCCTGACGCCTTCACCTCCGCCGCACGGCAGGGGTTACAAGCTTGCCGGAAAGCGGCAGACTTGGGCCGCAGAAAGGTGGGGCACGGGCCTTGTAGCAAAGGCATCCCGATCACGACGGCATGGCCCATGCCGTGCCGTAACGGATGACGCGAGACGCTTGATGGGTTCGATGGTGACGACGCTGGCTCGATTGCGCCCTTACGTCCTGGCGCTGATCCTGTGTGCCCTTCAGCTGGGCAGGACAGCGGTCGCAACGACCCTCACCGGCAACTTCCGCGAGGCGCGCCCCGGCGATGTGCCTGCCGAAGTCATGCGCGAGGCTTACGGCAGCCCGGTGCCCCTGTTCAACCCCTCCAGCATGCACGTATTCCCCGCGTCGGCCGACGGCACGTGGGTGATCCTGCGTGAGCTTCCCCCATGGACCACCCGCAACCGCGTGCTGAGCATTCGCTCGCCGGGCCTCACGCCGGTGACGCTCTATGACGAGCAGGGGCCCGTGGCGACGACCTCGCTCGACGATTTCGGCCCCTCGCTGCACGGCCACGGACGGGTCATCTTCGACCTGCCGGCCTCCATTCCGGAATCCCGCCCGCTCCTCCTGAAATTCGGGCCGTCCCGGCAGGCATCGGGGGCGGCGACGCTGTCCATCGATTCCTGGTCGGATTACCTGAAGGACGATGGCGGCTGGGTGGTGTTCGCGACGGCCTGCTTCGCCGTCATGATCACCATGGCCCTGATGGCGATCTGCTTCGCCGTGATCCTTCGTGACATGACCTTCGGCTGGTACGCCGGCTACCTGGTCTGCTACGCGCTGATCCAGGGCGCCACCACGGGCTTCATCTTCCATCCGCTCGAGTGGACGGCCATGGCCGGTTACGGGGATGCGCTGGCCGCGGGGGCCACGTCACTGTCCGTGACCTTTGCGGCGCTTTTCATGCTGCGCTTCACCAAGGTCAACGATTACGCGCCGCTGCTCCGCACCCCGGTGCTGGCCTTCGCCATCGGCATGCCCGTGCTCATCGTGCTGCGCGCCACCGGCCTCGACCTGCTGGTGGACACGGCGCGCCTGCTGCTCCAGCCCTTCGTGCTGCTGGGCGCCATGCTCATGCTGCTCACGGGCGCGATCGCCGCGGCACGTGGGTCGCGATATGCGTGGTTCTTCCTCGTCGGCTGGACCCCCATGCTCGTGCTGACCGCGCTATGCGGCGCCCAGCAGGAGGGCATGCTGGCCGATGCACCGTGGATGCCGGATGCCGCGATCGCGGTGGGCGCCTTCGAGGCGATCGTGCTGTCCATCGGGCTCTCCGACCGCGCGCTCACCATCCGCCACGACCGCGACCGGGCCCGCCAGCTGGCCGACAGCGATCCGCTCACGGGCCTGCTCAACCGCAGGGCCTGGACCGACGCTGCACTCAGCCGGCTCGAAGAGGGCCATGCCCGGCCCATTTCCCTGCTGTTCCTCGACCTGGATCACTTCAAGGAACTGAACGACCTGTATGGCCATGCGGCGGGCGACCGCGCGCTGGTGGCCGTCGCTTCGGCACTACGGGATGAGCTGCGCCCGTCGGACCTGCTCGGCCGATTCGGTGGCGAGGAATTCGTGGCGCTGTTGCAGGGTGCCGACAAGGACAACGCCGTGCAGGTTGCGACCCGGCTATGCCGTCGCGTACATCGGCTCGACGTGCATATCGGCGAGCAGAGCGCGCTACTCACCGTGTCGATCGGGGTAGCCATGCGCACGCCGGCCGATACGCTGCAGTCGCTGACGGAGCGCGCGGACTCCGCCATGTACGCCGCGAAGCTGGCCGGCCGCAACCAGGTCGTCTGCGCAGGCCACACCGGCCCGTCGCTGGTGCGCCGCGCGGAAGCGGCGAGAAGGCGCTAAAGCGGACGCGCAAGGCCCCTGTAGGAGCGCGCCGCGCGCGCGACATCTTCTCGCGACCCATGTGGATCACCGCGAAACGCGTGGATTTCCGCGAAACGTCGGGGCTTCCGCGAATAAACGTTTGGGTTGTCGCGAATAAACGTGTGGGTTGTCGCGAAAAGCTGTCGCGCGCCGGGCGCGCTCCTACGGGTCTGGCGGGAGGGCTTCGGCGGCGGCCACGATGTCATCGTCGCCGGGAAGCACCAGGAAGGCGGCGCTCGCCAGCGGCGTGAACGTATCGACGCCGACCACCCGCTTCAGCGGCACATGCCCGAGGCCGGCCTCGACCAGTGCCGTGATCACGCCCTCGCCCACGCCCGCGCTCTTGCGGCCTTCGTCGACCACCAGGATGCGCTTCGCCCCGGCCGCCTGGGCGGCGATGAACGCGTCGTTGAGCGGCACCAGCCAGCGCAGGTCGACCACGCGAACTTTCCAGCCATGTGCCGCCTCGATACGTCTCGCCGCGCGCAGGCTCATCGGTACGCCATTGCCGAAGCTGAAGATCACGAGGTCGTCGTCGCCGGGCTCACCGTAGACACGGCCCTCGCCCAACGTCATGGCTTCACCCGGCGCGGGATACGCGAACTGCCACTGGCCATCACCCGGCTCGTGGAGGTCCTTGGTCATGTACAGCGCGATCGGTTCGAGGAACGCCGTGACGCGTCCGTCGACCTTCGCGAGCGCCGCCAGGGTGCGCAGCATGGTAGCCGCGTCGTCGCCCCGGCTCGGGCAACCCACGACGAGCCCCGGGATGTCACGGAGCGCGGCGATCGAATTGTCGTTATGGAAATGGCCGCCGAAACCACGCTGGTAACCGAGTGACGCCACGCGCATCACCATGGGGTTGCGGTACTGGTCATTCGAGAAGAACTGCAGCGAAGCGGCTTCGCCACGGATCTGGTCGCACGCATTGTGGAAATACGCGAGGTACTGGATCTCCGGCAGCGGCAGCATGCCCATGTTCGCGAAGCCCTGCGCGAGGCCCAGGATCATGGTCTCGTCGAGCAACGTGTTGAAGACGCGCGCATTGCGAAACGTCTTGTGCAGCCCCTTGGTCACCGTGTAAACGCCGCCCTTCTGCGCGACATCCTCGCCGAAGAGCAGGCTTTCGGGATACTTCGCCATGAGGTCGTGCAGTGCCTGCCCGATCTGCACGGCGAGGTGCCGGGGCGGCTGAAGTTCGGGGAGCTTCGACGCGCCACCGAAGACTCGTTCACGCTCGGCGGTCGGCGCGGCGCGCGACGCCTCGGCGCGCACGGCATCCGGGGTATAGGGCGCCAAAGGTGCCATGACGTCGGCAAGCCCGGTCAGGCGCGGACGCCGGTCCGCTTCGTCGGCAGCCGCGTAGCAACGTTTGCGGATCGACTCGTACAGGCCCAGCAGGCTGTCGCGATCGTACAGGCCGGACGCGAGCGCGATCGTCGCGCTGCGAAGCAACGGATCGGTGGTCTCCAGCGCGACGAGTTCCTCGACGGAGCGCCATTCGATCTCGAAATCCGTACCCGCATGGCCCATGACGCGCGTGGTGGTCAGGTGCAGGAACGTCGGGCGACGCGTACGACGGCAATGGGCGACGGCACGCTCGACATCCGCGTACCCGCCAGCGAGGTCCAGGCCGTCGGCATGGAAGTAGTCGAGGTTGGCGCGCTGGCGGAAGTTGCTCGCGACCCAGCCACCGGGTGTCTTCACCGAGATGCCGATGCCGTTGTCTTCGCAGACGAAAAGCACGGGCGCAGGCAGCTGCTGGTAGGCGGTCCACGCAGCGGCATTGAAGGCCGTCTGCGCCGTGGCATGGTTCGACGAGGCGTCGCCGAACGAGCAGATCGCAATGGAATCGGCCGGGATCGGCAACGCATGCCCGATGCGCCGCGCCTGTTCCACGGCCAGCGCCGTGCCCAGTGCCTTGGGCAGGTGCGAGGCGATGGTGGAGGTCTGCGGCAATACCCATAACGGCTTGCTGCCCCACACCTTGTGCCGCCCGCCGGAGGCCGGATCGTCCTTGCTGGCAGCGAACGACAGCGCGGAATCCATGACCGGATCCATGCCGGGCAGCTTGCGGAAGCGCTCGGCCATGAAACCGCCGCTCCGGTAATGCAGGAACGCCGGGTCGGTATGGCGCGCGACGCGGGCCACCATGGCGTTGCCTTCGTGGCCGGACGAGCCGATGGTGTAGAACACCTTGTTCTGCACCCTCAGCACGCGCGCCATCAGGTCGAGGTGCCGGCTGATCAGCTGCGACTCGAGCAGCTCGCGGAAGCCTCGTGCATCGAGCGCACTGCCGGGTAGCACGGGCTCGCCGTCGCGCGGCGGGGTGCCGACGTCGCCCCGCCAGAACTGCACGAACTCCACGAAATTCTGGTCGACGATCTCGGCGCGGTTGAAGCCTTTATGCCGCGCGGCAATGGCATGCGGGACAGACATGTCAGAACGCGTTGATGCCGGTGAGCTCGCGCCCCACGACGAGCTGGTGGACGGTTTCCGTGCCTTCGTACGTGATGACGGATTCCAGGTTCAGTGCATGCCGGATGGCCGAGTGCTCCGTGGTGATCCCCGCTCCGCCCAGGATGTCGCGGCAGTCGCGCGCGATATCGATGGCCATGCGCACGTTGTTCCACTTGGCGAGCGACACCTGCGTGGGCTGCAGGCGGCCGGCGTCTTTCAGGCGGCCCAGCTGCAAGGAAAGGAGCTGCGCCGTGGTGATGCGGCGGGCCATGTCCGCCATGCGGATCTGCACCGACTGGTTGGCGGAAAGCGGGCGCCCGAAGAGGATGCGCTGCGCGGTGTAATCCATGACTTCCCTGAGGCATGCCTGCGCGGCGCCGATCGGGCCCCACGTGATGCCGTAGCGCGCCTGGTTGAGGCAGCCCAGCGGGCCTTTCAGCCCCTTGACGTTCGGCAGGCGCGCGCGGTCGGGCACCCGCACGTCGTCGAAGAAGAGCCCCGACGTGACCGAGGCCCGCAGGCTCATCTTCTTGTGGACCTCCTGTGCCGCGAAGCCCTTCGTCTCCGTCGGCACGACGAAACCCTGGATGCCGTCATCGGTCTGTGCCCAGACGATGGCGATATGGGCCAGGTTGCCGTTGGTGATCCACATCTTGGCGCCGTTGATCACCCAGTCGCCGCCGTCCCTGCGGGCCACGGTTTTCATGTTGGCCGGATCCGATCCGCCATGCGGCTCCGTCAGGCCGAAGCAGCCGATCACCTCGCCAGCCGCCATGCGCGGCAGGTAGTCGCGTTTCTGCTCCTCGGTGCCATAGGCGAAGATCGGGTACATGCAGAGGGAGCTCTGCACCGACGCGAAGCTGCGCAGGCCCGAATCGCCGCGCTCCAGCTCCTGGCAGATCAACCCGTAGCTCACCGCGTTCATGCCCGCGCATCCGTATTCCTCGGGAAGCGTGGCGCCAAGCAGGCCCAGCGAGGCGATCTCGGGAACCAGCTCGGCCGGGAAGCGCCCCTGGTCGAAGGCGTCGCCGATGATCGGCAGCACCCGCTCATCGACGAAGCGGCCCACGGTGTCCTGCACCATGCGTTCTTCATCGGTAAGCAGCGAACGGACGTCGAAGAGATCGAGCGGATCGAGAGCGTGGGCCATGCGGGTACTCGTAGGTCGGCAACCGGAAAGCCGTCGATTGTAGACCCGCGTCGCAGGACGGTCATGGCGGGGCGCAGCAAACGGCCGCAGGCCACGATCGGCCTGCCGTTACGCGGCATAATGGGCCGCCTATCGCCTGTGCAGGATGTCCCCATGTTCAAAGGCGTGCTCCTCGGTTTCGCCTGCTACGCCGCCTATGCGTGGAGCGATGCCTTCGTGAAGTCCCTCGACGGGTCGCTCCCGCCTTACGAGGCGGTGTTCTTCGGCGCGATCCTGGCGATGGCGGCATTCCCCTTCCTCAAGAAACCCGGCGATCGCTGGAGCGAAGTGGTCGTGTCGAAGCTGCCCGGCCTGTGGTTGTTGCGCGCCATGGCGGGCGCCATCGGCAACGTGACCTCGGTCATGGCGTTCACGGCCCTGCCCATGGCCGAGGCGTTCTCGCTCATATTCCTGTTGCCGATCTTCGTCACGATCCTGTCCGTGGTGTTCCTCCGCGAGCATGTGGGCTGGCGGCGCTGGTCGGCGGTCGTCGTGGGCTTCATCGGCGTGCTGGTGGTGCTGCGGCCGGGCTTCCGGCATCTGACCACCGGCCATGTGGCCGCGATCATCTGCGGCATCACGGGCGCCCTGTCGATCATCGCCCTGCGCATGGCGGGCGCCACCGAGAAGCGGCTGACCCTCTACGGGGCGGGCGTCATCGGCCCCGCGATCGCCGGCTTCGTGATGATGCTGCCGCACTTCGTCTGGCCCACCGCGTTCCAGTGGGTGCTCGTGCTGGGCTATGGCCTGCTCGCCGCCGCCGGCGCCGTGCTGTTGATGCTCGCTACCCAGAATGCGCCGGCCAACCGCGTCGCCCCGACGCAGTACAGCCAGATGCTATGGGCCATCATCTTCGGCTACCTGCTTTTCCATGACCAGCTCGACTGGCCGATGCTGGTCGGGATCGTGCTGATCCTGGGTGCCGGCCTGTTCACCTTCGTGCGCGAAGAGAAGAAGACCGACTGGTGGCGCTGGACCAATATCGTCTGACCCCCGCACCCACGTAGGAGCGCGCCCCGCGCGCGACATCTTTTCGCGAACACGTCCGGGGCGCACGTGGGAGCGCGCCCCAGCGGCGTTCGTCAGGGATTCGATACGCCGTGGGGTACGTGGCCCGTGGCCACGTGGCGGCGGGCCGACTCCACGTTGGCCGGGGAATCGTCGAAGAAGATGTCCGCGCCGAAGGCTTCCAGGAACGGGCCCTTGTCACGGCCGCCGAGGAAGAGCGCCTCGTCGATACGCACGCCCCAGCGCCGCAACGTCAGGATCACGCGCTTGTGCGCCGGCGCCGAGCGCGCCGTGACCAGCGCCGTGCGGATGGGCGACGTCTCGGCGGGAAACGCCGCCTGCAACCGATGCAACGCCGCCAGGAAGCCGCGGAACGGGCCACCGGACAGGGGCTCGGCCCACAGCTCGCTCTCGTTCTTGTGGAAGGCGTCCAGCCCCTGCTCTTTCGACACGCGCTCCCCCTCGTCACCGAAGATCACCGCATCACCGTCGAAGGCGATGCGGAGCTGCTCGCTGGATCGCTGCGGTGCCGTGGAGGGGAGGATGGTGGCGGCGGCAACGCCAGCGCGCAGCGCGCGGCCCACGTCTTCGGCGTTCGCCGAGAGGAAAAGATCGGCGCGGAACGGCGCGATGTAATCCGACGTGGGTGCGCCGCTGGTGAACGCCGCGCGCGAAATGCCGAGCTTGTAGTGCTGGATGGCATTGAAGATGCGTAGCCCGGTGTCGCCGGAGTTCCGCGACAGGAGGATGACCTCGACGGGCGGTACCTCCGCTGAGAGCGCGTTCAGGCCGAGCAGCTTCTGCACCAGCGGAAACGCGACACCCGGCTGCAGCAACTCGTCTTCATGCTCGATCTGGTAGCTGCGGTAGGCATCCAGGCCATCGCGTTCGAAGAGGTCGTTGCCGGCCTCCATGTCGAACAGCGCGCGCGACGAAATGGCGACGACCAGCCGGTTGTCATGCACCGAGGCGTCGGCGTGGGCGTTGCTGTTGTCTTCGGGAATCGTCGTGTCGTTCATGGTCCCATCCTAAACGAGATGCCGCCGGATCAGGGCGCGAACTGTTCGTCGAGGATGCGCTGCTGGAGGTTGTGCTGCGGATCGAACAGCAGGCGTACCGCATGGCGGCGCGACTGCTTGATTTCCACCGAGCGGACGTCGCGCACTTCGTGGAAATCGGCCGTGGCACTGATGGGGCGTTTGTTCGGGTCCTTCGTCTGGAAGCCTACCCGCGTGGCATGCGGGAGGATGGCCCCGCGCCAGCGGCGCGGGCGAAACGGGCTGATCGGGGTGAGCGCCAGCACGTTCGCGTCGAGCGGAAGGATGGGGCCGTGTGCCGATAGGTTGTACGCCGTGGACCCGGCAGGCGTGGCGACCAGGATGCCGTCGCAGACGAGCTCGTCGAGCTTCACTTCGCCATTGAGGCTGACCGAGAGGTGTGCGGCCTGGTTGCTCTGGCGCAGCATCGCCACTTCGTTGAAGGCGAGCGCCCGGTGCTCCAGGCCGTCGCAGCAGATCGTATGCATTTCGAGTGGGTGCAGAACGGCAGGATGCGCGGCGGTGATGCGCTCCGGCAGGCTGTCCACGACATGGTGGTTCATCAAAAAGCCGAGGCGGCCGAGCTTCATGCCGTAGAACGGAATGCCCAGCGTGCGGTGGGCATGGAGTGTCCGCAGCATGAAGCCGTCGCCACCCAGCGAAACGATGATCTCCGCGTCGCCGGGCTCGACGCCCTTATAGCGTTTCACGAGCGCCGCACGGGCGCGCTGGGCCACTTCGGTTTCGCTGGCGACAAAGGCTAGGCGCATGGGTTCATTGCTTCCTGATCCAGCCCGGAGCTTAGTCCTTAATGACCGGCGCCGGATAGGCTGAAAAACGCCGCAGGGCACGGCGCCGTTCAATTGTTGCCACGGCCGCAGGACGCCACCGCGATGTCGGCCGCATGATGCCACCGCGGTATCCGGACAAGCGCAGGAGCGCGCCCTGCGCGCGACATGTTTTCGCGAAAAGCCCCACGGGGACCGAAGCGAAAAGATGTCGCGCGCAGGGCGCGCTCCCACGCGATCCCGGTCGTCAGACCGGGATCTGGGCCAGCTGGGCCAGACGGCGTACGGCGACCGAGGCGATCGGGTAGTCCGCGTTCTGGGTCAGTATCTCGGCGAGCATGGCCCGGGTGTACCTGAGCGTGGGATCGTCGCGTTCCAGCCATGCCTGCACCGGGGTGACGTCGGTGCGGTCGCCCGCCACCGACAGTACCTGCAGAGCCAGGGCGCGATGCTGGGCGTTCAGCTCGTCGAGCAGCGAACCGCGTGCCTGCGCGTGCCACGCACCGTCCACCGGCAAGGCTTCGATCTGCCCACGCAGCCAGTCGAGATCCAGTGCTTCGGCCAGTTCGTAGAAGACGCTCGCCACGGCGGGCATGTCCTTGCCGCTCTGCTTCGACACCTCGACCATGTCCAGCGCCGCGCGCAGCACCGACATGCGCGCCAGGCGTACCGCGAGCTCGGCGGGCACGCCGAGACCTTCCCACTTTTCCTGGCTCGCCGAGAAATCCCCGCGACCGGTGTTGGTGAGTGCGTCGGGAAGCGCCTTGCGCAGCACCGTCACGCCATCCGCATAGCGGCTGACGTTGGCGGCGATATCGAGCGTGCCACCCGGGCGGTTGAGCAGCCAGCGCGTGAGGTGGCGCAGCAGCGACCAGATCTGCAGCACGGCGTCGATCTGGGTGTCTTCGGCCACGGTGCCGTCGAGCGCTTCGATGGCCGACCACAGCTCGCGGGCATCGAGGATCTCACGCGCCGCCGTGTACGCCTTCGCAATGGACGCCGGGCCGTGGCCCGTGTCTTCCTGCATGCGCATCATGAACGTCGCGCCCATGCGGTTGATCGTGGAATTCGTCACCGCGGTGGCGATGATTTCCCGCTTGAGGCGGTGCCGCTGCATGTGCTCGGCATATTTCTCGTGCAGTGGCACGGGGAAGTAGCGCACCAGCTCGCGCGACAGGTACGGGTCTTCCGGCACGTCGGAATCCAGCAGCTGCTGGAACAGGCGGATCTTGTCGTAGGAGAGCAGTACCGACAGTTCCGGGCGCGTCAGGCCCTGGCCACGCTGCTTGCGCTCGGCAAGCTCCGCCGCGGTGGGCAGCGACTCGACCTGGCGATCGAGCATGCCTTCGGCTTCGAGCGTGCTGATGAAGTGGGCCATGGAACCGAGGCGGCGCACCGACTGGTGTTCCATGACGGTGATGGCCTGGTTCTGCCGGTAGTTGTCCCACAGCACCAGACGACCCACTTCGTCGGTCATCTCCGCCAGCTGGCGGTTGCGGCCTTCGAAGGTGAGCTCGCCGCGCTGCACGGCGTCGTTGAGCAGGATCTTGATGTTCACCTCGTGATCGGAGGTGTCGACGCCGGCGGAGTTGTCGATGAAATCCGTGTTGAGCAACACGCCGGCCTGGCTGGCCTCGATGCGGCCCTTCTGGGTCATGCCCAGGTTGCCGCCCTCGCCCACCACCTTGCAGCGCAGCTCGTTGCCGTTGACGCGCAGCGTGTTGTTCGCACGGTCGCCCACGTCGGCATGGGTTTCGCCCGTCGCCTTCACGTAGGTGCCGATGCCGCCGTTCCACAGCAGGTCCACGGGCGCCTTCAGGATCGCGGACAGCAGGTCGCTGGGTGCCATGTGCGTGGCGTCGCCGCGGATGCCGAGCGCCGCACGGACTTCCGGCGATACCGGCACCGACTTGGCGCTGCGTGGATAGATACCACCACCCGCCGAGATCAGCGAGCGGTCGTAGTCGTCCCACGACGAGCGCGGCAACGCGAACATGCGCTGGCGTTCCGCGAACGACGCAGCCGTTTCGGGGTTCGGGTCGAGGAAGATGTGGCGGTGGTCGAAGGCGGCCAGCAGGCGGATCTTCTCCGACAGCAGCATGCCGTTGCCGAACACGTCGCCCGACATGTCACCCACGCCGACCACCGTGAAATCCTGCGTCTGGCAGTCGCGGCCCAGCGCGCGGAAGTGGCGCTTCACCGACTCCCAGGCGCCCTTGGCCGTGATGCCCATGCCCTTGTGGTCGTACCCGTTGGAGCCGCCGGACGCGAAGGCATCGTCCAGCCAGAAGCCGTGTTCGGTGGAGATCGCATTGGCGATATCGGAGAACGTCGCGGTGCCCTTGTCGGCGGCGACCACGAGGTACGGGTCGTCCTGGTCGTGGCGCACGACGTCATGCGGCGCGACGATGGCGCCCTCGACGAGGTTGTCGGTGATGTCGAGCAGGCCGTTGATGAACATGCGATAGCAGGCGATGCCTTCGGCCAGCTGCACGTCGCGATCGGTATTGGCGGGCGGGCGCTTCACGAAGAAACCGCCCTTCGAGCCCACCGGCACGATCACGGTGTTCTTGACCATCTGGGCCTTCACCAGGCCGAGCACTTCCGTACGGAAGTCTTCGCGGCGGTCGGACCAGCGCAGGCCGCCACGGGCCACCGGCCCGAAGCGGAGGTGGATGCCCTCGACACGCGGCGCGTAGACGAAGATCTCGCGGAACGGCACGGGCTTCGGCAGGTCCGGCACCCGGTGCGAATCGAACTTGAAGCTGATGTAAGGCCGGAACGTGCCGTCCCATGCCTGGAAGAAGCTCGTGCGCAGGGTGGCGTGCACCAGCGCGAGGTACGACCGCAGGATGCGGTCTTCGTCGAGGCTGGAGACGTTGTCGAGCAATGCATTGATCGCTTCTTCCACGGCCACGACCTGCTCGGCGCGCGGCTGGTCGAGCGACGCGATGAGGTTGCCGACCAGACCCGGCTGGCTGGCCAGGGTCTCGGGGCCGATCAGGGTGTGCATCTCGTGCGAGAGAAGGTCTTTCGCCCGGGCCAGCTCTGCGCCGGTCAGCGTCTCGCGGCGCGGATCGAAGCGCGCGTTGAACATCTCGACGATCAGGCCGGCAATCGCCGGATACCGGTTGAGCGCGTCTTCCATGTACGCCTGCGAGAACGCGACGCCCGTCTGCAGGAGGTACTTGGTGTAGCTGCGCAGCATGGCCACCTGGCGCCAGCCGAGCTTGGCGCCCAGCACAAGCCGGTTGAAGCCGTCGTTTTCGGCGCCACCGCGCCAGATCTGCTCGAAGGCGTCCTCGAAGATCGTGCCGACCTGCTCGACCTCGAAGGCCAGGCGGCCGACGGGCTGCACCTCGAAATCCTGGATGAACAATGCCGTGTCGCCCGCCCGCATCTCGTACATGTGCTCGGTGAGCACCCGCAGGCCGAGGTTCTCGAGCTGCGGCAGTACTTCGGACAGCGCGATGTCGGACCCGGAACGATAGACCTTGAAGCGGAGCTCTTCCGGCCGGTGCGGCGGGTGGTAGAAGGACATGCTGATGGCGTCGGGGCCGTCGAGCCCGGACAGCGCGCGCACGTCGGCGGCGGCCACCTGGGGCGACACCTCGTCGACGTAACCCGCCGGCAACGACTTGCCGTAGCGGTTCGCCAGGATGATGCCTTCCTGCTCGCCGACGGTCTCGACCAGGCGATCCCGCAGCTCGTCATACCAGTTACGTGCGATCGAGGCGATATCGGCCTCCATGCTGGCGGCATCGTAGACCGGGTGGTCGCCGATGCGCGGGCGCACCACGACGTGCAGGCGCACGAGTGCCGCCTCGCCCATCAGAACGGCGGAATCAAGGTGCTCGCCATGGAAAGCCTCGCGGAGCACGCCCTCCACGCGCTCGCGCACGCTGGTATTGAAGCGGTCGCGCGGAATATAGACGAGGCAGGAGAAGAACCGGCCATAGCTGTCGCGGCGGATGAACAGGCGCGTGCGCGTGCGCTGTGCCAGCTCGAGCAGGCCCGTGGAGAGCGCGAACAGTTCGTCGGTGCTGCACTGGAACAGCTCTTCGCGCGGCAACGTATCGAGGATATGGCGCAGCGCCTTGCCCGAATGCGAATCGCGCTTCAGGCCCGAGCGCGACATCACCGCATCGCACTTGTCGCGTACCAGCGGCACCTGCTGCGGGTGTGCCATATAGGCGTTGGACGAGAACAGGCCGAGGAAGCGCTGCTCGGCGACCGGCCGGCCGGCGTCGTCGAACTTCAGTACGCCGATGTAATCCATGTAGCCCGCCCGGTGGATCGGCGACCGGGCGTTCGTCTTGGTCAGGATGATGGCGTCGGTCGCGCCCGAGCGCGGCAGCTCGCTGGCCACGAGGGCCCGGAGCGAGCGCGGCGCGAGCGAGCGCTCGGCGGTGCGCAGTATGCCGAGCCCGGAGCCTTCCACCGTGCGCAGTACTTCGTCGCCCTCGCCCGCGGCGACTTCGTACTCGCGATAGCCCATGAAGGTGAAGTGGTCGTTCGCGACCCAGTGCAGGAAATCGCCGGCCTCGCGCACTTCTTCCGGGGTGTAAGGCAGGGAGCGCTTGCCCAGGTCGTCCGCGACCTCGTTCATTTTCGCGCGCATGGCACGCCAGTCGTCCACGGCCTCGCGCACGTCGGACAGGGCGGTTTCCACGCTGGCCTTCAGCTGGTCGAGCTCGGTGTCGTCGATGCGGTCGATCTCGAAACGCATGATCGACTCGGTCTTCTCACCGGTGCCGATCGACTCGAGCACGCCAGCGGCAGAACGCCGCACCGGGACCACCGGGTGGATGATCGCGTGGACATCGGCGTGGGCGGCCGCGACCATGGTCACGGTGTCGACGAGGAAAGGCATGTCGTCGGTGACGACCTCCACCACGGCACGGCTGCCGGACACGCCGGGGTTGTACACCCTCACCCTGGCCTTTCCGGGCGTGCGCTCGTGCGCGAAAGCCAGCAGGTCGGCGATCAGGGCCGCCCAGCGATCCGGGGCGTGCAGCGCATGGTCGGCCGGCGCCATGCGCTCGAAGAAGGCCTCCATGAAGGTGCGCGCGTCGCCGAGGCGCTCCGCGGGTACACCGGACTTTTTCAGTTCATCGAAGACTACGGCGTCGAACGAGCCGTTTTCAGCGGAGCGAATCGCATTCATGGGCGGGCATCGATGTGGGGAAGGATGGGAAAACCGCCAAAGCATAGCTCCCGCACGCGTGTTCTAGCCACATCGGAAACCTCGCCGGGTCAGCTCATTTTCACCGCGCCGCCACATATCCGACGGCACCTTTCCCCACATGCCGGGCGTGTGCCGAAGTGCCGATCCATTGCATTGCAACAATGCGCGGGCGTATGTGGCTCAAGGCCGTTGACGCTGGAGGAAGGTAGATTCTAAACTGGACGGTATAGTCCAGCAGGTTTAGTACATGTCACAACTGGATCGACCCGGGTCGGATCGGCAGAAACGGGTGCTCCAGGCGGCATGCGACTTATTCCTGCGAGATGGTTATCGCGTGAGCATGGGGGAGGTGGCCAGGGAGGCCGGCGTCTCCAAGCAGACCGTCTACGCGCATTTCGAAAACAAGGACACCCTGTTCCACGCAGCAGTTGAACAGCTCGCCCATCCGCTGCACCAGAGCCTGGCACCCGCCACGGGTGGCCTGTCCAGCACGCTCTATTCGCTGGCCCGGGCCCACCAGACCTACGTGATGGATCACACCAAGGTCGCGCTGGGCCGCATGCTGATCGCGGAAGCCCCGCGGTTCCCGGCGGCGGCGAGGACGTTTTTCCGGACCGCGATCGATACGGTCGCGGGGAAACTGGCGGGATGCATGGCAGAGGCCATGGATGCAGGGAATATGCGTCGGGAGGATCCCGACGTGGCAGCCGAGCTTTTCCTCGCCATGTTGCATGGCCTGGAAGGCGACCGGCGCCTCTTTGGCATGCGTGCACGGGGTAAGAAGGCCCAGGACGACTGGGCCAGACACGCGGTAACAGTATTTATGCACGCGTACGACATCCTTCCGGATGCGCGTACGCGAGTCGACAAGAAACCTGGAAATGGAACGGAGTTCTCATGAAGCCCCTGCCCCTGCGCTCATCCCTGCTGGCCTTCGGCCTCGCCTCAGCGCTAGCCGCCTGCCACAAGCAGGAAGCACCACAGCAGCCGCCCCCGCCGGAAGTCGGCGTGATCACGGCCCAGCCGCAGGACGTTCCGCTCGTCCAGGACCAGGTGGGTCGCCTCTCGGCGTTCCGCACGGCCGACGTCCGCGCTCGTGTCGCGGGTGTCCTGCTGCATCGCCTCTATGACGAAGGCACCGACGTCAAGGCGGGCCAGAAGCTGTTCAAGATCGATCCGCAGCCGCTCCAGGCCGCGCTCGATTCGCAGCTCGCCCTGCTCGCCTCCGCCCGCGCCACCGCCGCCAACGCGACGGCCACGGCCAACCGCAACCGCGGCCTGATCGGGAAGAACTACGTCTCGCGCCAGGACCTCGATACGGCCGAAGCCGACGAGCGCACGGCCAACGCCTCGGTCAAGCAGGCCGAAGCGAACGTGCAGACCGCCCGCATCAACCTCGGCTTTACCGACGTGATCTCGCCCATCGACGGCCGTGCCGAACAGCAGCAGGTCACCGAAGGCGCCCTCGTGGGCCAGAGCGACCAGACCCTGCTGACCCAGGTCGACCAGCTCGACAAGCTGTACGTGAACTTCAGCATGTCGGTGAACGACCTCGACACCATGCGCCACGCCGCCGCCAAGGGCGATGCCACGCTGTCGGCCACCGACAAGTCGAGCATCACGATCCAGCTGCCGGACGGTTCCGACTACGCCGAGAAGGGCGTGCTCGACTTCTCGTCGGCCACGGTCAACCCGCAGACCGGCACCGTGAACCTGCGCGCCCAGCTCGGCAACCCCGACATGCGCCTGCTCCCGGGCCAGTACGTGACGGTCAAGGCCACGCTCGGCGACCTGCACAACGTCTTCCTGCTTCCGCAGGACGCCCTGCTGCGCGATGCCAACTCCGCCTACGTGCTCGTCGTCGAGGACACCAAGGCCAAGGATCCGCAGACCGGCGAAGAGAAGGAAGTGAAGTCCGCCGCCGTGCGCCGCCCGGTGCAGACCGATCGCCTGATCGGCGCGAACTGGATCGTTACCGGCGGCCTCAAGGCCGGCGACCGGATCATCACGCAGGGCGTGCCGAAGGCGAAGGAAAACAGCCCGGTCAAGGCATCGCCGGCAACCGCACCTGCGGCTGCGAACGCGCCGGGTGCCGCTGCACCTGACGCTTCGGGCGCCGCCGCACCAGCTAAGGCGGGCACTGCTGCCGCCCCCGCTGGTAAGCAGTAAGGGAGTCACGTCATGCCGAGTTTCTTTATCGACCGCCCCATCTTCGCGTGGGTCGTGGCGATCCTGATCAGCCTTTGCGGCACGATCTCCCTGTTCAACATGGGCATCGAGTCGTATCCGAACATCGCCCCGCCGCAGGTCACCGTCACGGCGACCTACCCCGGTGCGAGCGCGGATACGACCGAAAAAACCGTGACGCAGGTGATCGAGCAGCAGCTGACCGGTATCGATCACCTGCTCTACTTCAGCTCCGCCTCCAGCTCCAGCGGCACGGCCACCGTGACCCTGACGTTCGAGACCGGTACCGATCCCGACATCGCCCAGGTGCAGGTGCAGAACAAGGTGTCGCTCGCGACCCCCCGGCTGCCCTCCGAGGTGACCCAGCAGGGCGTCGTGGTGGCCAAGGCCAACCCCGACTTCCTGATGTTCGTCGCGCTTACCTCGAACAACAAGGCCATCGACGGCAACCGCCTGACCGACATCGTGTCGTCGCAGGTGCTCGACCAGATCGCCCGTATCCCGGGCGTGGGCAGCACGCGCCAGCTCGGTGCGGAATACGCCATGCGCGTCTGGCTCAATCCGGACAAGCTGCGCGGCTACGGCCTCTCGGCGACCGACCTGCAGACCGCCCTCTCCGACCAGAACGTGCAGTTCGCTGCCGGCTCCATCGGTACGGATCCGGCTGCCGACGGCCAGGGCTTCAGTGCCACGGTGTCTGCGGAAGGCCGCTTCACCTCCGCCGACCAGTTCGCCGACATCATCCTGCGTGCGAACAATGACGGTACCGTCGTTCGCCTGAAGGACGTGGCCCGCGTGGAACTCGGACCCCAGACCTACGGCTTCAACGCCCAGTGGAACGGTACGCCGACCGGCTCGTTCGGTGTGCAGCTGCTGCCCGGCGCCAACGCGCTGGACGTCGCCAACGCCGTTCGCTCGAAGATGGACGAACTGGCCAAGAGCTTCCCGGACGGCGTGACGTGGTTTGCCCCGTACGATACGACGCAGTTCGTGGTCATCTCGATCGAGGAAGTCGTCCACACGCTGGTCGAGGCGATCATCCTCGTCTTCCTCGTGATGCTGATCTTCCTGCAGAACTTCCGCGCCACGATCATCCCGACCCTCGTCATCCCGGTCGCCCTGCTCGGTACGTTCCTCGGCCTCTCGCCGATGGGCTTCACGATCAACCAGCTGACGCTGTTCGGCATGGTGCTGGCGATCGGCATCGTGGTCGATGACGCGATCGTGGTCATCGAGAACGTCGAGCGCATCATGTCGGAGGAGAACCTTCCCCCGAAGGAAGCGACGCGCAAGGCGATGGGCCAGATCACCGGCGCGATCGTGGCCATCACGGTCGTGCTGGCCGCGGTATTCATCCCGTCGGCGCTCCAGCCCGGCGCGGCCGGCGTCATCTACAAGCAGTTCGCGCTGACGATCGCGGTGTCGATGGGCTTCTCCGCCTTCCTCGCCCTGTCGTTCACGCCTGCGCTGTGCGCCACCATGCTGAAGCACGAGACCGGCGAGAAGAAGCCGAACATCGTCTACCGCAAGTTCAACCAGGTGTTCGACTGGACGCAGAACAAGTACACCGGCCACATCACCAGCGCCGTGAAGCATTCGCCCCGCTGGATGATCGTGTTCGTCCTGGTCGCGGTGCTGGCGGGCTTCCTGTTCACCCGCCTGCCCAGCAGCTTCGTCCCCGATGAAGACCAGGGCTATGCGCTGGCGATCGTGCAGCTGCCGCCCGGCTCGAGCATCGCCCGTACCGAGAAGGTCATGGACGACATGCGTGCCCTCGTCCTGAAGGATCCCTCGGTCGAAGGCGTGTTCCAGATCTCCGGCTTCAGCTTCGTCGGCCAGGGCGAAAACGTCGGCATGAACTTCATCAAGCTGAAGGATTGGGGTGACCGTGACTACACGGCCACCGAGATCATCGGCCAGTTGAACGGCAAGATGCAGGCGGTCCGGAACGCGACCATCTTCGTGGTCAACCTCCCGACCATCCGCGGCCTGTCGCAGTTCGGCGGTATCGACATGTACCTGCAGGCACGTGGCGGCCAGTCGCGTGAAGAACTCACGGCGGCGCGCAACACCGTGCTCGGCACGGCCGCGCAGGACAAGTCGCTGATCGGCGTGCGCCCGAACACGCTGGAAGATGCGCCGCTGCTGCAGCTGCACGTCGACCGCACGCAGGCGCAGGCCCTCGGCCTGTCGGTCACGGATATCTACACCGCCATCCAGCTCACGCTGGCCCCGGTGTACATCAATGACTTCCAGTACGAAGGCCGCGTGAAGCGCGTGATGCTGCAGGCCGATGCGCCTTATCGCATGGGCACGGATGCGTTCTCGCACATCTTCACGCCGAGCACGCTGACCTCGACTACATCGTCTTCGTCGTCCTCGACCAGCTCCACGAGCTCGACCACGGGTACCGCGGTCTCCGCGCTCGACAACACGATGATCCCGCTGTCTTCGGTGGTGACGTCGAAGTGGGGCATGGCGGCGCCGACGCTGAACCGCTTCAACGGCTACTCGGCCGTGGAAATCGTGGGTAACAACGCGCCGGGTTCGTCCACCGGCCAGGCCATGAACACGGTCGGCAAGATCGTCGACACGAAACTGTCGAAGGGCTTCGGCTACGACTGGACCGGCCAGTCCTATCAGGAAATCATCGCCGGTAACTCGTCGACGATGCTGATGGCCCTGTCGATCGTCATCGTGTTCCTCTGCCTTGCCGCGCTGTACGAAAGCTGGTCGATCCCGGTGGCCGTGCTGCTGGTGGTGCCACTCGGCCTGCTCGGCGTGGTGGTGTTCTCGATGCTCCGTGGCCTGCCGAACGACATCTTCTTCAAGATCGGCATGATCACGGTGATCGGCCTGGCGGCGAAGAACGCGATTCTTATCGTGGAGTTCGCGGTCGAGAAGCAGCAGGGCGGCTCGACGCTGCGAGAGGGCATCATCGAAGCCTCCCGCCTGCGTCTGCGCCCCATCCTGATGACCTCGCTGGCCTTCATCCTCGGTGTGCTGCCCCTCGCGATCTCTACCGGCGCGGGCGCCAACTCCCGCCATGCGATCGGTACGGGCGTCATCGGCGGCATGCTGTTTGCCACCATCCTCGGCCTGCTGTTCATCCCGGTGTTCTACGCAAGCGTTCGACGCATGCTGGGCGACAAGCTGGATGAGGTCTCGCACACCATGCCGGGCACCCACGGCGGTGACCATGATGGGGACCACGACGGCCCGCATGATGGCGGCAAGGGTCCGCAGAACGGTGGCAACCCGACCGTGCTCCACCCGCATGCCCCGAACGTCGGCGATGTACGCGCCTTCGATTCGGACCCGCGACGCGGGACGGACAAGCCGTAAGGTTGTCGGTCATCGATCAAGAAAAAACCCGGCGAAAGCCGGGTTTTTTCTTGCCTTTGCGGTGAAGCCACGCTGGCATGGCGAATGAGCCGGTGCCTCTGCAAGCGCGAGGTTCTGGCTGACAGACCGGGGGAGACAGGCTGGTCGATCCTTGGCGGCCCGTCGATCGGCATGCCCATGGCTATCACCCAGGAAAATGTTTCGCAGTTGCGTCGTAACTACATTTGTAGTTACATTGAAGCGGCCCTACCCTGCAAGCGCCGTGTTTGAGTGGCATGAGGCGAAGGCCAGGTCGAATCTGGCCAAACATGGCCTCTCGTTCGAGAACGCGTGCAGGGTCTTCTCCGATGCTTTTCGGCTCGAATGTGTCGATCGGCAAAGCAGCACGGAAGTGCGCTTCCGTACCATCGGCCTCGTGTCGTCCGTGGTGCTCGTCGTGGTCTACACCATGCGGGGCGAGGTCATCCGCATCATCTCTGCCCGGGAGGCAGTACGTCATGAAATCCGGCACTACTGGCAAAATGCTGCAGCGTTCCTATGACCCTGGCGAGCCGCTGTCTGACGAAGCCGTGGCCGAACTGAAGGCCCTCGAGGGGCGACCGGTCGACCTGAGCGACATCCCGGCGTCACCAGCAGATGCAAAGTGGTACATGCCGGGCCCGATCGCCCCGCCCGGCAACAAGGAGCAGATCACGCTTCGGCTCGATCCTGACATCCTCGCCTTTTTCCGCCAGTCGGGCCGACGCTACCAGACACGAATCAACGATGTGCTTCGTGAATACGTGGCGGCGCACAAGGCGGAAACGCAGACCGGGGCCGCGTGACCGCGCAATGTGCAGGGCTCGCGCCGTTCGCTGTCCCCGGGGGCGCGATCAGCGGAGGCCGGTTTCCGCGCGTGCGATGACGAGGCGCTGGATTTCGCTCGTGCCTTCGTAGATCTCGGTGATCTTGGCGTCGCGGAAGTAGCGTTCCAGCGGCATTTCCTTGGAATAGCCCATGCCACCGTGGATCTGCACGGCCTGGTGGGTGATCCACATGGCGGCTTCGGAGGCGACCAGCTTGGCCATGGCGGCTTCGGTGCCGAAGCGGCCACCGCTCCTGTCGGCCTGCGCCTTGGTCCACGCGGCGCGCAGCGTGAGCAGCAGGGCCGCGTCGAGCTTGCACTTCATGTCGGCGATCTTGGACTGGGTCATCTGGAACGTGCCGATGGGGTGGCCGAAGGCCTTCCGGTCGCGCGACCAGACCAGCGTGGCGTCGTAGGCAGCGCGCGCAATGCCGACGGCCTGCGACGCAATGCCGATGCGGCCCGCGTCGAGGACGCCCATGGCGATACCGAAACCCTTCCCTTCTTCGCCCAGCATGTCTTCCTGCGGGCAGACATAGTCGTGGAACTCAATCTCGCAGGTGGCCGATGCACGGATGCCGAGCTTGGGCTCCGTCTTGCCGGCGAGGAAGCCCGGGCGCTTCGTATCGATGATGAAGGCGGAGACGCCGCGCGCGCCCATGCCCGGCGTCGTCACGGCGAAGAGCACGATGTAACGGGCGACGGGGCCGGAGGTGATCCAGCTCTTCTTGCCGTTGATGACCCAGTCACCGTCGGCGTTCTTCGTGGCACGCGTGTGCATGTTGGAGGCATCCGAGCCCGACTGCGGCTCGGTGAGTGCATAGGCACCGATGGCCTCGCCCGAGGCGATCGCGCGCACGTACTTCTGCTTCTGCTCCTCGGTGCCGTTCTTGAGGATGCCGTTGCAGAAAAGCGAGTTGTTCACCGACATGATGGTCGAGGTGGCGGCATCCGCCGCGGCGATCTCGACCATGGCCAGCACGTAGGACACCGGGTCCATGCCGGCGCCGCCGTATTCCTCCGGCACCTCGATACCCATCAGGCCGAGCTGGCCCATTTCCTGGATGTTCTCGAGGGGAAACTCACCCCGCGCATCGAACTCGGCCGCCACGGGTGCGATGCGCTTCTGCGCGAAATCGCGGGCGATGGACTGGATCGACAGCTGGTCGTCGGTAAAGCGGAAATCCATGGTTCTTCCTCGCGCCGGCCGGGCGGACGGCAAGTCTGGGTGGAAACAGCCCACGATTCTAACGGCCGTTCGAAGCAGAGCCGCCCTGCACTGCAACATGACGGCCTTGACGCTGGCCCCGCCCGGCCGCATCCTTATGCATCTCTTTATCGCGATAAAAGGATGCAGGATGGATCTCACGACGGCATCCACGGCGCTCCGCCTCCTGGCGGACCCGACCCGTGTCCGTCTGCTGGCCCTCCTGGATCGGGAAGAGCTGACCGTGGCCGAGCTGGCGGCGGTGCTTCACCTGGCTCAGCCACGCGTGTCCACGCACCTGGCCAAGCTCAAGGAAGCCGAGCTGGTGCGCGACCGCCGGGCTGGCGTCTCCGCCTATTATCGGGCCAACGCCGAAGCCGATCCGACGCTTGCCGCGCTCGTGGCTTCGCTGCGTGACACCCTGAGTGATGCCCTGCTGCGCGAAGACGCCGAGCGCCTGCCTGCCGTGCTCGCCCAGCGTGCCCGTGCCGAAGGATGGGCCGACACCGTGGCCGGCGACATGGAGCGGCATTATTCCCCCGGCCGCACATGGGAAACGCTGGCGCGCTCGCTGCTGCAGCTGCTGGCCACCGGTGACGTGCTGGATATCGCCTCCGGCGACGGCGTGACCGCCGAGCTCCTCGCGCCGCATGCCCGCGCGATCGTCTGCATCGACAGCTCCGAGCGCGTGGTGGAAGCGGCGCAGCAGCGTCTTTCCGCCTTCGGCAACGTACAGGTACGCACCGGCGACATGCATGCGCTGGACCTGGACGACGGGCGCTTCGACCTTGTGCTCCTGCTGCACGCCCTGACCTATGCGGAACGCCCCGAAGTGGTCTTCGCCGAAGTCGCGCGCGTGCTGAAACCCGGCGGCCGCGTACTGGCCTCCACCCTCGGCGAGCACGATCATCGCGCCGTGGTCGAGCCTTTCGATCATCGCAACCTCGGTTTCAGCCGCGAGTCGCTCACGGCGCTCGCGCAGCAGGCCGGCCTGGATGTCGTCAGCTGCGATCGCCTCAGCCGCGAGCGCCGTGCCCCGCATTTCGAAGTCATCAGCCTTCTCGCCCGGAAACCCTTGAGCGGAGATACGCCATGAGTCACCTGCCCTGGCTCCACCCGGACCGCGTCGCCCTCATCGAGAAGGGCCTGGCGGAACGCATCATGATCCTCGACGGCGGCATGGGCACCATGCTGCAGGGCCACCTGCTGGACGAGGCCGGGTACCGTGGCGAACGCTTCGCCGGCGGCCGCGACAGCACCCACGAACACGGCCACGGCCACCCCGGCGAGTGCGACCTGAAAGGTAACAACGACCTCCTGTTGCTTACCCAGCCGGACATCATCCGCGGCGTGCACCAGGCCTACCTGGAAGCCGGTGCGGACTTCGTCGAAACGAATACCTTCAACGCCACGCGCGTGAGCCAGGCGGATTACCACCTGGAGCACCTGGTCCCCGAGCTCAATCGCGAGGGCGCCCGGGTGGCACGGCAGGCCTGCGATGCCATGACCGCGCTCACGCCCGACCGCCCGCGCTTCGTGATCGGCGTGCTGGGGCCGACCAGCCGCACCGCCTCCATCTCGCCGGACGTGAACGACCCCGGTTTCCGCAACGTCACGTTCGAGGAACTCACGGCCAACTACGTGGAAGCCGCGCGTTCGCTCATCGAAGGCGGTGCCGACACGATCATGGTCGAGACCATCTTCGACACGCTCAACGCCAAGGCAGCGCTCTTCGCACTGAGCGAGCTGTTCAACGAACTGGGCGGCCGCGTGCCCGTGATGATCTCCGGCACCATCACCGATCGCTCGGGCCGCACGCTTTCGGGCCAGACGGCGGAAGCGTTCTTCTACTCGGTGGAACACATCCAGCCGCTGTCCGTGGGCCTCAACTGCGCGCTGGGTGCGGAAGACCTGCGCCCGCACGTGCAGATGCTTTCCCGCATCGCCAGCAGCGCCGTCAGCACGCACCCCAACGCCGGCCTGCCGAACGCCTTCGGCGAGTACGACGAAACACCGGAGCGCATGGCCGACACCATCCGTGGCTTCGCGGCCGACGGCCTGCTCAACATCGTCGGTGGCTGTTGCGGCACCACGCCGGCCCACATCGCGGCGATTGCCGCCGCCGTGGCGCCCTACCCGCCCCGCGCCACCAGGAACCACGTGCAAGCCGCATGAGCATTCGATATACGCGCCTTTCCGGCCTCGAGCCGCTGGTCCTCACGCCGGACCTCAACTTCATCAACGTCGGTGAGCGCACCAACGTCACGGGTTCGGCGCAGTTCCGCAAGCTGATCAAGGAAGGCCGCTACGAGGAAGCCGTCGACGTCGCCCGCCAGCAGGTGGAGAACGGCGCGCAGATCATCGACATCAACATGGACGAGGGCCTGATCGATTCCGAAGCCGCGATGACGCGCTTCGTGAACCTGATCTCTTCGGAGCCGGACATCGCCCGCGTGCCGATCATGGTCGACTCGTCGAAGTGGAGCGTGATCGAAGCCGGCCTGCGCTGCATGCAGGGCAAGGGCATCGTCAACTCCATCTCGATGAAGGAAGGCGAAGCCGCGTTCCTGGAACACGCCCGCAAGGTGCGCCAGTACGGTGCCGCCGTGGTCGTCATGGCCTTCGACGAAGCCGGCCAGGCCGACACGAAAGCGCGCAAGATCGAGATCTGTTCGCGTGCGTACGAACTGCTCGTCAACGAGGTGAATTTCCCGCCGGAAGACATCATCTTCGACCCGAACATCTTCGCCATCGCCACCGGCATCGAGGAACACAACAACTACGCCGTCGACTTCATCGAGGCCACGCGCGAGCTGAAGAAACGCTTCCCGTCATCGCACATCTCGGGCGGCGTCTCGAACGTGTCGTTTTCGTTCCGCGGCAATAATCCGGTACGCGAGGCCATCCACTCCGTGTTTCTCTTCCACGCGATCGCCGCCGGCATGGACATGGGCATCGTCAACGCGGGTGGCCTGTCCATCTACGACGACCTTCCCGAAGAGCTCCGCGAGCGCGTGGAAGACGTGGTGCTCAACCGTCGTCCCGACGGCACCGAGCGCCTGCTCGAAATCGCCGACCGCTACAAGGGCGGCAAGGCCGAGATCGCCGTGGAAACGGCCGCCTGGCGCGAGAAGCCCGTGATCGAACGGCTGACCCATGCACTGGTGCACGGCATCGACCAGTTCGTCGTCGAAGACACCGAAGAGGCGCGGCTGCTTTCCGACCGCCCGCTCGACGTGATCGAAGGCCCGCTCATGACCGGCATGAACGTGGTTGGCGACCTCTTCGGCGCCGGCAAGATGTTCCTGCCGCAGGTGGTCAAATCCGCGCGCGTCATGAAGAAAGCCGTGGCGCATCTCATCCCGTTCATCGAGGAAGAGAAGAAGCGCTCGGGCAATGTCACGAAGAACAACGGCAAGATCGTGCTCGCCACCGTGAAGGGCGACGTGCATGACATCGGCAAGAACATCGTGGGCGTCGTGCTCCAGTGCAACAACTTCGAGGTGATCGACCTCGGCGTGATGGTGCCGACGCAGAAGATCCTGGACATCGCCCGCGCCGAGAACGCCGACATCATCGGCCTCTCCGGCCTCATCACGCCCTCGCTGGAAGAAATGAGCCAGGTCGCGCGCGAGATGCAGCGCCAGGACTTCGTGGTGCCCCTCATGATCGGCGGCGCCACCACCTCGCGTGCGCATACGGCGCTGCGCATCGAGCCGCATTACAAGTCCCCCACCGTATGGGTGAAGGATGCCTCCCGGGCCGTGGGCGTCGCGCAGTCGCTGGTCAGCAAGGAGCTCGTCGACGAGTTCATGGTCAAAGTCCGCGCCGACTACGCCGAGGTGCGCGAGCGCCACAAGGGCCGTAGTGCCGGCAAGTCGCTGGTTTCGCTCGGCAAGGCGCGTGCGCAGCGCTTCCAGGGCGACTGGGAGACGTACACGCCGCCCACGCCCCGCCAGCCCGGGATCACCGTGTTCGAGGATTACGATCTGGCCGAACTGCGCCGGTACATCGACTGGCTGCCGTTCTTCAACGCGTGGGAACTGGCAGGCAAGTACCCGGACATCCTCACCGACGAAGTCGTGGGTCCGCAGGCGACCGAACTGTTCAACGACGCCCAGGCCATGCTCGACACGGTCATCGACGGAAAGTGGCTGACCGCCAGGGGTGTGATCGGGTTCTGGCCGGCGGCGCAGGTGGGCGATGATATCGAGGTTTACGCGGCGGCGACTGCCGCGGCCGAGGCAGGCGCCGGCAAGCGCAAACCGATCGCCACGCTGCGCCATCTCCGCCAGCAGGTCGACAAGCCCGTCGAGCGCCCGGATTTCTGCCTCGCGGACTTCATCGCGCCTAAGGACAGCGGCGTGCAGGACTGGATCGGCGGCTTCGCCGTCACGGCCGGCATCGGCATCGACGAGCACGTGGCACGCTTCGAGGCGGCCCACGACGACTATTCGTCCATCATGCTCAAGGCGCTGGCCGACCGGCTGGCGGAAGCCTTCGCCGAGCGGCTGCACGAGCGCGTGCGCAAGGAATTCTGGGGCTACCAGCCGGACGAGTCGCTCGACAACACGGACCTGATCGCCGAGAAATACCGCGGCATCCGCCCTGCCCCCGGCTACCCCGCCTGCCCGGAGCACACCGAGAAAGGCACGCTCTTCGAGCTGCTGGACGCCACCGCGAACACCAGCCTGCAGCTCACCGAGGGCTACGCCATGTTCCCCACGGCCGCCGTGTCGGGCTGGTACTTCTCGCACCCGGGCAGCCAGTATTTCGTGGTGGGCCGCCTCACCCGCGAGCAGGTCGACGACTATGCGAAGCGGAAGGGCTGGGACCGGACGCAGGCCGAGCGCTGGCTCGCGCCGTACCTCGACTACGACCCGGACTGACGGCGGGCACGTTGCCGCCCGTCACGGCGTAAAGGCTGGCGCAGCGTGGAAACCCGCCGCGCGGGCGCCCGCTCAGGGTTCCTCGGGCCCGCCCGGCTTGACCGCGCCCTTCGGTTCGCGCCCCTTCAGGTGGGCGACGACGTTGTAGACCGACACCAGCATGGGAAACGCCGTCTGGATGATGCCGACGGAGTCGTTCTTGCCCCAGATGAAGTAGGCCAGCGTGAACACGCTGCCGACCACCGAGAGATACCAGAACGATGCCGGCACGGTGACGCGCTTGTTCTTCCGGGTGGCATAGAACTGCACGAACCAGCGCGCCGTGAACAGGAACGTGCCCAGGTACCCGATGATTTTCCACGGGGTGATGGTGACTGCGTGGAGCTGGGTCAGGACTTCGTGCATGGCGGTTCCGGCGGGTCGGGGGCCAAAAGAAAACCCGGCGCTGGGCCGGGTTTCCTGGGATTCGATGGTGGGCGGTACAAGGATCGAACTTGTGACACCTGCCGTGTGAAGGCAGTGCTCTACCGCTGAGCTAACCGCCCATCGAGCGCGGAATTCTACCTATTCACGTGGCGGTACACAAGGCCTGCGCCTTTGCAGGGTCGGTGCCCAGCGGCGAAGAGCCGGCACGGCCGCCCGACTGGAGGTTCACGGATCGGCCAGCCGATCGCACACCGCTCTGCCCCACCGTGTCGGCCGCTTTCTTGGCGCAGACAAGGAACGAAAGGTTGCCTGACACGGAGCTTCCCCGGGTATCGAACGTGACTACCTTGGTACCGGATGGTTTGATCTGGATCGACACATTCGTCGCCCCCTGGAAAACCCGCAGCACTTCGTCGGTAGTAGCTATCGCGGTCGATGCCGTCGTTGTCGTGTAGACCAGCCAGCCGGTGTTCAACGTATTCGTGTTGCTGCACGTCGGCGTGGAATCTGCTGCCGTCGTGGTTGCGCAGATCGATACCATGACGTTCCGCGATACCGCCGTCGATCGAGCGAACTGCAGGGCACCGAGCAATTCGTTCGTCTGCGACGTCACGTTGTTCCGCCTGATGAAGTCCGAGAGGTTGGGCGCAGCGATCATCGTGAGGATGGCGAGGATGGCAACGGTCACCATCAGCTCGATCAGCGAGAAGCCCTCGTTATGGGACGTCTTTCTCACGGGCTGGCCTTATCGCAGTAGGTCGCGGCATTTGCCTCGGCGGCTTTCTTCGCCTCGGCACGGGCTTCGGGCGAGAGGCGCCTTGCCGCCGCGGCGTTGCGGCTATCCACCAGCAGCGCATCGCTGTTGAGCTCCTGCAGGTTGGTACGCGCCCGTGTGCAGTTTCGCTGGCGTGCAGCGGTTTCGGCTTTCTGAAGGCGATCCTCAGAGGCCGCTGCGGCTGCAGCGGACAGGTCGTCGGCATTCGACGCGACAGCGCTGGCCGGCTGCCGCGTATCCACAGATACCCGCGTCGCCTGCGCCCCGGCAGGAGCGGCATCACCATAGTGTGTGACGCCGCCGGCATCCTTCCAGCGATAAACATCCTGCGCTGCCTGCACATGGGAGATCGATCCGGCCACGACGACGAGCATTGAGATGGCAAGGCAGAAACGTTTCATCAGCGACTCCAGCAACCCGGATCGTTCGCGGTGGTGCCAGTCGACCCCTGCACCCCCGTATTGGATAACGTGATCTTCGAGCACTGCTTGTCCTGCGCCAGCTGCTTACCCAGCGGTACTGCCTGCACGACGAACGCGGTCGTCGACGCGCTTGCGACTCCCACCGTGTAATTCGTGCCGGCTGCTGTGTCTGCCGAGCCGAGGTTACTCAGGGACGTCGTATAGGCGTTGTTGGTGTAGTAATACCGTTCCTGACGTCCTGCAAGGTCCACGAGCGTGCGCTGCGCATCCACGCGGTTACCGCGGATCACGTAGCGGCGATACGACGGCACTGCGATGGCGAGCAGGATCGCAACGATGACCAGTACGATCATCAGCTCGATCAGTGAGAAGCCCGAAGGCCTGCGGCGGAGCGCTTGCATGGTCATTTCCCCAGGGGTTCGCGCCAGGACGATTCGCCACTGGTCACAGGGTTGAGCGTTGCGATATCCGTACAGACGATGGCGCCGGTGGAGGTCTGCGTGCATGCCGTGACTTTCTTCGTGCCGCCGGCGCCTGCCGTGTCACCGGTGTGCAGGCTTGGAGACGACGGCAGGCCCGGGCCGATGGGGGTCGTCACGTTGACGGAGCCCGTAGTCGTCGACCCGAGAAGTGCTGCAGGATCGCCAGACCCGGTCGAGTAATTCGTGCCGTAGAGCACGGAGTTGCCCAAGCCGGTACAGATCGAAGTACCCGGCGTATATGCAGCGGTCAGGAGGATGTTACCGAGCAGACCCTGCGCACTCACCACGCGTTCCGATGGATTAGTACCATTGGTGGTCAGGTTACGGAACCAGCCAGCTACCGTGGCCCGGTCGAATACGGCAGACAGAGCCGCTGCCGTAGTAACGCCTGCGAGCTCTCCACCGTCTTTTGCACCTGCTGCCGGGGTCCCCGTCACGGAACCCGTGGTGCTTACGGCCACATTCGTGACGTCGACGAGACCGGTCGCCGATTTCTGCTGATCAGCAGTCGGAAGCAACGCCGTGTCTATCAGACCGTAGATTCGCTGCTGGGTGGCCGTGTTCTGATCCTGGCTGGTGAAGAGCCTGCCCGTACCGAAGTAGATCTCGGGGGCTCCCCGTGAGTTTCTCGCCAGGGTCGGGCGAACAGTCACTGGCATGCCGTTCGGTGCAACCTTATCGACTGTCAGGTCACGCATGATCCCTGCGGTCCACTTGGTCGGGTCCGCATTCCCATTGACCAGCAAGCGCCAGAAATGGCCGCCATAACTCGACGACGAACCGTTACCAAGAACGCTGCCGAAGTAGACCGCCTCAGCCTTGCCATCCAGGTTGAAGTCAGACCCGATCAGGTCACCGGCGAAGCTGTTCTGCCCCTTGGTATTGCCACTGCCAAGATCGAAGACCTTCGGAACGACAGGCTTGGTTGCCCCGACGAAATCCGACATGTCGTAGATGGACACACGCAGGTTCTGGTTCGAAGAAACCGTCTGCGCATTGGTCGGGCCCGAACCGATGGCAAGGAAGAACTTGCTGGGCGTGCCGGTGGCAGCGCTTCGAACCGTGAAAGCCGCCGGTATCGACAGGGCATAAGTCCCCGGTAGCGTGACCTCGCCCAACAAGGTCGGCGCGACCTCGGGGTTCGTGACATCCATGATGACGTAAGCGGAGTCGGACGTGACATTGTTCGCGGTGCCGGAGGCGGCCGTGTTCACCGTGATAGACCCCCCACCGAGCCGGAACGGGACAACGAGAATCGTCCCCCAGCCACCGACGTGCGTCGTGTCGTCTGCGAAAATTTTTGCATCGAAGGCAATCGGTGCGCCATCAACATAGTAAATATGGCTGTAGTTCGGGTCCGTCAGCCAGCGAAGATGCGGCAAGAGATTTTTTGGCACGTACGCCCATATTTCGGCACCGAACGGATGCGCCGTCGGGGTCGCCGTTACGGCTCCCGTCGCATCCGGCGTCGTCGGCGTGCAGACCGCGTTGTTCGGCTGCAAGGTAAAGCGAAGGCAACTGGCGTTATAGAAGCCCGCGTTGAATGCGTGCAGCATGCCGTCATTCGCACCCGCATAAACGACCTGCCGGCGGTTGCGATAGGCTTCACGGTATTTCGCATAAGTCGAGTCGTTGTAGAGCAGGTCGTAAGCTTCAGCGGGCGCCGCAACGGCGAGCGGGGTCGAGTTCACGATATCGCCAAGGCGCGTGACGCGCCCCGCGAGATCCGTCGACGAACCGAAGTCCACCGTACGGTTTCGCAGCGTGGGAAACTCCTTGCCGCGGATCCAGTTCACGATGTTCGCGGCCTCCGCCGTCGCATCGGAATTCAGGTAACGGTAGTTCGTCGGGTTGATGCCGTCATTGCCGGTCGCATTCCAGACGAACGGACGCACCTCGCCACTTTCGGGGATGCCATCGCCGTCGGCGTCGACCCAGGTAAAAATGTAACGCCCTGCCGAATTGCTGAATGCCGTGTCATAGGGGCGCTGGGTATTCACCAGCGTCGGATCCCATAGAAGCGTACGGGCGTTCCACAGGTACCTGAGATCGGCCAACTCGACGGTGGTCTGCGCCCCCGGCACGAACGTCTTCGGGTTCGTGCTGAACGTGCGCGTCGCGACCGTGCGCTGCGTACCCGACTGGTAAGCGAAGGTAATGACAGGGTCCTTCGTGTAATCGTCGAGCTGGTTATTCTTCGTATAGTCTTCGCGCAGGAGACCGGCGGAATCGGTCCACAGACTGCTGAGCGAACCAACCCATGTGGCGCGGTCGCCCGACGAGTCGGTCCGTTCTGCCTCGTAGATGGCCTGATACGTGACACCCGTGCCATTGGCACTGGTGGCGACGGTCGACGCCGAAGTGCCCGACGAGATCTTGGCCAGGATTTTCCGGAACAGATTGTCCAACGAGCTTTCCAGCTTCGTCGGATCCGTGACCAGGAAGTAGTTGTCCGGCGTGCCCGACGTCACGGTGCTCCACTTCGAGATGTCCGATGGGTTTGCATCGTTGTTCGGTGTGTCGGTACCGTCAGGCTTGGTCGTATCCGCGCGGAATCCGCCCCACTTCGCCGCATAAAGGAGCGGATCCTGCAGGGTGCCGGCGCTGCTGGATCCCAGGGTATACACGGCGGTCGTCGCTGCGTCGGTCACTTTACAACTGCTGCAACCACCCGAGGCGCTGATCGAGCCAGACCCGTTAAGCTTCGTCCCTGCTGCGTTGAAGACATCCGGTTTCGTCGGGTCATCGTAGCTGAAGCTATAAATGCCCGAATGAAAGTGCGGGCCATCCTTGGTCGTCCCGTTGATGATGTAGCCAAAGCCCTGGCCATTGGTGGTCGACGCCGCGACGGGCCGCGTGGTGATCTTTACCTGCGTCGCGGTTATCTCGTAGCTGATGATGCCCCACATGTCCTGGTCGTAGTCGCCACCAGCGAAGCTGTCTTCCCATACCGCATAAAAGCTTCCTTTTGCCGTCGTCCCATCCGACGTCTGCGAAAGAATCTTGAAGTCGACGAGCGCGCCTCCGCCCACCGCACTTCCCAGTGTCAAGCGGTATGCCGGGATGATGGTGACGAACTGGTTCGCCTTACCCGGCACGGCTACGCGGATCTGCGGCGTATTCGTCGCAAGCTGCACACCGAACGTATTGACCTTGAGCGACGTGCGGTCGTCCACGGGCACAACCGGCTGGCCGAGCGCGTCGTTACCCAGGTCGCGAATACGGTTGACATGCGCGCCATACGCAGCGCCGGCCATAAGGTACCCTCCCTTCAGAGCGGGCACTTCCGGGCAGATACCCAGGGCCGTCGAGAAAGCGGTGATGTTCTGCGCGGAGCAGAGATCAGCATCGTTCCCCGCATACCCGGCAGATGGATTGCCCACGAACCAGCTTTTGCCGGTGATACCTTCGCCCACGCCTACCAGATCCGTCCACGCTTCAGCGGTCCTGCCCGTGGAAAGATCACTGAAACCGCTCACGGCGTCGGTGTCGTAGCTGAGCGAGCTGGCGTTGAAATTGATGATGTTGAGTGGAGCGCAGAAATTCGCCTGCGTGATCGGATCGTCCCAGGTTGCCACGACGCTGAGCCCCAGGGTCGCATCCTCGCCATCGCTTTTCTGGGCAAAGGCAGCTGTCGGCGACTTTCCGCCGAGATACCGCAGCGTCTCGATGTAACTTTCCGCCATGGGATTCCCCCACGATGAGCAGTTACCCTCCGCAACAAGGGTGCCGCCACCCGCACCCGTCGTGATACCCGTGCGCTGATAGGTGCAGCCATTGCCGGTACCGTAATTGTCGCCCTGCCCGAACGCATACCCGTAGATTCGCAGGGCATTGATGTTCGCGATGATGCCCTTGTAACCCGCAACCATCCGCCCCGTCGAAGGGTCGATCTCGTTGCTGATGAAGTCACCACTATTGACGCCGGGACCCGGCAGGGACGACCGAAGTACGCCGCCAGATGCATTGTGGTCGAACGTCGGCGTAACCAGCCCGAACTTGATGCTCCCCCCCTCGGCATACTTCTGCAGCAGGCCGATGGGCTTGTAGGGGTTCGAGGTCGACGAATCGTCCGGGTATTGTTTGCAGTTCTCGCTGCCGATCCTGTCGGAAACGCACACCTGCACGCGTGCGATCAGTTCGTCCCAGTCAGTACCCTGCGTATAACCCTTCTTCGTGGGGTTTTCCGCCGAGGCACCAATGCCCGAAAACGCGGCGCGGTTGCCATTACTGAGAAAACCATCCGTGAAACCGCTCTGCAGGTTGGACTTGTCGTCGGCCCACTGGCACTGCAGTGATTCATTGGATGCCCAGAGGGCGAAGTTTCCTCGCTGCACGCGAATGAGCGGCGGCGCCGTATTCGTCTGGGAGCGGTCGGTCGACGACCCCTGGACCGTCGTGTTGCACAGCGATATCCCGGAACGCGTGAGGTTTGTCACTGTCCAGACCCCGGTCGTGGGGAAGGCGGCAAGACATGCTGCCGCATTCGCGCAGTTCATGTTGAAGAACTCGCCGTCCTGTATGCGGAGTTCAACACGATCGTTGATGTTGGCGTCCTTGCCATAACTATCGGTATTCAGGTAGCGCACGGGCGCCATCACTGTCGGGGCGTTGGCTCCCGTACCGGCCACGATCTGTATCTGGTCGCCGACCTGTGTGCCAAGCGAGGTAGGAATATTCTTCAACCGCACAAGTGTGTACGTGTTGCCATTCTCCGACGTCGTCGACTGATCGTTGTAGAATTTGCTGTACGAGCCAACGGCAGGTGTGGTGGTCAGCGCCGTGAACGGCGTCAGCTTCGCAATGTCGCTACCGTTGTAGAATTTGGCGAACGAATGCGCATCCGGCGGGAGGAAGGCGCGCTCGAGCAAGGTGGTGCCATCATCCTGGGAACGGTACCCGCCGTAGAGGATCTTGCGCACTTCGTCCATGCGCGTCATGGTCGCCCAGTTGAGAAAATTCCCGGACCAGGCACTGGTGCAGTAATGGGTACTGGCGAGCGTCTTCTGCGGGCTGAAGTACCCACCGGGGCTTTGGTACTTGTAGCACTTGGCCGAGTCGAAATAACCCGCGTAGTCGCGATTATTGTTATAGGTCGTCTCAATGCCCGACCCCAGATCGCTGAAGTCGTTGTAAGCCTTGTAGAACAGCTGGTGATCACGCGACAGGTTGATCATGACCAGCGGCGCAGCGCCCGCGATGCCCAGCGGCGGGGCATTGTTATAGTTTGCCGCGCGCTGGGTATTCGATGAAATGACGGTGGCTGGTGCCGTCGGCAGCACGGCAAGGCAGGCGATGAAAAAGCCCACCACCTTTGCGCGCAGTGCCCGGCGCGAACGCAGGCTGGAAGTCGTCATCGGCGTATTCTCGTTCATCAGTTCTGGATCGTCTGGTGATACTGCGTCTGCGTGGTCGACGTGCCGTTACCGGGCGAGGTCGCCACACTGCGCACTTCGAAGATAAGGTCGGCACCGCCACCTGCGGCGCCTACGCCCAGGCCGCGATAGCCGGCAGCCTGCGCACCACCGGCGCCTTCGGCCAGCACCGAGCCATCGGGCACGACAGCCACGGTCGCCGAGACGTTAGCCGGGCACGTGGTGCTCGTCGTGTCACAGATGCTGATGGTCATGTCGGGATGCCAGGTCGATGTGTCGTAAAGCGACTCGGCGACGTAGGTCCCGCACTTGGGCTGCAGGGTGCCGTAGAAGAGAGAAACCGCGCCCGTGCAATCGGGCTGCAGCCATGACTTGATCTTCGCAATCAGGTCGGCCGACATATCGGACGAGAACGTGAACTGGGAGTCGGCCACCGTGCCACCGAACGCGATCGGCCAGCCGCGCTCGAACACGTGCTGGTTGAAGAGTTCGACCGGCACACTGCGCAACGCCTCCGAGCTCTCGAAGGCGGACTCGTGGCGAGCCACGTTCGTGACCATTTTCATTTCAGACAACGTGCCGCGCATGGCCATGATCGCGATCACGGAGAGCACCATGAGGAACACCAGGCCGACCAGCAGCGCGATGCCGCGCTGCCTGCTGCCAAAGGCTGGCGTGCGACGCATGATCATCCCCTCACCCTGTTTCGTATCAAGACGACCTGGCTGCTCAGCAGGCGGACGAACTGTTGTGGATTAGTTCCGTAGGCCGAAGCATCCATGCCTTTGCATTTATTCGTTGCGGCGGTGCCCGTGTACGTGACGGCGCCCGTCCCGTCGATGGCGTACTGGCAATGGCCGGATACCGTGTAATTGACGGGATGTGGAACGGCGGTATCACGCGCCGACGAGCGCATTACCAGCGACACCCGCACCTGGGTAACCGTTGCAAAGTTCGTCGCGCTCGCTGCCTGGAACGGTACGGCCGGGTTCCCGCCCACAGCAGGCGATGCGTACTCGAACTGCAGCTGCTCGACACCGTCAACTACGGCTTCGGAGATCAACGCGCCGCTGCTGCTGAGGCGCATGCGCATCAGCGTGGGCGAGCGGTTCGCGGCGTCGCCATCGTCGGCTGTGCCGCAGAGGCCATCGGCACCCGGATCCGAGCACGGACTCAGGTAATACATCTCGAACTGGAAGGGGTAGACGTAACGACCACTGGACGACCCCAGTGGATTGGAAGGAACCGCGTCGTCGAGGCGAAAAATCGTGCCCTGCTGCGCTACGGCCGACAGAAGGAAGATGCTGGTCCGATTTGGCACGACCCCGTCGGTTGTCGACGTGAAGTCCGGACCAGACGCCTTGGTAGGGTCATACCCATGTGTGTCGGCGTAGCGAAGCACGATGACGTCCGAACCCTTGACGTAGTTCGCCGCGTTTACGCAGTCGGTGATCGGAAATGCTGCGCCGCCGTCATAGCCGCGTATACCGTTTTCCTTCGACGTATCGCCTACGCTGACGATCCAGGCGGCCGTGCAGTTACCTGAGCCTGTAATCGAGGTCAGCTTGGTCGTCGTCGTGATCTTTTCCGCCTTGATGCCACCCCAGAAGTCAGCCATGCGGATAGACCAGGCGAGGCGCGATGAGGCAAAACGCAGGTTTTCCTGATTGAAGCTGCTGCCCTGCTGGATGGTGAAGGCCTGGCGATTAGCCATCAATACGCTGACCAGGCCGGCCAGCACGATCAGGCCAATGGTCAGCGAGACCATGAGCTCCACGATCGAGAACCCTCGAACGGAACGGGGGCGAGATGACACGGGGACGTTCCTCATTGCAGGTAGCTGAAGCTGTACGACTGCGACGGATCCGCGCTCGCCGTACCGGCCACACCTGCCCACGAAACGGTGATGGTCAACGTGCCAAGCGTTGAGTTCTTGGTGACCGTCGCGACGGCGCCGCCGTTTGTCGGTGCGGGTATGGCCGCCTTGATCGCTTGCGTCCAGCAGGCAAGGTCACGCTTGGCGATTGCAGCCGGAGTCGAGACGTCGGTAGAAGCGCAATCGGCGTCCGAGTACGCTTTCGTACCGTCGTACAGATAAGCGCTATCACCCGCTTTCGGCAGGGCGCCCTCGGGATTCGCCCGCATGGATTCCGCGAGGCTGCGGGCGAGACCTATGGCCGCCGTACGCGAACCCGACTCCCGGGTGTACTGCGCCCCTTTGAGCTGCAACAGCGCAAGACCGAGCATCCCGAGGCTGAACACAAGGATAGCGACCATGACCTCAATAAGCGAAACGCCGCGCTGGGCGCGACCAGACGATGAACGAAGCACTCCCCTACCCCCTGCAGCCAGACCCGTCGGCGCAGGCTGAGGGTAAGCCGACGCCTCAGCAGCTGTCAGGAATAAGCCGACGGCTGGTCGTAAGTTCCCGACGAACGGTTGACGCGCTCGCCACCCATGCTTCACGCGCTCACGTGCCCCATGGACGGGCATATCGCACAACCGAGAACCCGCCATGACCCACGACCGCAACGACATCAACCATCCCGACCACGCCAAGCCCCGTCACCCGGAAGACCCGGCCGAGAAGAAGGCACGCAAGGAAAAGGCCAGCGACAACCTCGACCACGCCCTGGAAGAATCCATGGACGGCAGCGACCCGGTGTCGCCGTTCATCCCTGCCAAGGCTCCCGAGTAGGCCTTTCCTTCGTCACGAAACAACGCCCGCCGACACGACACCGTAGCCGGGCGATAACAAGACGGTCACGGTTTGCGCGGCAAACTAACGCAGGTCTGGAAGGAGTTCTACCTGTGCTCGCGCAATACGTTTTCAGCTCGGCGGATGCCCCTTTCCGCATCGTTCGGCACGGCCACCGCTGGCGCGCCCTCCAGGGAGACCGGGAGCTCGGTCGTTTCGACACGCCGGAAGAAGCCGTGTCGGGCCTGCGCGCCGCATGCCCTTCCGAGCGCCTTCCGCGCCGCCTGTCGGATTGGCGCTTCCTGCCCCCCGCACCGCTGGGGCATCTGCCGCCGCCGACGGCCGCCGCCATGGCGCGTCTTGCGGCTGCCTGAACACCCTGCTCCGCCGCGTTTCCGATGCCGTTTTGGCATAAAACGCACCCACACCTCGCGCTAAAAACGACCTGAGCGGCATAGCCATGGAGTGTCAGGGCGTCTGCGTCGCGGTGGAGGTCGTATGTGCGGGATCATCCGGTGGTATCACCCCGAGCTACGTATGGCGCTGGTCGAGCTCGACCATGGTTATGCCGTGGGCGCGGTCGAGGAAGGCGACTGCGCCATAGGTGATCGCCTGCACGGAACGTTTCGCCACGACGAAGTGGAGCAGCTGGTCAACGACCGCACGGGCGACGACGTGATCATGCATGTGGAGGCGGGTCGGATCTCGGAGGATCAGGCGAATGATCTTCTCGGGTTGATGCGGCATTGAGGGTGTGAGCGGAAATGCGGCCTCGAGCGATTGGGGGTCGCGGCGAAGGGCGTCGCGCGCGGGGCGCGCTCCTACAACGACTCCGGGCAGGTCGATGTGGCCACGCGGGTGCAGGCATGTGGATGCGGCCGTGACGGTGCGGCCGCACAGAGGCACCTACAAAGATACGGCCACAAAAAAACCCGCTTTTCAGCGGGTTTCTCTGTATCTGGTGCCGGAAATAGGAATCGAACCTACGACCTCATCATTACGAATGACGCGCTCTACCAACTGAGCTATCCCGGCGGAAGCGGAATTCTAAGGAACCTGCGCGAATCGCGCAACCCCTCAGGCTCCCGCGCTGCGTATCAGCTTGCCAGCCGCAGCTCTTTCGGCAGGGCAAACGTGATGTTCTCGGCTTCGCCGTCGAGCTCACGCACCGTACCGGCGCCCCACGACTGCAGGCGGGCCAGCACTTCCTGCACGAGCTTCTCAGGCGCCGAAGCACCTGCCGTGACGCCGATGCGGGTCTTGCCCTCGAGCCATTCACGCTGGATGTATTCAGCGCCGTCGATGAGGTACGAAGGAACACCCTGCTTCTCGGAGAGCTCTTTCAGGCGATTGGAATTCGAGCTGTTCACGGAGCCGACCACGAGCACGATGTCGACGGCATCGGCCAGGCGACGCACGGCGTCCTGGCGATTCTGCGTCGCATAGCAGATGTCGTCCTTGCGCGGCCCTTCGATGGCGGCGAACTTCGCCCGCAGGGCGCCGATGATCGCGATCGTGTCGTCCACCGAGAGCGTCGTCTGCGTCACGAAGGCCAGCCTGTCGGCCTGCGTCGGCGTCAGCGCCGCCACGTCTTCCACGGATTCGACGAGGTAGATGCTGCCGGCATTGGCCGGGTTCCACTGGCCCATCGTGCCTTCCACCTCGGGGTGGCCGGCATGGCCGATCAGGACGACGTCGTGGCCGCCGCGGCCCAGGCGCGCCACTTCCATGTGCACCTTGGTGACGAGGGGGCACGTGGCATCGAAGACGGTCAGGCGGCGACGGTCGGCTTCTTCACGGACCGACTTCGGCACGCCGTGGGCGCTGAAGATGACCGTGGAGCCGTCCGGCACTTCGTCGAGCTCTTCGACGAACACCGCGCCATCGGCGCGCAGGCGCTCCACGACGTAGCGGTTGTGGACCACTTCATGACGCACGTAGATCGGGGCCCCGTATGACTCCAGGGCGCGCTCCACGATCGCAATGGCACGGTCTACACCGGCGCAGAACCCACGGGGATTGGCGAGAAGGATGTCCAAGGGAAACCTCAGGCGGCAAGGGGCCGCATCGGGTGAACGGGCGCCATTATCGCACGGGCTCCCGGGAGCCGGTGAACAGGCTGAAGACGATGAGCGCCACGGCGCCCACGCTGATCGCGGCATCGGCCACGTTGAACACCGCGAACGGGTAGCTGCCGATGAAGACCGAGATGAAATCGGTGACCCGGGCGGCGTGAAGCCGGTCGATGACGTTACCCAGGGCCCCGCCGACGATCAGCGCGAGCGGCAGTGCCGTCCGCCAGTCGCGACGGGCCGTGCGGGCCAGCCACACGCTGAGCATCACGCTGATCACCACGGCCAGCAGCACGAAGAACCAGCGCTGCCAGCCGGCGCTACCGGCCAGGAAGCTGAAGGCCGCGCCCGTGTTGAAGGTCAGTGTCCAGTTCAGGACGCCGGGGATCACCGGGTGAGGGATCTCCGGCTGCAGGGACGAGACCGCCCACCACTTGGTGAGCTGGTCCAGCAGGATCATGGCGAGCGAGAGCGCCAGCCACGGGAGGGCATCGGGCCTGGGGCGGATAGTCATCATCAGAACCAGCGACGGTCTTCGCCCTGCCCCGTGACGTTCTCGACGCAACGACCGCAGATCTCCGGATGTGCCGGATCGACGCCCACGTCGGGGCGATGGTGCCAGCAGCGGATGCACTTCGCGGCGTCGCTCACGGCAGCCGAGACGTACACCTCCACGCCGTCGATCTCGACCTTCTCGGCCGATGCCGGGCGCGGATCGAGATCAGCCAGCGCCACGTCGGAGGTAATGAAGAAGAAGCGCAGCTCGCCCGACGTTTCCGCCAGCGCGACCTGGGTCGGCCTGTCGGCGTGGATCGTGAGCGTCGCATCGAGCGATGCACCGATCTGGCCTGCCTTGCGCATGCCTTCGAGCACGCGCGACGCGGTCTCGCGGATCGCCAGCAGGTTCGACCACCAGCCGCGCGCCTCGCCGTCCTGGCGCGCGTCGAGACCGTCGTACCAGGTCTCGAAGAGCACGGACTCACCGGGCGAACCCGGCAGCGTGGCGTAGATCTCTTCCGCCGTGAACGTCACGACCGGGGCCAGCCAGCGCACCAGCGCCTGCAGGATGCGGTACATCGCACTCTGCGCACTCCGGCGGCCGTGGCTGTCGGTCGGCATGGTGTAGAGGCGGTCTTTCGTGATGTCGAGGTACAGCGCACCCAGCTCGTTCGTGCAGTAGTTCTGCACCCGCTGGACGATTTCGGGGAAATCGTAGCGCTCGTACGCCGCGACGATCGCCGCCTGCGTGTCGGCAGCCTGCTGCACGGCCCAGCGATCGAGGTCGAGGCAGGCGTCGGTGGCCAGCAGGTGCTTCGACGGATCGAACCCGTCGAGGTTGCCCAGCAGGAACCGCGCCGTGTTGCGGATACGACGATACGTGTCGGCGACCCGTTTCAGGATCTCGTCCGACAGCGACATCTCGTTGCGGTAATCGGTCGAGCAGATCCACAGGCGCAGGATGTCCGCGCCCAGCGTCTTCATGATGTCCTGCGGCTCGATGCCGTTGCCGAGCGACTTCGACATCTTGCGGCCGTTCACGTCCACGGTGAAGCCGTGCGTGAGGACGTGGTCGTAGGGCGCGCGGCCATGGATGGCGGCCGAAGTGAGCAGGGACGACTGGAACCAGCCGCGGTGCTGGTCGGAGCCTTCCAGGTACATGACCTTGTACTCGCTGGCATCGCCGGCCTGCAGCTCGGGCCGTGCGCCGATGACCGCGAAGTGGCTGACGCCCGAGTCGAACCACACGTCGAGGACGTCGGTAACCTTCTCGTATTTATCGGCGTCGTCGCCCAGCAGCTCGCGCGCATCGAGCGAGAACCAGGTGTCGATGCCTTCGTGCGCCACGCGGTCGGCCACCTTCCCGAGCAGCGCGACGCTGTCCGGGTGCGGCTCGTGCGTCACCTTGTCGATGAACAGGGCGATGGGCACGCCCCAGGTGCGCTGGCGCGAGATGCACCAGTCGGGACGGCCGTCGACCATGCCGGCGATGCGCTCTTCGCCCCAGCCCGGCACCCAGCGCACCGACTTGATCGACGTGAGCGCGGTGCGGCGCAGCCCGGCGGTTTCCATGCCGATGAACCACTGCGGCGTGGCGCGGTAGATCACGGGGGTCTTGTGGCGCCAGCAGTGCGGATAGCTGTGCGTCAGCTTCGCGAAGGCGAGCAGCACGCCGCGGCTGCGCAGCAGCTCCACGATGGCTTCGTTCGCCTTCCAGATATGCATGCCGGCGAACGACACGTCGCCTGCGAGCGGGAGGTCGGCGCGGTACACGCCGCGACCGTCGACGTAGTTGAGCGTGCCGATGCCGTAGTGCTGGCTGACCGTGAAATCTTCCGCGCCATGATCCGGCGACGTGTGCACGGCGCCGGTGCCGTCTTCGTCGGAGACATGTTCACCCAGCAGGATCGGCAGGTGTTTGTCATAGAACGGATGCTGCAGCGTCTGGTTTTCCAGCACGGCGCCCTGCACGGTGGCGAGCACCGTCGGGTTCTCGACGCCGTAGCGCGCCAGCGCCTTGCCGACGAGGGCGGAAGCGACGACCAGCAGCAACGGCTTGCCGTCGCGTGTCGCACCTTCCACCAGCGAGTAGTCGATCTCGCCACCCAGCGACACGGCCTGGCTGGCCGGGAGCGTCCATGGCGTGGTGGTCCAGATGGGCACGGCGATCACGGCGTCGCCGGTGGCGACACCGAACAGCGCGCCGAAGGCCACCGGATTGATGACGTCGTAGGCCACGTCCACGGCGGGCGACGTGCGCTCGGCGTATTCGATCTCGGCCTCGGCCAGTGCGGAGCCGCAGTCGAAGCACCAGTACACCGGCTTCGCGCCACGCACGACGTGCCCGTTGTCGAACACGCGGGCGAGCGCGCGGATCATGTCGGCTTCGTAGGTGAAGTCGAGTGTGCGGTACGGCTTTTCCCAGTCGCCCAGCACGCCGAGACGCTTGAAATCGGTCCGCTGGAGGTCGATCTGCGCCATGGCGTACTCGCGGCATTTCTGCCGGAACGCCGCGGCGTCGAGCTTGTCGCCCGCCTTGCCGAATTTCTTCTCGATGGCGATCTCGATCGGCAGCCCATGGCAGTCCCAGCCCGGCACGTACGGTGCGCGGTAGCCGGCCATCAGCTTCGACTTCACGACGACGTCCTTCAGGACCTTGTTGACCGCGTGGCCCAGGTGGATCGCGCCATTGGCATACGGCGGGCCGTCGTGCAGGACGAACACCTTGTCGCGGCCGGCGGCCTTTTCCTGGATCTGTGCATAACGACCCACGCGCTCCCAGTTCGCCAGCCAGGTGGGCTCGCGCTTGGGAAGATCGCCGCGCATCGGGAAATCCGTCTGCGGCAGGTTGATGGTGTTCTTGTAATCCTGGGTCATCGCTGGGCAACCATGGGGTTTGGGGCATCGACAAGCATGAGGTTCATGCCAAGCGCCTGCCGGGCGGCGATCTCGTCCTTCCGCATCTGCACGGTAAGGGCGTCGAGGCCGTCGAATTTTTCTTCGTCGCGCAGTTTACGGACGAACTCCACGGCGATACGCATGCCATAGAGATCACCGGAGAAATCGAAAAGATGAGCTTCGAGCAACGGCTCGGCCACTTCGTTCACCGTGGGACGCACTCCGAGGCTGGCCACGCCGGGCCAGCTGCAGGGGCCTTCGCCGATGCCGATGCGTACCGCGAAAATCCCGTGGATCGGGCTCGCCCTCTCCCTGAGATGGATATTCGCCGTGGGATAACCAAGGGTGCGCCCGAGCTGCGCGCCGTGCTCCACGTGCCCGTCGATGACGAACGGACGCCCGAGCAGCGCCGCCGCTTCGGCGAAGCGACTTTCAGCCAGCAGCGTGCGCACCCGGGTGGACGACACGCGCTCGCCTTCCACCATGACGGGAGGCACGGCGTGGGTCGTGAAACCTAGCTCGGCACCCATGCGCTGGAGCAGGGCGAAGTCGCCGCTGCGCCTGTGGCCGAAACGGAAGTCTTCACCAACCCACACCTCGCGGGCGGCAAGGCGCCCGACGACCACGCGGCGCACGAAATCTTCCGCGGACATGTGGGTCAGCGCGTCGTCGAAGCGCAGCGACAGCAGCTCGCGGACCCCGGCGGCCGTCATGCCTTCCGCCTTCTCGCGCACATCGGAAAGACGCGGGACGGGCACCGGCGAGAAGAAGGCACGCGGCAGCGGCTCGAACGTGATCACGGCCGAAGCCAGGCCACGCGCGGTCGACCGGCGCTGCACCTCGTCCAGAATCGTCTGGTGACCCAGGTGCAGGCCGTCGAAAGCGCCAATGGCGACGATGCTGCCCTCGGGCGCGAGGCAGGGCCCGTCGACATCGCGATGGAGTCGCAGCGTCATGCGTGGGCGCCCCTGGATCGATGCGGAATAAAAGCCATCGGGCCAGTATAGCGGGGCTGCTCAGCGGGCGCGCAGGTCGCGGAGCCGGAAACCCATGGCGAACAGGGCGACCACGTAGGCGCCGCCACCGGCACCGACCAGCAGCGCGAGACGCCAGACGCGCACCCACTTGTCGACGTCGCTCCAGTCGGGCCACAGGTGCAGGCCGGCGAGCAGCACCGCGACCATGGCGGCACAGCCGACGCCGAGGCGAACCAGATGAGGACCCCACCCCGGCTGGCGCGTGTAGACGCCGGCCTTACCCAGCCAGCGCCAGAGCAGCAGCAGGTTGATGTAGCTCGCCAGCGCGCTGGCCATGCCCAGGGCCATGTGCAGGCCCGGGATGGCGGATAGCGCCTCGAACCATGAGCCCGCTTTCTGCGCCGGCGTCGCCCACAGCCAGAACAGCAGGGCAAGGAACAGCACGTTGAAGACCATGTTCGACACCAGCGACGCCACGCCGGCGCGAACCGGCGTGCGGGTGTCCTTGCGTGCGTAGAACGCCGGCAGCACGACCTTGACCAGCGCGAAGGCGGGAAGCCCGAAACTGAGCGCCGAGATCGACATGGACGCCATCTTCGTATCGAACGCGGAGAACCGGCCGTGCTGGAAAATGGTCGCCACCAGCGGCGTCGACAGGATCATCAGCGCGAACATCGCCGGCACGGCGATAAGCAGCGTGGTACGCAGGCCCCAGTCGAGCGCGCGGGAAAAACCATCCTTGTCGGTCGCCACGTGGTGCCGCGACAGGGACGGCAGGATCACGGTGCCCAGCGCCACGCCGAACACGCCCAGCGGCAGCTCCAGGAACCGGTCGGCCTGGGACAGCCAGCTCTGCGAGCCCGCGATGAGCAGCGAGGCGATGACCGTGTCGAGCAGCAGGTTGATCTGCGCCACGGACGAGCCGAACAGCGTCGGCACCATCAGCCGCATGATCCGGCGCACGTCGGGCGACGACCAGCCCCAGCGCGGCAGCGCCAGCAGGTCCAGCTGGCGCAGCGTGGGCAGCTGGAAAGCCAGTTGCAGCACGCCTGCGACCAGGATGGCCCAGCCCATCGCCATGATGGGCGTATGGAGCCTGGGCGCGAGCCACAGCGCACCCGCGATCATGCAGAGGTTGAGAATGACGGGGGTGAGCGCCGGTAACCCGAACCTGTGGAAGCTGTTCAGCGCGCCGCCGCTCAGGGCCGTGAGCGAGACGAAGAGCAGGAACGGGAACGTCAGTCGCAGCAGGTTCACCGTCAGGCTGAATTTCTCGGGCGAATCGACCGCACCCGGGGAAAACAGCGCCGTCACCTGCGGGGCGAAGATCAGCCCCACGGCGACCACCAGCAGCAGGATGCCGCCGAGGGTGCCCGATGTGCGCGCCATCAGGTCCTTCAGGTCGGCGTGCGGCCGGGTTTCCTTTACCTCGGTGAAAACCGGGACGAAAGCCGTGGAAAACGAGCCCTCCGCGAACAGCCGCCGCATGAAATTGGGGATACGGAAAGCGACCCAGAAGGCGTCGGTGGCGGCGTTGGCACCGAATGACGCGTTGATCGCCATGTCGCGTACCAGGCCAAGGACACGCGAAATCATGGTCATGCCGCTGAACGACAGGACGCCGCGAAGAAGACTGGGGGCTTTCATCCGTGTGTGGACTACCTGGGTGGGATCGCGAACGCGTAGTTTGACAGCCGCAGCAAGGCGGAGGACAGTCCGTCTTCTGGATTTTCCCGGGCGCCTGACCCGACCCGCCCTGCGGACCCGCTTTTGCGGGGCCTAAGCTATTGACGCGAGCCGTCTTTGGCATCAAAATGGGCGTCTTTATTAAAACCAACAGAACTCTGGAGCCTTACCTTGGCCAACATCAAGTCCGCGAAGAAGCGTGCGCGTCAGTCGGAGCAGCGCCGTCTGCGCAACGTCAGCGCGCGTTCCATGGTGCGTTCCGCACTGAAGAAGGTCGTCAAGGCGATCGACGCCAAAGATAAGGCTGGCGCAGTCACGGCCTATGCCGTTGCCGTGCCGGTGATGGATCGTTATGCCGCTCGCGGCCTGATCCACAAGAACAAGGCTGCCCGTCACAAGAGCCGCCTGAACGCGAAGATCCGCGACCTGGCGTAATTGCCTGCGCGACATCGCTGTTTGCAGAAAAGCCGGCGCAAGCCGGCTTTTTTGTGTCTGACATCCCGCGGATCGAATCACCCGCGCCGTGCCACTGCCCGCCCGCCCATGCCCTTGCCACGCGCGCCGTGCCCTTGCCTCCCGCGCCGTGCCTTGCTGCCCGCGCCGTGCTTTGCTGCCGGGCGCCATGCCGTTGTAGGAGCGCGCCCTGCGCGCGAACCCTCGAAACAGCAAAAACGAAAGAGGCTTTGCGCTGACCAGGGCGGGCGGTCAGACCGCTCGCTTCGATCAAGGCAAAGCCTCTTTCACACCGCTTCCTGCCGAGGGTTCGCGCGCAGGGCGCACTCCTACAAAAAGCGCAAAGGGCGCGCCCCTATAGAAACCTCGCTTACAGCGACTCGCCGCGCATACGCACGTCGTCGGTCACTTCCTTGTTGTCGCGCTGCTTCGCGCGCTCGGCATCGAAGAACTGCTGGACCTTCAGGCAGACGTCCCACGTACCCACTTCGCCGGCCGCGGAGATCAGGAACCAGGGATCCTTCCATTCCAGGCGGGCAATGATGTCGTCGGCCACGGCCTGCAGCTCGTCCTGGTCCGAGAATACGTCGGACTTGTTGATCACCAGCCAGCGCGGACGCTCGACAAGCTCTGCATCGAATTCCTGCAGCTCCTTCTCGATGGTGCGCACCTGCTCGACCGGATCCGAACCATCAAGCGGGCGGATGTCGACGACGTGCAGCAGCAGACTCGTGCGCGACACGTGGCGCAGGAACTGGATGCCGAGACCGGCGCCTTCGGCCGCACCCTCGATGATGCCCGGGATGTCGGCGACGACGAAACTCTGGTCCGTGCCGATGCGCACGACACCCAGGTTCGGGTGCAGCGTGGTGAACGGGTAGTCCGCGACGCGCGGCGTCGCTGCCGACACGGCACGGATGAACGTGCTCTTGCCTGCATTCGGGAAGCCCAGCAGACCGACGTCTGCCAGCAGGCGAAGCTCGAGCTTGAGGTCGCGCACCTCACCGGGCGTACCCGGCGTGGACTTGCGCGGCGCCCGGTTCACCGAGCTCTTGAAATGGATATTGCCGAGGCCACCACGACCGCCCTGCGCCACTTTCATGCGCTGGCCGTGGGCCGTGAGGTCGCCGATTTCCTCGTCGGTATCGACGTTGGTGATGACCGTGCCCACGGGGACGCGGACATCGGTGTCGGCACCGCCCTTGCCGTACATCTGGCTGCCCATGCCGCCCTGCCCGCGCGGCGCCTTGAAGGCGCGCATGTGGCGGAAATCCACGAGTGTGTTCAGGCCTTCATCGGCAACCAGCCAGACCGACCCACCGTTGCCGCCGTCACCACCATCGGGACCGCCGAACGGAATGAATTTTTCGCGACGGAAGCTGACGCATCCGCTGCCGCCGTCACCGGCCGAGACTCTGATCTGCGCTTCGTCGACAAATTTCATGGGTTGGACCTGGAGTAAAAAGTGATGCTGCATTACAAACGAAAAGCCCCGCCGTTGGCGGGGCCCTCGCTATCGCGCCTGGATAGGCTTACGCCTGAACGACGTCGACAAACTTACGACCCTTCTCGCCACGAACCTTGAAGGCAACCGTGCCATCAACGAGGGCGAAGAGGGTGTGGTCGCGGCCGAGGCCGACGCCCACGCCAGCGTGGAACTTGGTGCCACGCTGACGAACGATGATGTTGCCGGCTTCAACAGCCTGGCCGCCATAGATCTTCACACCGAGATACTTCGGGTTCGAATCGCGACCGTTGCGGCTGGAACCTACGCCTTTTTTATGTGCCATGACTCATATCTCCCAACAGATCAGGCGTTGATGCCAGTGATCTCGATTTCGGTGTAATGCTGACGATGTCCCTGCGTACGCTTGTAGTGCTTACGACGACGGAACTTGACGATGCGGATCTTATCCGCGCGACCGTGGGCACGAATTTTCGCGCTGACGGTTGCACCGGCGACCAGAGGGGCGCCAATGGTGACCGACTCGCCTTCGCCTACCAGGAGAACCTGATCAAACTGGAAGGTGGAATCGACTTCGGCGGTGAGCAGCTCGACGCGCAGGATTTCGCCTGCCATCACACGATACTGCTTGCCACCGGTCTTGATGACTGCGTAGCTCATGGGTAATTCCTGTTGCTGATTATGTAGTTCTTTTTAGGGTCGTGCGGGTGTTGCGAATCGCGAATTATAGCCAAAGGGAAAAGGCAAGGTCAATCAGGCGGTTAAGATTTCCGGGACCTGCTGAGCCAAGGGCTCGGGTTCGAAAAGAATGGCAGGCAGATCAGGCATTTACCGTGGGAGCGTGCCCTGCACGCGACGGCTCCTCGCGAGGAGCTGTCGCGCGCAGGGCGCGCTCCCACCGGGTCGGGTCATCCCCGGACGCATGGTCAGGCCATGCCCCGACGCGCCGTTATTCTTCCTGCCATGCCCGGACGCCCCGTTATTTCTTCCTGGTCGGCGCCGGGGCGGGTTTGGCGGGAGCGGGCGAAGCAGCCGAACCCGTCGCGGGGCACTGGCCCTGGGCGTTGAGCGTGCCCTGGCCCTGCAGCTGGGTGATCATCTGCTGACCACGCTCCTGGCCCCACTGCTTGCCGATCTGCATGCCTTCGGCCATGGTCGCCGGCATCTGCGTGATGACCTTCTGCCCCAGCGGCGAGCGGTAGAACTTCAACAGGCCGTCGATATCTTCCGCGGTGAAGTGCTTCTGGTAGACCGGCACCATGCGGCCGATCAGCTGGTTGGTCGCATTGGCGTCGACGAAGCCCTGCCAGTAGCTGGCGGGAACACAGGGCAGCGCGTTCTGCATGACGCCCGCCATCTGGCTGTTCATCTGGCTGAGCATGCGGCCCATGCCGACGGCGTCCATGAGCTGGCGAACCTGTGCCTCGCTCGGCGCGGCCGCGAGCGCCTGCCCGCCGGTACACGCCAGCACGATCCCGACCGCGATCCCGGTCCACTTACGCATGAGCTTCTCCTCTTATCAGTGAATGCCGCGCCCCTCCCCGGGGTGCCCCATCCTAGCCGAGATAGCCTTCGACCGATGCCCGAAAGAGGCAGCGACCGATGGGCGACCAGGGGCCCGGAGCGCCCGCCTGAACCGCCATACGTCGACGCGGAATGAAGGCGCGGAACCCTTGGTATAGTCATCCGCTTCCCCCATTCATGCAGGCACATGAACAGCATTCGCATCCGGGGCGCCCGTACCCACAATCTCAAGAACATCGACCTCGACCTGCCCCGCGATCGCCTGATCGTGATCACGGGGCTGTCCGGGTCCGGCAAATCCTCGCTGGCTTTCGACACGATTTATGCCGAAGGCCAGCGTCGCTATGTCGAGTCCCTGTCTGCATACGCCAGGCAGTTCCTCTCGATCATGGAAAAGCCGGACGTGGACACGATCGAAGGGCTCTCGCCCGCGATCTCGATCGAACAGAAGTCGACGTCCCATAATCCCCGCTCCACCGTCGGTACGATCACCGAGGTGTACGACTACCTGCGCCTGCTTTATGCGCGGGTCGGCACGCCGCGATGCCCGACCCACGGCATAGCGCTGGAGGCACAGACCGTCAGCCAGATGGTCGACGCCGCCATGGCGCTCGACGCCGAGAAGCGCTGGATGCTCCTTGCCCCGGTCATCCGGGAGCGCAAGGGCGAGCACATGCAGGTATTCGAGCAGCTCAGGGCACAGGGCTTCGTCCGTGCGCGCGTGGATGGCGAGGTCTACGACCTCGACGCCGTGCCGCCGCTCACGCTGCGACAGAAGCACACCATCGAGGCGGTCATCGACCGCTTCCGCCCGCGCGACGACATCAAGCAGCGCCTGGCCGAGTCGTTCGAGACGGCGCTCCGCCTGGGCGAGGGCATCGTGACCCTGGTCGACATGGACGACAAAAAGGCCGACGAACAGCTCTTCTCGTCGCGTTTCTCTTGCCCGATGTGCGACTACTCGCTGCCGGAACTCGAGCCACGCCTGTTCTCCTTCAATTCCCCGGTGGGCGCCTGCCCGACCTGCGATGGCCTCGGCGTCACGCAGGTATTCGATGGCACGCGCGTGGTCGGCCACCCCGAACTGAGCCTGGCCGGCGGCGCGGTCCGTGGCTGGGACCGCCGCAACGCGCACTATTTCCAGCTGATCCTGTCGCTGGCGAAGCACTATGGCTTCGATGCGGAAACCCCGTGGCGTGAACTGCCGAAGACGATCCAGAACGTCGTGCTGAACGGCTCGGGCCGGGATGTCATTCCGTTCCGTTACCTGACCGACCGTGGCGGCAAGGTCACCCGCGAACACAAGTTCGAGGGCATCCTGCCCAACCTCGAGCGTCGCTACCGCGAGACCGAGTCGACGGCGGTGCGCGAGGAACTGTCGCGCTACATCGCCGATCACCCCTGCCCTGACTGCGGTGGCCAGCGCCTCAACCCGTCGGCGCGCAACGTCTTCGTCGCCGACCGTGCGATCCCGGAACTCACCTCGCTCGCCATCGATCGCGCGCTCGCGTTCTTCGAGGGCCTGAAGCTGTCCGGCTGGCGCGGCGAGATCGCGGTGAAGATCGTCAAGGAAATCAGCGAGCGCCTGACCTTCCTCAACGATGTCGGCCTCAACTACCTCACGCTCGATCGCCAGGCAGATTCCCTCTCCGGCGGCGAGGCGCAGCGCATTCGCCTCGCCAGCCAGATCGGCGCCGGCCTGGTGGGTGTCATGTACGTGCTGGATGAGCCGTCGATCGGCCTGCACCAGCGTGACAACGAGCGCCTGCTCGGCACCCTGACCCGCCTGCGTGACCTCGGCAATACGGTCATCGTCGTGGAACACGACGAAGATGCCATCCGCGCCGCCGACCACATCCTGGACATCGGTCCGGGTGCCGGCGTGCATGGCGGTTACATCGTGGCCGAAGGCACCATCGACGAGGTGCTCGCGAATCCGGACTCCGTGACCGCGAAGTACCTCACGGGCGAACGCGGCATCCGCGTGCCCGAGAAGCGCCGCGAAGCGCGAGACGGCCAGTGGATCGAGCTTAAGGGCGCATCGGGCAATAACCTGAAGGACGTGGACGTCCGCATACCGGTGGGTACGTTCACCTGTATCACCGGCGTCTCGGGCTCGGGCAAATCCACGCTCATCAACGATACGTTCTACCGCCTTGCCGCCATGCAGCTCAACGGCGCCGGCGAGCAGCCTGCGCCCTACGAATCCATCGAAGGCCTGGAGCTGTTCGACAAGGTGGTCGACATCGACCAGTCGCCGATCGGCCGTACGCCGCGCTCGAACCCCGCCACTTATACGGGCCTCTTCACGCCGCTGCGCGAGCTTTACGCGCAGGTCCCGGAGTCACGCCAGCGGGGTTACGCGTCGGGTCGCTTCAGCTTCAACGTCCGCGGCGGACGCTGCGAGGCCTGCGAAGGCGACGGCATGATCAAGGTGGAGATGCACTTCCTGCCGGACGTGTACGTGCCCTGCGATGTGTGCCACGGGAAACGCTATAACCGCGAAACGCTGGAAGTGCTCTACAAGGGGCACACCATCGCCGACGTGCTGGCCATGACGGTGGAAGACGCGTTCAAGCTGTTCGAAAACGTGCCGGTCATCGCGCGCAAACTGGAAACGCTGCGTGCCGTCGGCCTCGACTACATCAAGCTGGGCCAGAGCGCGACCACGCTTTCCGGCGGCGAGGCGCAGCGCGTGAAGCTGTCGAAGGAACTGTCCAAGCGCGACACGGGCAGCACGCTGTACATCCTCGATGAGCCGACCACGGGCCTGCACTTCCACGATATCGAGCAGTTGCTCGACGTCCTGCACAAGCTGGTCGAGCACGGCAATACGGTAGTCGTCATCGAGCACAACCTCGACGTGATCAAGACGGCCGACTGGCTGGTCGATCTCGGCCCCGAGGGTGGCGCAGGCGGCGGCAGGATCCTCGTCAGCGGCACCCCGGAAACAGTCGCTGCGACCAGGGAATCGCACACCGGCCGTTTCCTGCAGACGCATCTGAAGGCGGCCGGCTCATCCGCGAAAGCTACCGCCAGATCGACGGCGAAGAAGTCCGACGCCACCCGACCCGCGACGTCGAAAGCGGAGGCGGCGAAGCCGGCTCCTGCAAAGACCGCTGCGACGAAAGCCGCCGCGGCGAAGCCTGCCGCGGCAAAGACGCCGACAAGGAAAACGGCGGTCGAACCCGCCACGAAGAAGCCGCCGGCGAAGCCGGTGCCCGCCGCGAAAAAGAAGAAGACTGCATGACGACCGAAGCCACGGCGACGCCATCGCCCCGACCGCTCTTCATCACACCCATGGACGTGCGCTGGCAGGATCTCGACGCGTACAACCACGTCAACAATGCGAACTACCTCGTCTACCTGCAGGAGGCTCGCATCAAGTGGCTGCAGCAGCTTCCCGACAGGTGGTACGGCGAAGACGGCGCGCCGGTGATGGCGCACAGCGAAATCAATTACCGCCTGCCGATCGAATGGCCGGCGGATATCCGGATCGAGCTCTTCGTCAATCGCATCGGCACCAGCTCCATGACGATCGGGCACCGCATCGTACGTAGCGACGACGCCACGAAGATCCATTGCGACGGCAGCGTCACCATGGTCTGGATCAACCCGAAGACGGGGCGGCCGGTTCCGGTACCCGACGCGGTGCGCGATGCCGTGGCAGCTGCCGAACCCCGGTAAGGGGCTCGCCGCGAGCGTCACTCGCAAGAGATCACGACCGTTCATTTGTCGCAGGTATGATCCGGCAGGACCCTCAAGGAGAGACCCATGCCGAGCCGTTTCCTCGTACTTGCGATCGCCAGCGCCGTTGCCCTCCCCGCCCTCGCGGCAGATGAGCGCACGGCGCTGACGCTTTATCGGGCCGACAGTGACCAGCTTTTCGCGACGGGTAGCGACGCCGTCTCCGGCGATGGCTATGCCATCGTGCACGAACGCCGTTCGTTCTCCCTGACTGGCGACACGCAGGACCTCTCCATCGACGGCTTGCCTGCCGCACTCGACAGCGAAGCCCTGTCACTGCGTTTCCCGGGTAATGGCACGCGCGTTGTTTCCCAGCGACTCCTGTTGGGCCAGGGTTTCGACGGCGCGGTCGCCGGCCTGGTGGGTCACAACGTGACGGCAGTGGGCGACTCAGGCCAGCCCATCGCGTCCGGCACGCTGGTCAGGGGCGGCGATACGCTCGTCATCCGCGACGCCGGCGGTCAGGCGAGCCTGATCCGGAACTACGCCGCCTTGCGCGCCAGCGATGCCAACGACTTTGCCCGCGGATCGACGTTGCAAGTGCGCGTTGCCGGTAGTGGCAAGGGCCAGACGACCGCTCAGCTCGACTATCCCACCTCCGGACTCGGCTGGCGCGGTGCGTACGTTGCAACGCTATCCCCGGACGCGACCTGTCGCATGAGCTTCGACGCATCTGCCAGCATCGCCAACCGCAGCGGCAGGGACTGGAAGAACGTGTCCCTGAAACTCGTCGCCGGCGATGCCAACCGGGCAAAGGCTCCGCCCCAGCCCAAGGTATTCATGGCGCGTGCCGCGCCGGCACCGATGGCCATGGCTGACGCCGCCGAGATGCAGCAGGCAACGCTCGGCGACCTTCACACGTACGCGCTTCCCACCGCCGTGGACCTGCCGGACGGTAGCGTGACCCAGACGCCGATCTACGAAGGCCGCACACTCGATTGCGAGCGCAAGGCCATCTACGACACGAACATGCGTTACTACGGGTCAGCCCCGCGCACGGAGAAGGACATCGGCCAGCCACGCGACGTGCCGGTCGTGTCCACCCTTGGCTTCAAGGCGTTCGACGCATTGCCGGCAGGCTACATCCGGGTACTCACCGTAGACCGCGACCGCAACGCCGAGCTGTTGGGCGAAGGTCGTCTGTCCGATACGCCCAAGGGCAAGGACACCACGGTGTCGCTCGGCAATGCGTTCGACTTGACGGCGAAACGCGAACAGACCAGCTTCACGGCCAACCCGGGCGCGCACGCCATGGATGAAGGGACGCGGATCACGCTGGCCAATGCCGGCGACGTCAAGCGCACCATTTTCGTCCGTGAGCATCCAAGCCGCTGGAACGCGTGGACGCTGACGTCGTCGTCGGTGAAGCCGTCGAAGACGTCACCTGAGCAGATCGAATTCCAGGTCGATATCCCCGCCCACGGCTCCGTGAACCTGGATTACGCCGTGCGCTACACATGGACCGATGCCGACGTGCCGCACTGAGCGACACGTTCCTGCCTGACGCGTTTCCGGACCGCGCTGCGGCAAGCCTTCCGCATCCGCCCGGACCATAATCGGCTGACACCACGACGGACACGAATCCATGCTCGATATCCTCCTGCACGACAGCGACATCCACGAAATCCGCATGGCCCGTCCTCCGGTCAATGCGCTCGACATCAGCCTGGTACGTGCTCTGCGAGACGCGATCGCCGAAGCGCCGGCGAACGGCGCGCGGGGAATCGTGCTTTCGGGTGCGGAAGGCATGTTCTCGGCGGGTGTCGACGTACCTGCCCTGCTGCAGCGGGATCGCCAGGGCGTGGGTGAATTCTGGGCGGAGTTCTTCGCGCTGTGCGGGAGCATCGCGGCGTCATCGATTCCCGTCGTGGCTGCCATCACCGGTCATGCCCCGGCGGGTGGCGCGGTGCTCGCGCTGTTCTGCGATTACCGCATCATGGCGCACGGCATCTACAAGATCGGATTGAACGAGGTGCAGGTCGGGCTGTCCGTGCCGGAGCCGATCCAGTTCGCCATGCGCCGGATCGTCGGGGCTTACCGCGCCGAACGGCTGCTGGTGGCAGGCACGCTGGTGGATGCCGAGCAGGCGCATGCCATCGGCCTCGTCGATGAGCTCCCCACGGTCGAACAGGTCGTCGTGAGATCGGTGCTGTGGCTGGCCGACCTGCTCAAGGCACCGCCGAAGGCGATGTCGCGCACCCGCGCGATCGCGCGCGCGGACCTCGTTGAAGTATGGGGTGACACGACGAACCTGCTCGATCCGGGGTTCATCGATGATTTCTTCGGCGAAGAAACCCAGGGCGTGATGCAGGCGCTGGTTGCACGATTGAAGTCGCGCCAGGCCTAGCCGCCAACACGTAGGAGCGCGCCCCGCGCGCGACATCTTTTCGCGACAGCCTCCGGACTTTTACGCCACGGCCTCCGGACTTTTTTGCAACGGTCTCCGGACTTTTACGCCACGGCCTTGGGACTTTGCGACAGCCTCCGGACGCACGCGCTGGAGTGGAGGTACGGCCTCGATATGTCGCGCGCAAGGCGCGCTCCTACGGGTGGGTGAGCGCTTTCAGGACTTCGATGTCTGCGGGGGCCAGGGCCCACGATGACATCTCGGCTGGATGGAGCCACTCCAGGGCGGATGCATCGAGGGGCTGCACCTCGCCGCTCCAGTGCGAGACGCGGATAGCTTCCAGCGAGATCGGGCGATCGCCCTTGTCCCATGCCACCCGGACCACCGGCGTGAAGGTCGAGGGATCCGCCGCGATACCCAGCTCTTCTTCCAGCTCGCGCACCAGCGCAGCGTGCGCCGTTTCGCCCGGCTCGACCTTGCCACCCGGAAACTCCCAGAAGCCGGCAAGGTGCTTGCCCGGCGGACGCTGAGCGACCAGCACGCGCCCCTCGGCGTCGACGAGAACGCCCGCGACGACATGCATCATCCGTTGTGGACGTATTCGACCATGTCGAACGGGTGCGCATGCTCCTTGTCAGCGGCATGATGCACGCGCGACACCTCGGTCCAGTGCTTGAAATCGATGCCGGGGAAGAAGGCATCGGCACCATCCACGGCGGCGTAGACCCAGGTGAGGTACAGCCGCTGCGCGTAGGGAAGCGCTTCGCGGAATACTTCACCGCCACCGATCACCATGAGGCCCGTATTGCTGCAGCTCGCCTGCGCCTCCTGGATGGAGCGCACGGTGACCTGGCCCGGGAACGGTGCCTCGCCCTTGCGCGACAGGACGTAATTCACGCGCCCCGGCAGCGCCTTGCCGATGGATTCCGCCGTCTTGCGGCCCATGAGCACGGGCTTGTCGAGCGTGAGCTGCTTGAAATACCGGAGATCGTCGGGGAGGTGCCATGGCAGGCCGCCTTTTTTGCCGATGGCAAAGTTTTCATCGAGCGCGGCAACCAGGGAAACGGCCATGAAACTTCCTTTACGTCAGATCGGAACGGAACAAGCGAGAAATCGTGCCGTGCGGATAGTAGCCCCCTGCGGCATCCGGGGGAACTAACGAGCGTTTGATTCGGCGCTACCGGGTTTTCTTGAGCGCGGTCGCCTTGTGCGCCGCCTTCGCGCCCGTCTTGTCACTGGTGACGATGAATTCGGGGTTGTCGCTGGACGCCGCGACACGGTGGCCCTTGATCTTCGTCGGTGACGTAATCTTCTTCTCGACCTTGCCGGTTGTCTTGCCCTGCGAGGTCTCCCAGCTCACCTTGTCGCCGGATTTCAGCGTGGCCATGCCGCTCTCCCGTCATCGTCAGGAGCGCAGTGTGCGCGGATCGCCGTGCAGGGCCCGTGCGCGTCGGATCACGGCGCACGTGGGCCCGCCCGTCACGCCTTGTCGATGATCGCGGCGAGCGCGTCCTCGACCGACACCGTGCCTTTCAATGGTGCGCCCTCGAAGCAGATCCAGCCTTCATTGAAGCCGTCGATCATGCGCATGCGCGGCTGCGGGTTCTGCATGCCCTGCCCTGTGAACAGACGCTCCCAGTCTGACCGGACGACGGCTTCGGCCCTCACATCACGTCCAAGCAAGCGCCCGAGCGCCTCGGCCAGGTCATCGGGCGACACGTGCTGCGGCCCTTCGAGTTCCACCACCCGCCGCCCCGTCCACGGCTCCTGCAACAGCGCAGCGGCCGTGCGCCCGACATCGGTGCTGGAGACCATCGGAATCGCCCGGCCCAGCGGCTGGAGGTAGCTCTGGATCACGCCACGCTCGCGCGCTGCCACGATATCCCACAGGGTGTTCTCGATGAACCAGCCGGGACGCAGGAAGGTGACGGGAACCGGCAGGTCGCCCAGCAAACTTTCGACGATACCGAGCTGCGACAGGAGGTTGTCCTGCGTCGCCTGTGCACCAATGGTCGACAGACAGACCACGCGAGAAGGCTTCGCCGCGACGAGTGCCTGGCGGACCGCTTCACCGATGCTGCGCGTCTCCGGATAGTTCTCGCCCGGGTCGAAATGCGGCGGGATGAGGATAAACACCGCTTCGGCGCCGGTGAAGGCATCTTTCAACGCCGCGGCGTCGTGCATGTCCGCGACGGCGAGGTCCACACCCAGGGCACTCCACGGTGCCGCGCGCCCGGCGTCCCGCACCACCGCACGAACTGGCCTGGCCGCTGCCAGCAATGCGCGTGCCACCACGCCTCCGACCTGTCCTGTGATACCTGTCACGACGTACATGGTGCTGACCTCGCTGGTTTGTTGAGCCGCAAGTCTCCCCGACGGCATTCGATAAGGCGATATCATCAACGTCATTACATTCATGCGGCTGGCGCATATGGCGGGATTCAACGAGCGAAACCTCGATGGAATGGGGGTGTTTATTGCCATCGTGGAAGCAGGAAGCTTCGTCGGCGCCGGCGAGGCGCTAGGGATGTCACAGCCGGGAGTCAGTCGGGCAGTAGCCCGGCTTGAGTCACGACTGGGTATCCGCCTGTTCGACCGCACCACCCGGTCCGTCTCGCTGACGGACGACGGTCGCCGGTTTTACGACGACGTGGTTCCCCTGCTCGGCGGGCTTGAAGAGGCGACTACCCTTGCGTCGGGCGGTGCCAACGCGGTCCAGGGACGCATGCGCGTCAATGTCGACCCCCTTTTCTCCCGCACGCTACTGGGCGCGCAGGTGCCGACGTTTCTCGACACGTATCCCGCGGTCGAACTGGAGCTGGTCGCGCGCGACCAGCTCGGCGACATGGTGGCGGAAGGCTTCGACCTGGCTATTCGCTTCGGCGAGCCGCGCGTTTCCAGCCTTGCCGCCCGCAAGCTGCTGGATACACGGATACTCACGGTCGCAGCGCCCGATTACCTGTCGCGGAAAGGCCGACCTGCCACGCCTGCTGACGTCGCGACCGGCGGACATACCTGCATCGAATTCCGCGACCCGATCACGGCCCGGCCCTTCAGCTGGTCGTTCCAGCAAGAACGTCGCGTCGTCGAGATACAGACGCACGGCCGCCTCACCGTCAACGACGTAGGCACCATGCAGAGCGCCTGCCTTGCCGGTTACGGCATGGCACAGATGATGGCCTTTGGCATCGAGCCCCTGTTGGCCGACGGCTCGCTCATCGACGTGTTCCCCGACTGGCCCGACGAACGCTTCCCGCTCTATGCGCTGCACCCGTCACGCCGCCACCTCCCTGCCAGGACGCGGGCATTCCTCGATTTCGTGGTGGAACTTACGAACCGATGGTCTGCACCGATCCGCCGTCCACCCGCCAGTTAGCCCCGTTCACGAAGCTCGCCCTTTCGGAACAGAGGAATGCGATCACCAAAGCAACCTCACCCACCTCGCCGCGACGACCCCGGCTTCGGCCAGAAGCCGTGCCGTCTCGAGGCCTATGCCGGAATCAGCGCCGGTGATGAGCGCCTTGCGCCCTTTGATACCGAGGTCCATGGGTCACTCCTTACAGGGAAGCGACCATGTAAACGCCTGCGTCGTCGGGACGGCGTCAAGCTTTGCCGAAGAGTCCATCAATCAGCTGCGCGAACCGACGCCTCCGGATCACACCGCCACGGGCGCCTTGATAGGCGGATACGGATCGTAGTCGACGATCGCGACGTCCTCGAAGCGAAACGCGAAGATATCGGTGACGTCGGGATTCAGTACCAGCTTCGGCAGCGGACGCGGTTCGCGCGCGAGCTGCCGATCCGCCTGTTCCAGATGATTGGAATACAGGTGCGCGTCGCCGATGGTGTGCACGAAGTCGCCGGGCTGCAGGCCGGTGACCTGCGCGACCATGTGCGTGAGCAGTGCATAGCTCGCGATATTGAACGGGATGCCCAGGAAGATGTCGCCCGACCGCTGGTACAGCTGGCACGAGAGTTTTCCGTCTGCCACGTAGAACTGGAACATCGTGTGGCAGGGCATGAGGGCCATCTTCGGCAGTTCGCCCACGTTCCATGCGGAGACGATCAGCCGGCGCGAATCGGGGTTGCGTCTGATCTCGTCCACGACCCAGCGGATCTGGTCGACCACCTGGCCGTCGGCCGTGGGCCATGCACGCCACTGGCGGCCATACACGGGACCGAGGTCGCCGTTTTCATCGGCCCATTCGTCCCAGATGCTGACGCCGTTTTCCTTCAGGTACGCGGTGTTCGTGTCGCCCTGCAGGAACCAGATCAGCTCATGGATGATCGACCGCAGGTGGAGCTTCTTCGTGGTGACGAGCGGGAAACCTTTCGACAGGTCGTAGCGCATCTGCCAGCCGAAGACGCTGCGCGTGCCGGTGCCGGTGCGGTCGGATTTCTCGGCGCCGTGGTCGCGCACGTGGCGAAGGAGATCGAGGTAAGCCTTCATCGTCGTCGGCCGGTATCAGGTGGCGGAAGCGCGCACGGGCACGGCCGCTGCCATCGGCGCCACGGGAGCGCGGCGCGAGAGCATCAGCATGGCGATGCCGAACAGGATCAGCGGCACGGACAGGATCTGGCCCATCGTGACCCAGCCAAAGGCGAGGTAGCCGAGCTGGGCATCCGGCACGCGGACGAATTCCACCGCGAAACGGAAGCAGCCGTACATCAGCGCGAACAGGCCGGACACGGCGTAACGGGGACGCGGCTTCATCGAGAAGATCCACAGCACCAGGAACATCACGACGCCTTCGAGCGCGAATTCGTAGAGGGGATTCGGGTGGCGCGGCAGGGCGTCCGGTGCGTGCGGGAAAATCATGCCGATCGGCAGGTCGGTGGGCTTGCCCCACAACTCGCCGTTGATGAAATTGCCCAGCCGGCCCAGGCCAAGACCGAGCGGTACGAGCGGCGCCACGAAGTCGATGGTGTCGAAGAAGCGGATGCCGTTGCGACGCGACCACCAGATCGCCGCGACCACGACGCCCAGCAATCCGCCGTGGAACGACATGCCGCCGTCCCATACGCGGAAGAGGGCCACGGGGTCGGTCCAGATCCAGTTGATCGGCGTGTAGAAAAGCATGTAGCCCACGCGGCCACCCAGGACGACGCCCATCATGAGATAGAACATGAGGTCGCTGAAACGCTCGGCCGTGACCGGCAGGCGGCCCTTCCGGCGCCGGTATTCGCCGAGCGCCCAGCCGCCGAGGAAGCCGCCCAGGTACATCAGGCCGTACCAGTGCACCTGGAGGGGGCCGAAGGAGGCGGCGACGGGATCGAAACTGACGACGAACGGAGTGCTCATGGAGTGCCCGGAGGAAACGCAGGGGGCGATTGTACCGCCTGCCCGCGTTGCCGACAGGATCGACGTGCCGGTGTTCCTGGTGCATGGCGAAGACGACCAGCGCGCGCCCTTCGCCCAGTTCAAGGCGATGCGCGCCGCGCTCGACGCGGCACACAAGCTCTACGAGACGCTGACCAGGGCCGGCGAGCGCCATGGCTTCGTCAAACCCGAGAACATCGAGGAGTTCCACACCCGGCTGCAGGCGTTCCTGGAGAGGAACATCGGCTCCGGACAGGCCCCGGCGGCAGCGGCACCCTGATCCGACGCGGTGCAGCTGGCGGCGGTCCATGACCTCCGCCGGTTGCGCCGGGCCCTTCCCAAGCGTTATGTTCGCGTGATCGTCGGGCCCGAGTGGGGCCAGGCGAGACTTGGGAGGTTCAGGGGTATGCACGTGAGTTCCGGGCCGAAGCGTCACGTCGACATTCGACGGGCGACGCTCGCCGCCGCGCTTGGCGCCTGCCTGCTCGCGTCTGTGGCCCATGCGCAGCAGACGTCGGCCACGACGTCTTCCGCCGAGACCCTGGCGCCCGTCAACGTCACGGTCACCGGCTCGCGCATCCGCGGGACCGACGTGGAGACCGCCCAGCCGGTCTTCATCATGGACCAGAAGGCCATTCGCGCGACCGGGCTGACCAGCCTGGGCGACATCATCGCGCGCATGCCTTCGGCTGGCACGCCGGACATCACCCCACAGGACACCCTGTCGTCGAGCGGCGATGCCGGTGGCCGCTACGCCAACCTGCGCAACCTCGGCTCGGCGCGGACGCTCGTGCTCGTCAACGGGCGCCGCTGGACCACCAGCCTGGGCGGCCTCACCGATCTCTCGACCATTCCCGTCGCCATCGTCGACCGGATCGAGGTGCTGAAGGACGGCGCTTCGTCGATCTACGGCTCCGATGCGATCGGCGGCGTCGTCAACATCATCACCACGGACCGGTTCGAAGGCGCATCGGCCGATGTCCTGTACGGGCAGGATGGCCAGGGCGACGGCGCGCAGAAGAACGCCACGTTCACGTGGGGCAAGAGCACGCGCAACGCATCGATCATCCTCGGTGCCACCTATGAGGATGCCGACGGGCTCGACGATGACGAACGATCGCTGACCCGATCGCCCTACGGTCCGCGCCACCCCGATGCCGGCTTCGGCATGGGCCCGTATGGCGGCGTGATCGACCCCGCGACCGGCCGGGCGTACGTGGTGAACCACGGCGGCGGCGTGGCAGGCGATGTGTCGAACATCGCGAATTACCATCCGTACGACGTCAACAGCAATGCCGACAAGTACGCGACCTCGCGCGACATGACCTTCCGCGCCGGCAGCAAGCTGCGCAACCTGTTCGGCACGGGCCGCTACAACCTGACTGACGACGTGGCGCTCCGCGGCATGGCGAGCTACGGCGTGCGCGACACGCACTGGCAGGCAGCCGGTTATCCCCTGCAGACCAGTGCCGCGCGTGCGGGCGACCTGTCCATCGACCCTGGCAACGCCTACAACCCGTTCCCCGGGGAATCCACACCGTTCTTCCGCCGCACCACCGAACTCCCCCGCGAGACGTGGGCCAAGAGCAAGGCGATGCACGTGGATGGTGGTGCGGAAGGAGCCTTCCAGTGGGGCGGGCACGCCTGGAACTGGGACGTGACCTATGGTTATTCCGAAACGCGTGCCAGCCAGATCTCCAGCGGCAACATCAACCTCGCCAATGCGCGCAAGGCGCTCGGCGCAACGACGACGATCGACGGGCACGTGGCCTGCGCGAACGCCGACGACCGTGCCGCGGGCTGCGTGCCGTGGAATATCCTCGCGGGCCCGGGCGGCACGCCGGATGCGGTCTGGAACTACATCGGCTCGACCACGACCGCGCACCAGGTGACACGCACCAATGACGTCACGGCCAACCTGACCGGTGGAGTCGTCGATCTTCCGGCAGGCACCCTGCGCGCGGCGGGTGGGCTCGAGCACCGGCAGGAAAACGGGCGCTTCGAACCGGACGCCGACGACTCCGCCGGCCTGACGACGCACCTCGCCAGCGACCCGACCGACGGCGGTTATATCGTCAACGAGGCCTATCTCGAATTCGACGTGCCCTTGCTCGCCGACCTGCCGTTCGCGCGCGAACTGGCCGTGAACGCGTCGAGCCGTTATTCGCACTACTCCGCGTTCGGCGGCCGCACCAGCAATAAATACAGCTTCCGCTGGAAGCCGTTCGACGACCTGCTGCTGCGCGGCACCTACGCGGAAGGCTTTCGTGCGCCGACCATCGCCGACCTTTACGCCGGCTCCAGCGAAAGCTTCGAGAGCTTCCTCGACCCCTGCGACAGCGCATTTGGTGCTTCGGCAACCGACGCGGCCGTGCGCGGGCGCTGTGCGGCAGGTGGCGTGCCCAACGGTTACCGGCAGGCGGATCAGTCGGGCGCGCAGATCAGCTCGGCGACCGGGGGCCAGAATCCGACGGCATTCCGCACCGGTGCCAACCCCGCGCTGAAGCCCGAAACGTCGATCACGCGTACCGCGGGGCTTGTCTACAGCCCGGGGTATGTCGACGGGCTCGACGTCACGCTGGACTACTACAAGATCAACATCCGCGATGTCATCACGCCCCTGCTCGCCGGCGACATCCTGAACTTCTGCTACGTGCGTAACGACCCGTCGTACTGCGGCCGTTTCACGCGTGCCGCCGACGGGCGCATTACGTCGCTGGATGAAAGCCTGGCCAACCTCGGCTCGCTGAGCACGGAAGGCTACGACCTCGGCCTGCATTACCGGTTCCCGGCGACGCGCTACGGCGAGTTCACCCTGCTTTCCGACAGCACCTACCTGCAGGACTACACCCAGTCGAGCAGCCCGGGTGCCGCGCCGCGGCAGCTGGCCGGTTACATGAACGGCGTTCAGGGCCTCAACCGGTTCCGCTCCAACCTGTCGCTCGACTGGTCCTGGCAGCGTTTCGGCGTCACGTGGACCGTGCGTTATTTTTCGGGCCTGAACGACTCGTGCTGGTCCGCCGAGGTCGAATGCAACGAGCCCTCCCGGGTCAACGCCATCACGGGCGCCGAAGGCGTCAGCCGCAAGGGTGGCGTCGCCTTCCACGACGCCCAGCTCCGCTGGCAGGCACCGTGGAACGGCAGCATACGCGTGGGCATCAACAATCTTTTTGCGCGCAAGGGCCCGGTGTTCTACAGCGTATCGAGCGCCGGCACGGGAAGCGCGCCCTACAACCCCGCCTACGATATCGACCGGTATTTCTACGTCGGGTACCAGCAGAAGTTCTGAGCGGTCCCGACATCACCGGCATCTTGCGGGAACGCGCCCTGCGCGCTCCTACAGGACGAGGGGGCGATCGGGGAGTTCGTTCGCGCGGCGGGTGCCGTCGCCGGGAAAGTGCCGCGCCAGCAACGCGCCGGCTTCTGCAACGCCGGTCTGCAGTGCTTCGCGGAAACGGCCCCTGGCGAACTCGTCGCGCATGTGGCTGGTGATGGCCTCCCATTCCGGAACGCCCACCAGTTTCGCGATGCCACGGTCGGCGACGATCTCGATGCGGTGCTCGGCGAGCAACACATAAAGCAGCACGCCACAATTGTCTTCCGTGTCCCAGACCCGGAGGTGCGAGAACAGCATCGCCGCCCGATCACGGGCCGTGACCCCTTCCAGCACGGCACCCGGCGGCAACCGTGCCTCGATGGCCACGCGCAACTCACCGCGGTGCGTGGCTTCGCCCTCGGATACGGTCGTCGCCACGGCATCCAGCACGGCCGGCGGGAAGTGTCGGGCCAGCTGGAACCACGACCCGAAGAGGTTGGTGAATAACCGTTGCGTGTCCATTACCAGCTCCCCGACGCGCCGCCACCACCGAAGCTGCCACCGCCTCCGCTGAAGCCGCCGCCACCGCCACTACCACCACCAAAACCGCCACCGCCGCCGAAGCCGCCTCCCCCGCCCCAGCCACCGAAGCCACCCCAGCCGCCACCGCCGATGGATCGGCCGACGCCCCCGGGAATGGCCATGAGGAGTGCGCCCGCGACCAGCCCGATGGCGCCGCCCAGCAACGAGTGGAGAAGGAGCCAGCCGATGCCGCCGGCCACGGCGCCACCGATGGGCATGCGTGCGAACCATGGTGCGCGGCCCAGTACGCCGCGCAGGAACAGCACGCCGAAAATCAGCGGGATAAGCAGGCCGGAGCCGCTTCCATGGCCACGGCGCTCATGTGATTCATCAGGATTGACCGGGGGCGGGAGTGCCTCGCCCTGCACGATCTGCGTGATCGCGGTCAGCGCCTCGTCGATGCCGCCGTAGTAATCGTTGGCGCGCAGCTTCGGCGCCATGTATTCGCGGATGATGCGGGACGCGATGGCATCCGGGAGCGCTCCCTCGAGGCCGTAGCCCACTTCGATGCGCACCCGGCGATCATTTTTCGCCAGGAGCAGAAGCACGCCGTCGTCGGGACCTGCGCGGCCGACCTTGTTCGCTTCCGCGACCTTGAGCGAGTAACCCTCGAGGTCTTCCGGCTGCGTCGTCGCCACCATGACCACGACGACCTGGGCGCCCTTGGCTTTCTCCAGATCGAGGAGCCGGGTGTCGAGCCGGGTGACCTGTTCCGGGGTGAGCGTTCCGGTCAGGTCCGTCACGTGGCGCGTGAGCTTCGGGATCGCGGCATCGTCTGCCAGCGCCACCAGGGGTGGCGCCAGCAGGCTCACGGCCAGGAGCAGCCGCGCAGCGAGGCCAAGCATCAGCGCGCGGCCGAAGCAGCCGGCGCGGGGGTGGAGCCGAAGTCGACGGTGGGCGCGGTGGAGATCGCCTTCTCGTTCTCGACGCTGAAGTTCGGCTTCACCTTGTAGCCCATGACCTTCGCGGTGAGGTTGTTCGGGAACGAACGGATCAGCACGTTGTACGACTGGACGGCGGCGACGTAACGGTTACGCGCCACGGTGATCCGGTTCTCGGTGCCCTCGAGCTGGGCCTGCAGGTCGCGGAACGAACCGTCGGCCTTCAGCTGCGGGTAGTTCTCGCTGACCACCATCAGGCGCGACAGCGAACTGGAGAGCTGGCCCTGCGCGGCCTGCCACTTCGCCAGCGCTTCGGGGTCATTGGCCAGTTCGGGCGTGACCTGCGTCTGGCCCACTTTGGCACGCGCATTGGTGACTTCCGTCAGCACGCGTTCTTCGTGCTGGGCGTAACCCTTCACGGTATTGACCAGGTTGGGCACCAGGTCGGCGCGGCGCTGGTACTGGTTGAGCACCTCGGACCAGGCAGCCTTGACGCCCTCGTCTTCGCGCTGGATGGCGTTATAACCGCAACCGGACAGGACGCCGGCAAACAGGACGAGCGCAAAAGCGCGGAGGACGGTCTTCATGGCTGTGCATTCCTTGGGTGTGCGGGGCACAAGTTAACCCAAAGGCAGCCCCATGGGACATCGCGGGCGCAGGAAAATGCGGGGTGTTCAGCCTTGCAGGTGGGGAACCAGGATAAGACCCCAGCTGATCGGGATCATGATCAGCAGGAAGAACACCGCCGCCGAGCCCATGTCCTTGGCGCGGCCAGCCAGTTCGTTGAACTCGGGGCTGACCAGGTCGACCACCGCTTCCACGGCGGAATTCAATAATTCGGCGCAGAGGACAAGGATGGGAAAGGTCACCAGCAGCAGCTTTTCGATGCCGCCGTAGCCGAGCCAGAGACCCAGCGGGCAGAGCACCACGGCCAGATAAACCTCAAGGCGAAACGAGGCCTCGTGCGTAAAGCACGCTTTCAGGCCCTTCATGGACCACTGGAACGCCGAAAAAACCTGCCGGGGGCCGCGCGGTACGCTGGTCGCCATCGAAAATCATTCCGCAAAATCGGACCATATAATGCCACACGCCACCTTCGGTCCGGCTGAGCCGGCCGGAGACGTCGCGAGGCATATCCCCAGGACGGTGCTACGCAACGGCGGCAGCCATTTGTATTACGCTTGAGCGGTTGTGACTCCGTTCAGGGTCGCGGCGACGGGAGCGGGCCTGCGGGCCCGTTCACTGTTTCCAATGTTTCCGGAATCTACATGGCCATCCAGAACCCACCTGTTTCACAGACCAAGTCGTTCAGCACGGTCTTCCTCATCGAGATGTGGGAGCGCTTCGGCTTCTACGGCATGCAGGTGCTGATGGTCACCTACATGGTGAAGAAGCTCGGTTTCGAAGACGTCGACGCGAACCTCGTATGGGGCGCCGCCTCGGCCCTGATCTACGCCACGCCCGCCATCGGCGGCTGGATCGGCGACCGGTTCCTCGGCACGCGCCGCACCATGCTCACCGGTGCCGTGGTGCTGATGGTGGGCTATGCGTTGCTGTGGATCCCGACCAACAACACGTCGTTCCTCTACGTCGCCCTGGGCGTGATCATCCTCGGCAACGGCCTGTTCAAGCCGAACGCGGGCAACCTCGTGCGCAAGATCTACGAGGGCGACGACGTGAAGATCGATAGCGCCTTCACCATCTATTACATGGCGGTAAATGTCGGCTCGACCATCTCGATGCTGCTGACCCCGTGGATCCGCGACTACGTGGGCGAGCATTACGGCGATGCGCTGGGCTGGCATACCGCGTTCGGCGTGTGCTCCATCGGCCTGATCCTCGGCATGGTTAACTACTTCTTCATGCGCAGGACGCTGGCGCACGTGGGTTCGGAGCCGGACGAGAAGCCGCCCGTGCTGAAGAATGTGCTGGGCATCATCGTCGCGGGCATTTTGATCATCGCCGCGTCGGGCTACATCCTGAAGAACCAGGGCGTGGCACAGGTCTGCGTCTACGCCGCCGGCGTGGTCATCCTGGGCATCTTCGTGCACCTCATCCGCTCCAGCGAGCCCGGCGAGCGCGCCGGCCTGATCGCGGCACTGGTCCTCGTGGTACAGACCATCTTCTTCTTCATCTTCTACCAGCAGATGTCGACGTCGCTGAACCTGTTCGCGCAGCGCAACGTGGACCTCGCGTTCAACGTGTTCGGGTTCGAGGTATTCCGCTGGATCCCGGAGCAGTTCCAGTCACTGAACGCCATCTGGATCGTGATCCTGTCGCCCATCCTGGTCTGGATCTACAACGCACTGGGCAAGCGCGGAAAGGATTTCCCGGTCGCCGCGAAGTTCGCCCTCGGCTTCGTCGCCGTGGCCGCGGGCTTCTTCATGTACGGGCTGGGCGCCACGACCGCCGTGGCCGGCAAGATCTCGTCCTGGTACATGGTCTGGGGCTACGGCTTCTACTCGCTCGGCGAAGTGCTGGTGAGCGGCCTGGGCCTGGCGATGATCGCCCGGTATGTGCCGGCACGCATGGGTGGCTTCATGATGGGTGCCTACTACGTGGCATCGGGCGTGGCCCAGTACATGGGCAGCGTGGTCGCCAACTTCGCGGCCATCCCCGACAACATCACGGACCCGCTGCAGTCGCTTGCCATCTACACCAGCCTGTTCAACAAGCTGGGCATGGTGGGCATCCTGTGCACGGCGATCGCCGTGGGCATGTTGCCGCTGATGAAGAAGCTGTCGCTGAACCATGCACTGGCCAACGTGGCACCGTTTCCCCCCGTGCACAACGAAGACCTGTAACACCGCGAGGGGCCGCTCCGGGAGGCGCGGCCCCTTCGCCATTCCATCGAGAAACCCGTGAGCGACTCTCTCCATTCGCCGTCATCCCGCTCAGGCCCCTTCGTGCTCGCGCGCACGCTCGCGTGGCTGCGCCTGTGCGCCATCGCCGGCCAGAGCATCGCGATCCTCTCCTGCGTCACCCTGCTGAAGCTCGACGTACCACTGCTGCCGCTCATGATGGGCGTGGGCGTGCTGGCCGTCTTCGCCGCAGCGGCGTCGTTCCGCCTGGGCATGCCGTGGAAGATGACCGAGGGCGAGGCCATCGTGCATATCGCGGCGGACACCCTCGTGCTGGGGTACCTGCTGTATTTCACCGGCGGCGCCTCGAACCCGTTCATCACCCTGTTGCTGGTGCCCATCGCGCTGTCGGCAGCGGCGCTGTCGATCGCCGGCGTGTCGCTGGTGGCCGTGCTGAGCGGCGTCGCCTACGTGCTCCTCGTGCCGTACCACGTTCCCTTGCCGACACTGGGCAACAAAACCCTCGACTTCGATCTATATGTAGCGGGCATGGGGGTGAACTTCGTCATCATGGCCATCCTGTTCGGGGTGTTCATCAGCAACCTCGCCAAGGCCATCCGCACCCAGCAGGGCGAGGTGCAGCGCGTGCGCGAGCGCGCCCTGCGCGACGAGGGCATCCTCGCCATCGCCACGCAGGCCGCCGGCGCCGCGCACGAGCTGAATACCCCGCTGGGCACCATGCGCACCCTGCTCCCGGAGATACGCCGCGAGCACGCGGGTGACAACGCGCTCGGCGACGACCTGGACCTCCTGCAGGGCCAGGTGGAGCGCTGCCGGACCATCCTCCGCGAGATGGTGGCCTTCGGGCAGCAGCAGCTGTCGCAGGTGCCGGAGCGCATCTCGCTCGACCAGTTCATCCACGGCTGCATGGAACGTTTCCAGCTGCTTCGCCCCGAAGCCGACGTGACGCTTACACTGGAGCCCGGCGCCGGAAGGCTGGCGCTGCGTTCGCCGCCCGGGTTACGGCATGCGCTGATCAATCTGCTCAATAATGCGGCGGACGCCTCCGCGATGAACGACAGCACGGCGGTGAGCCTCGAGATCGGGGTCGCCGGCCGCTGGCTCGAGCTCGTCGTGACGGACGAAGGCCCGGGCTTCGACGAATTCGACGACCTGGGTACCCTCGGGCTCTCGCAAAAAGATACCGGCCTCGGCATTGGCCTGGCCCTGGCCGAAGCCACTGCCGAACGGCTCGACGGCGAACTTGCCGCCAGCAATACCGGGCACGGTGCACAAATGCGCCTGCGCCTGCCCCTTTCGGTCATCGGAGACCATACATGAACGACATCGCCGCGGCCGGTGGCCGCCCCCTCCTCATCATCGATGACGATCCGACGTTTGCCCGCGTGCTCAGCCGGGCCATGAGCTCGCGCGGGTTCGAGGTCATCACCACCGACAATGCCGATGATGCCCGCGCACTGACCCGCCGCCACCAGCCGCGCTACTGCGTCCTCGACCTGAAGCTGGGCGACGAGAACGGCCTGCGCCTGATCCCGGAGCTCCAGTCGCTCGTGCCCGATATCCGGGTGCTGCTGCTCACCGGCTACGCTTCCATTGCCACGGCGGTGGAAGCGATCAAGCGTGGTGCGCACGACTACCTGGCCAAGCCCGTCGATGCCGATGCCATCGTTCGTGCGCTCCTCGATGGCGACTCGGGCCCGTTCGACCCGGATGACCTGGTCGACGCGCCGGATGCCCCCCTCCCCCTGCGCCGCCTGGAGTGGGAACACATCCAGCGCGTTTTGACGGAGTGCGAGGGCAACATCTCCGAGACTGCACGACGCCTCGGCATGCACCGCCGCACGCTGCAGCGCAAGCTGAGCAAGCACCCCGTGCGGGAACGGCCCGAGGAACGCTGAGCATGGTCCGCCTTGCCCTGCTCGGCGCGCTGCTGCTCACTACCGTTGCGCATGGAACTGACGCCATGGCCGGGATGGCCGGGATGGCGATGGGACACGAGCCACCGCTGGGCTTCGATGCCACCGTGGATCGCGGCGGACACCTCTGGGTCGCTGACACCGTCGGCGACCACGTGCGCGTTCGTCGATCGGATGACATGGGCGCGAGCTTCACGCAGTCGACCATCGTCAATCCCACGGGGGAAGCGATTTACGCCGAGGGTGAAAACCGACCCAAGATCGCACTGGGCCCGGGTGGCGAGATCTACGTCACGTGGTCGCAGCCGCGCAAGCTGCCGTGGACCGGCTTCGTGCGTTTTTCCCGCTCGCTCGATAACGGCGCGCACTTCGATGCGCCGAAGACCGTGCACACGGATCGCGCCGAAATCACCCACCGGTTCGACGCGCTGATCGTCGACGGCAAGGGCAACCTGGTGGTCGCGTGGATCGACAAGCGCGACCTCGAAGCCGCCACCGCTGCCAGGAAGCCCTACCTGGGTGCCGCCACGTACTACACGTGGTCCACCGACAAGGGCTCCACCTTCGCGCCCGAGCGGAAAATCGTCGACCAGAGCTGCGAGTGCTGCCGCATCGCGCTGGCCCGCGCACCCGACGGCAGTGTCGATGCGTTCTTCCGCGCCATCCATGGCGACAACATCCGCGACCACGACCTCGCCACGTTGCCCGTGGGCGGCGACGCCCTTCCGGCGGTGCAGCGCGCCACGTTCACGAACTGGCACATCGAGGGCTGCCCGCACCACGGGCCTTCCCTGGCGATCGATGCGGCAGGCACGCGCCATGCCGTCTGGTTCAGCGCCGCCGGGGGCAAGGCCACCATCTGGTATGGCCAGCTGCAACCGGGCAAGCCGCCGGCGCACCTTGCGACGGTGGCCAACGCCGGCGCATCGCATGCGGATCTCGCCGCCGATGGAAAGCACGTATGGATCGCGTACCACCAGATGACTGCGCAGGGCCTGGAACTCATGCTGCGCGAGTCGGATGACGGCGGCGCAACATTCGGCTCGCCGCGCGTGCTCGCAACGACGGCCAGCGCCTCCGGGTGGCCGAAGCTCGTCGTGGTGGATCACCGCGCCTTCGTGGCATGGAATCCCGAAGGGACGTTCAGGCTGATACCCGTGCAGGCGGCCCCGTGAACCGGCTCCATACCAGCCGCATGCGGCGTGTGGCGCTGGCGTCCCTCCTCGGCGCCGCAGCCACGGCCTTCGCCGGAACGGCCATCGCGGCAGTGCCCACGGCACTCTCCTCGTCGGACGTCAAAGTCCTGGTCGCACCGCCTTCCAGGGGCGTGCGCATCGTGGCGTTATGGGCGCTCGACTGCGCTTACTGCGAGGAGAACCTTACTGCGCTGGCGACATTCCAGCGCGCACATGCCGATGTCGATCTCGTCTTCGTCGCCACGGATCCCATCGGGCAGCGCGATGCCCTCGCGGCGAGGCTCGCGGGGCCTGACCTCGCGTCGGTCCCGTCGCGCGCTTACACCGATGCCACGCCTGACCGGGTCAATTACCTGATCGATCCTGAGTGGGGCGGCGAGACGCCGCGCACACTGGTGATCCATGCCGACGGGTCGCGCAGGACATTCAGCGGTGCGATCGACGCCAGGCGTATCGCGTCGCTGGTGAATTAGCGGCCGGGACGGCGTCAGGCTTCGACGGGTTGCGGGTGGGGGAAGCGTACGCTGGACACGCGGCTGGCGCCTGGTAGCGAACGGGTCTCGAGCGGCCAGTCGAAGCGATCCGACAGGCGTCGCGCGATGGCCAGATCGAACCCATGCCGATCGACGGCGGCATGCCGGCGGGTACCCGGATCAGGGATGTCGATCGCCGGATTGATGACGCTCACGCTGCCCGGCATGACCGTGACCACGATCGTTCCCTGGTCGGTCTGCTGCAGCGCGTGCCGGATCAGCTGCCCGCACAGCACGGCGAACACGCGCGGCGATGCGTGCAACGCGAAGGTCGCCGGCTCGTCGAGGATGAGTTCGACCGGTCGCCCGGCGATCAGCTCCCGTGCGTATTCGACTTCCTGCCGAAGGATCTTGTTGACCACGAAGTCTTCTTCGGCAAGACCCTGGTCGGATTCCCTGGAGAGAATGAGGAACGCCTCCACCAGTGCCTCGAGTTCCCGCGTCGAGCGACGGATGCGTTCGAGCGAGCGATGACCGAAGTCGGAGAGGTCCGTCTCGTCGGCCAGCATGTCGGACGACATCTTGATCACGGTCAGCGGGCTGCGCAGTTCATGGCTCGCATCACGCGTGAAGTTGCGCTCGCGCTCGCCGTATCCATCGATCCGGGAAGCGAGGCCGTGAAGCCCACGGACCAGCGAAACCACGTCGTTGTCCGAGCGCTTGCCGTTCTCCCTGTCGAGGCCGGCCATGTCGGGACGCTCGGGATCCCAGCCTTCCAGCAGCCGTGCGAGGGCCGCCACCGGGAGCCACTCGCGTGACACCGCGAGGAACGCCAGGCCAGCCGAACACAGCATGATCGCCATCGCGGCGCCCACCGGCGCCACGTTGTTGGCCATCATGACCGAGGCGATGATCACCACCGCCGTCTGCAGGGCGAACACGACCGCGATGCGTGCCCTGAACGAGCCGCGCCGTCGTCGTTGTGCCTGCGAAACCGTGCCGTCCATCGATTAATTCCGGGTCCGCACGTCCTCAGGCCGTCTGCGACGCGGCGACTTCGGAATCGAGGTCCGCGAGGCGATAGCCGGCCGAGTGGATGGTGTGCAGCAGCGGCCGCTCGAACGGCTTGTCGATCACCCGACGAAGGTTGTAGAGATGCGAGCGAAGGGTGTCCGAGTCAGGGAGCGTGTCGCCCCAGATCTCCCGTTCGATGTCGCGGCGGCTCACCACGCGCGGTGATTCGCGCATGAGGATCGCGAGCAGCTTCAGGCCGATCGGTGAAACGGTCAGCTCCTGGCCGCTACGCGTGAGGCGCAGGGTCGCGGTGTCCAGCGTCATGTCGCCGACGTTGAGCACTTCCGAGGACACCTGGCGGCGGTCGCGGCGGATCAGCGCACGCAGGCGCGCTTCGAGCTCGCGCACTTCGAACGGCTTGACGAGATAGTCGTCGGCACCGGCCTCGAGGCCGACCAGCTTGTCTTCCAGCGTATCGCGCGCGGTCAGCATCAGGACCGGCGTCGACTTCTTGCCATCCTTGCGGAGCTTGCGGCACACGTCGAGACCGTCCATGCCCGGAAGCATGAGATCGAGCACGATCACGTCGTAGCTGTTCGACACGGCAAGATGGAGACCGCTCACACCGTCGGCAGCGTAGTCGACGGAGTAGCCGCGGCGTTCCAGGAACTCTCCGACCATTTCGGCAATCTGGCGGTTGTCTTCGACCAGAAGGATCAGGCCAGCTTGTTCATCGCGGTTGCTCATCGCTCAACTCCTCGTTGATTCACAAATGTGAAGAGTTAACGGCCGGACCGGTGAGTACCGTGTGAAGACCGAAAACGAGCATTCATTTTCCGTAGGCTCATGTGCACGTGGCGTGGATCAGCGAAGCAGCGGGCTAAGCGTTTTCCACACATTCTCGGCGACGCGAGGTTCGCCTTTCGCCGTCGGGTGCAGCCCGTCGTCCTGCATAAGATCGGGATCCTGGGCCACGCCGTCGAGCAGGAAGGGCAGCAGCACGACCTTATGCTTCGCGGCGGCATCGGCGTAGACCTTGCGTAGGCCGTCGCGATATTGCGGGCCGTAGTTCACCGGCAACTCGATGCCCAGCAACAACACCCTGGCGCCGGCTCCCGTCGCTGCACTGATCATGGCGTCGAGATTCGAGGCGAGCTGCGAGAGCGGCAGCCCCTGCAGGCCATCGTTCGCGCCGAGTTCCACCACGACGACCGACGGCTGTTCCTTCTTCAGCAGCGCAGGCAGCCGGTTCCGCCCGCTGAGCGACGTTTCCCCGCTGATACTGGCATTGACCATCGTCCACGGCGTCGCCATCTTTGAAGTGCGAGCATCCAGCAGGCGCACCCAGCCGGCTTCCACCGGAATGTTGTGCGCGGCCGACAGAGAGTCCCCCAGCACCAGGACCTTGCGTGGCGTTCCCGCCGCGGCAACCGTGGCGCACCAGACAGACAGCAACAGGACAAGGCAACGACGCATGAGTGATTCTTCCCGGGTTCTTCTCGAAGTGGTTGATGTTAGCAAGTCGGTTTTCGGCCCGGAGGGACAGCTGGATATCCTGTCCGGCGTGAACCTGCAGGTAGCGGCAGGCGAAAGCTTCGCGATCATCGGCGCGTCGGGCTCGGGCAAGACCACGCTTCTTGGCCTCCTCGCAGGGCTGGACGTGCCCACGTCCGGAAGCATCCGCATCGACGGCCAGGGCCTCGAGACCATGGATGAAGAAGCGCGTGCCGGTATCCGGCGACGCCTCGTGGGCTTCGTTTTCCAGTCGTTCCACCTGCTGCCCGCATTGACGGCGGAGGAAAACGTCATGCTCCCGCTCGAGCTCGAGGGCGACGACAAGGCACGGGAGCGCGCGCAGGAAGCCCTGGCGTCCGTCGGCCTTGCTGCACGTCGCCGGCATTACCCGGCCCAGCTTTCGGGTGGCGAGCAGCAGCGCGTCGCACTCGCCCGCGCCTTCGTGCATCGTCCGCGCATCCTGTTTGCCGACGAACCCACGGGCAACCTCGACCAGCACACGGGCGAACATGTCGGCGACCTGCTTTTCGAGATGAATCGCCAGCACGCCACGACGCTGATCCTGGTGACGCATGATGCACGGCTGGCCGCCCGCTGCTCGCGCTCGGCGGCATTGCACGAAGGACGCCTCGGGGTAGGCGCGTGAACGTGCTCAAGCTCGCGCTGCGTACGCTCCGGCGCGAATGGCACCTCGTGGAGCTGCGCACACTGGCCGCCTCGCTGGTGCTGGCGGTGATCGCACTGGGCGTGGTCGCTACGCTGTCCACCCGCATCGAGCGCGGCATCCTCGCCAGTGCTGCCGAGCTGATCGGCGGCGACATGGGCGTGTCTGCCGCGGCGCCCCTGCCGGAACCCCTGCTCGCCGAAGCGACGACGGATGGCCTCAAGGCATCGCGCGGGGCGAGTTTCCGCAGCGTGGCCTTCGTGGGAGAGCGCAGCCAGCTGCTCGATGTGCAGGCGACCGACGCGGCCTATCCCCTGCGCGGCACGCTGGAGGTCCGTGGCGCCGATGGTCGTGACAGCACGGCGCGCGGGCTTGCGCGCGGCCAGGTGTTCCTGGACCACCGCGCGATCGTGGGGCTGGGTATTCGGCCGGGCCAGACCGTGCAGATCGGTGGCCAAGACCTGGCCGTCGCCGGCGAGTTGCTGCGCCAGCCCGATGGCGGCGAACTGTTCGCCCTCGCGCCGCGCGCGCTGATGAATCTCGATGACGCCAACGATGCGGGCCTGCTGTCGGTCGGAAGCCGCGCACGCCATCTGCTGCTGGTCGCCGGACCACCCGCTGGCGTGGCGGCCTGGCGTAGCACCGTGGAGTCGGGCGCCCTGCCGAAGGGCAGCGAACTGATCACGCCCGAGAAAGTGCAGGAGCGCATGCGCACGGCGTTCGACCGGGCGGGTGCCTTCCTGCGCCTGACGGCGCTGCTGTCCGCGCTGCTGGCCGGCGTGGCCATCGCCCTTGCCTCGGCACGGTATGCCCGCCGGAAGGCGCCTGAGGTGGCGTTGCTCCGCGCACTCGGCACGCCCCGTCGTCGCGTCGTGGCGCTGCTGGTGACGACACTGGCCGGCCTTGCCCTTCCCTCCGCCCTCATCGGCATGGGCATCGCGGTCGGGCTCGCCCAGGGCGCGTGGTATTTCGCGAGCCAGCTGTTCGACAACATTCCGACTTCCCTGCCCCTGGGCCCGGCATTCGCAGCGGCCGCGATGGGTCTCGCCGTGCTGGCGGGCTTCGCCCTGCCTCCCCTGGTCCGGCTGGCGGAAGTGCCGCCGGTCGCCGTGTTCCGCGACTCGATGGAACGGCGCGTGCGCCGCTTCGACGTGCTGTACCTGATTCCCCTGGTCACCGCTGTCGCCCTCATCTGGGCGCAGAGCGACTCGGCGAAGCTCGCCGGCATTCTCGCGGCCAGCCTGGCAGGCGTTGCCGTCGTGGCAGCCCTCCTGTCGGCGCTGCTGCTCGTGCTTGCACGGCGCGTGGCGCCCGGCGCCCACCCGGCCCTGCGCCTGGGCCTCGCGGCGCTGGCGCGGCGACGTGGCCTGTCGCTGGTGCAGGCGACGGCACTCTCCCTCGGCCTGTGCGCGCTGTTGCTGCTCGCCGTGGTCGCGCCGTCGTTGCTGGAAGGCTGGCGGCGTGAGCTGCCGGCCGATACGCCGAACTGGTTCGTCCTCAACCTGCAGGACGAACAGCGCACCGACTTCGCCGCCGCACTCGACAGGCTCGGCGCCGCCAAGTCCAACATGATGCCGCTGGCCGTGGGCAAGCTCACCGCCATCAACGGCACGCAGATCGACCGGATCGATTTCGGCAGCGAGGAGGCAAGGGACTCCGCCGACCGGCAGCTGCGCCTGTCGTGGAGCGACGATATCCCGCCGTCCAACAAGGTCATTGCAGGAACGTGGCCGGGTGCCTCGCCCGCGCAGGCGGAAGTGTCGGTGGATACGTCCTGGCGCGACCGGTACCACCTCAAGCTCGGCGACACGCTGAGCTTCGAGGTCGGCGAGGGAACGCTCGATGCGCGCGTCACGACGATTCGCCAGGTGGACTGGAGCTCGTTCCGGGTCAACTTCTTCCTGCTGCTCGATCCGAAGCACGCCGCCGATCTTCCGCATACGTGGCTGACCAGTTTCTACCTGCCCAAGGGGCACGCGGAAGCGCTGTCGAAGCTATCGCGCGACTACGGCAACCTCAGCCTCATCGACGTGGATGCCCTGCTGGACCGGGTTCGCGAGATCGTCGACAAGGTCGGTGGCGCGGTTCGCTGGGTGCTCGGCTTCAGCCTGCTCGCCGGGGCGCTGGTACTGACGGCTGCGCTCGCCGCCAGCGCGCAGGAACGCCGCAAGGAAGCCGCCCTGCTCCGCACCCTTGGCGCCACGCGCGCGCAGCTGCGCGCTGCGGCAGCCTGCGAGTTCGCACTGCTGGGGCTGGTCGCGGGTCTCACCGCGGCACTCGGTGCCGCCGGTGCCGGCCTGTGGCTCGGGCATGAAGTGTTCCGCATCGAGCACTTCGTCCCGCCGGTGTGGCCGCTGGTCGGCGCGGCGGCACTCGCCGCACTGGTGGTCATGCTCATCGGCCTGTTCGGCACGCGACGCGTCCTGCGTACGTCGCCGATGGCACTGCTGCGCGAAGGGTGACGTGCAGGCCGGGCGGCGTTACGCCACGACGCCCGGCGGGCGCATCTCCAGCGACATCACGATCGCTTCCTCGCGGCCATCCTTCGCAGGGTAATACGCCGGGCGCCTGCCGATCTCGGTGAAGCCGAGCGAGTCGTAGAGGGCCTTCGCCGCCGGGTTCGACGGGCGCACTTCGAGGAAGATGCGCTCCGCGGCGTACCAGCGGGCCAGATCGATGAGGCGACGCATCATGCGGCGGCCGTAGCCGAGGCCACGGTAGGCGGGGCCGACGCAGACGTTCAGCACGTGCGCTTCGTCTGCCGCGACTGAGAGCACGCCATGACCCGCGATCTCGCCCTCGTGGACGATCACCCAGCAGTTGTGACCCGCCTGGAGGCAGTCACGGAAGATGCCGGCGCTCCAGGGAAAGTCGTACGACGCCAGTTCCACGGCCATGACGGCGTCGAGATCGTCGCGGCGCATGACGCGGATCTCCGTGGCGGGGTGGGCGACGGCCACCACGGGATCAGCTCCCGGCGAGGGCGCGCCTGAGCGCGCGCAGCCCGTTCCAGAGACGCCGCTTCGCGGCAGCCTCTGCAACGATGACACCGGGTGGATCGACGAGCACGATGTGCGCCGCGCTCATGACCGCGGCGGGAAGCTGGTGGCCCAGGGCCCGCGCCTGCGCCTCGCCGAAGACGAGATAGGTGGCCGCCACCGGAACGGACTCGAGGCCCGAGGCACCGACGGTAAGGCGGGCAGCCCGCCCCGTCACCGCCCCAGAGGCACGCAGCGCCTTGCCCACGACCTCGAGTTCGCGCTCGTTCGCGACGGGAAGAATGACGACGCACGCGACCCGCTCGCCGCCGGCTTCGTCGTTGGCAGCCGGAAGGCCATCCGGCAGGGCGCCACCGGCGGCACGAAGCGTCCACGGGGTGACGCCCATGACGCGAAGCAGGCGTTGTCGGCGGGAAGCGATGGCAGCCATGGGCTTACCCGGCCGGCCGCGACGCGTGGCGACGGACGCGGCGACGGTGCGTCGCGCGCCCCCACAAGGTCATCACCGGGCCGGACACCGTGTAGATCACGGCGACGGCAAACAGCACCCGCGCCGGATCGATCAGCAACAGGACGACGATCAGTACCGCGGCGATCAACCAGATGAATGGCACGCGGTCGCCCTTCGGCCAGGCCTTGAAGCTGAAATAGCGAACATTGCTCACCATCAGCAGGCCCGCGACGACGGCGAGCGGCATGGCGAAGAAGGCCACGGAAGGACCGGGGATATCGAACTTCTCCATCGTCCATACGAACGACATGCAGAGGCCGGCCGCCGCCGGGCTGGCGAGACCCTGGAAGTAACGCTTGTCGGCGACGCCCACCTGGGTGTTGAAGCGGGCCAGGCGCAATGCGGCACACACGGCGTAGATGAAGGCGGCCGCCCAGCCGATCTTCGCCCACACCGGGCCATATGCCGCCAGCGAGGAAAGTGCCCACGTGTACATGACCAGCGCAGGCGCCAGGCCAAAGCTCACCAGGTCGGAGAGCGAGTCGTACTGCACGCCGAATTCGCTCTGCGTGTTCGTCATGCGCGCTACGCGGCCGTCCATGCCGTCGAGGATCGCCGCGACGAATACCGCCTGGGCCGCCAGGGCGTAATGGCCACCGATGGCAGCGACGATGGCGTAGAAACCCGCGAACATCGCCCCCGTGGTGAAGAGGTTGGGTAGCAGGTAAATGCCGCGGTGACGTGGCCGGCGGGCTGGAATCGGATCGCTCATGGGCCATTCCGTGACATGGGGCGCCAGTGTAGCCCAGGCGTCGTGAAGCGTCAGTCGGCCGTTCCGCTTGCACGGGTACGGTGGCAATGCTACTTGTTGCGCCACTCTCCAGCCTGCCGGAAAGCCCGCATGCGTCGCTGCCTTGCCTTCCTCGTCCTGCTCTCGCTCTGCCCGCTGGCCTTCGCCCAGGCCTACAAGTGGAAGGACGCCCAGGGCGTCACCCATTACGCCGATTCACCGCCGCCGGGCAATGCCCGCTTCGAGAAGATCAAGACCAACGGGTCGGCTGAAGCACCCGCGCCGGCGAGCACGGCCGCGAAACCCGCTGCGGCATCGACTGCCCCGGCCGGCACCCAGGTGGCTGACAACCCGGCCAACCGCGCCCGCCTGTGCACCCAGCTGCGCAGCAACATGGACACGCTCAACAAGGACCAGACCGTCTCCATCGACGATGGCAAAGGCGGCACGAAGCCGCTGGACGATGCCGGTCGCAAGCGCCAGGTCGAGATGACCCAGGCCCAGATGACGCTCTACTGCAAGTAAGGCACCTATAATCCCTGCTTTATCCCGAAAGACATCCGCATGCGCCTCAGCCAGTTCCATCTCGCCACCGTCAAGGAAGTCCCCGCCGATGCGGAGCTCGCCAGCCACAAGCTGATGCTCCGGGCCGGCATGATCCGCAAGCTCGCCTCCGGCCTCTATACGTGGACCCCGCTGGGCCTGCGCGTACTGCGCAAGGTCGAGGCCGTGGTGCGCGAGGAAATGGTCCGCGCCGGCGCCGTCGAGATGCTGATGCCGTCGGTGCAGCCGCGCGAGCTGTGGGAAGAAACCGGCCGCTGGGAGAAATTCGGCGGCCAGCTGCTGAAGATCCGCGACCGCAAGGAGCAGGACTTCTGCTACGGCCCCACGCACGAGGAAGTCGTGACCGACTTCGCGCGCAACGAGCTGAAGAGCTACAAGCAGCTGCCCATGAACTTCTTCCAGATCCAGACGAAGTTCCGCGATGAGATCCGCCCGCGTTTCGGCGTCATGCGGGCACGCGAGTTCCTGATGAAGGATGCCTACTCCTTCCACCTCACGCCGGAATCGCTCGGCGAGACCTACGACGTCATGTACCAGGCCTATTCGCGCATCTTCACGCGCCTGGGCCTCGACTTCCGTGCCGTGGATGCCGATACCGGTGCCATCGGCGGAAGCGCCAGCCACGAGTTCCAGGTCATCGCCGACTCGGGCGAAGACGCCCTCGCCTTCTCCGACGGCTCGACGTACGCGGCCAATATCGAAAAGGCGGAAGCCGCGGCCCCGACCGGCGAGCGCCCTGCGCCCTCGGCCGAGCTGACCCGCGTCGATACGCCGAAGCAGCGCACGATTGCCGAGATCACGGCCTTCCTCGGCGTGCCGGTCGAACAGACGATCAAGACGATCCTCGTGCGTGGCCGCGAAGGCCTCGTCGCGTTGTGCGTGCGCGGCGACCACGAGGTCAACGAAGTCAAGGCCGCCCACCTGCCCGAACTGCCCGACGACTCCGAACTGGCCAGCGAGGAGGAAATCCTCGCCGCCACGGGCGCGCGTCCCGGCTTCATCGGCCCCGTCGGGCTGCCCGATTCCATTCCCGTCATCGTGGACAGGAGCGCCGCGCTGGTGGCCGACTTCGTCTGCGGCGGCAACCAGAACGGCACCCACTACACGGGCGCCAACTGGGGCCGGGATGCACGCGTCAACCGCGTGGCCGACATCCGCAAGGTGGTCGACGGCGACCTTTCGCCCGACGGCGAGGGCACGATCCGCATCGCCCGCGGCATCGAGGTGGGTCACATCTTCCAGCTGGGCCAGAAGTACGCCGAAGCCATGGGCGCAGGCGTCGTCGACCAGGAAGGCAAGACGCGCACGATGTTCATGGGCTGCTACGGCATCGGCGTCAGCCGCATCGTGGCCGCGGCCATCGAACAGCGCCATGACGACGCCGGCATGATCTGGTCGGAAACCATGGCCCCGTGGCGCGCCGTGGTCTGCGTCATCAACCCGAAGAACGATCCGGTGGTCTCCGAGGCGGCCGAAGCGCTTTACCAGTTCCTGTCCCAGGAAGGCATCGAGACGGCGCTGGACGACCGTGGGCTACGCCCCGGCTCCATGTTCGCGGACATGGAACTGATCGGCATCCCGCACCGGATCGTGGTGAGTGGCCGGGGGCTCGAAGCCGGCACATTTGAATATCGCGGCCGCACCGACGCCGAAGCCCGGAATGTGACCCGCGACGAGTTGCTCGCCATTCTCGCCTGAGTCCGGCCCGCACTAATCGTAGGATAATCCTGATAATGCGCCCCGATTATGGGGGCGCATTCATTCCGCCCTGCCATTTGGCGGCTGATTAGGTCACACTTCCGTTAAAGCTCCTTTAAGGCGCGCACTCCGCCGTGCGCCGGAACAAGGTTAATTCAGGCAAGCAACGGGAGAGCCTCATGGCCGTCGATATCAAGAATCTCAATCACAACCAGCTCAATGAACTGATTGCCAAGGCGCAGACGCGCCAGACCGAACTCCGCAAGGAGCAGGTCAGCACGGTTCGTGACAAAGTCATGGCGCTCATTCGCGAAGAAGGCTTTACCTTCGACGACCTGTTCGGCGCCAGGGCACCGAAGTCGAAGCGTGCCGGTGCCGTCGTCGCCGCCAAGTTCCGCAACCCGGACGATGCCGAGCAGACCTGGTCCGGCCGCGGCAAGCGTCCGCGCTGGTTCAACGAGGCCCTGAAGGCCGGCAAGACGGAAGCCGACCTCCTGGTCTGATCCACCCATTTTTTGTGGCAGCGCGTTTTTGTGGGAGCGCGCCCCGCGCGCGACAGTTCCTCGCGAAGAGCTGTCGCGCGCAGGGCGCGCTCCTGCATTTTCTGCTGCACTGCATTTGTCGTGCTATACCTCCGATCCCATTCCAGAGGATCCCGGCCATGCCCCTTGTCCGCATTGACCTTCGCCGTGGTAAAGACGCCGCTTATCGCACTGCCCTTGGCGAGGGTGTGCACGACGCCCTGGTCAGCATCGGTGTGCCGCCCGATGACCGTTTTCAGGTCATTGCCGAGCACGCTGGCGACGGCCTCGTTTACGACGCCCATTACCTGGGCATTGAACGCAGCGACGATATCGTTATCGTGCAGGTCACGTTTAACGACAACCGCACGACCGAGCAGAAAAAAGCACTTTACAAGGCTATTGCGGAAAACCTGGGCAAATCCCCGGGTGTCCGTCCGGAAGACGTCTTTGTCAGCCTGGTCGAGGTAAAGAAAGAGAACTGGTCCTTTGGTAATGGGATCGCCCAGTACGCTGGCTGAGTGACATTCCGGGTTCTGATCTGCGGTAAAAAGCTGTCGCGCGCATGGCGCGCTCCCACGACGCTGACGCTGGCGTTCAGAGCGAGCGGCGCGGGGCGATGATCAGGTCGCCGAACAGCAGGCCTGCCACCAGCGATACCAGCAGGGTTACGCCGAGCAGGCCGGTGTCCATGCCAAGCGACGTATCGCGATCGAGCAGGTACGACACGCTGCGGAAACTCACCGAGCCGGGCACCAGCAGGATGATGCCCGGCTCGCGCATGATGGCGCCCGGCTTATGTGCGTAGCGCGCATACAGGTTGCTGAGCGAGCCCAGCAGCAGGCCGCCGACGAACACGCCGAACGGCGCACCGGGTAGCGAGCCGGAGATACTCCCGCCCCAGCGCGTCGCCAGGTAGCCTAGGATCACGGAGCCCATGACCACGGGCCAGTCCCGTCGTGCCGCACGAAACAGGATGGCGAAGGAGAACGCACCCAGCAGCAGCGAGGGCCAGTCGGCCCAGCCCGGGAGAGGCGGCAGTGCGTAGTTATGCGGATGGATGCCGACGGCTTCGCACAGCTGGCTGGCCGCCACCGTGCCGAACGTGAGCTTGAGCAGCGTCGCCACCGCCCCACCCATGCGCGCCACGCCGGCCACGAGGTGCTGGCTGGATATCTCGCGGACGGCCGTCGTCAGCGCCATGCCCGGCAGTAGCACGATGAGGCTGCCGAGGATCACCGACTTCACGGCCAGCGGCACGATGAACGCGCTGACCACCGTCGCGATGACGGTGGCCACCATCGCGCTGATGGCCTCGCTCGCCGCGCTCAGGCGCGGGCGGCTGCCGGAGGCCACGGTAATGAGGCCGATGAGCACGCCGATCACCCCGGCGGTGATGAGATCGGGCCAGGAACTGTGCAGCAGCAATGCCACGACGCTGGCCGCGCACAGGCCATAGCTCGCGATCACGCCCAGTTCGGCGCGGAAGGTTTCGGGTGCGCCCAGCTTGCGCAGCAGATGGAAGCCTTCGCGCAGCTCCATCTGGCCTTCGATCACCACGTCGGCGATACGGTCGGCCTCGGAAAGGCGCCCGAGGTTCACGTCGCCGGGCGGCAGCCGCATGACCTGCGTTACCTGCGCCACGCCGTCATCGCCCTGCCCCAGGTCGGCGAACGAGACGATGATGGCGGTCGGGCTGGACCAGACCTCGGCGGACAGGCCGAGCCTCTGGGCAGAACGTGAGATGGCCGTCTCGAGGCGAGGCGCCGTGGTGCCGTACTGATGCAGGCGGCGCGCAAGCTCGGTAAGGAAGGCGATGCGGGTGTTGATCGCCGTGGTGGCGAAACTCACCGGAACGGTCAGCGGTAAAGCCTCAGACAACGTCCACCGCCTTCACCTGCAGGGTCGTTCCGTCGACGCCCATGACTTCCACCGTGGCGCCGAGCGGCAGGTCGGGGCCGGTGACGAGCCACATGCCATCGCCCACCCTTGCCTTGCCCCGGCCATTCACGATGGCCTCGCACAGCGGAAAACGCTGGCCGATAAGCTGTTCGCCCCGGCGATTGAGGCGCTCGTTGCCGGCAGGCACGGTGTCCAGGCGCGGCCGCACGAATTTCCAGTAAGCAAAGCAGGAGACGAAGGCGAGCACCCCGAACAGCACGGCCTGCGCGAGCACGCCCATGTCCGGCGCCACCAGCGTCACGGCACCCATCACGGTGGCCGCGATGCCGATCCACAGCATGAAGTAGCCCGGCAGCAGCACCTCGCCGCCGATGAGCAGCAGCGCGACGATCCACCATAGGTAATGCAGGGCGATCTGTTCCATGGCGTCAGCGCGGCAACGGCGGCGTGCGGTTGCCGGCGTTTTCCGCCTGGGCGCGGTGCTGCGACGCGAGCGAATCCTTCGCCAGCTCGGCGATACCCGCCAGCGACCCGAGGATGCCAGAGGTCTCCATGGGCAGGAGCAGCATCTTCTGGTTCGGCGATTTGGCCATTTCCTTCAGTGCGTCCACGTAGTTGTTCGCGACGAAGTAGTTAAGCGCGTTTACGTCGCCGCCGGAAATGGCCTGCGACACCATGGTCGTCGCCTTCGCTTCGGCTTCGGCGAGCCGCTCGCGTGCCTCGGCTTCGCGGAAGGCGGCTTCCTTCTTGCCCTCGGCCTGGAGGATGGCGGACTGCTTCTCGCCCTCGGCCTTCAGGATCGCCGCCTGGCGGAAGCCTTCGGCGTCGAGGATGTTGGCGCGTTTCTCGCGTTCGGCCTTCATCTGGCGGGCCATGGCGTCGACCAGATCGCGCGGCGGGGAAATATCCTTGATCTCGATGCGCGTGACCTTGACGCCCCACGGGTGCGTGGCCTCGTCGATCACGCCGAGGAGCTTGGCGTTGATCGCGTCACGCTGGCTGAGGCTTTCATCGAGATCCATCGACCCCAGCACGGTGCGGATATTGGTCATGATGAGCGCCAGCGCGGCCAGCTCGAGGTTCGCCACCTCGTATGCCGCCTTGGCCGCATCGAGCACCTGGTAGAACACCACGCCGTCGACGCGGACCACGGCGTTGTCCTTGGTGATGACATCCTGCGAGGGCACTTCGAGCACCTGCTCCATCATGTTCATCTTGCGGCCGATGGCGTAGACGAACGGGATGAGGAAATGCAGGCCCGGGGTGAGCGTGCCGGTGTATTTGCCGAACATCTCCACCGTCCATTCGTAGCCCTGGGGCACGATGCGGATCAGCTTCGACAGCACGACGATGACGACGGCAATGACGACCAGCGCGACGATAAGACTTCCCATGCCCTGCACTCCTTCTCCCGGTTCAAGCCCGGAGTATAGGCGAAGCGTCTTACGGCGAAGCGGCGGGCAGCACCAGGGTGACGCGAAGGCCCCCGCCATCGCGATTGGCCAGCGCGATGCGCCCGCCATGGGCTTCCGAGATCTCGCGCGCCAGCGCCAGCCCGAGGCCCGTACCCGACCGCTTCGTGGAATAGAACGGCAGCAGCGCCTGGGCCAGCACGGTCTCGGTCATGCCCGGGCCCCGGTCGCAGACGTCGATCAGCATTTCCCTGCCGACGAAATGCACGGCCAGCGTGACCTCGGCTGCCTCGCCACCCGCTTCGTGGGCATTCTTGATCAGGTTGATCAGCACCTGCTCGATCTGGGTCGTGTCGAACCAGCCCGGGTGTTCGGGGACCGGCGCATCGAGCCGGAACTGTGCATGCAGCGAAAGAGCCTCGAGGAAGGGCGCCCACGGCACCGCCCTGAACTGCGGCGTCGGCAGCTTGGCGAAACTGGCGTATCCCGAGATGAAGGTATGCAGGTGCTTTGCCCGATCGCCGATGGACGCGAACACGCCCGGCAGCCGTGCCAGGTCGCCCCGGCGCGCCAGCTCGGCGCCGGAGTGGGACAGCGACGAAATGGGTGCGAGCGAGTTGTTGAGCTCATGGCTGATCACGCGGATCACGCGCTTCCAGGTCTGTACCTCCTGGCGGGACAGCTCGCGGGTCATCCGCCGGAACAGTTGCAGCCGGTGCGGGCGACCGTGCAGGCGGAAGCCGCGTTGCGAAAGATGGAAGGTCTCCTCGCTGCCGTCCATTTCGGCGGAGAACAGCGCGTCTTCGCCGGCAGCGGCGGCGTCGCGCAGGCTTTCCGGCATGGTCGCGATCACGGTCGCGAAATCGAGGCCCGCCAGTGCACGCCCTTCGTTGAAGAGGTGGCGGGCGGCGATATTGGCGTAGGTGACCTTGCCACTGGCATCGGTGAGCACGAGGGCAACGGGCGTGTTCTGCACGACGGTATCGAGCAGCAGCTCACGCTGCGCCAGGCTCTGGCGCTGGTCACGCAGCGTCTGCCCGAGTTCGTTATGCATGCGCACCAGGTCGCCGAGTTCATCCCCGCGACCGGTTCCGATCGAGATGCTGAAATCACCGTCGCGGTAACTCGCCACCGCGCTTTCCAGCGCGCGCATGAGCCGCCGGAGCGGTTCGACGAGCGCGTGTGCCACCCATGCGGACAGCGGCAGGAGCACCAGCAGGCAGATCACGAGCGCCGTCGTACCGTCGACGGGTTCGACCGACGCCGCCACGGGCAGCGAACCGCGCGCGCCGGGCGTCGTGCGGATCCACGCGAGCATCTGCGGGAAAGGCCAGATGGACACGCCGGCAAAGACCATGGCACCGATGATGGCCGACCCGGCCACCACCACGGTCATCCTGCCTTCCAGCGAGATCGTCTTCATGCCGCCGACCCTATCAGACAGCCAGCCCGTAGCGCTCCATGCGACGGTAAAGGGCCTGTCGTGACAACCCCAGGCTACTCGCCGCACGGCTGACGACGCCACCGGCGGCCGCGAGCGCCGCCTCCACGGATTCCCGCGTGGGCTCGTCGAGGTTGCGGGTCGCCACGGGCGTCGCCGGCGGGAGGTTGAGATGCGCGGGTTCGATCCGGCCGTCACCGGCCAGCAGGGCAGCGCGCGCGATGGCGTTCTTCAGCTCGCGTACGTTGCCCGGCCACGCATGGGCCAGCAGGGCGTCGCGCGCGTCTTCGCTCAACGTGGCCTGCCCCGCCAGGAAATGCTGCGCCAGTGGCAGGATGTCGTCGTTACGTTCGGCGAGGGGCGGCAGGTTGACGTCGATGACGTTGAGCCGGTAGTAGAGGTCTTCGCGAAACGTGCCCGCCGCAATCATGGCCTTGAGGTCGGCATTGGTCGCACTGACCACGCGCACCTTCGCCTGCCGCGTGCGCCCCGAGCCAAGTCGCTCGAACTGTCCGGTTTCGAGCACGCGCAGCAACTTCATCTGGCCAGGCAGCGGCAGGTTGCCGATCTCGTCGAGGAAGAGCGTGCCGCCGTCGGCCATCTCGAAACGGCCCTCGCGCGCCTTGTTGGCGCCGGTGTATGCGCCTGCTTCCGCGCCGAACAGCTCCGCCTCGATGAGCTCGCCGGGCAGCGCGCCGCAGTTCACGGCGACGAACGGCCCGCGGCGCACGGCGGAATTCGCATGGACGATGGCAGCGATGCGCTCCTTGCCCGCGCCATTCGGCCCCGTGATGAGCACCGGTACATCCGAGCGCGCGACCTGGCACGCCAGCTCGACGGTGCGGCTCATGCCCTCGGAGGCGAACACCAGCCCGTCGAGGTCGTAGCGGCTCTCCAGTGACTCGCGGCGGCGGCGGCGCTCCACCCGGGCACGGGTCACCTCGCGCGTGGACTCCGAAAGCTCCAGCAGGTTTTCGACGGTCGCGAGCAGCTTCACGTCATCCCACGGCTTGGCGAGGTAATCGGCTGCACCGGCCTTTACCAGTTCCACGGCGGCTTCCAGGTGGGTCCAGGCCGTCAGCAGGATCACCGGCAGGTCGGTGTAGCGGGCACGAATGGCCTTGAACAGCGCCACGCCTTCCTCTCCCGATGTGGTATCGGCCGTGAAGTTCATGTCCTGGATCACCACGTCGACCTGCTCCGTAGCCAGCATGGCCAGGCCGGCGTCGGGCGTGAGCGCCACGAGCGCGCGGATGTCGCTGAGGCTCAGCGCGAGTGAAAGCGCCTCGCCCACGGCGGGGTTGTCGTCGATGATCAGTACGCAGCGCATTTTTTCCCTTCGCATGTAGCCATGGATGCTTCCCGCAGGGAAAGGGTTGAAAACCTTCTCTCCCCTGATTCCCGATTATGCATGCACCATGGCCGTCACACGCTTCTCGTCGCCTCCACCGGTGACACCCGCGAGGCGCGTAGCGCCGGCGAAAGCACGGCGGCCTGCCCCAGCGCGAGCAACGTCACCACGCCGATCATCAGGTAGGTGAAGGAGAGCCGCTTCATCTCGAAATGGGTGAACATCCACTGGCTCATGCCGACCGCCAGCGCGACGCCCACGATCACCCCGGCCAGCGCGATCAGGAAGTTCTCGGTCATGAAGTAACCGAGGATGTCGCTGCGTCGCGCGCCCAGCGCACGCCGTACGCCGATCTGCTTGCGGCGCTGGCCCACCCAGAAGCTGGACAGCCCGACGATGCCCGCCGCCGTGATGGCAAGCAGTACGCCGCAAACCACGCTCATGAGGATCGCCATGCCCCTGTCGGCCTGGTAAGCACGGGCGCGCACCATCTCGAACGTGCGCACGCCATATTTCTCCGGTAGCACGCGCATGCGGTTGACGTTGTAGAGCGTGGCCGCGACCGACTTGAACACGGCATCCTGCTGGCCCGGCTTCGTGCGCAGCAGGAAGATCTGCGACCCGTTGTTCTGCGTGAGGGGCATGAGCGTCACGTTGTCGATGAACTCCGAATCGATCCACGGCACGGTCAGCTTGCCGACGATGCCGATGATGGTCGAAGGCTTGCCCCTGGAGTAGTACACCACCTTGCCCAGGGCGTCACCACCGGGAAACAGCTTGTCCGCGATGGCCTTGGTGACGATCACCTGCGGTGGCGCAGGCGTCTGCGATTCCTCGAACGAGGTCACCTCGCCGGCGCTGAAATTCCGGCCGGCGATCAGCTTCACGCCCAGCGTCTCCAGCATGTGTTCGTCGCCGAAGTAGAGTGCGGACTGCAGCGTGTTCTTCCGCTGGTCCGGTTCCTTCATGATGCCCGTGGACCAGCCGCCCTGCCGCAAGGGGAACGCATTGGTCACATAGGCATCCTGCACGCCCGGCATACTGCGCAGCGCCTGCACGTCGGTCCGCGCCAGCGGCAGGAACGAGCTGGGCGAACCGACGTAACGGTTCTGCACGGCGACGACGTTGGATTCGTTCATGCCGGTGGCGCGGTGTACCCGCTCCACGCGGTCATTCACGATGAACAGCGCGTTGCACACGATGGCGAGCGTCAGTGCGATCTGCACCGCGATCAGGATGGTGCCTGCCTTGTGCCGGCGAAGCGCGGAAAGAATGGGAACGATCTGCATGGCGTGATCCTCAGTTCGACTTCAGCTGCCACGCCGGCTGCACCTGGGCGGCACGCCATGTGGGATAAAACGCCGCGAGCACGGACGCCACGATGGAAACGACGAGGGTGAGCAGCACGAGGATGGGGTCGAGCGTCGCGAGACGGGCGATGTTCTCGGGGAAGACCATGCCGATGCCGAGCACGCCGACGCCCGTCAGCACGAGCCCGAGCAGGCCACCTGCGATGCCGATGGTGCCGGCTTCCATCAGGAACTGCGCATAGATATCGCGTTTTGATGCGCCGAGTGCACGGCGCACGCCGATCTCGGGGGCACGCCTCAGGAATTTGGCCAGCAGCAGGCCCACCGTGTTCACCAGGCAGATGACGAGGAAACCCAGCGACACCAGCAGCGACACCTGGGACTCCGGCGGCACGACCTTCTGCTGCGACAGCCAGTCCATGACGTTGCGCAGGCGACCGTTCGGTGCCCAGCTGAAACGCCCTGCACGCCGCTGGTCGGCCGCATAGCCTTCGAGAAAGCCGCGATACGACTGCACGGCGGCCGCATCGGGCAATTCCACCCAGAACGAGAGCCAGATGCATTCCGAGCGCAGGTAGTTGTCCCAGCCTTCCTTCGGCTCGTCCACGCAGTTGTTGTTGCCGTTGTTCGGCATGCGCAGGTCGACGGCCCGGGTGAGCGGCACGTACACCGAGGCGCCGTCGTCGAAGCCGCCCGTGTTGGGTACGTCGAAGAACAAGGGTTGCGGCGCCCAGTCGGCGATCACGCCCGTGATGCGGAACAGCCGGCCGTCGAGGTTGATCTGCTTGCCGACGCTCGGGCCGCCGTCGAACAGCTTGTCGTTGAGCGACTTGCTGATGACGGCCACGCTCGCATGCTTCTCGTCATCGTCGCGCGTCCATGCATCCCCCTGCAGGAACGGCACGTCGAACATCGGGAAGAAGTCCGCGCCCGTCGCATAGGCACCCTGGCGCATGGGCAGGCGCGCGGGGTTGTCCGGTATCACCGAGATGCCGACGGGATACGTTGCCGCCTGCCGCTTCGCCTTGTGCGCACGGAGCAGTGCCGTGATGTCCTGGTAGCTCAGCGCCGGCGGTGGCTCGCCCTTCTCGATGTGTTCCGGCCCCCAGTTATCCACCTGCACGTTGTAGAGCACGCTCGATTTCTGCGGGATCGGATCGCGCGACGTGGCGCGAAACACCGAATACGTCGTCATGGATGCCGCCACGCCGAAGCCGATGGCCATGACCATGAGCGCCGTGAGCACGGGGTTCCGGCGAAGGCTACGCCATCCGAGCTGCAGGTAGTAACTGAACATGGTCTTTCCCCGGGGACGTGGTGGGCGGGTCAGGAATTCGCGACGTGCGCGTGGTTGTGGAAGCGCGGTTCCACCGCGAGATCCACGGCCTGGCCATCGATCACATGCACGTTGCGCTGTGCACGGGCGGCCAGCTCCGGGTCATGCGTGACCATGACGATGGTCGCGCCTTCGCGGTGGATCTCCTCGAGCAGCTCCATGACGCCGCGTGCCATCTGCGTGTCGAGGTTACCCGTGGGCTCATCGGCCAGCAGCAGGCGCGGCGAGCCGGCGAGGGCACGGGCAATGGCGACGCGCTGCTGCTGGCCACCGCTGAGTTCCGCCGGGTAGTGCTTTGCACGAGAGGCGAGGCCCACCCGCTCGAGCGCATCCATGATGCGCTGCTTGCGTTCGGCCGCCTTCATGCCACGGTAGCGCAGCGGCACTTCCACGTTGTCGAACACGTTGAGGTCGGGAATGAGGTTGAACGCCTGGAAGATGAAGCCGATCTTCTCGTTGCGAATGCGCGACCGCTGGTTGTCGTTGAGCTGGCTCACCTCGACGCCGTCGAGGTGATACTCACCGCCGGTGAAGGTCTCGAGCAGGCCGGCGATGGTGAGGAAGGTGGTCTTGCCCGAACCGGAGGGGCCGGTAACGGCGACGAACTCCCCTTCCTTCACGTCGATGTTGAAGTCGCGGAGTGCGTAGGTCTCGACGACTTCCGTGCGGTAGACCTTGGCGAGATGGTTCATCTTGAGCATGTCGTTTCCCTCGGTAATGGGTAAGGCAGGTATCAGCGGCTGATCGCGATGTGCTTCGCGTCGCCGAACGCATCGGCGCCGGAGACGACGATCTTGTCGCCCTCCTTCAGGCCGTCCAGTATTTCGACCTTGTCGATGCTGCTGGCACCGACACGGATATCGCGACGATCGGCCATGCCGTCGCTGACCAGGTAGGCATAGCGACCCGCGCTCTCGTCCACGAATGAGCCACGTTGAACGGTGAGCACGTTGTCGCGCTTGTCGAGCAGGATGCGCACCGACAGCCGCTGGCTCTGGCGCAGCTGCAGCGGTGTTTCACCATCGAAGCGCAGGCGGGCCGCGACTTCGCCGTTGACCACCTCCGGCGAGATGGCACTGACCTTGCCGTTCCACTGCTTGCCGTTGCCGGAGATTTCACCGGGCACCCCGATGGAGAGGTCACGGGCGAAACTCTCGGGCACCTTCATTTCCACTTCCAGTGCCGAAAGATCGATGACGCTGAGCAGTTGCGCGTCCTTCGCGACCGTGGCACGTTCGGCGATGAACAGCTGGCCTACCTGGCCATCGACCGGCGACTTCACGTTGAGGTCGTCGACCTGCCGTTCGAGGTCCTGCACCATCAACAGCTGCCGATCGTGCGCGAGCTTCTTCGACTGCACGTCGAAGGTCAGGCTGTCGTTGTCCATCGTGAGGTCTGATTTCGCGTGTTTCAGCGTGACATCCGCTTTGTCGAGCACGGACTTCGCCTTGTCCACGTCGGCAACGGGCATGGCGCCCTTGTCGAAGGCTGTTTGATATCGCTTGAGGTCGCGTTCGCTGGCGGTCTGGTCAATCGATGCGTTGTCGAAGGCTTTCTGCAGCTCGGAGCGCTTCTTGCGCGCGTCGACCTGCGCGCGCAGGAACTCCACCTGCATCGCATCGGCGGCCGACTTTTCCTGCGCGAGCTTGCTGGTGAGTTCCGGGCTGGTGATCACCGCCAGCACCTGGTCTTTCTTGACCACGTCGCCTGCATGCACCTTCAGCACCACGGCACCCGCCGAGGCGGCGTACATCGTGGGGCTTACGGCAGCGACGACCTTGCCCTCGGCCGCGATGTCCCGGACGAACGGGCCGCGGACCACGGTGGCGAAGGTGAGGCGAGACGCGCTGACCGAGCTGTCCGCCGAGAAAAGCGAGGAGAGGTGCGGAAGGGCGAGCGCGATCGCGACCACGACGGCCAGGCCCGCGCCGGCCATGAGCAGCTTGCGACGGCGGTTGGGACGGACCTCGACGAGGCGGTCGGTGGCGGAGGTATCGCGGATCATGGTGGCTTCCCTGGTATCTGTCGGGGGAAGCATTGCAAACGGTATGCCAAGCCAGGAAATGGCGCGGCGGCAAGGAGTTACCGCTCGCGGACAGCGGCTCTACCGTGTCCGCGGACAATCTGCCCGGACAGTGCCGCTGTCCGGGCGCGACTCAGTGGCTGATGGCGATGGATTCCGAGACGGCGATGTCGCGCGCGACGCCGCGGCCGAGCGAAGAGATGCAGGCGGCGCTCGAACCCAGGATGGTAAAGCCGGCCATACGTCGCCGGTGGAAACACAGCACCTGCGCGCGCGACGCTTTCAGCCATTCGCGATCGGGAGTCCGGCGTTCGGGCGGCGCATCGATCGGTGACGCGTCGACGAACAGGCCGTCCCAGGCAAGGTAATCGGTATCGGGAAGCAGATAGATGCGCGCGAGCGTGTCGCCGCCTGCGCTCACGCAGTCGATCCATTCGCGAGGACCCTCCGCCGTGATGGCACAGGTCAGGCCTATGTGGCGCGTGGCGAGCAACGGGGCGAGCAGCGCGGATTCAGCGAGGCAACCCCAGGGCGGGGCAGCATCACCGACATCGACATCGACATCGGCGGGGCGCGGCGGTGCGAGATACAGCACCCCGCCCAACTGGCCGAGGCCTTCGATCATGGTGCGCGGTGTCAGTGACAGCCAGCGGGTCACAGGAAGCGAGTGCGTGCGCGATGGCGCGCCGAACGTAGCAAGCCAGCCAAACATGGGCACCTCCCGGAGGGCCGATGAAGGAATGCCTGGCTGGGCGGTCCGGGGAGGTGCCGCGTGGCTTGGCGTCGGGGAGAACGCGCCCTTACTTCGTAAGGATGAGCTTGTCGTTGCGGGTGAGCCGCAGGTGGTATTCGTTGCCCTGGTGCTCGATGACCAGCTCGCGGGAGCCATCGAGGAGGTTCTTGCTTTCGATACGACGCGTGGCGGTGGCTGCCGGGCGCAGCGCGACGACCGACGACTGGCCGCGGCTTTCGGTCTGGGGAAGCGTACTCATCAACATGTCCAATCTCCGCAGTGAGGGTGCGGATTGATGATAACGATTCTCATTTACGAGTCAAGTGTCGATATGCGGTTCCGTCGACATTTCGAGCAATGCGTCCTCCATCTGCTCCAGATCCGGGATGATCGCCGTGTCATCGCGCACCAGGACCCGCGCTTTCACGCCAAATGGCAGCTCGTGCCCGTCATGCGTGGGCAGCAGGAGCTCGGCATTCAGGGTCGTGAGGCGAGGAAAACCGTGTGTCAGGGTGGCGAGGTACGGCATGTCGGGGTGGTTTCCCACCGCCTTGATGACCGCGACGCGCGTGGCAAGGGCCGGTGCATCCGCGTCGGGCGAGGCCACGTGGTCGAAGCTGACGAGGGGAATCTTCCAGCCGCGCCATGCGATGCGGCCCACGAGCCATTCCGGCGCATTGTCCACGGGTTCGACACCCGCCAGGGTGATCACTTCGGCCACGGCGGCGTTCGGCAACAGCAGGCGGATGTTGGCGCTCGGAATCAGCACGCAGCGGATTTCACGCGGCAGCGACTCGTTCATGGGAATTCCTCGATCAGTTTCTGTGCCAGCGCGGCGACGTCACCGGCAAAGGCAGCGACGCGCTCTTCGCGGATGCCGGCGACCATGTGGCCTGCCCCGGCCTCGGGGGCCACGCTCTCCACCCAGACTTTCCCGCCGGCATCGTAGATCGCCTGTGCGCCGGCGATCGCATCGTTACCATGGCCCGCGAACACGATCGCGAGGCCGTCATTGCCAAAACCGGCGGCCAGCGTGGCGAAAGCCCTGTCGATGGACGGGCCGGCCGCGTAAGCGGAGCTGTTGTCCTCGCCCACGACGACACTGCCGTCGCGACGTACCTGTACCGTCGACCCGCGCGACACCAGCAGCCGCTCGCCATGGGTGGCATGGGTCTGGTCAGACGCCAGCCGAAGCCCGCCCAGGCGCGACGCGACGGCCGACGCCTCGCCTTCGTGATGCATCACCACGAGCACGACGGCAGGAATGCTCGTCGGAACCGCGGCAAGGAAAGCCGCGATTGATGCCTCGCTCTCCCTCGTGCCTGCCAGGGCGATGACACGGCGCACGGCGCGCGAGCTGCCTTCGAGGAACATCTCATGGCCCGAGGTCCTGGCCACATGCGGCGCCACGGCGTCTTCCATCGACATGAGCTCGAGGCTGAGGCCGGGCACGAGGTCGTGCGTCCCGTCGTCCACCACGTCATGGGCGAGGAACTCGGCGGCACTCAGCGTCTCGATGCCGAAGTCGGCCGGCGCATCGCGTCCGGGCACCTGCACCACGAGGGCGTCATGATCGACGAGGTCCCACTCGGGCGCGGGCGCAGGCACGTGCCCGGTGGCGCGGCTTTCGATTTCGACCGACGCGGCCGGGCCGGAAGTGGCGGCCAGCGTGCCATCTTCCATGGATGCCAGGCTGAAGCGGCTCAGGTCGAATTCGCGCCCGGACGTGGGTGGCACGGCGGACGGCGCGTCTTCGGCGACTTCGAAGCCCGACAGGTCGAGGAACGCCAGCTCGGTGAGTTCCACGGGAGCGCTGGGCACGGAGTCGATGCCGTCGGAGTGGTCCACGTCGCTCGCGCTGTCGGCCAGCAGGGCTTCCAGTTCAGCGGCGAGGTCCGCAGGCTCCAGCCCCTGCCCCTCTTCGTCGTTCTCGACCAGCGCCGTCGAGAACACCATCTCGTCGTGCACATCACCCTCGATATCGGGCGCATCGTCGAGCGACATGACCGCGTCCGACTCCATCATCGGCGTCGCGGGGTAGCCATGGATGCCACTGATGGAGATATCCTCGACGACCGCATCGGCGAAGGTTTCCTCGGCGGGCGCAGGAACACTGGCCAGGGCAGCGAGGCGCGGCTCGATCGCCCGCGCATCTTCCGGACGGGGCGGATCGAGCTGCGTCTGTCCGATGAGTTTGGACGCCAGGTGGCGGGCCCAGCGTGCGCGGTCCCAGCCGTCCAGCCCGCGGGTGGCATCGGCATCGTTGAAGACGAGACGGGGATGACCGCCTTCGACCGTGTCATAGAGCCGATCGAGGTCCTCGTCGCTGGGGTCGTCGAGATCGACCACCACCACGTCGGCCGACGAACCGACGAGTTCCGCCGGGGCAAACGACGCGAGGTCGGATTCGTAGACGATATGCGCGCCATGTTCGAGTAGCGCATCCCGCAGGTCGGCCGAGAGCGCGGCATCGTCGAACAGCAGGGCAACCAGGGGCTCGCGGTCAGCCATGATGGACTCCGAGCACGTCGTTGATCTGAACGATGAGGTCGTTCTCCTGGTAAGGCTTGCCGATGTAACGCTGCACGCCCAGGTCGAAGGCGCGCTGGCGATGCTTGTCGCCGGTACGCGAGGTGATCATGATGATCGGCACGCGGGCGAGACGTTCGTCGGCCTTCATCTGGGCGGCCAGTTCATAGCCGTCCATGCGCGGCATCTCGATATCGAGCAGCATGAGGTCGGGAACGCGTTCGTTGAGCTTTTCGAGCGCATCGAGCCCGTCCTTCGCCGTCATGACCTCGAACTCGTTTCGCTCCAGCACGCGGCCGGTGACCTTGCGCATGGTGATCGAATCGTCGACCACCATGACCAGCGGTTTCGCACGGACCTCGTCCTGCAGGCGCGGGGCCTGCGGTACCAGCGCCTCTGCTTCGAAGGCGCGACGCGCCACGCCGTGGCGAACGAGCGGCGCGAGGTCCAGGATCATCAGCACCGAGCCGTCGCCCATGATCGTGGCACCGAGGATGCCGGGCACCGAACTGACCTGTGGGCCCACCGGCTTCACCACGATTTCGCGCGAGCCGAGCACGGCATCGACGCGGATCGCCGCGCGAAGGTCGCCACTGCGGGCCAGCAACAGGGGCGCATCGCCCTCCTCGGCCGACCCGGTCACGTGCACGCCCAGCAGCTGCGGCAGGTCGTGGATGCCGTAGTCCTCGCCGACGTATTCGAAGGACGGCTGTTCGTCCGCCATGCGATGCGCCAGCTCGTTCGGCTCCATGCGGGCCACGCCATGCACCGATGTCATCGGGATCGCGAAGCTGGTCTCGCCGATACGCACGATCAGTGCCTGCGTGACGGCCAGGGTGAAGGGCAGCCGCATCACGAAGGTCGTACCCACGCCGCGCTCCGATTCGATCCCGAGCGTGCCGCCGAGCTGCTTGATCTCGTTGGCCACCACGTCCATGCCGACGCCGCGCCCGGCGACCTGGGTCACCGTTTCCGCCGTCGAGAAGCCGGGCACCTGGGTGAGCTGGAAGATCTGGTCGTCGGAAACGCGTGCATCCGGGCGGAGCAGTCCGCGTTCGATGGCCTTGGCGAGGATCACCTCGCGATCCATGCCCGCACCGTCATCGGAGAGACGGACGACCACTTCGGTCGCTTCGCGAGCGACCTGGATGCGCACGGTGCCCTCCGGGTTCTTGCCACTGGCCTCGCGGGCTTCCGGGCTCTCGATGCCGTGGGCCACCGCATTGCGCAGCATGTGCTCGAACGGCGCCTTGATGCGGTCGAGCATGTTGCGATCCATTTCGCCATTCGCACCTTCCACCACCAGCTGCGCGCGCTTGCCCATGTCGCCCGCCGCCTGGCGAAGCGTGCGTCGCAGGTTAGGCACCATGGCATCGAACGGCAGCATGCGCGTCTGCATGAGGCCTTCCTGCAGCTCGGCATTGACGCGCTGCTGCTGGAGCAGGAGATTTTCGGACTGGCGGGTCAGCTCGTCCAGGATCGTCTGCAGCGACACGAGATCGGACACCGACTCGGCGAGTGCGCGCGAATACTGCTGGAGCTGCGAGAAGCGATCGAGTTCCAGCGGGTCGAAGCTGGTCACGCCGGTGTCGCGATGCTCCTGGTGATAGCGCGCGATGATCTGCGCTTCGGTTTCGATTTCCAGCATGCGCAGCTGGCTGCGCAGGCGGCTGACCGTCTGCTCGTGTTCCGTCAGCGTCGAGCGGAAGCTCGCCGTCTGCTGTTCCAGCCGCGAGCGGTAGATCGACACCTCGCCGGCATGGTTCACCAGGGTGTCGAGCATGTCGGCGCGCACGCGGATCTGCTCCTGCGACGCGCGCTGGATCTCTTCTTCCTCGAACTCCGGCAGAAGCTCGGGCAGTTCGCGATCGAGTACGGGGATGAGGTCGGGCTCGGGCGTCGTTTCGACCACGGGTGCCGCGACCAGTGCCTGCGCCGCGTCGCGCTCGTCGCGATACGACTCCGCCGTCACCGTATCCGGTGCGATCGGTGCGCCGGCAAGGCGGGCAAACGGTTCGATGTCGGCGTCGGTCAGGGTGATCGCCCTGCCCTGCGCCACGCTCTGGATCATGCCGTGAAGGCGATCGAAACCGGCCTCCATGGCCTCCACCGATGCGCGATCGCTGTCGCGCTGTCCACCGGCCACGGCGTCCAGCAAAGCTTCCATCGCATGCGCGAAGTCGCCGACGGCAGGCACGCCCGCCATGCGCGCGCTGCCCTTGAGCGTATGCAGGTCGCGCTGTAGCGAAGCGACGTATTCGGCCTGCTCCGGCTCCACGCGCCAGGATGCCAGCGCGCCATCGGCGTGGTCGAGGATCTCGCGGCCTTCCTCGATGAATACGTCGAGCAGGTCGGGGTCGATGTCGGCGTAGGGCGACGGCTCAGGTTCGATATCCGGCGCCTGCTCCGGGAACGCGTCGTCAGGGCCGTGTTCGTCAAGGGACGGGACTTCGTCTTCTGTAACGTCCTGCGCGGCGACTTCTACGGCGACGTCCTGCTCGGTGGCATCCTGCTCGGCGACTTCCTGCACGGCGATGTCCTGCTCAGCAGCCTCCCGATAGGCGACGCCGTCTCCGGCGTCTTCAGCCTGGTCGGCGGCCGGCTCCGAGCGATCGGGCTCGGCGAGGAGCGGCTCGACCAGGTTCGCCTCGGCAGGGACAGGATCGAGATTCGGCTCGGCAATGACGGGCTCGACATGGGTCGGCTCGACATGGGTCGGCTCGACAAGGGTCGGCTCGGCAAGGACAGGATCGAGGTTCGACTCGATGAAGATCGGCTCGACCAGAGTCGGCTCGGCGGCCTCGAACGGATCGTTTTCCCCGGCAGGAGTCGCCTCGCCCGAGACGAGCGCGTGCCACAAGGCATCTTCCTTCGCGTCGTACTCGAGGATCGGCTTGATCTGGCCTTCCGGTTTATCCGGTTCAAAGGCTTCGAAAGACGCGAGAAGCTCTGCCGTGAGGTCCTCGGTGCTGTCGATCGGCTGGATGGGGTCGACATCGACGGGCGGCAGGACGTCGTCGTCCGTCGCCTGATCGACGGACGCCTCGACAGAGACCGCTTCGTCGGGCGCCGCTTCATCGCCGGCATCCGGCTCGACCGCTTCTTCTTCCAGCGGCTGCGGGTCCGGCTCGTAGAGGATATGCGCGACCGTCGCCTCGGGCTGCTGGTCACGCAACGCCGCGATGTGTGCCGCCAGGGCGGTCACGTCAGGCACGTGGGGCGCGGGCGCGTCGAACTGCGCCATCACATGGTCGACCAGGTCGGCGGCATCGGTCAGCGCATCGACGCCGTCGGCGCTCATGGGCTGGCCGGATGCACGGACCCGCTTCACCAGCCCTTCGAGCGGCGCGAGTACCTGGATCAGGACCGGGATGTCGACCATGCCGATGGCGCCGTGCAGCGTATGCACGGCCCGCAGCAGGGCGTCATCCACCATCAGGTGGCCGTCGCCGGCACGCGCGAGGTTGGCGCGGATGACATGGAGGTACTGCGCCACTTCCGTCCGCAGGATATCGAGAAGCACTGCATCCACGGGTGGCAGCGGTGGCTCGACGTACACCGGATCCGGCGCGGACACCTCGGCGACATCCGCCGTCTCTCCGTCCCCGGACGGCTCCGCAGCCGACTGGCCATACGAGGCGAACGCCGCCGTGGGCACCGCCGCGATCGTGTCGCGTGGTACGCGGCGCTTTACCTTCGTACGTACCGTCTGGACGGAACTGTTCGCCACGTCTTCCACGAAGGCGACGTCACCGGCCGCGAGGCGATCGGCCGTTTCCATGATGGCCGCGATCGGTGCGCCCGGCGTGCTTTCGCCTTCGAGCGCGGCCTTCAGCTGTGGCAACGCGTCGATGGCATGGCGCACCAGCGCCTGCACGCCGTCGTTCGGCTCGATGGTGTTATCGAGCACGCGATTGAGCATGTTCTCGACCTTCCACGAGAACTCGCCGAGCAGCCGGGCACCGACCAGACGGCCGGAACCTTTCAACGTATGGAACGAGCGGCGCAGCGGCACGAGCGCCTGCGTCTGCGCGGGGTCCGCCAGCCACAGTGCCTGCGCGGCGCGCAGGTTGGCAATCTCTTCCTCGGTTTCCTCGAGGAAGATCTCGCGGATCTCGTCGTCGATGCCGTCGACGGTGATCTGGAAACCCGCGAACTCGGCAGGGCCGGAGCCACCGACTTCCTGCTCGATTTCCTCTTCGATTTCCACCCAGTCGTCTTCGTTCGCCGCGACCGCTACGGGTGCAGCCGACGAGACGCCCTCTGCATCGGAATGAGCGGCCCACGGATCGACGCCGGGCGCGTCTTCGTCGTGCTGCCGACCGGCTGCGAACGATGCATCTGCGTCTGCGTCTGCGTATGTATCTGCGGCTGCATCTGAGTCCGCGTCTGCGTCTGCGTCTGCATTACTGACACCTGCGTGGGCGGCGGCAGTCGCCTGCGCTGCATGCGCTGCGGCTGCGGCTGCGGCTGCGGCTGCGGCTGCGGCTGCGACTTCCTCGTCCGTCGGCGGTTCGTCGACCAGGTCGAAGGAATCGGCGAAGCTGGATACGTCGTCCCCTTCGTCCACACTCGTCGATGGCACGGCAATGTGTTCGACGGACGCCGTCTCGATCGCTTCGAGTTCGGCGGCATCCATGGCTTCGTGCTGCACCGGCAACGGCCAGTAGCCGAGTTCCGCCAGGCTCTGCTGGGTCACGTCGAGGATGTGTTCGAGGCCACCGCGATGTTCACGCGCGGCTTCGAGGTAATACTCGAGGGCCGCCAGCGCATCCGCCAGCCGATCCATCTGCGCACCGTTGGGCACGCGCAGGTCGCCGAGCAGTTCGCGGTGGATGAACAGGCCGATACCGTCGGACAGGTCAGCCGGACGGCTTGCACCGAGCATGCGCATGGCACCGCCGATCTCTGCCATGAGCTCAGGCGTACCCGCCAGGCGGGAGTGATCCCACGACGATTCGACGAAGGCGACGATGGCTTCTTTCACGCGGGCCGTATTGGCCGTGGCCTCGCGCATGAGCGTCGCCAGGATGTTCCGCGCTTCGCTACGCGGCAGGGGCGACGGGCCATGATCGGCAAGTGCAGGTTCGCTGCTCTCGGCGCCCAGGCGTTCGATATGGTCGTCGAGCGATGCCTCGACATAAAGCAGTGCGCCAGCCACATCGAGCAAGGCTTCTTCGTCGGGCGCACGCGCGCCCGTGGCGATCTCGCCAAGGATGCGGCGCTGCTCGCCGACGACGCGACGGGGCACCCCGAGCGCGAGCATGCCCAGCGTGTCACCCACGCGATCGAGCACCTCCGCCTGGGGGCCCAGCTGTGCCGGGTCGCTTTCAGGGCGGCGCAGGAACAGGTCGAGTGCTTCCTTCACGCGCAGCAGGTCGTCCTTGATCGCCGCCGAAACGGTGTCCAGCAACGCCTTGTTGTGGCCCGACATGGAACCGCGGGCGTGCTCCACCTCGGCAGCCCGGGGCAGTAGCCCTTCCAGCCGGTACGTCTGGCGCAGTTCCTCGATGCGATCGCTGCCCTCTCGGGCCTGCGCGACGTAGTAAAGGAGCTTGCGTGCGAGTTCATCGGCGTCGCCGGTGAGCAGGGCCTCTTCGCCGCGCTCGACCAGCTCGCGGATGGCACGGTCGACGCGGCCGATCAGCTGGCGGACGTCTTTCTCATGATCGCCCAGGGTGCCGCGCTCGAGGCCTTCGAGCACGCCCGCGGCGATCCACCAGAGACGACGACCCGCGAGCGTGTAGCAACGCGCCGCGAGGCTGTCGAGCGTCGCGCGCATGCCGAGCAGCTGGCGCTCGTTGCCCTGCCCGCGGAACCAGGCCAGCAGCTGCTGCTGGAAGCGTGCGCGCAGTTCGGCCAGTTCGCCGCGATGGGCTTCAGCCACGCCCGGATCGCTCGCGCCCGGTGCGCCGAGCGGCAGCATCGTGTCGAGGTTGGGCGTGAAGAGCGCCGATTCGTGCAGCGACTGTTCGCCGCGGGCGGCACGCAGGTCGTTCAGCAGCGGCAGCAGGACGATGGGTACGTCGCGATGGCCGCTCTGCAGGCGCTCGAGGTAATCGGGCATCTGCATCATGCCGCGCATCAACACGGCATAGGCTTCGTCGCGCTGCGTCACCCGGTCGTCGATCAGGGCAGCGACCAGCTGCTCCATTTCACCGACGACCATGGCGGCGCCGTAGAGCTCCACCATGCGCAGCGTACCGTGGACCTGGTGCAGGTCGGCGGCGCAGGTATGCATGACGTACGCGTCGCGGGAGTCCTCGACATACGACTCGAGGGCCTGGCGCGCCTTGGACAAGGCGTCGTCGAGCTCGGCCTTGACCCAGTGCAGCGTGGTGAATTCGGTATGTTCTTGAAGTCTCACTGCATCAGCCCGGAAGCTTGAAGTTGGCGACCGACAGGCGCAGGTCGTTCGCGAGCTGCGCCAGGTTACCGATGGACTCGGCCGTCTGGCTGGCGCCCAGCGACGTCTGTGACGTGATTTCCTGGATGACGTTCATGGTGGCCGACGTATCCGTCGCCGCCGCCGACTGCTGGCGTGCTGCCGCGGAGATGTTCTGAATCAGCGCCGAGAGGTCGTTCGAGACGCGTTCGATGTCGCCCAGCGCCGTGCCTGCATCCTCCGCCAGCCGCGCACCGGCGACCACTTCCGCGGTCGTCTGTTCCATCGAGCTCACCGCCTCGTTGGTATCGGACTGAATGGTCTGCACCAGCGTCTCGATGCGCTTCGTGGCGCTGGCGGAACGTTCCGCGAGTCGCTGCACTTCGTCCGCGACCACCGCGAAGCCCCGGCCTGCTTCGCCGGCGGAGGCGGCCTGGATCGCGGCGTTGAGCGCGAGGATGTTCGTCTGCTCGGCGATGTCGTTGATGAGTTCGACGATGGAACCGATTTCCTGCGACGACTCGCCCAGCCGCTTGATGCGCTTGGACGTCTCCTGGATCTGGTCGCGGATGGAATCCATGCCCTGGATGGTTTCGCGCACCACTTCCGCGCCGCGCGATGCGATCTGCACCGAGCGCTGCGCCACGTCGGCCGATTCGGCGGAATCCTTCGACACGGTATCCATGGACGTCGCGATCTGGTTGATGGCCGACGTGGCGGACGTGATCTGCTGCGCCTGCTGCTCGGCGGCATCGGCCAGGTGCATGGCGGTGGCCTGCGTTTCCTGCGCGGCGGCCGACACGCGGACGGCGGTCTCGTTGATGGTCGTGACGAGGTTGCGCATCTCGTCCACGGCGGAGTTCATGGCGTCCGCGATGGCGCCCGTGATGTCCTCGGTCACCGTGGCCTTGATGGTGAGGTCACCTTCGGCCAGCGTGCCCATCTCGTCCAGCAACCGCATGATGGCGGTCTGGTTACGCTGGTTGAGGTCGGAGGTGGTCTCGAAGCGGCGACGCTGGTCGCGCACCAGGTTGAATACCAGCAGCAGCGCGAACAGCACCGCACCCACCGCGCCCAGCAGGCCCCACCACACGTTCGGGAACAGGCGGGTCAGCGGAAGCCTGGCGATCTGGTCGGCGGACTCGTTCGCGCGCAACAGCACCGTCTGCGAATCCAGCGAGGCCTGGTTTCCGGCGCGCTTCACGTCCTGCAGGTTCGGCGAAGCGGATACGAGCTGGGTCACCGGATCCACGAGGTCGCCCCAGGACGCCTGCATGCCCTGCAGGATCTTGTGCGCGTTGCCGTCGCCGATGGCACGCACGCCGCCCTCGGCATTGCCGTCGACAAGCCCCTTCAGCACGGCGCCGTAGAGCTGCGCATCGCGCGAAAGCCCGTCGGCCGCCGACTGGGCGCCGTCGCCACCCTGCAGGATTTCCTGCACGCGGCGGATCATGCGATCGGCCATGAGCATCCAGCGTGCGATGGTGAAGGTCTGCTCCACCGAGGCGTTCTTCTGCTGGACGATGTTCAGCACTTCGTCGGTGCGGGCGTTCAGCAGCGGCATCTGCCGCGAGAAGAGGTCGGCGCGCTCGCCCGACGAAAGCACGAGGTCCTTGTTCGACAGGATCTTGCCGATGTCGGCGTCGAGCTGGTGCCATGCATTGGCCAGCGCACCGACCGACCGGCCCGACTTGCCGCCATCGTCGGCGTAGGCCGGCATGCCGGTCTTGTCGTCGCCCTTGACCAGGCGCTGTACCGCAGAATCGATGGTATTGCGCGTGGCCGAGAGCTCGCGGAAGGAGTCGCGGTTACCGTCCGACGCTTCCAGCGCGTACTTCGCGGTCTGCTGCGAAAGCACCTGCACCTGAGTCGTCAGCGCGATGGCTTCGCGATCCTCGCCGTTCTTGTTGTTCAGCCACCAGAAGTCGACCGACGCCAAACCGATCGCCAGGAGAAGGAACACGATGACGATCGTGTAGCCACGTTCCCGGCCTGCGCCGCCTGCTGTCGTACTCATATCTACTTCACCCTCGGCAAGACGAAGCGGTCGCGCTGACCGCCCACCTTTCGCTCATCCTGTAACGACGCGGCCGGACGGCCCCGTCGTCCCCCTGGAGACGCCTTACAGCGCCGCCTGCCGGAAATCCGGCGCCCGAACCAGTCGACTCATGCTGAACAGTCCGTAAGACTGCTCGTCAAGCGTTACATTCCCTGCCACGAAACGCGCCACGCGCGGATCGCGTTCTTCCTCGCCCTGCCCGCGCAGCTCGTGGTCCATCGTGCGTTGCCCGAAAACCTCGTCGACCAGCAGGCCCACGGTGCCGCCGTGCTGCCTGACCAGCAGCAGCCGGGTACGCTCCGACGAGGGCGTCCGTTCGTCGAACAGGAAACGCCCCAGGTCGATCGCCGGCACGAGGTTGCCGCGCACGTTCGCCACCCCCATGAGCCAGGGCTGGGTACCCGGCACGTTGGTCAGCGGCGGCACGGCGAGCAGTTCGTTGATTTCCTCGATGCCGCTGACGAAAGCCCGGCGGCCGACACGGAACCCGATGCCACGCCAGAGGCCCAGCGACTCGACCCGCTCGGGCGCATCCGCCGAATGGGCAAGGCAGGCACGTTCGTAGTGGGCGAGCAGTTCGAAAGGCGTCAGTGCCACGTTCTCGCTCATGTCGCCCTCAATGCGCCGTGTTCGGCAGCAGGCTGGAGATGGTCGAGAGGAGTTCCTTCTCGTTGACCGGCTTGGTGATGAACGCCTTGGCGCCCTGGCGCAAGCCCCAGACGCGGTCGGTTTCCATCGACTTGGTCGTGATCATCACCACCGGCACGTCGGCCGTGGTCGGGTCGCGACTCAGGGTCCGGGTGGCCTGGAAGCCATTCATGCCGGGCATGATGACGTCCATGATGACCAGGTCCGGCTTGCTCGCACGAATGCGATCGATACCGGCTTCCGCGTTGTCCACGCTGGAAACCGAAAAGCCCGCCTTCTCGAGCAGCGTGGTGAACACGCGTACGTCGGTGGGCGAGTCGTCAATGATCAGGATGTTTGCCACACGTCCCCCTGGACGTCGTAAAGCGAAATGAGCCAGTCAGTTCGCCGTTGCATAACGGTGGATCGCGCCGAGGAGCTCGTCGCGGGTGAACGGCTTGGTGAGGTACTGCTCGGCCCCGACGATGCGTCCGCGGGCCTTGTCGAACAGCCCGTCGCGGGACGACAGCATGATCACCGGCGTACCGCGGAACTGCGCGTTGTTCTTGATCAGGGCGCAGGTCTGGTAGCCATCCAGGCGCGGCATCATGATGTCCACGAAGATGATGTTCGGCTTCTGGTCGGAGATCTTGGCCAGCGCCTCGAAGCCGTCGACCGCAGTGAGAACGTCGCAGCCTTCCTTCTTGAGCAGCGTTTCGGCCGTGCGTCGGATGGTTTTCGAATCGTCGATGACCATGACCCGCAAGCCGGTCAGGTCGGTACTGCGTACGCTTTCGTTCACTGCGCCCCCGTGCCACGCAAAAAAAACTCAAGTCCTGCCGCAGGATACCGCCATGTTGCCGGTGGTTCCGTGCGCCAGGTCGTCGTCCGGAAAGACACTCCGGCGGCCCGCTCTTCGGCGTTCCTCCCGTCCGCTGTTTAATGGTTGCCCGAGGCTGCGTCAAGATGAATTGTTCTTAAAGGGTCTCCGGCCCCGTGAATTCCAGTCGGCCGCTCCACTAGACTTGGCACCTTTGTTGCCATTCCGGACCCACCATGCCGCTCTCCGTCGCCGTCCTGATGGACCCCATCCGCGCCATCAAGATCGCCAAGGACTCCACGTTCGCCATGCTGCTCGAAGCGTCGCGCCGCGGCCACGGCCTGCTTTACATGGAGCAGGGCGACCTCGCGCTGCGCAACGGCGAGGCCTGGGCCCGCCTGCGGCCCCTGACCGTGAAGGAAGACCCGACCGGCTGGTTCACCCTCGGCGAACCCGAATGGCGCCCGCTGGCCGGGGTGGATATCGTACTGGCCCGCAAGGATCCGCCGGTCGACGAGCAGTTCATCTACGACACCATGGTGCTGGAGCGCGCCCAGCGCGCCGGCACGAAAGTGGTGAACGATCCCCGCAGCCTGCGCGACTGCAACGAAAAGCTCTTCGCCCTCGATTTCCCGCAGTGCATCGCGCCGACCCTCGTGTCGCGCGACGCCGGCGAGCTGCGCCGCTTCGTGGCCGAACACGGCGAAGCCGTGCTGAAGCCACTGGACGGGATGGGCGGCCGCGGCATCTTCCGGGTGAAGGCAGGCGACAGCAACCTCAACTCCATGCTCGAGACGCTGCTCGACGGCGCCCGGCATTTCGCCATCGCCCAGAAATACATTCCCGAGATCACGGCCGGCGACAAGCGCATCCTGCTGATCGATGGCGAGCCGGTGCCGTACGCGCTGGCGCGCATCCCGCAGGGCGATGAGTTCCGCGGCAACCTGGCGGCCGGCGGCCGGGGCGAGGGCGTACCCCTTTCCGACCGCGACCGCTGGATCGCCGCCCAGGTGGCGCCCGAGCTCGTGCGCCGCGGCCTGCGCTTCGTCGGCCTCGACGTCATCGGTGACTACCTCACCGAGATCAACGTCACCTCGCCCACGTGCATCCGCGAGCTCGATGCCCAGTTCGGGCTCAATATCGCCGGGCTGATGTTCGACGCCATCGAGGCCCGATGACGACTCGCACGACCGGCGCCGACCTCTTCGGCGCCACGCTGCTGTTCTCGTTGCTGCTGCACGGGGTGATCATCCTCGGCGTCACCTTCAGCGCGGAAAAGCCGAAACCGAGCGTACCCACGCTCGACGTCACGCTCGTGGACGTCGCCAACCAGGAACCGCCCGACAAGGCGGACTTCCTGGCCCAGGCGAACAACTCGGGCGGTGGCGACCGTGACAAGGCGGCGCGTCCGTCCGAGCCGGTGTCAGGCCCCCTGCCCACGGCCAACCGCGGGGATGCGCCGGAAGCCAGGGAGGCGCAGGCGCCCGCCCCTCGCGAACACACGCCCGCCCAGCTGCTGACAACGGCGGGCGAAACGGCGTTCGCCGTGGACAGCGCAAGGCAGAAAAGCGAACAGCCGGACCGCCCGCTGCCGGTGTCGGACGACGAGGTGCAACGACGCCTGGAAATGGCGAAGCTCTCGGCGGAGGTGCGCGACCAGTCCCAGGCCTATGCCAAGCGCCCGAAGAAGAAATTCATCTCCTCGAACACCCGTGAGTACGCGTATGCCGCTTACATGAAGGGCTGGGTGGGCCGCGTGGAGCGCGTGGGCAACCTGAATTACCCGGACGAAGCCCGGCGTGAGGGCATGTACGGCGAACTGGTGCTCACGGTCGCCCTGAATCGCGACGGCTCGATCAGGAGCATGGACGTGATCCACAGCTCCGGCCACGCCCTGCTCGATGCCGCCGCGCAGCGCATCGTGCGCCTGGCCGCACCCTTCCCATCCCTCCCGCCGGACAAGAGCCGCGTCGACGAGCTCTACATCACCCGGACCTGGCAGTTCCTGCCAGGCAACGTGCTGCGAAATTACTGAGCGACCCTTCGGTAGGAGCGCGCCGGGCGCGCGACATCTTTTCGCGAAGACCTGTGTGTTTCCGCGAAGAGATGTCGCGCGCAGGGCGCGCTCCTACATGTCTGTTACTAGGGCATCTCGGCGACGAAGGCTTTTTCAGCCTTGCGATCCCATACGCACAGTTCCCGGCCGGGCAGGTTCTTCATGTGCTTCTGCGGGTAACGCCCGGCCAGTACCAGGGCCGTGACCGGGACCCGGTCGTCATACCGGATCAGCCCGCCCACGGGCTTCGCGCCCGTCAGCCCGCTGGCCGCCACACATGCGCGGGTCACCCTCTGGTCGTAGTCCTTCCACGCGGCGGGCGACGAAGCGACCGACACGGACGCTCCGCCGAGCAGCGCCAGGAACACGAAACCCTTTGCGAACATAGCCTTCCCCATGATCCATCTCCTCAGCTGACGGCAAGACGCTAGCGCCGCGGCGCTGAACGCACGCGCACGCCCTGTCCGCGTACCCGCTACAATGGGCCATGACGACCGCCAACACATTCGCGGGGCAATTCCTGATCGCCATGCCCTCACTCGCCGAGCCACCGTTTGCGCGGGGCGTAGCGTTCCTGTGCCAGCACGGGGAAGACGGGGCTGTCGGCCTCCTCATCAACCAGATGTCGGAATACCGCCTGGGCGATGTGCTCGCGCAGATGAATCTCCAGTGCGAAGACCCCGACATCGCGGATAACGCCGTGCTCATCGGCGGTCCGGTGCAGCAGGAGCGCGGTTTCGTGCTCCACCGGGAGCCGGGGCACTGGGATTCCAGCTACCGCGTCAACGACGAATGGTCGGTCACCACCTCACGCGACATCCTGGTGGCCATGGCCGCCGGCCAGGGCCCGGGCCGCGCGGTGGTCGCGCTGGGCTATGCGGGTTGGGAGCCGGGGCAGCTCGAGCAGGAAGTGATGGACAACGCCTGGCTGACCACGCGCGCCGACGAGCGCATCATCTTCGATACCCCGCTCGACGAGCGCTGGACCGCCGCCGCCCGTGTCCTGGGTGTCCGCGATCCCTCCCAGATCGCCGGCTACGCCGGCCACGCCTGACCCCCGGCGCGCCATGAGCTGTCTTTTCGGTTTCGACGTCGGCACGAAGATCATCGGCGTCTCCGTGGGCAACCGGCTTACCGGCACGGCCCGTGCGCTCGCTGCCGTGCCCGTGCGCGACGGCGTGCCCGACTGGCAGACACTGGACAACCTGCGCCGCGAGTGGCTGCCCGCCGAACTGGTCGTCGGCCTGCCGGTCGATAACGAGGGCAAGGAGCAGCCGATGACCCGGACCGCGCGCCGCTTCGCCCAGCGCATCGGCAAGCGGTACAGCCTGCCGGTGGCCTTCGCCGACGAACGCATGACCTCGCAGGAAGCCGCCCGGCGGTTCGCCGCAGGCCGCGCCGCAGGCACCCGTAAGCGGTCGGACGCAAAGAGCATCGACGCCGAGGCCGCCGCCGTCATCCTAGAGTCTTACCTGCTGTCTTCCTGAGCCCCTCGCCGCCCTTCACACCCACACCTTGAGGACGTCATGTCACCACGCCTGCGCCATCTGACCACCCTCGAGAACCTCCCGCGCGAAACCATCGAGCGCATCCTTGACCGCGCGAACACGATGCGCGAGGCCACGGCCCACGGCACGCGCAAGCTGGATCTGCTCGCCGGGCGCACCGTCCTCAACCTCTTCTTCGAGCCGTCGACCCGTACGCGTACCTCGTTCGAACTGGCGGCTCGCCGCCTCGGTGCCGACGTGGTCAATTTCGACATCGGGTTTTCCTCCGCCAACAAGGGCGAGGAGCTGTTCGACACGCTGCACACGCTCGAAGCCATGCACCTCGACACGATCATCGTGCGCCACAAGGTCTCGGGCACCCCGGAAGAGCTGGTGAAGCACGCCATGAGCGGCGTGGCGGTGGTCAACGCCGGCGACGGCAACCGCGCCCACCCGACCCAGGGCCTGCTGGACGCACTGACCATCCGTAACCACCACCCCGACTTCCGCAAGCTGCGCATCGTGATCTGCGGCGACGTACGCCATTCGCGCGTCGCGCGCTCCGACGTCCACGCCTTCACGGCCCTCGGCGCCCGGGACGTACGCATCGTCGGCCCGGCGCCCCTTCTTCCCACGGAGGGCGAGCTCACCGGCGTGACCTACCACGAGGACTTCGACGAGGCGATCGAAGGCGCGCACGCCGTGATCATGCTCCGGCTGCAGAAGGAGCGCATGGCGTCGACCGACCTGCCCGACGAAGCGGCCTATTTCGAGCGCTTCGGGCTGGATGCGAAGCGCCTGGCACGGGCGGCGAAAGGCTGCCTTGTCATGCACCCAGGCCCGATCAATCGCGGTATCGAGATCGCACCCGACGTGGCGGATGGCGCCCAGTCGCGCATCCTCGAACAGGTAGGCAATGGCGTGTTCGTCCGCATGGCCGTGCTCGCCGAGGTCATGGGCAGGTAAACCCTCACATTTCGCGCGATCCGGCTTGCTGCATAATGGCGTTACCAGGGACAACCAAATAATGGGATACACAATGCGACCGACGAAGCGACTCATCGCGCTCGGCGTTGCCAGCGTGCTGCTGGCCGCCTGCGGACATAAAGACAAGGATGCCCCGCTGGCTTTCGTGCCGGCGGATACGCCGTACGTCGTGGCCAACCTCGACAAGCTCGATGACGACGCCTACAACGCGATGATCGCCCAGGCCAACAGCGAGCTTCCCGGCCAGATCGGCCAGCTCAAGTCGACCGCGCAGGACCTCGAGACCAAGGGTAACGCCGACGGCGCCCGCCTCCTTCGCGCCTTCGCCGCCGAGTTCGACGGCAAGCCGGCAGACGTCGCGCTGAAGAACATGGGCCTCGACATCAAGAGCGGGACCGCCGTGTATGGCCTCGGCCTCAGCCCGGTCGCCCGCGTGGCGCTGGCTGACTCGTCGGCATGGGACGCCTTCGTCGGACGTCTCGAAACCGCCTACGGGAAGAAGCTGGAAACGGCCGATGCCGGTGGCCAGGCCTACCGCCATGTCGCTTTGTCGGATAGCGGCGTGCAGCTGGTCATCGCCACCGTGGGCAAGCAGGCCGTCGTCTCGCTGCTGCCTGCCGACGCGGGCCAGCCCCTGGTCCGCCAGGCGCTCGGTGTCGACCGCCCGGAGAAGAACCTCCAGGAAGACGGTCGCCTTGCCGATCTGGCCAAGGATAAGGGCTACAAGGATTACGTGGTCGGCCAGCTCGACCTGACCCGCCTGCTGCCCCTCGTGGCCACGGGCAAGGATCCGCTCTTCTCCACCTTCCTGAAGCACCAGTCGGCCAAGACCGGTGAGCCGGTTCCGGCGCTGCCGCCGAGCTGCCAGGTCGAAGCGACCCGCATTGCGTCGCGCATCCCGTCGCTGAGCTTTGGCTACACGAAACTCGATGTCCACCATCAGGAGCAGCGTGTCGACGTCGCCCTGGCCGACGACATCACGAAGGCCTTTTCCGGTCTCAAGGTGGAACTGCCGGGCCTGGGCACCGATGCCGTCGGCCCGTTCGACATCAGCCTCGCGCTGCCGGTCGAGCAGCTGCGCACGTTCTTCACGGCGCAGGCCGACGCCGTCGCCGCCAAGCCGTTCGAATGCCCCGCCTTCGCCAGCCTCAACGACAGCTTCGCGAAGCTGGGCTCGACCATGCAGCAGGCTGCCATCCCGCCGATCGGCGACGTCCGCGGCCTGCGGATCGTCCTCGATTCCTTCAAGGCGGCCGCAGGTGGCCAGCAGATCCCGCAGTTCACCGGTCGCGTCGTGCTCGCCACGCGCAACCCCACCGGCCTGCTGGCCATGGGCCAGGCGATGCTGGGCGGCGACTTCAAGCTGACGGCCGACGGCAAGCCGGTCCCCCTGCCCGCGAACCTGAGCGGCATGCTGGGCATGCCTGGCTTCGCGGCCATGAACGACAAGGCCATCGTCATCGGCCTCGGCGCAGGCGAAGATGCGAAGCTGGCCGAGCTCCTTTCGGCGGATGCCGGCGATGCCGGCCGCGTGTCGCGCCTGCATCTCAATGGCGACATGTACCGCTCCTGGGTCGATGTCATGGCCGAAAAGGCGCAGAACTACGCCAGCTCCATGGCCGAAGCCGCCGGCGCCGATGGCGCCCCGCCCGACCAGGCCGACAGTGCGGCCGCCGCGCAGCGCTCCAAGGCCCAGTTCGACACGATGAAGGCCCAGGCTGCCCGCGTGCAGCAGGTATCGGGCGAGGGTCACATCGACGACAAGGGCCTCGTGATGTCCGGCGCTGTCGAGTACAAGTAAAAGCATCAGGCCCCGGCGGGTAAAAGCGTCGGACATGCAGGAGCGCGCCCTGCGCGCGCCAGCTCTTCGCGAAGAGCCGTCGCGCGCAGGGCGCGCTCCTGTTTTTTTGCCTGGCGCGCCAGGGGCGCCAGCGCATTTCAGGCGCTGGCCAGCTCCTGCCCACACGCTCGGCAAAGCTGAACGATGTGGTTGAACAGGCACGAATCGTTCACGGATGCGCTGGTTTTATAGGCCCCGCGACAAGGCAGCCACAGTGCGCGGCGCCGTCGCCAGTCCATTCCAGATGTGTAGAAAGGAGTTCCCCATGAACCATGCCAATCTTCGCAAGGCCCTGTTCGCCGCCGCTCTCGTAGCCGGCCTGGGCACGGTCCCGTTCACGCAGGTCAACGCCCAGGACTCCACCGCTGCCGCTTCCAAGTCCGACAACCAGACGGTCGCTGGCAAGGCGGACGACACGTGGATCACCACCAAGGTGAAGTCGGAATTCGCGACCAAGAAGTCCGTCAAGGGCTCTGACATCTCGGTGACCACGGCCGAAGGCGTTGTCACGCTGACCGGTACGGTGGCGACTGCCAAGGAGAAGGCCAGCGCGACCAAGATCGCCAAGGCCGTCAAGGGCGTCAAGAGTGTCGATGCCAGCGGCATCACGGTGTCGTCGGCAGCTGCCTCGAACTGATCTGTTACATCGCGTGATCGAAAAGGGAGCCGAAAGGCTCCCTTTTTTTATGTCCGGCCGCTACACGCGTAAATCGCCGTCATGTAGGAGCGCGCCATGCGCGCGACATGTTTTCGCGGATGCGTGTGGGTTGTCGCGAAGAGATGTCGCGCTCGCGGCGCGCTCCCACGACAGACCATCCGGCGTCGGCGAAGCATGCGCCGTCGGCAAAGCATCCGGCGTCAGCAAAGGACGCGGCGCGGTGCGATGCGACGGAGGCGCGCCTAGCGCTGCAGCATGCCGCCGCCGAACGAGTTGCGGTCGGTCGGCTTGTCGACCTCGACGCCTTCCAGGCCCTGGGACAGCGTATGCGCGTCGCCGCCCTGTGCCAGCTTGATACGCAGGCGAACCTCGTTCGAACTGTCGGCATGGCGCAGTGCGTCTTCGTACGAGATCTCACCGGCGTGGAACAGCTCGACCAGGCTCTGGTCGAACGTGCGCATGCCGAGCTGGTTGGAATCGCGCATCAGCTCCTTCAGCTTGTGGATCTCGCCCTGGCGGATGTAATCCTGCGCCAGCGGCGTGCCCAGCATCACCTCGACCGCCACGCGACGCGACTTGCCGTCAGGCGTGGGGATCAACTGCTGGGCGACGATGCCCTTCAGGTTGAGCGACAGGTCCATCAGCAACGAGGAACGCCGGTCTTCCGGGAAAAAGTGCAGGATGCGGTCCAGCGCCTGGTTGGCATTGTTCGCGTGCAATGTGCACAGGCAGAGATGCCCGGTTTCCGAGAAGTTGATCGCGTGTTCCATGGTTTCGCGCGTGCGCACCTCGCCGATCATGATGACGTCGGGTGCCTGGCGAAGCGTGTTCTTCAGGGCATTTTCCCAGCTGTCGGTGTCGATGCCGATTTCGCGCTGCGTGACGATGCAGCCCTCATGCCGGTGGACGAACTCGATGGGGTCTTCGATGGTGATGATGTGACCGGTCGAGTTGTGGTTCCGGTACCCGATCATCGACGCCAGCGACGTGGATTTACCGGTTCCCGTGCCGCCCACGAAAATAATGATGCCGCGCTTGGTCATCGCGAGCTGCTTGATCACCGGCGGCAGGTTGAGCTCTTCCGGCGTCGGGATCTTCGATTCGATCCGGCGCAGCACCATGCCGACGCAGTTGCGCTGGTAGAAGCACGACACGCGGAAACGGCCCACGCCGGACGCGCTGATCGCGAACTGGCACTCATGGGTTTTCTCGAACTCCTCGCGCTGCGCGGGAGTCATCACGTTCAGCACCATGTCGCGCGCCTGCTGCGCGGACAGGGGGCTCTGCGTGATGGGGACGATCCGACCCTGCACTTTCAGCGACGGGGCCGCACCGGCGGTGACGAACAGGTCGGACGCCTGCTTGTGCACCATCAGCTTCAGGAAGGAAGTGAAATCGAATTCGCTCATCGCGGTGTTGCCCCATGTACCGGACCGGGCCGGCCCCCTGGGGCGATCATATACCGGGGCGCCCCTAGCGGAACGATTCCTTGTTCTTGGCGTACATCGTGGCTTCCGGACGGGTGATCAGCCCGCGCTTCACCAGGTCCAGGAGGTTCTGGTCGAGGGTCTGCATGCCGTACTGCTGGCCGGTCTGGATGGCGGAATACATCTGCGCGACCTTGTCCTCGCGGATCAGGTTACGGATGGCCGGCATGCCCACCATGATCTCGTGCGCGGCGATACGGCCACCGCCCACCTTTTTCAGCAACGTCTGCGAGATGACGGCGCGCAACGACTCGGAAAGCATGGAGCGCACCATCGGCTTCTCGCCGGCGGGAAACACGTCGATGATGCGATCGATGGTCTTGGCCGCGGACGAGGTATGCAGCGTGCCGAACACCAGATGCCCGGTTTCCGCGGCGGTCAGGGCCAGGCGGATGGTTTCCAGGTCGCGAAGCTCGCCCACCAGGATGTAGTCGGGATCTTCGCGGAGCGCCGAACGGAGCGCCTCGTTGAACCCGTGCGTGTCGCGGTGGACTTCGCGCTGGTTGACCAGGCACTTCTGCGAGGTATGCACGAATTCGATCGGGTCTTCCACGGTGAGAAGGTGGCCGTATTCGTTCTTGTTGATGTGGTCGACCATGGCCGCGAGGGTCGTCGACTTGCCCGAGCCGGTCGGGCCGGTGACCAGGATCAGGCCCTGCGGCTGCTCGATCAGCTCGCGGAAGATGCGCGGCGCGCCGAGGTCTTCCAGCGTGAGTACTTCCGACGGAATGGTACGGAAGACGCCGCCGGCGCCACGGTTATGGTTGAAGGCATTCACGCGGAAGCGCGCCAGACCGGGGATTTCAAAGGAGAAATCGGTTTCGAGGAATTCCTCGAAGTCACGTCGCTGCTTGTCCGACATGATGTCGTAGATCAGCGAATGCACCTGTTTGTGCTCGAGCGCGGGGATGTTGATCCGGCGTACGTCGCCGTCGACGCGGATCATGGGCGGGAGACCCGCGGACAGGTGCAGGTCGGATGCCTTGTTCTTCACGGAGAAGGCAAGGAGTTCGGCGATATCCATCAGGGTCCCCTTTCGATGTGGGCCATAGGTAAACACGCCCGGGGGTCGGCGGCAAGGCGCGGCTGCATATATGCTTCGCTGATCGTGAAAGAGATCGCCAAGGGAGCGGACACCGCATGAATCGGATTGCCTTCATCGGCGGCGGCAACATGGCCACGGCACTCATTGCCGGCATGGTGCGCCATGGCACCCAGCCGGGCGGCATCGCGGTGGCCGAGCCCCGGGCCGAAGCCCTGCAGGAACTCACGCGCGAGTACGGCGTGGCCACCTTCACGAACAACCTCGATGCCGCCGAGGGCGCATCGATCCTCGTGCTTGCCGTGAAGCCGCAGCTCATGGCCGAGGTGTGCCGGGGACTTCGGCCGGCGGTACAGAAATACCGGCCCCTGGTCATTTCCATCGCCGCAGGCATCCGCATCGGCCAGCTCGAACGCTGGCTGGATGCCGCGCTGCCGGTGGTCCGCTGCATGCCCAACACACCGGCGATGTACGGGGCCGGCGCGACGGGCCTGTTTGCCAACGGGCGGGTGAGCGCGCCGCAGCGCGCGGAGGCCCAGCACGTGCTCGACGCGGCAGGCCTCACCGTGTGGGTGCCCGACGAAGACCAGCTGGACGTCGTCACCGCCCTTTCGGGCTCCGGGCCTGCCTACTTCTTCCTTATGGTGGAAGCCCTCGAAAACGCGGCTTTTTCTCAAGGCCTGTCGCGGGAAGCCGCCCGTGCCCTCGCGGCACAGACCGCTTTCGGTGCCGGGCGCATGCTGGTGGAGAGTGGTGAAAGCGCCGCTGCGCTTCGCCAGAAGGTCACCTCGCCCCATGGAACGACGCAGGCGGCACTGGACAGCTTCCGTGCCGACCATTTCCCTGCCATGGTGGCGCGTGCCGTCGACGCCGCGCGCCAGCGCGCCGTCCAATTATCTGAAGACATGGAATCGAATACGTGAATTACCTGACCAACGCCGGCACGCTCCTGCTGGATTTTGCCTTCGGCGCCATCGTCGTGCTGTTCGTGGTGCGCATGCTGGCGGAAGCCTTCCGCGCCGACTTCAACAACCCCATCTGCCAGATGCTGTACCGCTTCACCAACCCGGTCCTGCGCCCTGTACGCAAGGTGCTGCCGACCGTGCGTCGCGTGAACACCGGCGCCCTGCTGGTCGTCTACATCCTCGAGTGCCTGAAGTGGCTGCTGATCGTGGCCATTGCCGGCGTGGCGCCGAATGTCATCGGGCTGCTCATCACGGGGCTGGGCGAGACGCTGGATATCGTGCTGCTGACCTTCGTGGTGCTGGTGTTCGTGTGGTCGCTGATGAGCATGCTGTCGACCGATCGCTACCACCCCGTGGCGCGGCTGGTGAACAGCCTTGCCGAGCCGATCGTCCGCCCGCTGCGCGGCCGCGCCACGCTGGGCGGGCTCGATTTCTCGCCGACGCTGGTGATCCTGGGGCTGATCCTGGCGCGCATGCTGATCGCGGCGCCGATCCGCGATATCGGCATGGCCATGATGATGGGCGGCTGACGCCACCGCCGCGATCCGTCGGTCGTAGGAGCGCGCCCTGCGCGCGACAGCTCTTCGCGAGGAGATGTCGCGCGCAGGGCGCGCTCCCACAAGAGGTTCGCGAGGAGATGTCGCGCGCAGGGCGCGCTCCTACGGGGCGGTTATCTTCCGCCCAGGCGCCGGGCGTCGGTCACGTTCGACAGGGCGCTCAGCCGGCCCAGCAGGGTCGAGAGCTGCTCGTAGTCCTTCACCTTCAGCGTGAACCGCATTTCCACCTCGCCGGTACGCACCTGCACGCGGCTGGACGATGCCACGATGTGCGGCCCTGTGTTGCTTATGGTCGTGGCGACGTCTTTCTGCAGCCCTTTCCGGTCGTAGCCGCGCAGCTCGATGTCGACCTCGTAGCTCTGCACGTCAACCCTGCCCCAGCTTACGTCGATCACGCGATCGGGACTCCTGCGTGCCAGCCGGGCCAGGCTGGCGCAATCCGAGCGGTGCACCGAGACGCCGCGCCCGCGCGTGATGAAACCGCGCACCGGGTCACCCGGAAGCGGCTGGCAGCAGCGCGCGAGCGTGGTCAGCAGGTTACCCAGCCCTTCGATGGAAAGGGCCCCACGGTCATGCTGCGCGGCGCGTGACGCCACCGGGTTGCCGGACTGCGTTATCTCCGGCTCGACCGGCTCCTGCAGCGAACGCGCGATCTGGCCGAGTGTCACTTCGCCCAGGGCCACGGTGACGAACAGTTCGTCGATGGACTTCAGGCGGAAGTGCGTCGCCAGCTTCGCCAGGTCCACGTCGTCGAGGGCCAGGCGGCGCAGTTCCTTTTCCACGGCCAGCCTGCCGGCCACGATGTTCGCCTCGTGTGCCGTGCGGCGGAACCATGCCCGCACCTTTTCCCGCGCGCGCGAGGTGTGCAGGTAGCCGTGATGGGTGGAAAGCCAGTCGCGGCTGGGCTCCGAGGTCTTCGTCGTGAGGATCTCGATGCGATCGCCGCTGCGCGGCTGCGTCGTCAGCGGAACGATGCGCCCGTTGATCTTGGCGCCACGGCAGCGATGCCCCACGTCGGTATGGATGTGGTACGCGAAGTCGAGCACCGTGGCGCCCCGCGGCATGTCGATGACCTCGCCTTTCGGCGAAAGCACGTAGACCCGGTCCTCCATAAGCTCGGTCTCGAAACCGGCGGCGAGCTCGGCTTCGTCGTCGCCTTCCGCCCTCGGTTCGAGCAGCTTGCGCATCCACGCGATCTTGGCCTCGAACTCGGCATCCGCGCCGCCACCTTCCTTGTAGCGCCAGTGGGCGGCGACACCCAGCTCGTTCGCCCGGTGCATCTCGTGCGTGCGGATCTGCACCTCCAGCGTCTTGCCTTCGGGACCCAGCACGGCCGTGTGCAGCGAGCGGTAGCCGTTGCCCTTGGGGCGTGCCACGTAATCGTCGAATTCACCGGGCAGGTGAGGCCACAGGCTGTGCACCAGGCCCAGGGCGGCATAGCAGTCGGCGACGTTGTCGACGAGGATGCGCACGGCGCGGATGTCGTAGAGGTCGGAAAACTCGAGCCCCTTCTTCTTCATCTTCTTCCAGATGGAGAAGATGTGTTTCGGCCGGCCCGCGAGTTCGGCATGGATGCCCGAGCCCACGAGCACCGCCTGCAGCTGGGCGAGGCTCGACGCGATGAACGTTTCGCGGTCCGTGCGGCGCTCGTCGAGCAGCCGTGCGATCCGGCGGTAGGTATCCGGCTCGAGGTAGCGGAACGCCAGGTCTTCCAGTTCCCACTTCAGCTGCCAGATACCCAGCCGGTTGGCCAGGGGCGCATGGATGTCGGCGGTCAGCTGCGCGAGTTCGCGGCGTTCGTGGTCGGGCAGCGCCATGGCGGTGCGCATGGCGGCGAGCTGTCGCGCCAGCAGGATGAAGACGACGCGCAGGTCGCGGATGATCGCGAGCAGCAGGCGTCGCAGGCCCTCGGCACCGCTGGCCGGGCCGCGTTGGGCATGCAGCGCCCAGACCTTCTCGGCTTCACCCTGCCCATCGACAAGACGGCGCAGCGATGCCGGCCATGTCTTTGCCGCCTCGTCGGCTGCGCCGGGCTGTCCCTGGACCAGCGAGAACCAGAGCACCGACGCGCAGGTTTCGTCGTCGCAGCCCAGCAGGCGCAGCAGCTCGATGACAGTTTCGCTTTCCGCACGCGCGTTGACCGGAAGCGCCACGCAGGCTTCGCGCGCGCGGTCGGTCAGCGGCATGGCACTTGCTCTGGCATCGGCGGGACGCACCTGGCTCACTGTGTCTTCCTTCGCGGTCTTCATCGTGATGCCGCCTGCGCCACTTCCAGCGCGCGGGCAAGCCGTTTGGCGGAAACCGGCTCGGCGGTTTTCAGCTCCTGCGCGAACAACGACACCCGCCATTCCTCGAGCAGCCAGCGCAGCTCGCTCCATACGGGATCGCCGTTGGCCGTGCCGCCCGCCTGGAGCAGCGCACGCCAGTACGGCAGCACCTGCAGCATACGCGACTGGTCCCGCGCCGGATCCTGGCGCAGGCGCTCGGCGCGCAGGCGCATGGCCCTGAGGTAACGCGGGATATGGACAAGCCGCGCGGTGGAAAGCTCGCGGAAGAAACCGGGCTGCAGCAACGCCGCGAGCTGCTCGCGCAGGTCGTCGTAGCTCGCCTTCGCGAACCCCATCAACGGCGGCTCCATGAACGGGCGGAGCTCGGCCTGGGCTTCGATGATAGGCTCGGCCAGCTTCTGCCGCGCCATGGCAGCGCCGAAGACCTCGCGCCCCAGCTGCGTGTGCAAGGCCTCGAAGGCGCCCTGCGTACGGACGTCCAGCCGCCGGTCGGCCAGCAGGTCACTGAAGCCGCCTTCCACCAGATCCTCGCGAAGTCCGTCGAGGCTGCCCAGCGGTGCGTACTTCAGCGACAGCGCGTTGCCGACAGGCAACTGCCGGCGCGCCCGCTTGAACTCGGGTGCCAGCGCCTGTCGCAACAGGCGCTCCACGCCGCCGACATGGGCCTCGTTGGCTTCGTCGGCGCGCTCGAAGACGCGCAGCGCCACCGCTTCGCCCAGATCCACCAGGGCCGGGTAGGCCGTGAGGCCTCCTTCGGAGCGGACTTCCTTCGGAATGGATTCGAAATCCCACGCGACGATGTCTTCGCGCGTCAGCTCGATGTCGGTCTTGCGCGAGAACGCCTCGCGGGCCTGGCCCTCCCAGCGCGCGCGGATCTCCGCGAGGTCGCGCCCTTCCGCCATGCCGCGACCGTTCTCGTCATGCACGCGATAACGCATGAGCAGGTGTGGCGGCAGCTCGGCATCCGCGAAGGCGGCGGCATCCACGTCGACGCCGGTCGTCTTCTTCAGGAAACGCGCGAGGGCCTTCGGCAACGACTCGTCGCGCGGCATTTCGGCCTCGACGAAGGCGCGCGCGAAATCCGGCGCAGGCACGAAGTTGCGACGGAGGGCCTTCGGCAGGGCCCGGATCAGTTCCGCCACCTTGTCAGCCAGCAGGCCGCCGACGAGCCATTCCCCGCGTGCCTGGGGCAGCGCATTGAGGAAGGCCAGTGGCACCTGTAGGGTGACGCCATCGGCCGGATCGCCGGGCACGAAGCGGTATTCGAGGCGGTACCGGTGCTGGCCGATGTCGAGCGTGGCCGGAAACGCCTTCGGATCGAGGCCGCTGCCGGTATCCATCACGTCGGCCAGCGTCCAGCGCAGCGCCGCCTGCTCGGCCGGTGCGGCCTTGCGATACCAGGCGTCCAGGGCGCGTACGTCGGCGATGTCTTCGGGCAGCTTGCCGTCGAAGAACGCGGACAGGGCTTCCTCCGACCGTAGCAGGCCGGCACGACGCTGCTTGGCTTCGATGTCGTGCGCCTGCTCGAGCACGCGCGCATTGGCACGCACGAAGTCGGCGCGGCTGTCGATGTCGGCGCGCACGAGCGCTTCGCGAACGAAAATCTCGTGGGCGAGCTTCGGGTCCTGGCGGTGGAAGGTCACCGGGCGGCGCTCCACGAGCACCAGCCCGAACAGCGTCACCTGCTCATAGGCGACCACCGTGCCGCGCTTGCGCGACCAGTGGGCATCGCGAGCGGTCGAGCGCACGAGATGGCTGGCCTGGCTTTCGATCCAGGCCGGGTCCATCCGCGCGCCCATCATGGCCCACACGCGGCCGCCGATGTCGATGATCTGGCCGGCGAAGATCCACGTCGGCGGGGCCTTGGCGAGCGCCGAGCCGGGGAAGACCTGGAAGCGGCGTTCGCGCGTGCCGCGATAGACGCCCTTCTCGTCCTTGTGCCCGACCTGGGTCGGCAGGCCTGCCAGGAGGCTGCGGTGGATGGCTTCGAAGTTGTCGGCGGGGGCGGCGGTACCCGACGGGGCGCCGGCCTCGCCGTCGTCATGGGGGGCCTCGCCCACGATGTCAGGTGCGCGGGCACCCCGGCCGTTGCGGCGGCGTCCATCGCGCGCAGGGCGCGCTCCTACGACAGCCCGCCCACCGGCCGCGCTGCCGGCAGCGGGGGTGCCGGCAGCGCGGTCGGCTGCGGGGGCCTGGTCGGCGGACCAGCCCATGTCGCGGGTGACGAGCAGGAGCTGGCGGTGCAGCTCGCGCCATTCGCGCATGCGCATGAAGCTGAGGAAGTGGCGGGAGCACCAGTCGCGCAGCTTCGACGACGTGAGTTCTTCCGCGGCGTCATGGTAAGCGCGCCACAGGTTGATCACGCCGATGAAGTCGGAGCGCGGGTCGGCGAACTGTGCGTGGGCGGCGTCGGCCTGGCCGCGCGCCTCGGGCGGTCGCTCGCGGGGATCCTGGATGCTCAGGAATGCCACGATCGTCATGAGGTCGGCGAGGCTGCCCAGGCGGCGCGCTTCCACGAGCATGCGCGCAAGCTGCACGTCGATCGGCAGCCGCGCCACGGTGCGGCCCGTCCCGGTGAGACGCCGCGCGTCGTCGATGGCGCCGATCTCCGCCAGGCGGCGGTAACCGTCGGCCACGACACGGGGATCCGGCGCCTCCAGGAAGGGAAAGTCTTCCACTTCGCCCAGGTCGAGCGCCAGCATCCGCAGGATCACGTTGGCCAGCGACGAGCGGAGCAGTTCCGGATCGGTGTATTCGGGGCGGAGGCTGAACTCGGCCTCGTCGAAGAGGCGGTAGCAGATGCCCGGCCCGACACGGCCGCAGCGGCCCTTGCGCTGGTTCGCCGCGGCCTGCGAGATCGGCTCGATGTGCAGGCGTTCGAGCTGGCTGCGCTGGCTGTAGCGCTTCACCCGGGCCGTGCCCGGGTCGACCACGTAACGGATGCGCGGCACCGTCAGCGACGTTTCGGCCACGTTGGTCGCCAGCACGATGCGCCGCTTGTTGCCCGGGCGGAACACGCGATCCTGCTCGGTCGCCGACAGGCGCGCATACAGCGCCACCACTTCCGTCTCGCGGTACTGCTTGCGCGACAGCAGCAGGTGCGTGTCGCGGATCTCGCGCTCACCGGGCAGGAAGACCAGCGTGTCGCCACGCGGGTCCTCGCGGGTCAGCTCGTCCATGACGTCGGCGATCTGTTGCGCCACGTTGCCTTCGCCGCGCTCGCCGGGCGGCCGGTAGCGGACTTCCACCGGATACGTGCGCCCTTCCACGGTGACCACGGGCGCGCCGTCGAAGTGTTCCGCAAAGCGATCCGTATCGATGGTGGCCGAGGTCACGATGATCTTCAGCTCGGGGCGCCGCTGCGCCAGCCGCTTCAGATAACCGAGGAGGAAGTCGATGTTGAGGCTGCGTTCGTGCGCCTCGTCGATGATGATGGTGTCGTAGGCCGACAGCCAGGGGTCGGACTGGGTTTCCGCCAGCAGGATGCCGTCGGTCATGAACTTGACCAGTGCCTGGTCCGACACCCGTTCGGTAAACCGCACCTGGAACCCGACCTTGTCGCCCAGCGGCGTGCCGAGTTCTTCCGCGACGCGGGTCGCCACGGAGCGGGCAGCCAGGCGGCGCGGCTGCGTGCAGCCGATCAGGCCGGCTTCGCCGCGCCCGGCGGCAAGGCACAGCTTCGGCAGCTGGGTGGTCTTCCCCGAGCCCGTTTCGCCGGCGATCACGACGATCTGGTTCTCGCGGATCAACTTGACGATGTCGTCGGCACGGGCCGCGATGGGCAGCGACTCGTCGACCTTCACGACAGGCTTGGATGCCGCGCGGGCCGCCCGGCGCGCGGCGGAGACCCCGATATCTTTTTCCAGCGCATCGAGACGCGCCGGATCGGGCTTGCGCGAGAGCCCGCGCCAGCGATTGAGCAGGCGACCGAAGTCGCGGCTCGTCACGTGCGACAGGGCATCGCGCAGGCTGCGAAGGCGCGGATCGGGCGAAGGCTGGCGGGTCGAACTGGCAGGAGTACTCATGGGCACCCCAATGATAGCGTGCGCCTATCAAGAGGATCAGAACGTTTCATTTCACGGCGGTGAACCGGCTCGTTAAAATGATCTTCAACGAGCAACCCAACGGAGAGTCGCATCATGGCCATTCATATCGGCATCGCCCCGCAAGACCGGGAAACCGTCGCGAAGCACCTGTCCAAGCTGCTTGCAGACACCTATTCGCTGTACCTGAAGACGCACAGCTTCCACTGGAACGTGACGGGCCCGCAGTTCAACAGCCTGCACGCCATGTTCGAGGTGCAGTACAACCAGCTGTGGATCGCCGCCGACGAAGTGGCCGAGCGCATCCGCATCCTCGACATCTTCGCCCCGGGCTCGTACAGCCAGTTCGGCAAGCTGACCTCGATCAAGGAGGAATCCGGGGTGCCCGAGTGGAAGGAGATGGTGGCGCAGCTGGTCGAAGGCCATGAGATCGCGGCATCGACGGCGCGCGAGACCATCAAGGCCGCCGATGCAGCGGGCGACGAGGGCACGGCGGACATGGTCACAGGCCGCCTGAAGGAGCACGAAAAAACGGCCTGGATGCTCCGTTCGCTGCTGAAATAAGCATCACGCCGGCAACACAATCGTCAAAAAGGGCCCCTCCGGGCCCTTTTTGCATGAGGCCAGCCTGACCGGCCGCACCTTTATGCGTTGAGCCATACCCCCGCGTTCGTTAAGCTCCCCCGGTTACCTCATTGTTTTCACTTGGGGGCCAGACGGTCCGGGGATTGTTTTGAGCGCTACCACCACGACCGAACGAAGCCACCCATTCCTCATCGCCCTGCTGCTGGCGGTGCTTGTCGCGGCCCTCAACGTAGGGCTCTGGTTCGTGGGCAACATTCCACGTGGGCCGGAAGACTGGAAGGGTCCGATCGCCGGCTTCGCCTTCACGGCGTACCAGCGCTACCAGAACCCGATGCACCAGGACGTCTCCACCGATCCTGAGATCGACAGCGACCTGCGGCTCGTCCGCAAGTACTCGCCGCGCATCCGCACGTACTCGATGCTGGAAAACCCGCAGACCTACCGCCTGGCCGAGAAGGAAGGCCTGGACGTCATGGCGGGGGCGCAGATCGATACCCGCCTCGAGAACAACGAGCACGAGATCGAGGCGCTGATCGCGCAGGCGCACCGCTTCCCGAAGACCATCACACGCGTCATCGTGGGTAACGAGGCCCTGTTCCGCGGCGACGTGACGCCCGCACAGACCATGGCCTACCTCGATCGCGTGCGCGCTGCGGTCAACCAGCCGGTTTCCGTCGCCGAACCGTTCCACGTCTGGATACAGAACCCCGAACTGGCGGACCACGTCGACTTCATCACGGTGCATCTGTTCCCCTACTGGAACGGCATCGACCGCAAGGACGCCGTGGCCGATTCCATCGGCACCCGCAACAAGGACGGCACGCAGGACACGGACGGCAGCTACCAGGCCCTGCAGAAGCAGTTCCCCGGCAAGCACATCGTCATCGGCGAGATCGGCTGGCCGTCCAATGGCGACCGCTACCAGTACGCCTACCCGACCGTGTCGAACGAAGCGATCTTCCTGCGCGACTTCTTCAACACCGCCAAGCGCAAGGGCATCAACGACTACTACGTGCTGGAAGCCATCGACCAGCCGTGGAAGGAAGGCCTGGGCGAGGGCCGCACCGGTGCGTACTGGGGCATGTTCAATGCCGACCGGCAGCTGAAGTTCCCCTTCACCGGCCCGGTGACGGAAGACACGAAGTGGCCGTGGAAGGCGCTCGCCGCCTCGCTGCTGGCGCTGGCCCCGATGATCTGGTTCGGCGTGCGCTTCGCCCGCTTCAAGCTCACTGGCCGCCTGTTCTTCATGGGCCTGGTGCAGCTGGCATGCGGCCTGGTCGTGTGGTCATCCACCCTGCCCTTCAACTTCTACCTCAGCCCCTTCGACTGGGCGATGCTGATCCTGCTGTTCCCCGCGCAGATCGCGATCCTGGCGATCCTGCTGATCAACGGCTTCGAGTTTACCGAGGTGCTCTGGCGTCGCGGCTGGATCCGCCATGCGGAAATGCTGCCGCATGACCCGGTCGAGCGGCAGCCGTTCGTGTCCATCCACCTGGCGTGCCACAACGAGCCGCCGGAGATGGTGCAGATCACCCTCGACTCGCTGGCCGCCCTGAACTACGAAAACTATGAAGTGCTCGTGCTGGACAACAACACCAAGGATCCCGCGGTATGGGAACCGGTGAAGGCGTACTGCGAGCAGCTGGGCGCGAAGTTCCGCTTCTTCCACCTCGAGCCCTGGCCCGGGTACAAGGCCGGCGCGCTCAACTTCGGCCTCACCGCCACCGACGAGCGTGCCGACGTGGTCGCGGTCATCGACGCCGATTACGTGGTGCGTGAAGACTGGCTGGCCTCGCTGACGGGCTACTTCCACGACAGCAAGGTGGCCGTGGTCCAGTGCCCGCAGGCGCATCGCGACTTCGAGAAGAACCGCTTCCGCCGCATGACCGCGTGGGAATACGACGGCTTCTTCCGCATCGGCATGCACCACCGCAACGAGCGCAACGCCATCATCCAGCACGGCACCATGACCATGGTCCGCCGCTCTGCGCTCGAGGGCACGGGCGGCTGGTCGGAATGGACGATCTGCGAAGACGCCGAGCTGGGCCTGCGCCTCATGCATGCCGGCTACGAGCTGGTCTACGTCGACGAGCTGATGGGCAAGGGCCTTACCCCGGCCGACTTCAAGGCATACAAGAGCCAGCGCTACCGCTGGGCCTTCGGCGCCATGCAGATCCTCAAGGGGCGCTGGAGCTGGATGACCCGCCGTGGCCCGCTGTCGGCAGGCCAGCGCTTCCACTTCCTCACCGGCTGGTTCAGCTGGTTCGCGGACGCCCTGCATTTCGTGTTCACCATGATGGGGCTGGTGTGGACCGCGGGCATGATCTACGCGCCGCAGTACTTCAACCTGCCCATGCAGCTGTTCATGATCCCGGTGATCGGCTTCTTCTTCGCCAAGGCCATCTTCGGCGTCGTACTCTACCGGGCACGCGTGCCGTGCAGCTGGTACGACACCCTCATGGCCTCCCTGGCCAGCATGGGGCTGTCGCACGCGATCGCGCGCGGCATCCTGCACGGCCTGACCCGCGAGAAGACCGCCTTCGTGGTCACGGCCAAGAGCCGCCGCATGGGCGGCAGCAGCTTCGCCGCCTTCGCGCCGGTGCGGGAAGAAGGCCTGATGGCCATCGCCCTGCTCTGCGCCGTCATCGGCATGGGCATGCATTACGGCACGGCCTATACCGAAAGCGTGCTTTGGATGTTCATCCTCGCGGCGCAGTCGATCCCGTATGTCTCGGCACTGATCGGTGCCTGGATCGCGCACACGGCGGGCGACGAGGCGGGCTGACGCCCCGGGTGTGGGAGGTCGTTCACGTTTGTGTATCGACCTTCCACATCGGGCGCGGTAACTTACGCCAAGATTTACGCATCAGGGGACGCAGGACGCTTTCCCGCTTGGCCGCCGTGTCCGCACGGCGCGAATCACGAAACGGAACAGGACGCTCATGCGCCTAACCAGACGCCATGGACTGCTGCTTCTGCCGTGGTTCCTTATCCCCTCCCTTGGCCATGCCAGCGTCGTGCTGACGGTCGACGGGGTCGATGACACCCTCAGGAATGCCGTGGTCGCGGGCGTCGGGCTCAGCCAGTACACCGCGCGCGACGTGACCGACGCCCAGATCCGCCGTCTCAACGAGAAGGCGCCCGACGAGGTGCAGGCGGCCCTGCGCCCCTACGGCTACTACGAGGCCACCGCTACCAACGACCTGAAACAGGTCGGCAAGGACTGGCAGGTCACCCTGCACGTGAAGCCAGGCACGCCGGTCACGGTGAAAGCCGTGAACGTGTCGGTCGACGCGGACGCCACGGCGGTACCCGCGATCAAGCGCGCCGTGCGCGGGGTCAGCAACCTCAAGGACAAGCCGCTCAACGACGGCCAGTACGAGGCGTCGCGCGATGCGGTGAGCGGGGCCCTGACGGCCACCGGCTTCCTCGACGCGAAGCTGGTCGCCCATCGCGTGGAAGTGAACCGCGCCGAGCACACGGCCACGGTCGAGCTGACATGGGAAGCGGGCGAGCGTTACCGCTACGGCACCGTGGTGTTCAAGAACTCCCAGTTCCGTGACGGGTTCCTCGATCGCTACGTGCCGTTCAAGAAAGGCGACTACTTCTCGCAGAGCCAGTTGCTCGAACTGCAGCAGGCGCTCAACGGCGCGGACTATTTCGGGGTGGTCAACGTCATTCCCGACACCGACAACGCGAAGGACGGTACGATCAATATCGACGTGGAGCTCGCGCCCGCGCCGCGCACCATCTACAGCGGTGGTCCGTTCTTCGGTACCGATACCGGTCCCGGCCTGCGCGGCGGCATCGAGAAGCGCTGGATCAACGATCGCGGACACAAATGGAAGAACGAGCTGGTGGTCGCGACGCGACTGAAGACCCTGTCCACGCTCTATTCCATCCCCATGCCGGGCCCGAACCAGCGCAGCTTCAACTTCGGCGCGAACTACCGCGACGCCAACACCGTCACCTCGAAGTCCCGCACCGTGCAACTCGTCGCCAATGAAACGCGCCTGTGGCATGGCTGGCAGCGCACCATCGGCATCAACGCACTCAGCGGCACGTTCACCGTGGGCAAGCGTGGCGGCGAAGGCGACAACGCCATCGGGCTCGACCATGGCCGCAGCACGCTGGTCTACCCGGAAGTCACCCTGAGCCGCAAGAGAGGCGACAACCCCACCTTCGTCCGCAGCGGCTGGTCGCTCAGCCTCACGGCGCGAAGCACGGCAGGCACCCTGCTGTCGGATGCCCGCTTCTCGCAGGTCCTGGCCGACGCGAAGTGGATCCAGTCGTTCCTGGGCCGTAATCGCCTGATCCTGCGCGGCTCCGCCGGCAAGATCTGGACCGACGACTTCAGTGCCCTGCCCCCGCAGCTGCGCTTTTTCGCGGGCGGCGATCGCTCCGTGCGCGGGTACGACTTCGAGAGCATCGGGCCGCGCAACGCCTACGGCCGCGTGATCGGCGGCGAGAACCTGCTGGTGGGCAGCACCGAGGTCGAACACTACTTCACGCGGAACTGGGGCATGGCGGCCTTCGTCGACGCAGGCAATGCCTTTGCCGGCACGGATTACAAACCGCGCATCGGCACGGGCCTGGGCGTGCGCTGGCTGTCGCCCGTGGGCATGATCCGCGCCGACATCGGCGTGCCGGTCGGGGACAAGAACGAACACGGCATCCACCTCCACGTGGTCATCGGGCCGGATCTATGAGGAGCGCCGGCATGAAGTGGTTGATCCGGGTGGGCGTGGCGCTTGGCGCCCTGCTGCTGATCGTCGTACTGGGCGTGTGGTGGGTGGTCGGCACGGCCTCCGGCCTGCGTTTTGCACTCGCGCGCGCGCAAGGATTCACCGATAACGCACTGACCGTCGGCAAGGCGGAAGGCCGCCTCGCCGGCCCGCTCGATCTGGGCGACATACGCTACCGCGACGGCAAGGGCATGGACGTGCGGGTCGCGTCGGCGCACGTGGATTTCGCCTTCGGTGCCCTGCTGCGCAAGCGTGCGCACGTGTTCGAGCTCACGGCGGATAACATCGACGTGGAACTCGGGCCGCCGCAGCCGGAGCCACCGCAGCCCGCCGAACCGCTGTCGATCAAGCCGCCGCTCGACATCGTGCTGGACAAGGTCAGGGTCGGCCATTTGCGCGTGACGCAGCAGGGCAAGCCGCTGTTCGAATCGAACTCGCTCGATCTTGCCGGCTCGTGGACGAGCGACGGCATCGCGCTGCAGAAGCTCGCGCTCCGTGCGCCCGACGGGCAGGCCGATCTCGGTGGCCAGCTCGCCATCGGCGACGGGTACAAGGGCGACGGCAAGGCCGCGTTCCGCTGGAAGGTCGGCGACATCGATTATGCCGGCGACGTGGAAGCGCATAGCGACGGCACGAAGGCCCACACGATCGTCAAGCTGAGCCTGCCGTTTGCCGCGCAGGTCGACGCCAACCTCGTGCAGAGCGGCGACTATGCCTGGACAGCGAAGATCGACGCGCCCGGCTTCGATCCCAAGCCGCTCATCGGCGCCAGCAGCCTCACGAACCTGGGCATCGCGCTGCAGGGCTCCGGTAATCGCTACGGCGCCGACCTGACCGGCAACGTCGACCTCAACGATTACGTGGTGAAGCTCGCGCCGGTCAAGGCCGCCTTCGACCACGACTACAAGCGCCTGACGCTCGACGAGCTCACCGTGGGCTCGCCGCAGGTCAAGGGTTCGCTCACGGCGAAGGGCACCGTCGAGATCGGGGCACAGCCTGTGTCGGCGGATCTCGCCCTCGTTTGGAAAGATGTCCTCGTGCCCGAAAACGTCGCCGGCCAGGATCTGGCCAGTGCAGGCAAGCTCACCTTCAAGGGCAGCGCCGACGCCTACCATGCACAGGGCGATGTCGACATCGGGCCGCCCGGTCGCCCGGACAAGTTCACGCTCGACGTCGACGGCAAGCCCGACCTGATCACGCTGCATACGCTCGAGCTGAAGCAGCCGAACGGCAACCTCGACGCCAGCGGCACGCTGACGCTGCAGCCTGAGATGGCCTGGAAGCTCGACGTCAAGGGCGACCGTTTCGACCCGGGCCAGCTGCTGGCCGAGTGGCCGGGCGCACTCAACCTCGACCTGTCGACGGAAGGGCATCTGCCGAAGGAAGGCCCGCTGGGAACGCTCGACCTGCGCAGGCTCGACGGCACGCTGCGCAAGCGCCCGCTGCGCGGCACCGGCAAGCTGACGCTCAAGCCGAATGAAGTGGTCAACGGCTCGCTCGACCTCGCCTCCGGCGGCAGCACCATCAGCCTCGACGCCAGGGGCGATACCACCAACGATGCCACGCTCAAGCTCGCCATCGCATCACTGGGCGACTGGCTGCCCGATGCCGGCGGCCGTATCCAGGGCGATATCTCGGCGAACGGCAAGGTGCCCGCCTTAGCGGTCAAGGCCAGCCTCCGCGGCAACACGATCGTCTACGCAGGCCAGAAGATCAGCACGCTGACCGTCGACGCCGACGTGCCCGATGTCAGCAAGCCCGGTGGCAAGCTCGACGTGGTCAGCACGGGCGTGAACGCCGGTGGACTCGTCTTCGACCGCGTGGCGCTCGATGCCAGCGGCAACGAAGCGCAGCACCAGCTCAGCCTGGATGCGAAGGGACGCCCGCTGGCAGCCGACCTGAAGCTGTCCGGCTCGCTGCGTGACGGCGCATGGAACGGCTCCCTGTCGCAGCTGAATGTCGATTACCAGGGCATACCGCCGTGGCGCCTGCAGAACGCCAGCCAGCTGGCGTACAAGGATGGCGCCATGAGCATGAGCGACCTGTGCCTTACGGCGGGTGATCCCACGCTGTGCGTGGCCGCGAAGCAGGACAAGGGCGGCAACCTCGATGCGAGCTACCGGCTCCGTAAAGTCCCGCTGTCGCTGCTGATGGCAGCGGCAGAAGCCGCGAACAGCCCGATGAGGGCCGACGGCATCATCGAAGGTGACGGCAACGTCCGTCGCACGGCGGCCGGCGCGCTGTCCGGCCAGGCGAACATCACCAGCACGCATGGCAGCATCGCCTACGGCGACCGCCCCGACCAGCCGCTGCTCGTGTACGACAACCTCGCCGCCAATGCGCAGCTCTCACCCGACAGCCAGCGCATCACCGTCCGCGCTGCACTCAACCAGGGCGGCACGCTGGACGGCAACGTGTCGATCAATGGCGCGCAGCAGGCACTCGGCGGCAACATCGCGCTGCACCTGAAAAACCTCGCGTTCGTCGAGCTGTTCACCACCGAGGTCGCCGATGTGAAGGGTGGCGTCGACGCGAGCTTCAACCTCGGCGGCACCGTGGCGGTCCCCGCCATTACAGGCCAGGCCGTGATCGGTGGTTTCGCGGCGGAAGTGCCGAGCGCAGGCCTCAAGCTCAAGGAAGGCCGCATCAGCATCAATACCACCGACGCGAAGAACTACGCCGTCGACGGCACGATCCGTTCCGGTGACGGCACGGTGGGCATCAAGGGTACCGCTGCACTCGGCGGGACCGACGGCACGCAGATGCGCCTCGGTGTCCAGGGCTCGAAATTCACTGCCGTCGATATTCCGGCGGCGAAAGCCATCGTCTCGCCCGACATGACGATCGTGCAGGATGCGAAAGGCATGAACGTCAGCGGCAAGCTCGGCATCGACCTCGCCGATATCAACGTCGAAAAGCTCCCCGGCGCCGGCGCCACGAAGTCGTCCGCCGACGTCGTCGTGGTGGACGACAAGGCCCAGGAGGCCGCAGCGGAAGCGTCGCCGATCTCGGCCGACATCAAGGTCGATCTCGGCCAGAAAGTGCATCTCGTGGGCTTCGGTATCGACGGCCGCATCACCGGCCAGATCGACGTACGCGAACGCCCCGGCCGCGCCACGACCGGGCAGGGCCAGATCGGCGTCGACGGTACCTACAAGGCGTACGGGCAGGACCTGAAGATCGAACAGGGCCAGCTGCTGTTCGCGAGTACGCCGATCGACAACCCGGGCATCAACATCCGCGCAGCCCGCACGATCAACCCCAACGCCACCGTCGATGACGGCCAGAAGGTCGGCCTGTACGTCTCGGGCACCGCGCAGCGACCCATCCTCACGGTGTTCTCGAACCCGGTGATGGAACAGTCCGACGCCCTCTCCTACCTCGTCACGGGCAAGCCGTTGTCGGGCGTGAGCAGCGGCGAAGGCAACATGGTCGGCGCAGCCGCACAGGCGCTCGGCTCCGCCGCCGGCGACCTGCTGGCCAAGCGGGTAGGCTCGAAGATCGGCGTGGACGACATCGGCGTCTCGAACAACGATGCGCTCGGCGGCACCTCCGCCTTCACGGTCGGCAAGTACCTGTCGCCACGCCTGTACCTGAGCTACGGCGTCGGCCTGTTCGACCCTGGCCAGGTGATCACCCTGCGCTACCTCTTCAGCAAGCGCTGGAACTTCGAGGCGCAGAACGCAACGGACTTCAGCCGCGCAAGCCTCAATTACCGCCGCGAACGTTAACCGCCCACCGCCCCCGTTGTAGGAGCGCGCCTGTAGTGGCTTAATGATTCTGGACACCGATGTAGGATATTTCCATCCTACTGAGGTGATTTATGGGATTTCGCCCGATCGACCCCGCGCTGAGGCGTGAAGCTGTCAAAT